>Ga0207678_10000215_pt1 | contig 51362 bp, 48 predicted proteins | sample KBSC63metaG_FD_184319 | JGI IMG/M metagenome (GOLD analysis project Ga0207678, IMG submission 184319) | Corn rhizosphere microbial communities from Kellogg Biological Station, Michigan, USA - KBS C6-3 metaG (SPAdes) (version 2) | ecosystem: Host-associated > Plants > Roots > Rhizosphere > Soil ... | reverse complement strand
TGGGCGGACGACGTGGGCGCGCCGGTCCGCGAATGGATGTCCGCGCAGGTCAGCTGGCACCGGCTGACGGCGGGGTTCCCACCGGAGGTGGCAGTGGCGGGCAAGACGGGCACGATGCCGGGGATCCGCAACGAAATCGGCGTCGCGACCTATCCGGACGGTGCCGCGTACGCGGTGGCGGTGTTCACGGCCGGCGGCGCGGAGACGTTGCGGCGCCCGGACATCGACCGCGCGATCGGCGACGCCGCCAGGGCAGCGGTCGATCAGCTGCGTTCGTAGAACATGTCCCACGGGCGCGGGCCCTGCGGAGGCGGCACGATCCGCGAGACGCCGTCGTCTCCGAGGACTCTCGCCGCGATTTCCCCCAGCTTCGCCGCCTGCGGGTGCGGGGTGGTCGAGGGCCGGGCGAACGCCATCCGGGCCCGTAGCACCTCGCCGTCGAGCGGCCGCCACACCACCCGCGGCTCCTTGCGGGCACGCGGTTCGAACGCCACCCCGTGGCCGGCCAGGACCAGGCCGAGCACGAACTCGGGGTTGCGGGCGTGCCGGATCGCGGCCGGGCGGAAGCCGTGCTCCCAGCAGGTGCGCAGCAGTGTGTCGTAGCTTCCCGGCGCGGCGGCGCGCGGCGCGTGGACCAGGCCTTCCCCGGCCAGGTCGGCAAGCTTGACCGCGGTGCGGCGGGCGAGCGGCGAGTCCCGGGGGAGCACCACGCCCAGCGGGGTGTCGACGACCGGGCCGAGGTCGAGCCCGACCACGTCCACCGGCAGCTGCAGCAGGCCCGCGTCGAGTTCCCGGTCGGCGAGCAGCCGGGCCTGTTCGGCGGTCGTGAGCTCCTGCAGGTCGAGCCGCACGGCCGGGCACTCGTCGGCGAACTGCGTCAGGATCGCGGCCAGCACCCGGCCGGGCAGCTCCGGGGGCACGCCCGCGCGCAGGCTGTCCATCTCCCCGCGGCCGGCCTTCGCGACGAGCGTCGCCATGCGGTCCCAGCGGGAAAGGAGATCGCGGGCTTCGGCACGCAGGACTTCGCCGGCTTCGGTGAGCGTGACGCGACGGCCGCGCTCGAACAGCTTCGCGCCCAGCTCGGCTTCGAGCCGCTTGACGCGCTGGCTCAACGGCGGTTGCGCGATCCCGAGCCGTTCCGCAGCCCGGCCGAAATGCAGTTCTTCGGCGACGACGAGGAAGTACCGCAGCGAACGGAGGTGGTCCACGCAGCGACGATAGCCGTTCACCTATGGGCAGGTCTTCGTGGCGATCTTGGACAGCCGAGCGCGGATCGTGGTCGGGTGTCCGGTATGGACAAAGGATTCAGCAGGCGCGGGTTGTTCGGCGCGAGCGCGGCGGCGGCCGCGATCCTGGCGGGCGCACCACCGGCCGCGGCCCGTTCGGGGCTGACACTGCGCTGGTGGGGCAACAACGGCTGGGAGATCCGCATCGGGCCGAAGACGGTCCTCATCGACCCCTGGCCGACCCGGTTCAAGACGGGCACGTACACGCCGGCGGGTGCGGATCCCCGGACACCGCTCACGGTGAACCGCGCACTGATCGACGGCTACCTCGACCGCGGCTTCCTCCGGGCGGACCACATCCTGGTGACCCACGGCCACTACGACCACCTGACCGACGTCCCGTACCTGGCACAACGCACCGGAGCAACGGTCATCGGCACCGAAACCCATTTGAGTCTCATGGCGGCCATGGGCGCCCCGGAGGACCAGCTGGCGATCGCGACGGGCGGCGAGGACCTGACCTTCGACGGCTACTCGATCCGGGTCCTGCGCTCCTTGCATTCGGCGACGGGAACCCGGGCCCAGGTGGCGTATCCGGGAACGCGTCCGCTGTCCCGCCGCGACCGGCCACGGGTGATTTCGGACCTGCTGGAGGGCGGCACGCTGGCATACGTGGTTTCGGGCGGCGGCGCGAGCGTGCTGGATTTCGGAGGTTCGAACTACGTCGAGTCCGAGCTGGCGGGGCTGCGGCCGGACGTCGTGCTGCTGCCGCCGGGCGGAGCGAAGGTCCGGGAGTACGTCCCGCGCCTGCTGCGAACCCTGGGGAACCCCCGGTGGGTGGCGGCGACGCATTGGGACGACTTCGATCTGCCGCTGGGCCAGGTGAAGGACGCCGGAGGCCTGGAAACCCTGCGGAAAGCGGTGGCGGCGGCGAGCCCGGGCAGCGAGTTCGTGGTCCTGGACCACCTCGGCGAGTTCACACCGTAGCCCGGGCCGGCCGGCGGCGGAGCGCCGTCACGACGAGCGCCACACCCGCGCCGACGGCGACCAGCAGGTAGGCGTTGCCGACGAGTGCCTGCCCGGCGGTCCAGGCCCGCTCCCGGCCCTGGCCGCCGGGCACCACCGCCACGGTCCAGCCGGTGAACACCGCCGCGACGAACAGTGCGGACCACCGCCGGCCGGCGGCGAGCAGGTAGCCGAGCGCGGGCACGATCCACACCCAGTGGTGCGTCCACGAAATCGGGCTCACCAGCAGCGCGCACCCGGCGGTGACCAGCAGGGCGCCGCGTTCGTCGCCCTCCCGGTACCGCCACCGGACGACGATCGCGGCGCCCGCCACGACCAGTGCGGCGAAGGCGAGCGGCCAGACCTGACCGGGCGCGGTCCGGGCGGCGAACCCCGCCCACGACTGGTTGCCCACCCAGCCCTTCGTCTGCGCGAAGTGGTCGTTGAACAGGGCGGACGTCCAGTACCGGGCCGAGTCGGACGGCAACAGCACGGCGCCGAACGCCGTGGCGCCGGCGAACGTGCCGAGCGCGCGGAAGGCATCGGCCCGGCGGCCGGTGAGCAGCAGGTGCCCGACGAAGATCAGCGGGACCAGCTTGATCGCCGCGGCGAGTCCGATGAGGACTCCGCCGCTCGCCGAGCCGCACCGCCGCAGCACGTCGGCGACGACGAGCGCCATCAGCACCAGGTTGAGCTGGCCCAGCCCGATGGTCTGCCACACCGGCTGCAGGCCGAACGCGGCGAGCAGCACCCCGGCACCCGGTGCGTACGGGCGCAGGGCGACGACCAGCGCGGGTGCGGCGGCCAGCGCCACCAGCCCCCAGCACCACTGCACCGGCACCGCGGCGAACACGGTGAACAGCAGCGCCGCGAACGGCGGGTAGGTGAACGGCAGCTCGGGCGCCCAGCCGGGCAGTGCCGACAGATGCCCGTAGAGCGGTTCCCCGCGGAGCACGGCGATTCCCCCGGCGCGGTACACCGCGGAGTCGACGCCGAGCGGGCGGCCGAGCGCCCACCACGTCACCGCCACGAGCGCGAACACCGCCGTCGCCGTCAGCACCACGGTCCTGGTGCGCCGCTCGATCCCCATGGCCGCAACGATGTCGGCTCACGGGCGCCCGGTCGTCGGGCCGGAGTGCCGTCTTCCGGTGGCACCCGGGTAGGGCCGCCGTCCCCGCGTGCTACCCCGGTATCACTTGCCGGGCACGACGATGCCCGCTTCGTAGGCGGCCACGACCGCCTGCGCCCGGTCCCGCGCGCCGAGCTTGCCGAACACGCGGCTGACGTGGGTTTTCGCGGTCTGCTCGGCGATCACCAGTGCTTCGGCGATCTCCGTGTTGGACAGTCCTTTCGCGACCAGGCGGAGTACTTCGGTTTCCCGCTCGGTCAGGTCCGCGATCCCGGAACGGCCGCGGGAGCCGGGTTCGGCGGCCCGGCCCCGGACCGCGAACTCGCCGACGAGCCGGCGGGTGACCGACGGCGCGAACAGGGCGTTGCCCGCGGCGACCACGCGGACCGCCACGACCAGGTCGTCCAGCGGCGCGTCCTTGAGCAGGAACCCGCTGGCGCCCGCGCGCAGTGCGCCGTAGACGTACTCGTCGATGTCGAACGTCGTCAGCATCAGCACGCGCACGGCGCCGCCCGCGCCGAGGATGCGGCGGGCGGCTTCCAGGCCGTCCATGCCGGGCATCCGGACGTCCAGCAGCACGACGTCCGGGGAGAGCTCCGCGCAAAGCGTCACCGCTTCGGCGCCGTCCGCGGCCTCGCCGGCCACCCGGATGTCGTCCTGGGCGTCGAGCACGGCGCGGAAACTCTGCCGGACCATGGTCTGGTCGTCGGCGATGAGCACGGAAATCACGCGTTCTCCTCGTGGTCCAGCGGCAGGTCCGCGGTGACCTCGAACCCGCCGTCCGCCGTCGGCCCGGCTTCCAGCCTGCCACCGAGCATCGCGGCGCGCTCCCGCATGCCGAGCAGCCCGTGCCCGCTGGTCCCGGCGGTTCGTCCGGCACCGCCCGGGGCGTTGCGCACCGCCACCCGGACGGAACCGGTGCCGACCCGCAGGTCCACGTCGATCGCCGCCCCGGGTGCGTGCCGGACCGCGTTGCTCAGCGCCTCCTGCACGATCCGGTAGCCGGACAGCGCGACGCCGGCGGGCAGCGCGTCGAAGTCACCGTGCACCCGCACCGCGCAGGCGGTGCCGAGGGCACGCACCCGCTCCGCCAGCTCGGTGACCCGGGTGGCGTCCGGCTGCGGCGCCATCGGCCCGCCGGTGTTCTCGGTGCGCAGCACGCCGAGCAGCCGGCGCATCTCGACCATGCCTTCCCGGGCGGTCCCGGTCAGCTCGGCGAACTCGGTGCGCAGGTCGTCCGGCAGGCCGGGGAAGCGGTAGCGCGCGGAGTCGGTGCGCAGCGCGAGCACGGACATGTGGTGGGCGACCACGTCGTGCAGCTCACGGGCGATGCGCGCGCGTTCCTCGAGGACGGCGGCCCTGGTCTCCTCCGCCGCCCGTCTCCGCTGCTGTTCGGCGCTTTCCCGTTCGGCGACCCGCCGCTGCCGCACCGCGTTGCCGGCGAGGAGCACCGCGGTCATCAGGGCCACCAGCAGCGCCAGGTCGCGCCAGTCCTCGACCCAGACGCCCATCGCCGCCGCCGAGACCACGCCGACCCCCACGAGGACGGCCTGCGCGTGGCCCGCGGCGACCAGGAACCAGACCAGCGCGGCCGTCAGCGCGAGACCGGGTGACCACGGCCAGCCCCACAGCCTCGGCATGGCCGGGTACGCGGCCGGCGTGGCCGAGATCAGCACGACGAGCAGGCGCCACGCCCACAACGGCGAACGGACGGCGACGATCGCGGGCACCACGCTCGCCGCGGCGAGCCCGAGGGCGAGCGGGCTCCCGGCCGGTTGCCCCGGTGCGGTCTGCGCCGCCACGAACCCGCTCCAGAGCCCGATGCCGACCGTGGCGGCGGCCCGCAGCCGGGACAGGCCGGCCGACCGAGCCCGGACCTCGGGCCGGGCGCCGGCGTAGAGGACGTACCGAGTGACCCGCCACGCCTCGTCCCACCGCACCCGACCGGCCATCGGCCCACCCTAGGACGCCGGGGGTGCCGGCGACGGCGTGGTCGGCCGGGTACGGCGAAGGCCACCACGAACACTGTCCGTGGTGGCCTTCGGGGAGTTCCGTTTCTCAGCCGCTCTTGCGGCGGAAGGTTCGCTTGTTCGCGGCCGGGCCGTGGGCGTGCTGGTTCTTGCCGCCGCCGTTCTCGTGCGACGCGCCGCTGCGGGCGTGGGCCTGCTTGCGCTCCAGCGCCTCGCGGAACTTGCGCTTGACGTCGTCCTCCTCGCCGCTGGGCGACGGGGTCGGTTCACTCATGCTTACCTCCGAAAACGACGACGTGTGACCACTCCAGCCTGGCAGCCGCGCACCCGATTGGCGAGTCGATTTCAGCGTTTCGGGGACGGTACGCCGCCGAACTGCACCGACTTGCGGGTCAGCGGCCGGCCGCAATGGTCGCACAGCAGCATCGGGCGCAGGCGCTCGCCGCACTCGACGTGGTGGAGTGTGATGTCCGGCTCCTGGCCCGCCACCTCGAAGCCGCGCGACCACTCCGCGATGAACGCCAGTGCCGGGAAGAACGCCAGGCCCTTCGCCGTCATGCGGTAGTCGCGGGCGTCGGTGCGGGTCTTCGCCGTGCCCGTGCGCAGGACGCCGACCTCGACGAGCTTGCTCAGCCGGGCCGACAGGACGCTCGGCCCGATGCCGAGTTCACGCTCGAACTCCGAGAAGTGCCGGCAGCCGAGCAGCGCCGAGACCAGCAGGCCGGTCGACCAGCGGTCGCCGAGCAGCTCCATCGTGTCGGGGAAGAACATCATCGGGTCGCCGGCCAGGGAATCGGCGTCCTTGCGGCGGAAGCGCTTGGACGCCGTCGCCGCCGCGACACCGGTGTTGTCCAGCCGCGAGGCCCGCACGTCACGCGCGTCGACCCGGCGGCCGCAGGCGGCGCAGCCGAGGGGCGCTGATGTAGCCAGCTCACAGTCGAGGTGGATCAGCGTCGGCAGCACCTCGCGGCGGCCCTCGACCCACTCGCGCTCCCACGCCCAGATCGAAATCAGCAGCGGCCACAGCTCGAGGCCGCGCTCGGTGAGCCGGTACTCGTGCCGCGTGCGGCGCGCGTCCCGGTAGGGCACGCGGGTGAGCATGCCCGCTTCCACCATGTCCCGCAGCCGTCCGGACAGCGCCGTCGGCGAAATGCCCAGGCGCAGCCGCAGTTCTTCGTACCGCCGGAAGCGGAGGAACAGGCTCTGCAGGATGAGCAGCGTCCACTGGTCACCGACGAGCTCCAGCGCCCGCCGCAGCGGATCGCCCGCCGGCCGGACGCGGTGTGCAGTCGCTTCGGTCACCACTTCCCCCTTGTTACTTCGCCCTCGAGGGTAGCACCTGACTACACCAAAAGAAGCCTATTGACAGCTGGGTACACAAATCATAGTCTCGTCTCCACCACACCGCGCAGCCAGGGAGCAGTCCGATGACCAGCACCTCCGAACAGCCGCTGATGGTGGCCCGTACGGCGGACGCGGACGAGGCCAACCCCTACCTGCTCGGCGTCTACGCCCCGGTCGGCACCGAGATCGACGCCGAAGACCTGCAGGTCATCGGCGAAATCCCGAAGGACCTCAACGGCGTCTACCTGCGCAACGGCCCGAACCCGCGGTTCGCCCCGGAAGGCCGCTACCACTGGTTCGACGGCGACGGCATGATCCACGCGGTCCACCTGGAGAACGGCAAGGCCCGCTACCGCAACCGCTGGATCCGCACGAAGGCCTTCGAAGCCGAGTCCGCGGCGGGCAAGGCGCTCTGGACCGGCGTCATGGAGAACCCCAAGGGCAACCCGTTCGGCAACAGCCACGGCCTGGGCCTCAAGGACAACGCCAACACCGACGTCATCTTCCACCGCGGCCGGATCCTCGCCACCTGGTACCTGTGCGGCTCGCCGTACGCGGTCGACCCGCTGTCGCTGGAGACCCTCGGCGCCGACGACTTCCTCGGCACGCTGGCCGGCGACATGATGGCCCACCCCAAGGTCGACGAGACCACCGGCGAGCTGTTCTGGTTCGACTACGGGCCGCGCCCGCCGTACCTGCGCTACGGCGTGATCGGCGCGGACGGCCGCGTCGTGACCACCACCGACATCGAGCTGCCGGGCCCCCGCCTGCCGCACGACATGGCCATCACCGAGCGCTACGCGGTGCTGATGGACCTGCCGCTGGTCCAGGACCTCGCGGCGGCGAAGCAGGGCCGCCACAAGCTGCACTTCGACCGCTCGATGCCGAGCCGCTTCGGCGTCCTGCCACGCTACGGAGACGGTAGCCAGATCCGGTGGTTCGAAGCGAGCCCGTGCTACATCTACCACGTCGTCAACGCCTGGGAGGACGGCGGCGAAGTCGTCCTGGACGTCTGCCGCGTGCGGCGCCCCCATGAGCAATTGAACAAGCCGCGCGCCGACGCGCACACGCCGCTCGCGAAGATGCTGTCCTACCTGCGGCTCGACGCCCAGCTGCACCGCTACCGCTTCGACCTGCGGACCGGCGCGTGCCACGAGGCGCCGCTCGACGACGACAACACCGAGTTCCCGACCGTGGACGCCCGCGGCGTCGGACGGCGGAACCGGTACTCCTACGCGGTGCACATCTCGCCCGAGTCGACGCTGAAGTTCGACGGGCTGGTGCGCCACGACAATCTTGCCGGCACGAAGACCGAATACCGGTTCGGTCCCGGTCGGTGGGGCAGTGAGGCTCCGTTCGCACCCCGCGAAGGAGCGGCCGCCGATTCGGCGGACGGCTATCTGGTGACGTTCGTGCAGGACGAGCGCGAGGGGCGCTCCGAACTGGACATCTTCGACGCCGCCGACCTCGCTGCCGGACCCGTGGCCAGGGTCCTGCTTCCCCAGCGTGTCCCGCTCGGTTTTCACGCGACCTGGGTCCGGGCGGACCAGCTGGAAAACCTCCGTTCATGAGATGCCATCGAGAGGGTCGCGCCCGGGACTTCCGGACGTGGGGATGGTGGAGTGCGGAGACGATCGACCAGCTCGTCAAGGAGCGGGTCAGTGCCGACCCGGCGGGTCTCGCGCTGGTCGATCCACCGAACACCACCGCACTGGTCGGACGCGACCCGGTGCGGTGGACCTGGAACCGGCTCGACGAACGCGTCGACGTCCTGGCCGCGTTCCTGCTCGCCGGAGGGGTGCGAGCAGGCGACGTCGTGGCCGTGCAGCTGCCGAACTGCTCGGCACTGGTGCAGGCGTTCCTCGCGATCGTGCGGATCGGCGCGATCGTCACCCCGTTCCCGGTGTCCTACCGGGAACACGAACTCGGCCCCATGTGCCGGCGCACCGGGGCCGTCGGGGTGGTGACCGCATCCAGATACGGCGAGCACGAGCTCGCCGGGGCGGCCCTTGGGCTAGTAGGCGCTTCGGCGCCGTCGGTCCGGTTCGTCGTCGCCTGCGGGGACGACGAACCGGCCGGCGCCCTGGCCTGGCCCGAAGCTCCGCTGTCCGCAGCGGAGAAATCCACTTTGGACTCGTACCTGACCGAAGCCGACGTCAACGACTGCGTGACCATCTGCTGGACGTCCGGAACCGAAGCCGAGCCGAAGGCCGTGCCGCGCTGCCACGGGGACTGGCTGGCGACGGCCGCCGGCTGCGTCCAGGCTGCCGGGACGACCCGCGACGACGTCCTGCTCTCGCCGTTCCCGATGACGAACATGGCCGGCATCGGCGGCATGTTCCTGCCGTGGCTGCTGACCGGCGCCGTGTTCGTCCCGCACCACCCCTTCGACCTGCCGGTGTTCCTGGGCCAGCTCGCCGCCGAGCGGGTGACGTACACGCTCGCGCCACCGGCGTTGCTGACCATGCTGCTGCACAACGAAAAAGTACTGTCCGGAGTGGACATCTCGGCGCTGCGGAAGATCGGGTCCGGTTCAGCACCGCTCTCGCCGTGGCTGGTGCGCACCTGGGCCGAGCGGTACGGCATCGACATCATCAACTTCTTCGGCTCGAACGAGGGCACCGCGCTGCTGTCCGGTCCGGTGGACATCCCGGACCCGGACCAGCGCGCGACCTACTTCCCGAACTACGCCTCGGACGTCAGCTGGTCGACCCCGGTCGCCGACCGGACGTCGGTGCGGCTGCACGACCCGGTCACCGGCGAGCGGGTGACCGAGCCCGGGCGCCCCGGCGAACTGCACATCGCCGGGCCGACGGTGTTCGCCGGTTACCTCACGGAGCTGGGCGAACCGCTCGACACGTCGTCGTTCGACGACGACGGGCACTTCCGCACCGGCGACGTCTTCGAGATCGACGGCGAGCGCGGGGAGTTCCTGCGGTACGTCGACCGGATGAAGGACCTCGTGATCCGCGGCGGGATGAACATCTCGCCCGCCGAAGTCGAGGGCCTGCTGGCCGGGCACCCGGACGTCGCCGACGTCGGTGTCGTCGGCGTGCCCGACGACGTCATGGGGGAGCGGGTCTGCGCGGTCGTCGTGCCGGGCTCGCGCAAGCCGTCGCTCGACGAGCTGGTCGCGTACCTGCGCGAGAAGAAGATCGCCGCGTTCAAACTGCCGGAACGGCTCGAGTACGCCGACGCCTTGCCCCGCAACCCGGTGGGGAAGATCCTGAAGCGGCAGCTGCGGGAGAGCCTGGGGTGAGGTCATGACGGTGTTCGTGCTGGGCGGGGCGCAGACCGACTTCGCGTGCAACTTCACCAAGGAAGGGCGCGGGATCCTCGAACTGTTCGCCGAGGTCGTGCCCGCGGCCCTCGCGGACGCCGGCGTTTCGGCCGAGGACGTCGAAGTCGCGCACGTCGGGAACCTCGCGGCGGAGCTCTTCACCGGCCAGGCCCAGCTCGGCGGGCTGCTGGTGGCCGCGGTGCCGGAGCTGGACGGCGTGCCGTCGACCCGGCACGAAGCCGCGTGCGCGTCCGGCAGCACCGCCGTCCTCGCCGCCTGCGCGGACCTCGAAGCGGGCCGCTACGACGTGGCGCTGGTCGTCGGCGTCGAGCTGATGCGCAACGTCGACGGGCAGCGCGCGGCCGAGCACCTCGGGTCCGCCGCGTGGGCCGGGCACGAGGCCGTCGCCGCGAAGTTCCCGTGGCCCGCGCTGTTCGCGGAGGTCGCTGCCGCGTACGACGAACGTTATGGACTCGATCACGGGCACCTGGGGATGTTCGCTTCGCACGCTTTCGACCGGGCGGCCCTGAACCCCCTGGGTCAAGCCCGCGACTGGCGGTTCCCGCCCGGGTCGTTCGGCACCGACGACGAGCTCAACCCCGTCATCGAAGGCCGCCTGCGCAAGCAGGACTGCGGCCGGATCACCGACGGCGCCGCGGCGGTCCTGCTGGCCTCGCCCGCGTTCGCCGAACGGCTCGGCGGCGGGTTCCCGCGCATCGCGGGCTTCGGGCACCGCACCGCGCACATCGGCCTGGCGCCGAAGATCGCTTCCGACGGCGAATACCTGTTCCCGCACCTGCGCGGCGCCGTCACCGACGCCTACCGGCGGGCGGGCGTGCCCGGCTTCGACGCACTCGACGTCGTCGAACTGCACGACTGCTTCACCATCACCGGCCTGGTCGCGCTGGAGCACCTCGGCGCGGCACCGCCCGGCGAGGGCGGCCGGTTCATTGATGACGACGGCCTCGACGCGGCCGGGATCAACCCTGGCGGCGGCCTGATCGGCCTCGGCCACCCGGTCGGCGCGACCGGCGTCCGCATGCTGCGCGACGCGGCCCGGCAGGTCTCGGGCACGGCGGGCGAGACGCAGGTCGAGGGCGCGCGGACGGCGTTGACGCTGAACGTCGGCGGCTCGTTCACCACGGTCGTCACGATGGTGGTCACCGCATGAGGCTTTCGGTGTCACTGGGGCTCTGGCAGGACCGGCCGCCGGAGGAGGCCCTGGAGACCGCCCGCGCGGCCGAGGCGGCGGGCTACCCGGAGCTGTGGATCGGCGAGATGGCGACGTGGGACGCCTTCGCGCTCGGCACCGCGATCGGGGCGGCGACTTCGCGGATTTCCCTGACTTTCGGGCCGCTGGCGGTGACCGTGCGGGACCCGGCGACGATCGCCATGGGCGTCGCGTCGGTGGCGGCGCTGACCGGCCGGGCGACCGGGGTCGCGTTGGGGACGTCCAGCGACGTCGTCGTGCGCGGCTGGCACGGACGTTCGCGCTCTCAGGCGGCCACGGCGTTGGCGGAGTCCGCGGTGGCGGTCCGCCAGCTGCTGGGCGGCGAGAAGTCCACTGTGGACGGCTCGGTCGTCGGCTCACAGGGGTACCGGCTGCGGCTGTCCGCCCCGAAGTCTCCGTTGACGATCGCCGCGTTCGGGCCGCGGGCGCTCGACGTCGCCGCGCGGCACGCCGACCGGATGGTCGTCAACCTCGTGAGCCCGGCGGCCGCGGAGACGCTGGTGCGGGGGCTCCAAGCCGCCGCCGAGCGTGCCGGAACCACTCCGCCGCCGGTGGCCGCGTGGGTGGTCGCCGCGGCCGACCCGGGACCGGCCGAGCTGGAGCAGCTCCGCCGGGGCGTCGTCGGCTACCTCGCCGCGCCGGGCTACGCGGACATGTTCCGCGCGGCGGGCTTCGGCGACCTGATCGACTTCGCGCGCACCCGGCCGCACCCGCGGGAGCTGCTGGCCGCGGTGCCCGCCGAGGCGATCGCCGTGGTCGGGCTGCTCGGCTCCCGGGACGAGATCGCGGCGAGGATCGGCGAGTACGCGGCCGCCGGGATCGACGAGCTGGCGATCGTGCCCGCGACCAGCGACAACGACCCCGGTGGCGGGAAAACCCTCGCCGCGTGTCGATCCGCCGTCATCCCGTTCGACGCGTAGGCATGACTGAAGCCAGCGAAACCAAGAACCTCGACCGGTCCGGCCTCGCGGCGCTGCCGTGGAGCAGGGCGCGCGACCTCCTCGCCACCCAGACCCCCACGGAAGACCTGACCTTCTTCGTCGGGACCGTCCGCCCCGACGGGCGGCCGCACGCCGCCGGCGTCGGGGCCATCTGGGTGGACGACACGCTCTACTTCGTGAGCGGGCCGGGCACGCGCCGGGCCCGCAACCTGGCGGCGAACCCGGCGTGCAGCGTGTCGGTGCGGCTGCGCGGCCTCGACCTCACGATGGAGGGCGAGGCCCACCGGCTCGCCGAGCCGGCGACGCTGGAGCGGGTGGCGGCCGTCTACCGCGAGGGCGGCTGGCCCGCGACGGTGGAGGACGGGGGGTTCAACGCACCGTTCATGGCGGCGAGCGCCGGTCCGGCGCCCTGGCACCTGTACCGGCTCACGCTGCACCGGGCCGTCGGCGTCGCCACCGCCGAGCCGCACGGCGCCACCCGCTGGGACTTCACCCGCTGATCGCCGCGGCGACCAGCTCGCCGATGGCGGCCATGCCGTCGGCGTTCGGGTGCATCGGCGCGGCGACCGACGTCGGGAGCACGCCCTCGAACCACTTCACGCCGGGCCGCTTGCAGACGTCGTGCCCGATCGAGGCGGTCCGGACGTCGACGTAGTGCGCGTCGTGCGCGGCGGCCTGCCGGGTGAGGGCGGCGTTGGTCTTGTCGATGCTGCCCTGGATGTAGTTCGCGTCGCGCGGGGTCAGTGGCGCGATCGGCCAGCAGCCGTTGCGCGGCAGGTAGGTGCCGTACCCGGCCACGAAGACCTCGGCGTTGGGCGCCTTGGCGTGGATCGCGTCCAGCAGCGCACCCCACGTCGGCTCGAACGCGGCGATCTTCTCGGCCAGCTGGTCGTGGCCGCCCGCGGTGAACCGGTCGACGCAGTCGGGGGTGATGCCGGGCAGCAGGTTGATGCAGCTCGTGGCGGCGCCGACCAGGCCGATGTCGTTGCCGCCGATCGTCACGGTCACCGTGCTGGTCTGCCCGCTCAGCGCGTCCAGCTGCGGCGGCACCGCGCCGGACGACGTCTGCTGCGGGGCTGTCATGTCCGCCGTCGTCGCGCCGGAGCACGTGACGTCCTTCAGCGGCACGCCGAGCTCGTTCGCTGCAACGTGCGGGTAGTCGTGGAGCGACCTGAGGCAGCCGGGGGAGGTGAGGTCGGGTGGCAGGATCAGCGGCCCGGCCGCCGCGGAATCCCCCAGTGCCACGTACTCGCCGGCGGTGCCCGCGGCCGCCGTGCCTGCTGTCGCGCCCGTCAGCGCGGTGACCATGATCGCGATGAACGCCGTTGTCCTCACTCGCACGTGGTCCTCCTCGACACTTGGTTTCCGTGACACCATCGGCACCGGGCGTCACCGGATTGACTGGGAATCCGGGCAGAGAACGAGGGGATCGGTTGTGACCGAGCACAAGTGCGGCGGGGACCTCACCCTCGGCGGGCAGCGCGTGCACGAGCGGCTCACCCGGGAGGAGCCCGAGCTGATCGCCCGCGTGCTCGCGCGGATCCAGGCCGAAGTCGCGGACTACCGGCGGCTGCCGGTGGAGGAACTGGCCGGTGACATCGCCGGGATCACCCGGCAGGCGGTGCGGGCGTTCGCGCGGAGTCTGCGTGAGGACCGCGAGCTCAACGAGGCCGAGCTGCGGCAGGTCGGCGCGTCCGCGGTCCGGCGGGCGGAGGAAGGCTTCCCACTGGAGGCCGTGCTGACGGCGTACCACGTCGGCGCGCGGGAGATCTTCGCCGTCGGCTCCGCTTCGTCGGGCAGCGCGGACGTCGCCGACCTCCTCGAAGTCGCGGACCGGGTGCTGGCGTTCGTCGGCACGGTCACCGGCGCGGTCACCCGCGGGTACCTGGAGGAGCTGCGGACGAAGGTCGGGCAGGAACACACCGCGCGCCGGACGCTGCTGTCGGTGCTCGTCGACGGCGGCCCGGTCGACGTCGTCGCCCGCAGCGCCGGGATCACCCTGCCCGCGCGGTACCTCGTGCTGAGCGTCGAACTCGGGCCGCACGCCGACGAGGAGTCGCCGGGCGTGGACGCCGAGATCGCCGTCCGCCGCAAGCTCCGCCGGTTCCTCGCGGCGTTCGAGCAGGCCTGCGGGGACGGCGTGCTCGCGTCACTGGACGGTCCCGGCGGGCTCGTCCTGCTCCCGCTGGCGGGCCGGTCCCCGGACTGGCCCGCGGTGTTCGACGCGGCCGGGCGCGCGGCGGGGGTGACCGTGCTCGCGGCCGCCGAAACGGCGGCGCCGGCGGAGGTCCGGGCGGTGGCCGCGCAGACCGGCGAGGTGCTGGACGTGCTGCGCTGGTTCGGCAGGCCACCGGGGCTCTACCGCCTCGACGACGTCCTGGTCGAGTACCAGCTGACCCGCCCGGGCGCGGCCCGCGACCGCCTCGCCGCGGCGCTGGACCCGCTGGAGGCCCACCCGGAGCTCGCCGAGACACTGGCCGCGTACCTGGCGCTGGACACGAACCGCCGCCGCACGGCGGCCCGGCTCCACGTCCACCCGAACACGGTCGACTACCGCCTCCGCCGCATCCGCGACCTGACCGGCATCGACCCCCTGCACCCGGCCGGCCTGCCCCGCATCATCGCGGCCTCGGCCGCCCGCCGCGCCCGCCGCTGATGCCCCTCCAATCACGCGAGATGCCTCTCCAATCACGCGAGTTACGCGCTCAATCACGCGAGTTACGCGCTCAATCACGCCGGTCGGCTCTCCAGGTACGCGAGTCGACTCACGGGATCCGGAGTACCCGGCCGGCCAACTCACGTGCCCGGACCGTCGGTTCGCGTGCCGGGAGGGCCGGCTCGCGTGATTGGCGGGTCGGCACGGCGCGGGCGACGGCTCCGGTGACCAGAGCCGAGGCGAGGACGAGCGCGGCAACGGCGGAGGCGTGGTCGAACCTCAGCTCGCCGAAGCGGCCGAGGACGAAGCCCGTGTGCAGGGCCCAGGCGACCACCGCCACCCCCGTCGCCGCCGACGGGGAACTTCGGTAGGCGAAAGCCAGGACGACCGCGCCCAACGTGACCAGCGCGTACCAGGGACGGCCGGTCGCCCCGGCCAGGTCCGCCACGATCACCGCGGCGACAGCGGCCACGCATCCGAACGGGAATCCGAAGTCCTCTGTCATCCACCCAGTCCAGTCTCGAGGACGAGGACCAGCGTGGGCCAGGACACATTCCCTACACCCGGCGCCGCGATCTTTACGACTTATTTACTCGACACGAGTCACGCCCTCGATCGCGTCCACGAGCGAAGGCCAGACCGCGCGCGGCAGGTTGTGGCCCATCCCCGGGATCACCAGCAGCTCCGCGTCCGGGATCGCCTCCGCCGTCGCCTTCCCGCCGCTGACGTTGATCAGCGGGTCGGCGTCGCCGTGGACGACCAACGCCGGGAGCCGCACGTCCCGAAGCAACGCAGTGCGGTCGCCGGACGCGACCACCGCCGCCGCGTGGCGCAGCGTGCCCACCGGGTGGCGGGCGCGGTCGTAGTGCAACGCCGCCTTGGCCAGCAGGAACGCCTCGTCGTCCGGGTAGCCGGGGGAGCCGAGCCGCCGGTAGCCCTCGACGCTGTCGGCGATGGCCTGCTCGCGGGTGTTCGCCGGCGGCCGGGTCAGCATCGCCAGCGCCCACGGCTCGGCCTGCCCGACTGCCCGGTCGCCGGTGGTCGACATGATCGACGTGATCGACAGCAGCCGGTCCGGGTGGTCGATCGCCAGCTGCTGCACGATCATCCCGCCCATCGACGCCCCCACCACGTGCGCGCGGGCGATGCCGAGCGCGTCGAACAGCCCGACGGCGTCGTCGGCCATGTCCGACAGCGTGTACGGCGCGGTCGACAGGTCGCCGGCGGCCAGCGCGGCCAGGTCCGGCGGCGGCAGGTGGTCGAGCCAGGTGGAGAGCCCGACGTCCCGGTTGTCGTAGCGCACGACGAAAAAACCGCGGCCGGCCAGCAATTCGCAGAAGCCGTCCTCCCAGGTGATCATCTGGGCGCCGAGGCCCATCACCAGGACCAGCGGCGGGGCGGCCGGATCGCCGAAGGTGTCGTACTCGAGCTCGAGACCGTTGGCCTGTGCGCGTGCCATACCCCGATCCTGCCGTACCCGCGCGGAGCTGGCATCGGCCCGGGCGGTGCGGTTACCGTTACGCCCCATGCCGACCTCATCCTCGGGTACCGGACAGCGTCCACGGTCACGGGCCGCGGCGGGACTGCCGGCGCTGACGGCCGACTGCATCGTCAGCGCGGCCACGGCCCTCACCGCCCAGCGCGGCCTGGACAACTGGACGCTGCGGGAGCTCGCCCGCGCGGTCGAGGCCTACCCGGCGGTGATCTACCACCACGTCGGCGACCGGGACGCGGTGGTGAACGCCGTCGTCGACCGGGTCGTCGGGTTGCTGGAGCTGCCCGACGAGCAGCTGCCGTGGCAGGACTGGTTCACCGAGCTGCTGGCCGGCCTGCGCGCGGTGCTGCGGACCTACCCGGGCTGCGCGCGGCGGCTGGCGCTGTTCGGCCCGTCGGTCAAGGCGGCCACGCGCACCATCGACGCGGGCATCGGCGTGCTGCTGGCCGCCGGCTTCGGCCGGGAAAGCGTGCTGGCCTACAACCTGCTCCTGATGACCGCGTGCCAGTTCGTCGCGATGGAGGACGACCGCGACGGCGCGCTCGCGCTGCGGATCGACAACACCGAGGAGTACGCGACCTACCGCGAGCGCCCCGACCTGCCCGGGATGGCCGAGCTGGGCGCGGCGATGCACGACCTGATGGGCGACCCGGAGCTGGCGTCGGGCTATTACGCGCAGCTCTACGACTACGCCGTGCGGCGGTGCCTCGACGGGCTGGCGCACCGGCTGGCCGAACTTCACGAATCGGACAGCGAAGGTTGACAGCGACTTGACAGTGCCTGGGCGTACCGTGGGCGTGCGTCGGTGGTTCGCCCACTGACCCGGAGCCCCTGGCGCCCTCCTCCCCCTCGTGGCGCCGGGGGCTTCGGTCTATTCGCGACCGTCCGGCCGCGGTGACGGCGGCCCGGCCTGGATGGCCGGGAAGATCTCGCCGACCAGGGTCACGAGCGACTTCGACAGCAGCAGGTGCACCTGCTCGCGGGTCAGCGACCCGCGCACCAGCCACTCCCGCCCCGCCGACTTCACCATCCCGCCGAACGCGCGCACGAGCGCGTTGAGCTCCGGCCCGTGGTCGCTTTCCCGGGACAGCCCGACGGCCTCGAGCACGCGGTCGGCGGATTCGCGGTCGGCTTCTTCGAGGATGCGCTCCACCTCGAGGTCGCGGCCGATGCCCTCGGGTGCGATCGCGGCCAGCCACATCCGCTCCTGGCTGGTGACCATGTCGAGGAACCACTCGATGGCGACGTCGGCACGCAGGTCGAGCGGCCCGTCGGGAAGGATTTCGACGGCCAGCCGCGGCACGGTCAGTGCGCGGCGGATGATTTCCAGGTAAAGCTCGCGTTTGGTGCCGAAGTAGTGGTTGATCAGCCCCCGCGCGACGCCGGCCGCCGCGGCGATGTCCGAAGTGGACACTGCGGAATAGGGGCGTTCACCGAACAGCCGCGCCGCACAGGTGTAGATCTGTTCCTTCCGTTCGTCCGGTTCCAGTCTTCGCCATCTCGGCGCCGGCTCGGTGTTCATCCGCCCATCGTCGCACGGGCCGTTGCCCGAAGCAGGCCAGTGAGCACGATGTCGGATGCACGGCCACCCCAATACCCGATCGGGGCACGGTCAGTCCGGCAGCGTGATCGGCGCGATGTCCGCGAAGCCGTCACCCGGGCCCGGGTTCGCCGGATCGGTGGTCCCGCCGAAGTGGTGCAGCACGCCCCACACCGCGTTCAGCGCCGTCTGCACCGCGCCCTCGGCCCAGCCCGCCGTCCACGAGATGTCGTCGCCCGCCAGGAACAGCCCCCGGTACCGGGCCGGCAGCTCGTCCTGCACGAAGTGCGTGAACAGCCGTCGCTGGTAGCGGTAGTGGCCGGGCAGGTTCGCCTTGAACGCGCCCATGAAGTGCGGCTCCGCCTCCCAGGACACGGTCACCGGGTCGCCGATGATGTGCCGCCGGACGTCCACGCCCGGGTAGATCTCGCGCAGTGACTGCAGCATCACCTCGACGCGTTCGCCCACCGAAAGCGGCAGCCACTTCAGCGAGTCGTCGGCCCACGTGTAGGACAGGCAGATCACGGCGGGCTTCGCGGGGTCGTCGCCGAGCAGGTACGTGCCGCGGGGCATCCGGTCGGTGAGCGTCATGCTCATCGCGTCGCGGCCGGTCACCGGGTCGCGGTCCAGCCAGAACGGCCGGTCGACCGGCACGAACACCTTCGACGACGCCATGTAGTGCGTGCGCTCGATCGCCGTCCAGTGGTCGATCGGGAACAGCGCCTCGTCGCACTCGATGTTCGACAGCAGCATCCAGCTCTGCGCGGTGAACACCGCCGCCGGGAACGTCCGGATGTGCCCTTCGGTGTCCGTCACGGTGATGTTGCCGGGTGCCGTGCGGTGCAGCCGCGCGACGCCGGGTTGCGGCCGCCCGCCGTGCAGGGTGCTCAGGCTCGTGCCCGACGGCCAGAAGGCGAGGTCTTCCGGGGCGTGCTCCCACAACCGCAGCGGCAGCTGCCCGCTGCCGCCGGCGATGCTGCGGTGCTCGTCGTCGGCTCCGGTGTAGACCACCCGCAGGATCTCCAGGATGGAGTTCGGGAAGTCGGTGTCCCAGCCGCCGGTGCCGAAACCCACCTGGCCGAAGATCTCGCGGTGGCGGAAGGAGGCGAACGCGGGTGAGTCGCAGAGGAAGCCGTAGAACGTCTGGTTGTCCAGCCGCGGGACCAGGTCGTTCCACAGCCGTTTGATCGTCTTCGCGTCGCGGTCGCGGATCGCCGTCTGCATCTCGGCGAAGGAGGCGTGCTCGGCCAGGGTCCGGTCCCAGGCCGTGGCGACCTCGCGGAAGACGGCGGGCAGGTCCTCGGGCGTGCGCGCGTAGTGGCTCTGGCCCTTCAGGTCCACGACGGTGCTCGGCGTCCCGGGCGCCAGCGGGTTCGGGAACGGCGTGGTCTCCAGCCCGGCCTTGCCGATGTAGTGGAACAGCGCGGTCGACGCGGGCGGGAAGCGCATCGCGCCCATCTCGGCGACGACGTCGTCCGGGCAGCCGGGGAACCGCACGGTCCTCAGCCGGCCGCCGATTTCGGCGATTTCGTACACCACCGGTCGCAGACCCAGCTTCATCAGCTCGTACGCGGTGACGATGCCGGAGAGGCCGCCGCCGATCACGGCGACCTCGGTGCCGTGCCGCTCGGCGGGCACCGACCCCAGGCCGGCGGGGTGGGCGAGGTAGTCGTCGTAGGCGAACGGGAAGTCCGGCCCGAACATCGTGATCGGGCGGCCCGCCGGTTCGTCGTGGTGGAGCGCGGTCGGGACGGCGGAGGTCATGCGGTGGTTCCTCGGTACAGTTCGGGCCGTCGGTCGGCCAGGTGGGTGTTCTCCAGGCGGGATGCGGTCAGGGCGTCCCGGGTGACGTCGGCGGCGATCACGCCGGGCCCGGAACCGGCGCGGGCCAGCACCGCGCCGGTCGGGGCCACGACGCAGGACCGCCCGCAGTAGGTCAGCTCCTGCTCGGTGTCGCAGCGGTTCGCGTAGGCGACGAACAGCTGGCTTTCGTATGCGCGCGCGGGCACGAGTGTGTCGGCGACGAGCTCGTAGGGGCTCATCAGCGCGGTCGGCACGACCAGCAGCTCGGTGCCGGCGAGCGCGTGCGCGCGGACCAGTTCCGGGAACTCGACGTCGTAGCAGACGAGCAGGCCGACCCGGAGGCCGCCGAGGTCGGCCTGCACGACGGCCTCGTCGCCGGGGGTGAACCACGCCTTGTCGAGGTCGCCGAAGAGGTGCGTCTTGCGGTAGTTGGCGAGGCGCCGTCCGGTGGCGTCGACGAGCTGGACGCTGTTGTAGACGTGCTCGCCGTCGGTTTCCGGGTAGCCGTACACCAGTGCGGTGCCGGTTTCCCTTGCCAGCGCGGACATCCGGGTGGCGGTGGGCCCGTCGGCGGGTTCGGCGAGCTCGTGCGTGCGCGCGCCGATGTGGTATCCGGTCGTGCCCATTTCCGCGGTGACGACGAGGCCGGCGTCGATCCGGGGCAGGTCGTCGAGCGGGCCCTGGTGGATGGCGACCTTCATGCCAGCCTCGACTTCCGGATGCCGTAGCCGAAGTAGATCAGCAGGCCCAGGACCATCCAGGCGCCGAAGACGAGCCAGGTGGCGCCGTCGAGGCTGAGCATCATGTACGCGCAGCAGAGCACGCCCAGGATCGGCGTCACCGGCGAAAGCGGGACGCGGAACGTCCGCGGGCGGCCGGGCTGGCTGCGTCGCAGGATCAGCACGGCGATGTTGACCAGCCCGAACGCGAACAGCGTGCCGATGCTGGTGGCGTCGGCCAGCTTCCCCAGCGGGATGAAGGCGGCGAGGACGGCGACGAAGGCCGAGACCACGAGGGTGTTGATCCGCGGGGAGCCGCTCTTCGCGTCTACTTTGGACAGGGCGGGTGGGACGAGGCCGTCGCGGGACATCGCGAACAGGATGCGCGTCTGTCCGTAAAGGACGGTCAGCACGACGCTGCTGATCGCCACGATCGCGCCGACGGCCAGCAGCCCGGCCCAGAACGGGTTGTCCGAGACGACGTCGAGCACGTGCGAGAGCGCGGCTTCCTGGCCGTCGAACTGCTGCCACGGCAGGGCGCCGACGGCGGCCACGGCGACCAGGCAGTACAGCACGGTGACGATGCCGAGCGAGAGCAGGATGGCCCGCGGCAGGTCGCGCTGCGGGTTCTTCGCCTCCTCGCCGGCGGTCGAGGCCGCGTCGAAACCGATGTAGGAGAAGAACAGCTTCGCCCCGCCGGCGCTCAGCCCGGCCAGCCCGAGCGGCAGGAACGGCGTGAAGTTCTTCGCCTGCACCGCGCTGAAGGCGATCGCGCAGAACAGCACCAGCGTGGCGATCTTGACCACGACCATGACGGCGTTCGCCCGCGCGCTCTCCTTCGCGCCGGAGAGCAGCAGGAACATCGCGAGGACGACGACCAGGATGGCGGGCACGTTGACGACGCCGCCCGAGCCCGGCGGCTGGCTGAGCGCGTCCGGGATGGCGAAGCCGAAGGCCAGCCTCAGCAGTTCGTTGAGGTACTGGCCCCAACCGACGGCGACCGAGGCCACCGAGACGCCGTATTCGAGCACCAGGCACCAGCCGCAGACCCAGGCGACCAGCTCGCCGAGCGTGGCGTAGGTGTAGGAGTACGACGAGCCCGACAGCGGGATCATCCCGGCGAGCTCGGCGTAGGACAGGGCCGAAAACAACGCCGTGACGCCGGCGAGCACGAAGGAGAGCACCACCGCCGGGCCGGCCACCGGGACGGCTTCGCCGAGCACGACGAAGATGCCGCTGCCCAGCGTCGCCCCGATGCTGAGCATGGTGAGCTGCCCGAGGCCGAGCGACCGCTTCAACGTGCCATGATCACCTTCGGCGACGAGGTCGGCGACCGGTTTCCGCCGCACCGCCGCGGCTCGCAAAGTCATGCCGACGACGGTAACGGTCGTTTCCGGAGTGCAAAACAGGAGAACGTTGCGCGTACAGATGAATCACAGGTGATTCATTGCACAGGTTCGTCAGATCGTGGCGATTCGTTCCGGAGTGGATTTTCTTCTCCTGGGGTTGTCGGATCCGGGGCGAGCCGTTCGTGGAGGGGGTGAGCGGCCGCCACGAGGGCGCGCCACGACCCGCAGGGGGAAGAAATGCCCGTCGCCCGCCGCATGTACGACCTGGTCGAGCCGATCGGCCTGGTGCCCTACTTCGCCGACGAGTCGGACGAGGCCCTGATGGCGCTCGGCCTGCGCAACGTGTGGGACGCCTACTTCGCAGGCCGGGCCGCGCCGCTGGGCCGGTCGGTGCCTGCCGAGGTGGTCCACGCGATCTTCTACAACTTCGCCCCCGGCGAGGTGGCTCGCCACATCCCGCAGGTCTGGGAGCTGACCACGCCCGAGGCGGCGCTGGCCGCCCGCGAGCGGGGCTGCGTCGCGGGGATGCGGCGGATCCTCGGCGAACTCGCCGACGACCCCGCCGTCTCCCGCGCCGGCGACCTCCTGCTGAAGGCGGCGACCAGCGCCCCGGTCGGGGGACGCCCGCTCTACGCCGCCCTGCGTGCGCTGCCGGTGCCGCAGGAGCCCCTGGCCCGGCTCTGGCACGCGGCCACCCTGCTCCGCGAGCACCGCGGCGACGGCCACACCGTCGCGTTGCTGACCGAGGACGTCGGCGGAACCGAGGCCCACGTGCTGCACGCGCTGTCCATCGACCTGCCCGCGGAGAAGTTCGGCCGGGTCTGGCACCTCCCGGCCGCGCAGCTGGCCGCGGTGATCGACGGAATGCGCGCCCGCGGCCTCGTCGACGCCGACGGCGGGCTCACCCCCGCCGGCCGCACCACGAAGGACCGCGTCGAGGCCATGACCGACCGCCTCGCCGAGGCTCCCTACAACGCACTGAGCCCCACCGAGCTCGCCGACCTCGTCACCGACCTCGAACCGATCTCGGCCGCCTTCCGGGCAACGTTCCCGATGTAGCCGTGCGCTCCGGGGCATCACCCGTGATTGGGGAGGCATCACGCGTGATCAGCGGGGCATCTCGCGTGATCCAGAAGGAATCACCCCGATGCCCCTCCAATCACGCGTGATGCCTCTTCCGTCACGCGTGATGCCCCGTTCGTCACTCCGCGGTGCCGGCCGGGAGGAGCAGGGTGAACGTCGGCGGGTCCGGACGGCTCAGCCGGAGGCGGCCGCCTTCGGCTTCCGCGAGGCTGCGGGCCAGCCGCAGGCCGATGCCGTGGCCGGTGGGCGTGGTCGCGAACGGGTCCGTCTCGCCGAGGTCGGGTCCCTCGTCGGCGACGTCGATGGCGAGTGCGTCGCCGGCGTCGCGGGCCAGCACCGTGACCGTGCCGCGCCCGTGCGTCGCCGCGTTGTCCAGCAGCACGCCGAGGACCTGCCGGACCGCCGCGGCCGCCGCGCGGGCCGGAGGCGGGTCCTGCCGTCGGATCCGCAGCTGCCGCCCCTGCGGCCCGAGCAGGGCATCGCCGGCCTGCTGGACCTCGTCGAGGATCGCGCCGAGGTCCAGCTCGGCCCGCGGTGCCCGGCGTTCCCGGCCCAGCGCCAGGAGGTCGTCGATGGTTCGCTCCAGCCGGTCGGCGGACGCGAGGCCGGCGCGGATGGCCGCGTACGGGTCCGCCGCCGGTGTCTCCAGCGCGGCTTCGAGCTGCAGGCGCAGCCCGGTCAGCGGCGTGCGCAGCTGGTGCGACGCCTCCGCGGAGAACGCGCGCTCGCGCTCGAGGGTCTCGCCGATCCGGGTCGCGGTGGCGTCCAGTGCCTCGCCGACCTGGTCGATCTCGGCGATGCCCGCACGCGGCGACCGGGCGCTGAAGTCGCCGTCGCCGAGCCGCCCGGCCGCGGCGGCGAGCTCCTCCAGCGGCCGGACGAGCCGTTTCGTGAACCGCCGGGCCAGCAGCCAGCTCACGCCGGTCGTCGCGACCGCGAGCCCGGCCATGCCGAGCCAGGTCAGCACGATCCGCAGCCGCAGCACGGACAGCGGCAGCGCGGCGCGGACCACACCGGTCACCCGGGAGCCGCTGACCACCGGCACCGCCAGCGCCATCTCGTCGCCATCGCGGCCGATGACGACGTCCACCGTGGCCGCGGCCGCCTGCCGCTCGACCGGGCCGGCGACGGCGGGCCCGTGCCCGGCGAGCAGCCGCCCGTCCGGGGAGTAGACCCCGACCTCGCCCCCTGCCTCGTCGTCATCCTCGTCGAGCGGCGGGACGACCGGTGTCCGTCCGGCGTTCAGGTCCGGCGCCACGGCGAGCGCAGTGGCGTCCGCCGCCCGCTCCAGGTCGCCCTTCGTGTCGTCGTGGTAGTACTGCCACACCGCGATGCCCAGTGGCAGCGCGAAGAGCGCGGTCGCCACCAGGGCGGCCAGCACCGTGAGCGAAGTGATCCGGCGGCGCACGGTCAGCCTTCGGCGGCGGTCCGGGCCGGGTCTTCCAGCCGGTAGCCGTGGCCCCGCAGGGTGGCGATCCGCGGGACCTCGTCGTCGGGCCCGGCGGCCGCGGCGAGCTTGCGGCGCACCGCCGCGATGTGCACGTCCAGCGTCTTCGTCGAGCCGTACCAGTGCGCGTCCCAGACCTCGGACATCAGGGTCTCGCGGCTGACCGCGACACCGGGCTGCTCGGCGAGCCGGGCCAGCAGGTCGAACTCCTTGGCCCGCAGCACCACTTCGCGCCCGCCCAGGGTGGCGCGGCGGCCGGCGATGTCGACGGTCAGCCCGCCGACGGTCACCGGCGGCCGGGCCCCGGCGGGCGCGCCGCGCCGCAGGTGCGCCCGGACCCTGGCGAGCAGCTCGCCCAGCCGGATCGGCTTGGTGAGGTAGTCGTCGGCACCGGCGTCGAGGCCGACGACGACGTCCATTTCCTCCTGCCGCGCGGTGAGGATGACCAGCACCGCGGCGGGCAGCGCGGCCCGCAGCCGGCGGCAGACCTCGACGCCGTCGAGGTCGGGCAGGCCGAGGTCGAGCAGCACGAGGTCGAAATCGCCGGTCTCGGCGGACTGCAGGGCGGTCCGCCCGTCGCGGCGCCAGCACACCTGGTGACCGTGCAGTCGCAGGGTCGATTCGAGCACGCTGCCGATCGCCGCGTCGTCTTCCACCACCAGCAGGTTCGGCATGCGGGAAGCCTAACCAACGGCGCCCCGGATTCCGGACGGCTGTGGCCTATTCCGCCCGCGTTGCGAGGCCGATCTGCGATATCCGCACCGAAGCGGCGACGAGGGCTTCGGTGAACGCAGCGACTTCGCCGGGCCCGAACCGGCTGCTGGGCCCGGTGATCGCGAGCGCGGCCAGCAGCCGCCCGTCACCGTCGTGCACCGGCGCGGCGACGCTGGACGCGCCGGCCTCCGGCTCGCCGTGGCCGACCGCGGCGCCTTCGGTGCCGTCGAGGACGCGCCCGGCGGCCCCGAAGCCGAGCGGCAGTTCGTCACCGACGCGGCCGACGTGCCGGATGGCCAGCGGCCCCTCCTGCTGGGCCACGCAGACCAGCACGGAGGTGCTGCGCACGTACAGGTTCACCGTCTCCCGGCACTCGCGGGCCAGGTCGCGCAGCACCTGTCGGACCGGCTCGGGCAGCTGCCACGCCGTGTTCGCCAGCTGCGCCCACCGCAGCATCCCGGGCCCGACGGTGATCCGCCCGTCCGGCCGCGTCCAGAGCAGGCCGCGTTGTTCGCAGGTGGCGACCAGCCGCAGCACGGTGGTCTTCGCGAGGCCACTGGCCGTGGTGAGCTCCTTGACCGCCCAGGTCCGGCGCTGTTCGGTGAAGAGAGCGAGCAGGTCGAACGCGCGGAGCACGCTCCGGACCGAACCGTCTTCGTCTGTCTTCATGAGCGACCCCCGTCCGCCTGACGGACCAAGCGTACCGCCAGGCGGACCGGATCAGGCCACGTATCGCTCGAACGCCGCAACGGTCTCCGCGAGCACGTCCCCACCGGGCCGGGCCCACAGGTCCGCGTTGAACACCTCGACCTCGATCGGCCCGGCATACCCCGCCGCCTCGACCGCCGCGCGCAGGTGGCGGTGGTCGATCGGGCCGTCGCCGGGCAGGGCGCGGCCCAGCAGCGGGTCCGGGAGCGGCACGAGGACGTCGCACACGTGGAACCCGGCGATCCGGCCGGCGGCCGCGGCGATCGACTCCTCGATGCGCGGGTCCCACCACACGTGGAACTCGTCCACGATCACCCCCACCTGTTCGGCCGGGTGCTCCACCGCGATCGCCAGCGCCTGGTCCACAGTGGACAGCACCGACCGCTCCGCGCACTGCATCGGGTGCAGCGGCTCCAGGCCCAGCCGGACCCCGCGCTCCCCGGCGTACGGCGCCAGCGTGCCCACCGCGTCGGCGACCCGCTGCCGGGACGCGGCCAGGTCGTTGCCCGCGATCCCGCCCACGACCAGCACGAGCACGTCGGCGCCGAGCGCGGCGGCTTCGTCGATCGCCTCGCGGGTCTGCGCCACACCGTCCACAGGGGACCCTTCCGGCGTCACGCCGGTGAAGAACCCACCGCGGCACAACGACGAAACCCGCACCCCGTGCTCCTTGAGCAGCCGGGCAGCCTCGTCGACACCGGTCTCGGCGACCTTGTCGCGCCACAGCCCGATCCAGCCGACGCCCGCTTCGGCGCAACCGGCCACCGCCTCGGGCAGCGACCAGGACTTCGTGGTGATCTGGTTGAGGCTCAGCCGGGGGTCCATCACGCGACCCCCGCCACCTGCAGCAGCGGCCGCATCCGGGCCTCGGCCAGATCCGGGTCGGCGAGCACGCCCGCCTCGTCGGCGAGCCGCAGCAGCGTCGCCAGGTGGGTGATCGTGCGCGCGGACTCCTGCCCGGCGATCATCCGGAAGTGGTCCTGGTGGCCGTTGAGGTGCGCCAGGAACACGACGCCGGTCTTGTAGTGCCGGGTCGGCGCGCGGAAGATCTCGCGGGACAGCGGCACGGTCGGGTCGAGCAGCGCGCGGAACCCGGCCTGGTCGCCGTCGTCCAGCCGGCGCAGCCCCGCCGCGGCGACCGGGGCGAGCGGGTCGAAGATGCCGAGCAGGGCTTCGCTGTGGCCTTCCGTGTCCCCGGCGATCAGCTCGGGGTAGTTGAAGTCGTCGCCGGTGTAGCAGGCGACGCCGTCCGGGAGCGCCCGGCGGAACTCGACCTCGACCTCGGCGTCGAGCACCGACACCTTCACCCCGGCGATCGTGGCGGCGTGCGCGGTGCACAGCGTGGCCAGCTCGCGGGCCGCGGCGCGGACGTCGTCGTGGCCCCAGTAGCCGGCCAGCGCCGGGTCGAACTGTTCGCCCAGCCAGTGCAGCAGGACCGGCCCGCCCGCCTCGGACAGCAGGTTCCCGTACGCCGCGTGGTAGTCGTCCGGGCTCTCGGCGGCCGCGGCCAGCGCGCGGCTGGCCATCACGACCGGGGTCGCGCCCGCTCCGGAGACCAGGGCGAGCTGCTCGCGCCAGGCGTCCACAACGGACGCCACGGTGGCCGGTCCCGGCGGCAGCTGGTCGGTGCCGACCCCGGCGCACCAGCGCCGTCCGGCCGCGACCGCGCCGGTGCGGGACACCAGCTCCTGCGTCGTCGCCCAGTCGAGGCCCATGCCGCGCTGCGCGGTGTCCATCGCCTCCGCGACGCCGAGCCCGCACGACCAGAGGTGCTCGCGGAAGGCCAGCGTCGTGTCCCAGTCCACCGCGTAGGGCTCGTCGGCCAGCGGATCCGCGACCACGTGTGCGGCGGCGTAGGCGATGCGCGAGGTCGGCGGCGACGGTGGCGTCGGCGGGGGCGCGGGCGGCCGCGGCCCGGACGGCGACCAGTTCAGCAGCTCGCCACCGGGGGCCGGGAGCACGAGCATCGAGGACCTCCGCAAGGGTCAGAAAGCGCTTTCTCAACCCACGGTAGGGCCTGTGCCGCGCTCGCGGCAAGGCCCGGTGGGGGTCAGCGCTTGGGCCGTCCGGTGCTTTCCCGCAGGACGACTTCGCCGGACAGCCGGACCGTCCGCGGCCGGCCACCCGCGGAGCCCTTGATCGCCAGGTCCATCGCGCGTTCGCCGAGCTCTTCCAGCGGCAGCCGCACCGTGGTCAACGCCGGGGCGAGGTCGCGGACCACCGGGATGTCGTCGAAGCCGGCCACCGAGATGTCGCCGGGCACCGACAGGCCTTCCTCCCGCAACGCCGTCAGCGCGCCGATCGCCATCACGTCGGTGACGGCGAACAGGCAGGTGGGCAGCTTGCGCTTGCGGCCGGCGAGCAGCCGTTTCGTCGCCTCGTACCCGCCGTCGCGGCTGAACGCGCCCTCGACGACGTCTTCGTCGCGCAGCTCGATGCCGTGCGCGGCCAGCTCGCCGGAGAACCCGGCCAGCCGGTCGATCACGGTGCTCAGCCGCCGCGGCCCGGCCAGCACGGCGAACCGCTTGTGGCCGAGGCCGACCAGTTCCTTCGCCAGCGCCGCGGCGCCGCCCTTGTTGTCCGGCTGCACGGTGTCGATCTTGAGTCCGCGGTGCCTGCTGACCGCCGCGACCTGGCCGCCGCCGCGGCGGTAGGGCTCGAGTTCGGCGGCCATCGCGCGTTCCCACGCCCGGTCTTCGAACGCCGAGCCGATGAGCAGGATCGCCGCGGCCCGCTGCGCCCGCAGCGTGGAGACGTAGGCGACTTCGCGGTCCGGGTCGCGGAACGTTCCGGCGAGCATCACGAGCAGCCCGTTGTCGGTGGCCACCCGCATCACCCCGCCCGCGATCGCCGCGAAGTACGGGTCGCTGACGTCGTGGCAGATCACGCCGACCGTGCGGTGCGTGCCGCCGGCGAGAGCCTGTGCGTGCGCGTTGGGGGCGTAGGCCAGTTCGGCCGCGGCGGCGGACACCCGCTCCCGCAGGTCGGCGCGGACGGACGCGGTGCCGTTGAGCACCCGCGACGCCGTCGCGAGCGAGACGTTCGCGCTGCGTGCCACGTCTTCGAGTGTCACGTGCGGCCGGGCCTTCATGGCTGGCTCCTCCAAGATCGGTGTCGAGTGTCTCGGCGTGCTCGGTCGGTGCAATCTACTGGGAGGAGGGTGTGTCCGGAGAAGCCGCTGCTCGGGGGACCTCCCCCGAACGAGTGAAAACCGCCGGGAAGATCGCGCGCCGCAGGTGTGTTGTACACCAGGAGAACTCTCAAGTGGTGAGCCCGCCACTTCTCGCGACCACGAAAGGAACACACGCATGCTGTTCGGTGACGAGCACGTCCGCCGTTACGAGGAGACCGACGGCGAGGTCGGCCACGACTGGCAGGAAGGCGTCCCGACGCTGGTCTTGACCACCACGGGCCGCAAGACCGGGCAGGAGCGGAAGTTCGCCCTGATCTACCAGGAAGTCGACGGAAACGCGGTGATCGTGGCCTCCAAGGGCGGCGCGCCGACCCACCCCGGCTGGTACTTCAACCTCGTCGAGCACCCCGAGGTCGGCGTGCAGATCAAGGCGGACAAGTTCAAGGCCCGCGCCCGCACGACGTCCGGCGAGGAGCGCGCGAAGCTGTGGGACAAGCTGGCTGCCGTCTGGCCGGACTACAACTCCTACGCCGAAAAGACCGATCGCGAGATCCCCGTCGTGGTGCTCGAGCGGCTCTGAAGTTTTTGCTGTGATCTGCGCCGCGTTCGGCGCGGGCGCGGGCCGATCCGGCCGGTCGTGGGCTACGAATGACACTCATGACCGACCGCTGGACCGCGCTGGACCTCGAGGGTGAGCTGCTCACCCGGCGCCAGATGATCGCCTACGGCCGGCGCTTCGCCCGCGCCGGCCGTGGCGCCTGGTACAGCTTCGCCATCGAGGTGGTGTGGCAGTTCCTGGTCCAGTCCACCCGGTTCCGGGTGCGGGGCTCGCGGTACATCCCGAAGACCGGCGGCGTGCTGGTGGCGTCGAACCACCTGTCGTTCGCCGACCCGACGACGCTCACGGCGTTCTGCCTCGCCGCCGGCCGCGTGCCGCGCTACCTGGCGAAGGCGTCGCTGTGGAAGGTGCCGGTGGTCGGTCGTGTGATGCGTTCGGGACGCCACATCCCGGTCTACCGCGGCGCGGCGACGGCGGCCGAGGCCTACCGCGACCTGGTGGCTTCGGTGCGCGCGGGCGAGTGCGTCGCGATCTTCCCGGAGGGCACCTTCTCGAACGACCCGGACGGCTGGCCGATGCGCGGCAAGACCGGCGTCGTGCGGGCCGCGCTGGAGACCGGGGCCCCGGTGATCCCGGTGGCCAACTGGGGGACCCACCACCTGCTGCCGTCGACGGCGAAGCTGCCGCGCGCGGTGCCGCGCAAGACCGTCGAGCTGGTCGCCGGGCCGCCGGTCGACCTCTCCGACCTCATCGGCCGCGAGCTGACCCGCGAGGTGCTCGAGGAGGCGACGGCCCGGATCATGGCCGCGATCACCGAGCTGCTTTCGGCGATCCGGGGTGAGCGGCCGTCGGTCGCTGCCTGAAACTGTCGGTGGTGGGTGAGAACCTGCCGGCATGACGATTTCCGGGTTCTCCTACCAGCGGATTCCTGTCGGGGACGTGCACCTCGGCGTCGCACAGGGCGGCGCCGGGTCGCCGGTCGTGCTGCTCCACGGCTTCCCGCAGACCCACCTCGCCTGGCGAGAGGTCGCGGTGCGGCTGGCGCGCGACCACCGGGTGATCTGCCCCGACCTGCGCGGCTACGGCGGCAGCGACAAACCTCCCGGTGACTACTCGAAGCGGCAGTCGGCCGCGGACGTCGTCGAGCTGGCCCGTGCGCTGGGGCACGAGCGGTTCGCGCTGGCCGGCCACGACCGGGGCGCGCTGGTGGCGTTCCGGGCCGCGCTCGACCACCCGTCGGCGGTCGGTCACCTGGCCGTGCTCGACGTGATCCCGGCCGTGGACCTCTGGGATTCGCTGACGGGCACCGACGGGGTGTTCGCCTTCCACCTGTTCCTGCTGGCGCACCCGCCGCCGCTGCCGGAGCGGATGCTCGGCGCGGCGCCGTCGGAGTTCTTCGGGCACTTCCTCGACGCCTGGGTGCGTGAGGCGGGCGCGATCCCGGAGGCGGTCCGGGAGGCGTACCTGGCGGCGGCCTCGACGCCGGAGGCGATCGCGGCGGTGTGCGCGGACTACCGGGCGAGCGCGACGGTGGACGCGGAGCACGACGCGGCCGACCGCGCCGCCGGGCGGCAGCTGGCGATGCCGGTGGCCGCGCTGTGGCAGCGTCCCGGCGGCGAGCTGCCTTTCGATCCCGCCGCGGTGTGGGGCTCTTGGGCGCCCGACCTGCGGACGCACGTGCTGGACTGCGGGCATTTCCTGCCCGAGGAACGGCCCGAGGAGGTGGTCGCCGCACTGCGCGAGCTCGTTGCCGCCTGAGGTCGCCGTCACTCCGCCCGGTGGTCGTGATGAGGGTAGTTTCGGGGCATGAGTGCACAACACTTTGATGTCGTCGTGCTGGGGGCCGGAGTGGGCGGCTACGTCGCGGCGATCCGCGCGTCCCAGCTGGGGCTGAGCGCCGCGGTGGTCGAGGAGAAGTACTGGGGTGGCGTCTGCCTGAACGTCGGGTGCATCCCGTCGAAGGCGCTGCTGCGCAACGCCGAGCTGGCGCACGTCGTCACCCAGGAGGCGAAGGCGTTCGGCATCTCCTCGGACAGCCCGATCAAGGTCGACTACACGGCCGCGTACGAGCGGAGCCGCAAGGTCGCCGACGGGCGCGTCAAGGGCGTGCACTTCCTGATGAAGAAGAACAAGATCACCGAGTTCGACGGGCACGGCACGTTCGTCGACGACCACACGCTCGAGGTCAACGGCGAGCAGATCACCTTCGGCCACTGCGTCATCGCGACCGGCGCGACCACCCGGCTGCTGCCGGGGACCTCGCGCAGTGAGCGCGTGGTGACCTACGAAGAGCAGATCCTGTCGAGCGAGCTGCCGTCGAGCATCGTGATCGCCGGCGCGGGCGCGATCGGCGTCGAGTTCGCCTACGTGCTGCACAACTACGGCGTCGACGTGACGATCGTCGAATTCCTCGACCGGATGGTGCCGCTGGAGGACGCCGAGGTGTCGGCCGAGCTGGCGCGCCGGTACCGCAAGCTCGGCATCAAGGTGCTGACGTCGACCCGCGTCGAGTCGATCGACGACTCGGGCTCGTCCGTGCGCGTGACGGTGTCCTCGGAGAAGAACGGCGAGCAGGTCCTCGAAGCCGACAAGGTCCTGCAGGCGATCGGCTTCCAGCCGCGCGTCGAGGGCTACGGCCTGGAGAAGACGGGCGTGGCGCTGACCGAACGCGGCGCGATCGCGGTGGACGGCCGCGGCCGCACCAACGTCGAGCACATCTTCGCGATCGGCGACGTCACGGCGAAGCTGATGCTGGCGCACGCGTCCGAGTCCATGGGCGTGGTGGCGGCGGAGACGATCGCGGGCGCGGAGACGATGGAGCTCGACTTCCCGATGATCCCGCGCGCGACCTACTGCCAGCCCCAGATCGCCAGCTTCGGCTGGACGGAGGAGCAGGCCCGCGAGAAGGGCTTCGACGTCCAGGTGGCGAAGTTCCCCTTCACGGCCAACGGAAAGGCCCACGGCCTGGGCGACGCGGCCGGCTTCGTGAAGCTGATCAGCGACGCGAAGTACGGCGAACTGATCGGCGGGCACCTGATCGGCCCGGACGTGACGGAACTGCTGCCGGAGCTGACGCTGGCCCAGCAGTGGGACCTGACGGTGCACGAGGTGTCGCGCAACGTCCACGCCCACCCGACCCTGGGTGAAGCGGTGAAGGAAGCGATCCACGGCCTCGCGGGTCACATGATCAACATGTAGGGACGTCGAAGCGGAGCTCCGGCCGTTCCCAGCGCACCTTCGGCGGGTTCGCCGGGATCGTGCCGGTGCGCCGCGCGCCCATCCGGACGTAGAAGGCCAACGCCGGTGGGTGCGAGACGACCCGCACGGCGTCCAGCCCCCGGCCGCGGGCCTCGGCGAGCATGTGCGTGACGAGGCGGCTGCCGATGCCGAGCCCCTGTGCGTCGTCCGTGACGAAGAGGATGTCGAGCTCGGGCGGGTCTTCCAGGAGCCCGTAGAAGCCGAGGACCTCGCCCTGCCTCGTCGCGGTGAAGGTCGGATTTGCTTCGACGTACGCGGGCGTGACCGCATAACCGTCCAAGATGGACGCGTATTCGCCTTGGTAGGCCGAGGAAGCGTGCACCATGGCGGTCAGGGTGCCGGCCTGGGCCGGGGTGGCGCGGAGGATTTCGATCTGACCCATGCGCACCAGCCTACGATGGTGCCGTGGCGGACTTCCAGCGGCTCCGGAGCGTCCTGTCGCGCAACGAGATCCTCGTCGAACTGCTGCGGCGATGCCGGGAGATCGGGCTGCCGGCGCGGACCTGGGCTGGGGCCGCCGAAGACCGCCGTCTGCTCGTGCGCCGGGGTGCGGCTCGAACCCGGCGGAACCTGGCGCCTCTACGCGCCCCACGGCCTCGATGACCTCTTCGCGATGGTCGTCCGGCCGAACCCGGTGCCGGTGCCGCGTGCGGTCTACGAACGGAAGGCGGCTCGGTGGCGGAGCCGGTGGCCGGAGCTGACCGTCTTGACTTCAAGGTAACTCGAAGTTTCAGACTGGGGCCATGAAAGCCGTAGCGTTCACCGAATTCGGCGGGCCCGAGGTGCTCCGCGTCCTCGACCTGCCCGAGCCGCACGCCGGGCCGGGGCAGGTTCGCGTCCGGGTCAGAGCCGCCGGGGTGCAGCCGTACGATGCCGCCGTCCGTGCCGGGTGGGAGCCGCCGGGGCTGAAGCTCGGCTGGCCGCGGGTGCCCGGGAACGAGTTCGCCGGGGTCGTCGACGAGGGCGAACTCGAGGCCGGCACCGAAGTTCTCGGCTTCACCGCCGTGCAGGCCGCCGCCGAGTACATCGTCGTTCCCGCCACCGATGTCACGCCGAAGCCGCCGGACATGCCGTGGGAGGTGGCCGGTGGGTTCACCGCCGGGACGCAGACCGCGTCGATCGCCCTGGAGGCGCTGAACCTGCGCGAAGGGGAGACGCTGCTCGTCCACGGCGCCGCCGGATCGGTCGGCACCGCCGCCGTGCAGCTCGCGAGACTGCAGGGCGCCCGGGTGGTCGGCACCGCGAGCGAGGCCAACCAGGACTACCTGCGCGAGCTGGGTGCCACCCCCGTCGTCTACGGCGAAGGGCTGAAAGAGCGCGTCGTGGCCGCCGCGCCGCAGGGCATCGACGTCGTGCTCGACGGGGCCGGCGGAGAAGCGCTCGACGTCTCGCTCGAACTGGTGCCGGCGCGGGACCGGATCCTCACCCTGGTCGACCACGGCCGGGCCGCGGAACTCGGCGTGCTCGTCTCGAAATCCGGACGTTCCGCCGCGCGGCTCGCCGAGCTGGCGGCGCTCTACGCCAAAGGGGACCTGCGTTTCACCGTGCGCCGGGCCTATCCGTACACCGAGGCGGCCGCCGCCCACCGGGAAATCGAAACCGGACACGGTCGCGGAAAAATAGTTCTCACGTTTCCCTGAACCCGGGCGTTCCAGTATGTGGACCAAGGGGCGTTCCCGACTTTGGTCGCTGGATTCTGGTCCGGTCGCTCCTTAGATTCTCCCCATTACACCCAGTTGGGTGTCATTCGGTCGAGTGGCCGAGTATCACAGGGAGACATCGATGGTGAGATTCAGCCGGGTCGCCGCGCACGCGGTTCCGCTGACGGTCGGCGCCTTGCTGCTGACGACGGGGGTCTCGGCGGCGCAGCCGTCCACCGTGGACGCGGCGGCCGCGCGCACCGAAGCGGGCATCAGCGCGCTGCAGGGCATCAAGAAGAGCCTGAGCCCCGCGGAGCGCAAGCAATCGAGCCAGCTGGTCGTCGAGAAGCGGTTGCGGGCCGACCGCTCACTGGCCGCGAAGCTGCCGGAATACCGCTCCGGCGTCGGCGTCAGCACCGCCGGCACGGTCGCGGTCGACATCGCCGCGCAGGGCAAGGCCGTCGCGAACGCCGTCAAGGCGGCGGGCGGCACCGTCCGGTCCGTCTCACCGGACGGCGCCGTCCGCGCCGACCTGCCGCTGTCCTCACTGGACGCGATCGCCGGCCGGGCCGACGTCGCCGAGGTGAAGCCGGCCGCGCAGGCCACCACCTGGAGCGAGCCGGGCAACCGCGACTTCCGCCAGGCCGGCCGAGCCGCTGCCCAGCAGGCCGCCGCCGCGACGCAGGTGTCCGAAGGGGACAAGGCGCACGGCGCCGACACCGCCCGGACCACCTACGGCGTCAGCGGCTCCGGCGTGAAGGTCTGCGTGCTCTCCGACGGCGTCGACTCCCTGGCGAAGTCGCAGAGCGCCGGCGAACTGCCCGCGGTGGACGTCCTGTCCGGCCAGAAGGGCAGTGGCGACGAGGGCACCGCGATGCTCGAGATCATCCATGACCTCGCGCCGAACGCGACCCTCGGCTTCGCGACCGCCTTCACCAGCGAGGCCAGCTTCGCCGCGAACATCCGCGCGCTGCGCACCACCGGCAACTGCCAGATCATCGTCGACGACGTCTCCTACTTCGACGAGTCGCCGTTCCAGGACACGCAGGTCGCCCAGGCGGTCAACGACGTGACCGCGGCCGGCGCGCTCTACTTCTCCTCGGCCGGCAACTCGGGCAACGCGACCGACGGCACCAGCGGCTACTACGAGGGCGACTTCCGCGCCTCTTCGTCGAAGATCAGCGGCGTCACCGGCACCCCGCACGACTTCGACCCGAGCGGCACCACGCAGAACTTCGACGCGCTTTCGGCGGGCTCCCTCGGCCGCCCGGTGACGCTGTTCTGGTCCGACCCGTGGGGCAAGTCCGCCAACGACTACGACCTGTTCATCCTGAACTCCGCGGGCAGCGTCGTGGCCTCCAGCGAGAACGCGCAGTCCGGCACGCAGAACCCGTACGAGATCGCGTCCGTGCCCACCACCGGCTCCGGCTTCAAGGTCGCGGTGGTCAAGTACAGCGGTGCCGACCGGTTCATCGCGCTGAACGTGATCCGCGGCCGGTTCGTGGCCTCGGGCGCGCTCAAGGCGTTCAGCACCAACGGCGTCACGAACGGCCACTCGGCCGCCGTCAACGCGTTCAGCGTGGCGGCGGCGCCGGCGGCGGGGGCGTTCAGCCGTCCCCTCGAAACCGGTGACCCGGCCAACCCGGCCGGCCCGTACCCCGGCCTGTTCACCGCGTCGAGCAAGTGGGAGCGGTTCTCCTCCGACGGCAAGCGCCGCCTGTTCTACAACGCCGACGGCACGGCGATCACCCCGGGCAACGTGTCGTCGACCGGCGGCACGGTCCGCGCCAAGCCGGACATCACCGCGGCGGACGGCGTGGCGACCTCGGTGACGGGCTTCCAGCCGTTCTTCGGCACGTCGGCGGCGGCCCCGCACGCGGCGGCCATCGCGGCCCTGCTCCTGTCGGGCAAGCCGACGGCCACCCCGGCCCAGATCCGCACGGCCCTGGTGTCCTCGTCGATCGACCTGGGCACGCCCGGCTTCGACACGGTGACCGGCAACGGCGTGATCATGGCCGGCCCGGCACTGGCCGCGCTGGGTGTGGCGGCGAAGTAAGGCGATTCCTCGGAGCGGGGCCCGGCGCGAGCCGGGCCCCGCTCGTCATTTCCCGGACACGAGCAGGTGGAACCCGAACCGACCGGAGCCGAGCCGCTCGCGGCGGCGCACTTCGAGCCCGGCGCCGGCGAGCGCGGCTTCGAGGGTGGCCGGCGGGCGGATCCGGAAGCCGTGCTCGGTGAACAACGGTGCCCGGCTCATGATCTCCGGGTCGCCGCGCCGGAAGGTGCGGCGGGCCCGCTCGAGCATCGTCGTGGAGACCTCGGCACCGTGGACAGTGCCGGTCTTCCGCAGCAGCAGCGCGAGTCCCAGGCCGCCCCCGAACCCGATGTCCAGGGCCGTTTCGCCACCCTCGAGCCCCAGGGCCGCGACGGCCGCGGTGACCGGATCGCGGTTGCGGCGGTTGAGCATCGCGCCCACGACCCGGCCCCGCAGGCCGCTAGGGTGGCCGAGTTGCCGGGCGAGGCCGGCCCGGAAATTCTCGCGAAGTCCCATATGCGCAGTCTAGGAGGCGGGATGGCGAAAACGGCGGTCGTGACCGGAGCCGGCTCGGGGATCGGGCGGGCCGTGGCGCGCGCCCTGCTCGATGACGGCTACCACGTCGCACTGGCCGGGAGGCGTGCCGACGCTCTCGAGGAAACCGCCGCGGGTTTCGAGAACGCTCTCGCCGTGCCCACCGACGTTTCCGACGAGCAAGCCGTCGAGGCGCTCTTCACCGCCGTCCGCGACCGGTGGGGCCGGCTGGACCTCCTCTTCAACAACGCCGGGATCGGGGCGGCAGGCACGGTCGCCGACCTTTCCGTCGAGGACTGGAAGCGGACCGTCGACGTCAACCTCACCGGGATGTTCCTCTGCGCGCGCCAAGCCGTGCTGCTGATGAAGGACCAGGACCCGCGTGGCGGCCGGATCGTCAACAACGGCTCGATCTCCGCCCACGTGCCGCGGCCCGCCAGTGTCGCCTACACCGCGACGAAGCACGCGGTCACCGGGCTGACCCGGTCCATCTCGCTGGACGGCCGGGCCTGGGACGTCGCCTGCGGGCAGCTCGACATCGGCAACGCCGCCACGGAGATGACCGAGCGGATGGCGGCCGGCATCCCGCAGGCCGACGGCCGGGTCGTCGCCGAGCCGACCTTCGACGTCCGGCACGTGGCCGACGCGGTGCGGTACATGGCCGGGCTGCCGCTCGACGCCAACGTCCAGTTCCTCACCGTGACCGCGACGACCATGCCCTTCATCGGCCGCGGCTGAGTTCGACCGTTCAGGTGAAGTCGCGACGCCGGTGTCGACCGCCCCGCGCCCGGGTTGCTAAACCGGAAGGCCGGAAACCCAGCGCGAAGGCCTTGTCGTGCCGAATCAATGGACCTATGCCGCCGTACTGACGACAGCTCTCGCCATCGTCGGTTTCCTGGCGAAGCAGTTCTTCGGTGAAGGCGCGAAACACCTCGGTCAGCGCTTTTGGCCGGCGGTGTTCCGCAGCCGGCGCCGGACGCTGGGAACCGCCGGCCTGCGGCGGTACGCGAGCGGGGTCAATGCGAACCACAACAGTCACGTGCTCGGGTTCCTGGCCGGCAGCAAGGTGACGGTCAGTGATGTCTACGTCCCGGTCCAACACGAGGTGGACGGCCACCGCGAGGACGTCTACCGCAGTATCCGCAGCTGCACCAGGACGGTCGTGCTCGGCGCCGCCGGTGCGGGCAAGTCGATGCTGCTGAAGAATTCGATGGTGAAGTGGGCGGCCGACCCGGCCGGCTTCGAGCGCATCCCGGTGTTCGTCGAGCTGTTCCGGCACGATCACCCCGAGCGGGGCCTGCGTGACCTCGTCGCGGACGCGTTCACCCGGAGTGGCCTGAAAAAACCGGAACGGTTCCTGGACCGGGCACTGGCGGACGGGAGGGTGAGCGTTCTCTGCGACGGTTTCGACGAAATCGTGACGGACCGCCGGGCGGCGGTCACGCAGGATTTGAAGCAGTTCGCCGAGAAGTGGCCGAAAACCCAAATCATCGTCACCTGTCGCGACGCGGTCTACGACCACGACCTGCGTCCGGTGTTCGACCACGAGGTCCGGCTGGCCGATTTCGACGACGCCGCCGTCCGCCGGTTCCTGAAGCTTTGGTTCACGTCGAAGCAGCCCGATCTCGACGCGCGGTACGAGGTCGAGCAGATGATGGCCGGCCTGCGGGCGAGCCCGCCGGTCATGCGGCTGGCCCGGACCCCGTTGCTGCTGACCATGATCGCCTCCCTGCACGACGCGGATCCCGGGATCGGGCCGGTGCTGCCGAGCTCGCGCACCGAGTTCTACGAGCAGGCCGTGCGGCACCTGCTGCGGCGTGATTCGGAACTCGGCCGCTCCCGCGGGCTCGCCACCTACAAGGCCGGCCACAAGCTGATGGCCCTGCGGTCCATCGCGGTCCAAGCGCAGGGCGCCATGGCGCCGGGAACCGACCGTCGGACCCTCTCGGAGGCGGAGCTGATCGCGGACGTCACCCGGGTCCTCGCCCGGTTCAACCTGGAGGCCGTTCACGCGGGCGCGTTGCTCGAGGAGATCGTCGACCGCAGTGGCCTGCTGGTGCGCGTGGACGAAAGCAACCTCCTCTACGAGTTCCCGCACCTCACCCTCCAGGAGTACCTGGCCGCGATGGAGCTGGCGGACGACCCCGAGCGGCTGCTGGAGCTGTACGGGGAAAGCCCCGATCGGTGGCGGGAGACGGTGAAGCTCTGGTGCGGTGGCGCCCACCGCGACTGCACGCCGGTCGTCCGGAAGATCTTCGGTGGTGACGAGCGCGGCAAGCTCCTGGCTCTCGAATGCCTGGCCGAGGCGCGCCAGATCGACGAGACGCTGGCGGACGAGGTGCTCGGCCACTTCGAGTCGACGCCCGGCGGCGACCCGCTCGTGGTGTCGGCGCTGGGCACGGTCGCGGCGGACCCCGGCCCCCGCGGAACGGCGCTGCTCGCCCGCCTCGCCCGGGCCGCGCGGCAGCGGCGGGCGTTCGCGATCCACGCGCTGGCCGCGTCCCGGCTGCGGTCGGCGGTCGAGACGCTCAGCGATCTCGCGGTGTGGGTCCCCGCGGCCCGCACGGCCCTGCGGGAAACCGGGGAGCTCGCGATCCCGGTGCTCGCGGAACGCGCGGCAGCGGGATCACTCGACGCCGTCGACGACATCGCCGCCGTCGGGACGGCTTCGGCGGGTCTGGCGCTGGCCGAGCTGCTGTGGGACGAAAGCGACATCGCCGTCCGTGCGGCCTGGCGCCTGGCGGTGCTGGTGAACAGCCCGGACGTCGAAGACGAACTGCTGCACGCCGACGTCGGGAACCCGCCGGGGGAGCGGTACGACTGGCTGTGGGCACCGTTCGACCCCGGTGGGCGCGGCACCCTCACCAAGATCATGGGCCGGGTCGGCTCCCTGATCGACGATCGTGCCGGGGCGAAGATGCCGGCCGACATCGGCAGGGTGGACCCGCGGCTCGCCATGCCGATCGGCGTCCGGGGCGCGTCCAGGCAGTACGACTCGTCCGCGCTCATCGGGCTGGACCTCGAGATCGCCCGCACCGCGCGTTCGCTCGGCATCCCGGCCGGGGGCCGGATGGGGAACCAGGAAGCGCTCCGGGAGATCCACGAACGGGATCCGGCCCAGTCGCGCCGGCTCGCCCAGGTCCTGTTCGCCCGGGTCGGCGTGGGCAGCGGTTACCGGGGCTTGCTGGACACCCTGCCCACCGCCGTCCTGGTGCGGCTGGCGGCCGAGCTCTGCGAGTCCGGGTTCCGTGCCGACGAGGACCAGTGGAAGGCCTCCGGCGAAGATCCGAAGAACCCGTTCGTCTTCGAGCCCGTGGCGAACACGGCTCTCTCCGTGTTGGTGGGAGCGCCATACCTGCTGGGAGCCGTGCGCGCGAGCGGAACCGCGTTCGGCTGGTGGCCGTGGGGAGCGGCGTGGTTCGGCTGGGGCACGCTCGTCATGGTCGCGGGAGTGCTGCTCGGCTTCCTCCTCCTCTCCTGGACCGCGGGGCGCGCCGGTCGTGACGAGGTGGTCCCCGCGATGCTGACGATCGCCTTCTTGATCTTGTCCTTGCCCGGCGTCCTGACGCTCTCGGTGGTGACGCTGGTGGAGTGGATCGGATTGCCGCTGCTGGTGGCGGGCGTGGTCGTCCTGACGGCGGTGACCGTCGGGCTCTTCCGCGCGATGGACCGGAGGATGCGCGCCTTGACCAACCCGTTCCGCGAACTGCGCAGGCTGGACGAGAGGGTGCTCCGGCTCCGGTCCACGGTGATCTCGGGCCGCGAAGTCGGCGGCTAGGGGATCACCCGCGCCTTCCGGAACTCGTCGAACAGCCGGTAGAACATCTGCTCCGTCTCGACGTACTCGTGGAACCCGGCCCGCCGTGACTTCGACGTGTCGGCGAACATGTCGTAGTCCCAGCCGAACACGAAGTCGCCGAAGGCCCACGAAGCCGAGACGTCCGCGTACGACGCCGTAAGACCGTACTTCGCGGCCATCGCCGTCCATAGTGGACCCTTGTCCGCCATGACGTCCACCAGCGACATCCGCAGCGGCGGTGCCACTTCCAGCTCGAAGTACGCCGCCAGTTTCGGCCAGAGTTCGCGCCAGCGGAACAGGTCGCCGTTCGCGATGTTGAAGGGGCCCTGGTGGTCTGTTGCCCAGACCGTTGCCGAGGCGAGCAGGGCTGCGTCGGTCATCTCCAGGAGGCTGTCGTACGCGCCGGGCTTGCCCGGGAAGCGCAGGGGCAGGCCGAGTTCCTTCGAAATCGATGCGTACACCGCGATCACCAGCGCCAGGTTCATCGGGTTGCCCGGCGTCGTGCCGCCGACCACCGACGGGCGGATCGCCGACCACGTCCACGGGCCCGCCCGCCGCTCGAGGTACTGCTGCTGGTCGACGTTGAATTCCGGCGGCAGGTGCCCGGCGTCGGTTTCGCGGGCCGGGGTCTTGAACGGGCCCAGGTGCGCGCCGTAGACCTTGTACCCCTGCATCAGGCTGACGTGCTGGAGGCCGGGCGGGGCCGCCTCGACGAGGTTCGCCAGCATCGCCAGGTTCGGCCGCACGAGCTCGGCCCACGTCGGTTTGTCCTGGTAGGCGGCGTAGAAGAGGTGGGTGATGCCGGTCAGCGGGGCGAGCTTCGCCCGCGTGCCGGCCGGGTCGAGCAGGTCGACGGCGAGCTCGCCGTGCCGGGAGAGGCCGATGACGTCCCAGCCGCCCGCCGCCCGCAGGTGGGCCACGAGTTCCCGGCCGATGATGCCGCCGGCTCCGGCGACCAGTGCTGTCTTGCGTTCCATGTCCCCAGGCTGGGCCGAGCCTGCGCATAAGTCCAAGGCTTGCTTGTCACCATGTCGATAAGCTGAGTTCATGACAAGCCTCCGGCAGCTCGAGTACCTGGTCACGGTGGTCGACACGGGCTCGTTCACGCGCGCCGCCGAGCAGCTGCACGTGACGCAGCCCGCGTTGTCACACCAGATGCGGGCACTCGAGCGCCACCTCGGTGGCCCGCTGCTGGAGCGGCTGCCGCGGGCCGTCCGGCTCACGCCGATGGGCCGGGCGATGCTGCCGCACGCGCGGGCGGCGCTGGCCGACGCCGAACGCGCGCGCTGCGCGGCCCGCCTTGCCTCCGGCACCACGGCGGGCGAGCTGCAGGTCGCCACGGTGTACTCGGTGAGCCTCGGCGTGTTGCCGCCCGCCCTGCGCGTGTGGCGGCGCGACCGGCCCGAGGTCGACGTCCGGCTGATCGAGTTCCGGCACGCCGACGAGCTGCGGGAGGCGATGGCCGCGGGCGAGGCCGACGTCGCGCTCGGCCCGCGGCCCGGCGGCTGGGCGGGCCCGGTGCGGGAGCTGGGCGTCGAAGAGTTCGTCGTCGTGCTGCCCGCCGACGGCGCCCGCGAGGACGACCGCACCGGCGAGATCGACCTGGCGACGTTGGCGGACTGCGCGTGGGTCCACTACGCCCCGGGCAACGGCCTGGCCGAGCTGGTCGACGCGGCCTGCGCGGCGGCGGGCTTCCGCCCCCGGGCCGCGGTCCGCACCGAGCAGACGGCCGCGGCGCCGATCCTGGCCGCGGCGGGCCTCGGCCCGGCCCTGGTCCCGGCGAACGTCCTCCCGGCCCGCTTCGACGGCCGGGTCCTGCGGCCGGGCGTCCCGGTGCGCCGGACGCTGACCGCCTACACCCGCGCGGCTCCGGACCCGCTGACCGCGGCGTTCATCGAGACGCTCGCGAAGCACGCCACCGTCTAAAGGCGGTCGAGCCAGGGATGGTCCTTCTCCAGGGCCGCCGCGAGCCAGCGCCGCTGCGCCGCGTCGAGCACCGGCAGGGCCGCGGCGAAGTCCACCTCGTCCTTGGGGCGGGTGCGGTGCGCCTTGGCGAACAGCTGCACCTCCGGCGCCAGATAGGGGATGCCGTCGGCCGAGACTCCGCCCAGCAGCGCGATCTCGCGGCGCACCGCGGGGTTCCGGCGGGAAACCCACTCGTCACCGTCCGCCTTGTCCAGCATGAACTGGATCCGCCACGGCGCGGAGGCCGACGGGCGGCACCACACGTCGTCGACGTCGTCGCCCAGGACCTCGCCGCGCGTCCAGGGGCGGAGCGTGCCCGGCGGGTCCGCGGCCCACCACTCCCACGTCGGCAGCGCCTCCTGGATCGCCTGCTGGTCGCGCCGGAGCAGCAGGACGTCGACGTCGGCGTGCTCGCGGAACGCGCGGCCCACCGCCAGCTCGATCGCGTAACCGCCGGCGATCCACCACGGCGCGCGCACCCGCGAGAACAGCTCGGCCACCTCGGGCAGGGATGCGGGGTCCCAGCTCACGAAACACCGATCCCCGCCAGCACCGGACCCGTGAACGGCGTCGCCGTGACGTCGTGGACCCGGGGTGCCCAGACCGCGTGGCCGTGGCCGGACCACAGCGGGGCCACCGGCAGGTCGCGCAGCAGCTGGTTCTCCGCCAGCCGGTACAGCTCTCCCGCCTCCTCCGGGGTCGCCGCCGCGTCCGCGAGGGACAGGTTCTGGCGGAAGACCTCGTCGGCGTAGCCCGACTCCGCGGCCAGGAGTGACAGCAGCTCGTACGGGCTCCCCGTGGCCAGCTTGACGTCCAGGCTCGAGGGGCCGTCGAGCCCGTCCGTGCGCGGGGCGGCCTGCGCGGTCACCGAAACGTCCAAAGCCTTGTGCAGCCCGACCACCAGGGTGCGCGTCCACGCCTCCGCGCCCGGTCCGAAGTAGACGGTCGCGCCGCCGGGGAAGGCGGCCTGCTTCAGCAGGGCCTTGCCGGCCGCCGCGTCGAAGCTGCAGGGGCGGCAGGTGCCCGACCGCTCGCCCGGCGCGTCGGCGGGCGGGAGCAGGGCCTTGGCCGGGTCGACCTGGTGCGCGAGCGGGCCCGCCTCCAGCGCCGCGCGGTCGACGCCGAGGGCGAAGCCGTGGCGGACCGTCGCGTCGGCGAACCGCGGGTTCGTCACCGGGAAGGCCAGGTAGCCGGCCTCGGGCAGGGCCCAGGACGCATGGCGGTCGCCGAATTCGCCGTGCATGGCCTCGTGCCGGTCGCCGGGGACCTCGGTCGCGAGGTCGAGCGTGCCCGCCTTGACCGCGTCGTACTGGGCGACCGGCTCGCCGACCCGCAGGTCGATCTCCTCGGCCTTCCCGGCGCCGACGCGCTTGAGCGTGCCGCCCGACCCCGGTTTCCAGCCGCCGTCGAGCCGGTACGGGCCGTTGCCGACCGGCGCCTTCGCGAAGCCGTCCCAGTCGTGGGAGGCGAGCACCGAGGCCGGCAGCGGGACCAGGCCCGGTGCCGCGAGCAGCGTGGGCACCTGGCCGGACGGCCGGTCGAGCGTCAGCGAAATCGTGTCCGGTGCCGTCGCCTTGATCTCGCGGGCGCGCAGCAGCTTCGTCAACACCGGGGAAGAGACCCAGCGCGACGAAGCGATCACCTGCCACGTGTCCACATAGGACTGCGCGGTGACCGGGGTGCCGTCGTGGAACGTCGCCGGCCGCAGCTTGACCGTCCAGTGCACCCGGTCGGTGCTCTCGATCGATTCCGCCGCCCGCGGCGTGACCTTCCCGGACGCCGCGTCGTAGCCGGCGAGCGGGGTCCACAGGGCGCCGGTCACCAGCCGGCCCGCCTGGTCGGCGAGGTCGGCGGGCAGCAGCGTCGCGGGCTCCCGGATGCCGACGGTCAGGACACCGGGCCGCGCGGGATCGGGACCGGAACAGCCCGTGACGGCGAGGATCACGACGGTGAGCAGGGCGAGCAGACGCATGCGCAAGTCCTACCAGTAGGAAGGCAACGAAAGACGGTTGTGTCCGGTTGATCTCCGTCGTACCGTTCGGGGGGTCACGCTCGCCGGCGTTCTGGGAGGTTTCGCGTGCGCACCTGGTTGCGGTCGTGCTTCGCCGCCGTCACCGTCAGCGCCACGCTCGTCGCGACCGGGCTGCCGGCCGCGGCCTGCGGCGAAGACGACAAGCCCGCGACCCCGGCCGCCCGCACGGCGGGCGACCCGGGGGCGATCAAGAACGTGAAGGCCGTCGGCAACGTGCCCGACGCCGCCGGCGCCATCTCCGTCAACTTCCTCGACTACGGCCGCCGCGACGTCATGGTCGTGTCCGGCGAGTTCGGGCTCAAGGTCTACGACCTGACGAAGAACCCGGCCGCACCTAAGCTCGTCGGGCAGGTCAGCCTGCCGGGGCTGTGGGAGACCGAGGACACCGAGGTCGACCAGAACCGCAAGCTCGTGTTCCTCTCCCGCGACCCGCGCGCGTACGGCGGCACCACGCAGACCGGCGAGTCCGGGATCTACATCGTCGACGTCTCGAAGCCCGACGCGCCGTCGATCCTCAGCTACGTGAAGGTGCCGGCCGGGCACACCACCAGCTGCGTCGACGGCTGCCGCTACCTCTGGACCGGCGGGCCGTCGAAGGCCGCCGACCAGCCCGCCGAGTGGGGCGGGCGGCCGATCTGGGTCACCGACATCCGCGACCCGAAGCACCCGAAGGTCAACGCGCAGCCGATCGAGCTGGCCCGCAACGACGGCAAGACCGACTACGTGCACGACGTGCAGGTGGACGGCAACGGCGTGGCCTGGGTGTCCGGGCGCGGCGGCGTCCGCGGCTACTGGACCGACGGTGTGCACCGCGACCCGCTGACGGGCAAGGTCCGCCGCGCGACCGCGCACGAGCCGATCCCGTACGCCGGCGGCGGCATCGCCGAGACGGCCGCGCCGTCGCGGTTCATGCACAACAGCTTCCACCCCGCAGGCCACCGCGTCGGCGACGGCGCCTGGCGCGGCCAGGACCTGATCTACGCCACGGAAGAGAACTTCGTCGACGGCTGCGCGGGCGACGGCGTCCTGACGATCTCGTCGCTGGCGGGCTCCTACCACGGCGAGGGCTGGCGTTCGACGCCGGAGAAGCCGTTCCGCCTGCAGAGCGTCGGCACGTGGAGCGTCAACGGCCAGGAAGGCGGCGACCCGGCCTCCGACGACTGCTCCGCGCACTACTTCGACGTCCGCGGCAAGGTCCTGGTGCAGTCGTTCTACGCGCAGGGCACCCGGTTCCTCGACGTCAGCGACCCGACGAACCCGCGCCAGATCGGCTACTACCGCCCGGCCGACGCGAGCGCGTGGGCGCCGTACTGGCACGGGAAGTACGTTTACGTCGCGGACAACACCCGCGGTGTGGACGTCCTGCAGCTCACGAAGTAGCGGTCGCGCACCAGTAGCGGAGGGCGCTCGACGCCGGCGGCGTGGGCCGTCCGCAGCAGCGCGGTGGCGTGCCCTCGGCCGCGGGCCGTCGGCCGCGGGCCGGCGACCTACCAGTAGACGCGGTGCGGCACCCGGTCCCGCTCGACGGCTGCGGTGCCGCGGGGGCCGTCGGTCCAGCGCCGGAACGCCTTGGGGTCGGCCAGATCGGGCCGCCGGAGTTCGGGCATCCGCGACCCATCCCCGACGCCGCTGCTCCCGGGCAACAGAGTTTCCGGTGGCCGCCACCGGGTTTGCGCGGTGGCGGCCTCCGAGTGTTCTAGTGCCGCAGCCAGACCGCCGTGTCCGTTGGCAGCTCGGGCGAAACCGGCCCGCTCGCCAGCAGGATCTCGCCGACCGGGAGCGGGACCGGCGCGGCCGAGAAGTTCAGTGCGAACGTGAACGCCGTCCCCAGCCGGAACGCCAGCACGCCCTCACCCAGCGACAGCCACTCGAGCGGCCCGGCGGGAAGCGACCGCCGCAGCCGTAACCCGTTGCGGTACAGCGACAGCATCGATGCCGGGTCCGCCGCCTCCGCCTCGGCCGTCTGGTCCGCCCATTCAAGCGGCTGGGGTAGCCAAGCCCCTCCGGGGCCGAAGCCGAAGGGCGGCTCGGACCCGGACCACGGGATCGGCACGCGGCAGCCGTCCCGGCCCGGATCGGTGCCGCGGGTCCGGGCGAAGACCGGGTCCTGACGCAGCTCGTCCGGGATGTCCAGGACCTCACACAGGCCCAGCTCCTCGCCCTGGTAGACGTACAGCCCGCCGGGCAGCGCGAGCGTCAGGAGCGCCGCCGCCCGCGCTCGCCGGGTGCCCAGAGCGAGATCCACCGGGGCCGAGTGCAGCCGGTTCGCGAACGAGAAACCCGTGTCGCCCTCGCGGCCGTAGCGGGTGACGTGCCGCGTGACGTCGTGGTTCGACAGCACCCACGCCGCCGGGGCGCCGACCTCGTCGTGCGCCTTCAGCGTGCGGTCGATGACGTCGCGCAAGCGCTTGCTGTCCCACGGGCAGACCAGGAAGTCGAAGTTGAACGCCGAGTGCAGCTCGTCGCGGCGCAGGTACCGGGCGGCCCGCGCCATGTCCGGCAGCCACATCTCGCCGACCAGCACGCGCTCGCCGCCGTAGCTGTCGGTGATCTTGCGCCACGACCTGTAGATCTCGTGCAGCCCTTCCTGGTCGGAGAACGGCGTCTCGTCACCCTCGTCGACGTCGGGCAGGTGCGGGTCCTTGACCAAGCCGTCGGCGACGTCGATGCGGAAGCCGTCCACGCCGCGGTCGAACCAGAACCGCAGCACGTCCTCGAACTCGGTGCGGATTTCGGGGTTGTCCCAGTTGAAGTCCGGCTGGCGGGAGCTGTAGAGGTGCAGGTACCACTCGCCGTCCGGCACGCGGGTCCACGCGGAGCCGCCGAAGCGCGACTTCCAGTTGTTCGGCGGCTCGCTGCCGTCCGGGCCGCGGCCGGGCCGGAACCAGAACCGCTGCCGCTCCGGCGACCCCGGGCCGGCTTCGAGCGCGGCCTGGAACCAGCGGTGCTCGTCGGAGCAGTGGTTGGGCACGATGTCGATGATCACCCGGATGTCCCGGGCGTGTGCCTCGGCGATCAGGTCCTCGGCCTCGGCGAGCGTGCCGAAGAGCGGTTCGATGTCGCGGAAGTCGGCGACGTCGTAGCCGCCGTCGTCCATCGGCGACGGGTACCACGGCGTGAACCAGATCGCGTCGATCCCCAGGTCGGCCAGGTGGTCCAGCCGGGCGCGGACGCCGGCGAGGTCGCCGACGCCGTCGCCGTTGCCGTCCGCGAAGCTGCGGACGTACACCTGGTAGATCGCCGCGCTCCGCCACCAGCCGGTCTTGTCGGTCACGAAAGTGCCCCTCCTGGTCGTTGTGGACGGCCTCAGCCTTTGATGGAGCCGGCGGTCAGCCCGGCGAGGATCTGCCGCTGGAAGGCCAGGAACAGCGCCACCATCGGCAGGCTTGCCAGCACCATCCCGGCGACGAGCACGTTGAGCGGCAGGTCGATCGCCACCCGCTGCAGCATCACCGAGAGCGTTTGCTTTCCGGTGTCCGGGAACACCAGCAGCGGCCAGATGAAGTCCTTCCACGCGGTGACCACCGCGAGGATCGACACCACGGCCAGGATCGGCCGCGAAATCGGCAGGATGATCCGCCAGAGCGTGCGCACCGGCCCGGCGCCGTCGAGGCGCGCCGCCTCGATCAGCTCGTCCGGGATCTGGTCGAAGAACCGTTTCAGCAGGTAGATGTTGAACGCGTTCGCCGCCGCGGGCAGCCAGACCGCGGCCGGCGAGTTGATCAGGTTGAGGTGCAGCAGCGGCAGGTCCGTCACCGTCACGTACGTCGGGACGAGCAACGCCGTGGCCGGCAGCATCAGCGTCGCCAGCATCAGCCCGAGCACGACGTTGCCGAACTTCGGGCGCAGCTTCGACAGCGCGAACGCGGCCGGGACGTCGATGGCCAGCTGCGCCAGCCACGCGCCGCCCGCGACGACGAGCGTGTTGAGGAAGTACTTGCCGAGACTGAGCTGGTCCCAGGCGTCGGCGAAGGTCTCCGGGTGCCACTCGCGCGGGACGAGCGTCGCCGGGGTCCGCGCCAGCTCCTGCGGCGACTTCATCGCGCCGGTGACGACCCAGTACAGCGGGAACAGGAAGGCGACGATGAACACCGCGAGGGTGCCGGCGAAGACGACGCCGTAGACGAGCTTGCCGCGCGGGCTGCGCAGCGCGCCGGGGGAGACGAGGGTCCTCATGCCTGGTCCGCCTTCCGCGTCAGCCGGACGTACCACGCCGAGAACACGCCCAGTGCCACGAACAGCAGCAGACTCATCGCGCTCGCCGAGCCGAAGTCGTTGTAGACGAAGGCATAGCGGTACAGCAGCAGGAGAACGGTGACCGTCGAGTCGTCCGGGCCGCCGCCGGTCATCACGTACGGCTCGGTGAACACCTGCATGGTCGCGACGACCTGCAGCAGCAGGAGCACCAGCAGGACGAACCGGGTGTGCGGGAACGTCACGTGCCGCAGGCGTTTCCACAACCCGGCGCCGTCGAGTTCCGCGGCTTCGTAGAGCTCGCCGGGGATCGTGCCGAGCGCGGCGAGGTAGATGAGCGTGGTGCTGCCCATGTTGGCCCACGTCGAGACGAACACCAGGCTGAGCATCGCCGTGCTGCTCGAATCCAGCCACTGGCCGCCGGGGAGGCCGACCGCGCCGAGGGCGGAGTTGAACAGGCCGGGGCCGGGGTCGTAGAACCACTTCCACATCAGGGCGGTGACCACGGGCGGCAGCATCACCGGCAGGTAGACGGCGAGCCGGAAGAACGCCTTCGCGTGGCGCAGCTCGTTCAGCAGCACCGCGGTGAAGAACGGCACGGCGAAGCCGAAGACCAGCGCCAGCCCGGTGAACAGCAGCGTGTTGCGCCAGGCGACGCCGAAAAGCGGGTCTTCGAAGAGCTTCGTGAAGTTGTCGAAGCCGACCCACGTGGGCGCGTTGACGAAGTCGACCTGCTGGAAGCTCAGCAGCACCCCGCGCACGATCGGGTACCACGAGAACAGGGCGAACACCACGAGCGCGGCGGACAGCAGGCCGTACGCGGTGATGTTCTCCTTGAGCTTGCGGCTCGGCGAAACCGGCCTGACCCGCGACGGTTTCGCCGCGGGCCAGGCGAGCAGGCTACTTGACCTGGGCGAGGACACTGTTGACCTTCGAGGCGGCCGAGTTCAGCTGCTGGTCGATGTCGGCGTTCTGGTCGGTTAGGACGGCCTGCATCACGCTGTCGAGCGCGGCGTAGATCTGCTGTGCGTTCGGCGGCTCGATGCTGCCCTTGATCCGGCTCGTCGTGTCCACATAGGACTTGTAGTTGGCGGCGGGAACATTGGCGTACTTGGCCTTCAGGGCCAGCTGCTGCTCACGCACCCCGCCGGTCCAGACGTCCGGGGTCGGCTCGGCGGGCAGGCCGACCGGCTGCTTGCCGTCGACGTACTGCCGGATGTGCTTCTCGAAGCGGTCCGGGTTGAGGTACTTCCACTGGATCCACTCGAGGCCGGCCTTGACCTTCTCCGGCGACGCCTTCGGGTTGATCATGTAGCCCTCGCCGCCGAGCAGGGTGCCCTGGCCGCCGGGCATGCCGGCGATGCCGTAGTCCTCGTACTTGCCGTTGAACTGCTTGACCAGCACCGGGACGTTGTCCGGGGCGGCCATGTACATGCCGAGCTGGCCGGCACCCATCATGCGCTGCACGTCCTGCGCTTCGAGCAGCTGCTTGGCGCCCATGGAGTTGTCGGTCCAGCGCATGTCGTGCAGGTACCGGAGGGATTGCTTGCCCTTCTCGTCGGCGAAGCCGGCGACCCACTTGTCGCCGTCCTTGCGGGCGACGTCGCCGCCCATCGAGTACAGCCAGCCGGTCAGGTGCCAGCCGCCCTGGTTGTTCTTGCTGTAGTCGGCGTACCCGACGACGCCGTTGCCGAGCGCGGAGATCTTCTTCGCGGCTTCGCGGACTTCGTCCCAGGTCTGCGGCGGCTTGTCCGGGTCGAGCCCGGCCTTCCGGAACAGCGGGCGGCTGTAGAGCAGGCCCATCGTGTAGTTCATGGTCGGCAGGCCGTAGAGCTTGCCTCCGCCGTCGCGGAAGTTGTCCAGTAGCTCCGGCTTGATGTCGTCGACGTGCGGAAAGCTCTTCGCGGCTTCCGTGATGTCGGCGGCCTGGTGCCGGGCGATGATCTGCGCCGGGTCGGTGAAGTAGACGTAGTAGACGTCTTCGAGCTGCCCGCCGGCGAGCTTCGCGGAGAACGTCTTGGGGTCCATGAAGCCTTCGTGCGGGTCGATGTCGATGTTCGGGTGCGACGCCTCGAACTCCTCGACGTCGGCGTCGAAGACGCTGCGCTCGAACGGCTGGCTGGCCGGCGGCTGCCCGGTGACGGTGATCTTGACCTTGCCGCCGGCCTGGGTGCTTTCGCCGTCCCCGCAGGACGACAGGGTCAGGGCGAGCCCGCCTGCGGCCAGCAGGCACAACGTTCGGCGGGAGACGGTTCTGGACCAGATGCTGCTCATCTCAAGCCTCTTCTCGGGGTCGCGACGGCTGTCACGTGATTGCGGTCACTCTAAAGTGGTGGACCGGATCGCCGCAATAACCCGACGAGAATCTGCAAGTTACGAACAAGCTGTGATCATATGCGAAAGGCGCGACGGCTCGCGAGCCGTCGCGCCTTTCGAGAGGGCCTAAGACCTGGTCTCGAAACTCGGCGTGTCGCTGGGTGAACCAACGGCCCGCCCCTGGCTCCGCACCGCCCGCCTGTGGGCCCGGCCAGACGGACCGGAGGTCTGTCAGGGAGACTGGGGGCCAGTGCCCG
>Ga0207678_10000214_pt1 | contig 51419 bp, 49 predicted proteins | sample KBSC63metaG_FD_184319 | JGI IMG/M metagenome (GOLD analysis project Ga0207678, IMG submission 184319) | Corn rhizosphere microbial communities from Kellogg Biological Station, Michigan, USA - KBS C6-3 metaG (SPAdes) (version 2) | ecosystem: Host-associated > Plants > Roots > Rhizosphere > Soil ... | reverse complement strand
GCAATGCGCGCAAGCCAAGGCGCGCAGGGTCGCGGATACAACGACTTCAAGATCGAGCTGATGCAGCGCGCGATCGTGCGTGCCATCGAGACCGCGGGAGCCCGCGCATGAAGTCCTCCTACATCGGACAACCCGTCAGCCGCGTCGATGGGCCGCAAAAGGTGACGGGTGCTGCCGCCTATGCCGCCGAATTCATCGTTCCGGGTCACGCGCATGCGGCCATCGTGCGGTCCACGATCGCGAACGGCCGGATCGCGATGATCGACAGCACGCTTGCAGAGCGCGCTCCCGGCGTCATTGCCGTGCTCAGCCACCGCAATTCGCCACGGCTTGCCTATCGTCCGCACAAAGGTGTCGTGGACCCGATCGTCGGCGAGCGGCTGCACGTTCTGCAGAACGACCGCGTGAATCATCAGGGACAGCCGGTTGCCCTCGTGATCGCCGAGACGCTGGAGCAGGCGCACCATGCAGCGAGCCTCGTGCGGATCACGTATGCGCGCGAAGACGCAACGACGGACATCGCACACGCGACGCCTGCGTCGCCGACACCGCAGCAGACCGACCAGGGTGAACGGCGTCCAGGCGAGACGCGGCGCGGAGATGCGGATGCCGCGCTCGCTGCCGCGGAGGTCAAGGTCGACCAGACGTATGTGATTCCACGCGAGAACCACAACCCGATGGAGATGCACGCCACCATCGCGGCGTGGGACGGCGACCGACTGACGCTATGGGACAAGACGCAGTGGGTGGACAATGTCGCCGACGAGATGGGCGCCGTGTTCGGCATCCCGGCGGAAAGCGTTCGTGTCGTCTCGCCGTTCGTCGGCGGCGCCTTCGGCTCGGGCCTGCGCGCCTGGCCGCACGTCACGTTGGCGGCGCTTGCTGCGCGCGTCGCCAGGCGCCCCGTCAAGCTGATGCTTTCGCGTCGCGAAATGTACTACGGCGTCGGCTACCGTCCGTACACCGTGCAGCGCGTCGCGCTCGGTGCTTCCCGCGATGGGCGCCTTACCGCGACGCTGCATGACGCGCACCAGGAGACATCGAGCTACGAGGAGTATTCGGAGGCGTTGCTCGACGCCACGCGCTTCCTGCACGCGTGTCCGAACGTGTTCACGCGTCATCGTCTCGCGCGCATGAACGTCCACACACCGACGTGGATGCGTGCACCGGGCGAGGCGAGCGGCGTCTACGCGCTGGAATGCGCGATGGACGAGCTTGCCGTGGCACTGAAGCTCGATCCGGTCGAACTGCGATTGCGCAACGAGCCGACGCAGGACGAGTTCAAGCAACTGCCGTTCTCGAGCCGCTCGACGCGCGAATGCTATCGGCTCGGGGCCGAGCGCTTCGGCTGGAATCGGCGCAACCCGGCGCCGCACTCGATGCGCGACGGCCGCTTGCTCGTCGGATGGGGCATGGCAAGTGCGACGTATCCGATGAACTTCGCGCCGGCGTCCGCGATGGTGCGCCTGCTGCCCGACGGCACCGCCGAGGTCACGAGCGCGTCGAGCGACATGGGGCCCGGCACATGGACATCGATGACGCAGGTGGCAGCCGACGAGCTCGGTCTGCCGATGGAGCGGGTGAAGTTCTCGCTCGGTGACAGCCGGCTGCCGAAGACACCGCCGCATGGCGGATCGATGACGATGGCCAGCGTCGGCAGCGCCGTGCAGGCGGCCTGCCGCAAGGCTCGCGCCGACGCGCTGGCGCGCACAGGCGGCACCGATCTCAGCGAAGCGCTCGGCAGGCTCGATCAACCCGTTGAGGCATCCGCCGACAGCAAGCCGGGCGACGCCGGCAAGCGGTTCTCGATGCATTCGTTCGGAGCGCTGTTCGTCGAAGTGGCGGTCGATCCCGACCTTGCGCAGCTACGCGTGCGGCGGATGGTGGGCGCGTACGGCGTCGGGCGCATCATCAACACGAAGACGAGCCGCAGCCAGTGCATCGGCGGCATGATCGGCGGGATCGGCATGGCGCTGATGGAGCATTCGGTCGTGGACGCGCGCAACGGCCGCGTGATCAACGCAAACTTCGCCGAATACCTGGTTCCTGTGCACGCGGATGCACCGCCGGTCATGGACGTGATCTTCGTCGACGAGGACGATCCGCACGTGAACCCGCTGGGCGTCAAGGGGCTCGGCGAGATTGCAATCGTCGGTGTGGCGTCGGCCATCGGCAGTGCGGTCTTTCACGCGACCGGCAAGCGCATCCGCGAGTTGCCGATCACGCCGGACAAGCTGCTTTGATTGGATGATTCGAGCGACCCAAACGACGATGAGCACGGAACGGACGCTTTCCACGAAACAGCAGGCGATTGCGCCGATCGGGCGATCGCGGCATCGTCGCATTGACCCGGGCGACGCGTAACAGCAGGAGCTGATCATGGAAGTCAAGAGCATCGATGCCGTGCCTGCGCAGGACGGTCCGGAACAGTACTTCAGCGGCAGGGTGCAAATCCGGCCACTCTTCAGTGCATCCGAGCCCGCGCGCATGTCGTGCGGCTGCGTGACGTTCGATCCCTGCGCAAGGAGCGCATGGCACACGCACCCGCTCGGGCAGACACTCATCGTCATGTCGGGGCGCGGCTTCGTGCAGAGCTGGGGTGGATCGGTTCGGGAAATCAGGGCCGGCGACGTGATCTGGACGCCGCCAGGCGAGAAGCACTGGCATGGCGCGGCGCCAGACAGTTCCATGACGCACATCGCGATCCAGGAAGCACTCGACGGCAAGAATGTCGACTGGATGGAAAAGGTCACCGACGACGAATATCGCAAGGTGAAGCAGGGCGCGAAGTATTAAGGCAGCGGATTTTGAATCTGCCCCCGGGCGAAGCCACTGGGCGGCGATTGGACACCCAGCCTCCGACCCGCTGCGGCGGTCACTCCCGGATGCCCCCTCACGTGGCGTAGGATCGCCTATCCTTCCGATAGAATGCGACAGCACTGCCGGCTCCAGATTGGAGGACCGAGATGAAGTGCAACGCGCCATCGCCGGCCGAACCGGGCGACCTTCACCTGATCGCCGACCGCCTTTGCGAACGAATGCGGCCTTATCGCCGCATGGTGGAAGCGGCGCTCGAGCCGCTTTTCAGATCCGATACACCGCTCGACCGCGCGGTCGGACACGCCTTGTTCGGCAACGCCAAGCGCATCCGCGCGTCGCTCGCGCTGATCGCGTCCGATGCGGCGGGCGGCCACGCATCCGACGCGCTGCCGATCGCGGTTGCGTTCGAATTGCTGCACACGGCGTCATTGATCCACGACGACATCATGGACGACGCGGAGGTGCGCCGCGGCCGCGCATGCGTGCACCGCGTCTTCGGAATCAATCTCGCCATCACCGCGGGCGACGCGCTCATTTTCGAGGCGTATCGCGGATTGCTCGACTCGTTCCGGCGGCATCCGGCGGCGGCGGCCGAGCGCGCGATCGAGATCTTCACGTCCCGCGCTGCGAAGGCTTGCCGTGGGCAGGCACTCGACCTTGGCTTTGCTCACGGTTCAGGATCGATGCGCCAGTACCTTACGATGGTTCGCGCGAAGACGGGTTCCATGCTGGAGGCACCGCTCGAATGCGCCGCCGTCCTGGCCGGTGCGTCGCCGTCGTCGTGCGATCGGTTCCGTGAGTACGGACGCTGTCTCGGCATCGCGTTCCAGATCACCGACGATGTAACCGATTACCTCGGTAGCGAAGCGAACGCGGGCAAGACACTCGGCAACGACCTGCGCAACGGCTCGGGATCGGCGTTGCTGATCTACGCCGGCCATGCGTGCAGTCCTGTGCAGCGCGACATGCTCACCGACGCGATTCAGCGGGCCCGAATGTCCCATGCGGCCGATGCCGTTGCGCCACTCGCCACGATCCTGGAGGAGCACGGCGCGGTCGAATGGACCCAGCGGCTCTGTACACGCTATGCGGACCGCGCCTTGCGGGCGCTCAAAGACATCGGCGTCGAGCCGGCGCGAACCGAGCTCGCCGCGATTGCGACCACCATCGGCCGGTGGAGAGTCTCTCGGCCGCAACGCAGCCAAGGAGCCCGTCATGAAGCGAGACATGCCGTCGTCCATTGAACCGTCGGGAGTAACGCGGCGCGATGCGCTCGCGAGTGCAGTCGGCCTCGTCATCGCGGGCGTGTCGGGCAGCGTTGGCGCCGACCGCGACGCCAGGGATCACGGCGCCGTCGGGATCAACGGTGCAGCCAATGGCATCGAGCTGATCGCCGAGATCAGCCAGCTCGGCGAGGCGCTGACCGCTTACGGTTACCTCACGCTGGTGAAAGGCTTCTCGCTCGAACAAACCTATTTCCCCGGCGGCGACCGGAACGAGGCGACGGCGCGTTTCACCTTCTACGGCACCGCGACGGTCGCCTCGATCCAGACCCGCGACACGCTGATCGTTGCGATCGCCAATGGCCGCGTCGAGTACTTCCTGCGCGATGTGCCCGGTGCGAGCTTCGACACTCCCACGTCGTTCGCGCAGGGACAGCGCATCGCCGCCGATGACGCGGCGCTGCAGAACGTGCTCAACGTGACCGCACCGGGCATCGGCGTGACGACCGTGTTCGGCGACTTGAGCCGCACGGCAGTGGACGGGTTCCGCCTCGACGGCACGCGCTACCAGCTGGGGCGCGTGGGGCTGCGGTCCCGGCTGGTGGCGCCCGGCAAGAGCAGACGCATCGAGCCCGTCGCACCAACGTCGGTGGAGGTCGTGGCAGGGAACATCACGAACCCAGACTGACGGCTTGAACGCGACGCAGCACGCGCTCCGCGAGCTCGAGTGCGTCGCGATCGAGCTCATGTCGTCGATCGCGCCGTTGCGGATCGGCGTGGCCAGCGGTGAAGCCGACCTCGACGCGATGTTCCGGTTGCGCGGTCGCGAGATCGTCGAGCGAGGGTGGGCGTCGCCCGAAGCGATGCCCACCGGACGCGACCGCGACGAATACGACGACGACGCGGTTCATATCGCGATCTGGGACGCGGCCGAGGTCGTGGGCGGATGTCGGCTGCTGCTGCCTTCCCGGCAGCGGCTGTTGCCGATCGAGCGTGATTTCGACCTGCGTCTCGAACCGCGTGGTCGCGTCGTTCAGTGGAGCCGACTGGTGCTGGCCCGCGCACATCGCGGCGACCCTCGGCATCGGCTAGCGATGGCCTGCTTCGCGGCGCTGTGGCTTGAGACGACGCGGCGTGGCTTCGATGCATGTGCGGGTGCCATCGCGAAGCCCATGCTCGAGCTGTACCACGCCATCGGCATGGATTTTCGGGTGCTCGCCGCGCCGCGTCTCGTCGACGGCGAGGAGCGTTACCCGGCGCTCTCCTCGGCGGCCACTGTGCGCAGCTCGCTGCGCGTGATGCGGCGGCTCGTATAGCTGGGTCAGGCGGCGCCTGTTTCGCGGCGTCCGAGCGCCGTGGTCAGCACGATCTTGCCGACGGCGCGCCGCGCAGCGATCTCGCGCAATGCCGCCGCCGCTTCCTCGAGCGGTCGACGCGACGTGATGGCCGGTCGCAGGCGGCCCTCCGCCAGCCACCGCAGCAGCTCCTTCAGCAGCGCGAGGTGACGCGCCGGCTCGTGCTCGGCGAAACCGCCATAGGACACCCCGACGATCGAGCAGCCCTTGAGCAGCGGGAGGTTCAGCGGCAAACGCGGAATGTCGCCGCTCGCGAAACCGATGACCAGCAGCCGGCCGCCCCACGCCATGCCGCGCAGCGCGAGTTCGGTGCTGGCGCCGCCCACCGGGTCGTAAACGACGTCGACGCCGCGACCCTCCGTAGCGCGCTTCACGCTTTCGCGCAGATCGTCTTTCGCGTAGTCGATGGTGACGTCAGCACCGTACTCGCGACACAGCGCCAGCTTTTCCGGACTGGACGCCGCCGCGATCACGCGCGCACCCATCAGCTTGCCGATCTGCACGGCCGACAAGCCGGTGCCGCCCGCAGCGCCGAGCACCAGCAGCGATTCGCCAAGATGCAGTCGCGCGCGCTCCTGCAATGCATAGTGCGTGGTCCCGCAGGTGAGGACCAGGGCGGCTGCCGCATCCATCGGCACGTCGTTCTGCAGGTGGACCACCCGCGTGTGCGGAACGACGACTTCCTCGGCAAACCCGCCCCATCCGCACACGGCGAGCACCCGGTCTCCGGGAGCGAAGTCATTCACGCAGATGCCGACGGTCTTGATCGTGCCGGCGACTTCGCCTCCGGGCGAAAATGGCAGTGCGGGCTTGAGCTGGTACTTGTTCGCAATGATCAGCGTGTCGGGGAAATTGACCGCCGCAGCATGCACGGCGATCACGACTTCGTCGGCTTTCGGCTGCGGCGAGGGCACGTCCTCGACGGTCAGCATTTCGGGGCCGCCATGCTGCTTGCACAACACTGCTTTCACGTCTTCTGCCTTCGCAAAAAGCCGTCGTCGGTCGATGCTGCTCGCCGGTAAGCCACCGCGCGCCGAGCGGTACCTGTCACGCCCAGATCACCTGTGCACCGGCCGAATACCACGCGTCAAGCCTTTCTTCGGCGAGTGCCTCGATCCGGCTGCGCTTGATCTTCATTGTCGGAGTGAGACAACCGTTTTCGACGGTCCAGGGTTCTGACAGCACGACGAGCATATGCAATCGCTCACAGGACGACACCGTCCGATTCAGTTTGTGGAGCAATTGCGCGAGTTCGGCTTCCACCCGGGATCTTGCATCGGGGTCATCAACGTTGCCCCGCAATTCAGCGGCCAGCACCACCATGCCGTACGCCGATGCCCGGCCGGCTCCCGATACGAGGGAGAGCTCGACCATGGGATGCTCGTTGAGCATGTTTTCGACCGGGGCCGGCGCAACGTATTCGCCTCCTGCGATCTTGAATATCTCCTTGACTCGTCCCGTGACCTTCAGCAGCCCGTCGGCACGTCGTTCGCCGCAGTCGCCGGTGCGGAAGAAGCCGTCCGGCGTGAAGCTTTCCGCGTCGAGATCGGGCCGCTTGTAATAGCCAACGAACTGGCCAGGAGACTTGATGAGGATCTCGTTCATATCACTTAACCGCACCTCGACACCCTCGAAGGGCACACCGACGTAGCCGGGCGCGTTGAATTGCTCCGACGATGCGTGCGAACAACCAAAATCCTCGGTCATGCCGTAGCCCTCCAGCAGGTTGAGACCGAGTCGGCGGTACCACGCGATCAGCTCGGCGCGCACCGGCGCCGACGCGCTCCCGGCCAGACGCACGCAGTCAAGCCCGAGGGAGGCGAGTATCTTGCGCCCCACGAACTTTCGCACGAATGGAATGGCCAGCAGCACGTCGAGCTTCGCCGGCGCAATCCTTGCGAACACGCCCTTCTGGAATTTGAGCCAGAGCCGAGGAACCGAGTAGAACACGGTGGGCCGCGCGCGATTGAGGTCGGTGACAAAGGTCGCCACCGATTCGCTGAAGTAGACGTGCGTGCCGCCGCGGATCAGCGAAAGGCATTCGAGCCCCGAGCGCTCGTACACGTGCGCGAGCGGCAGGTACGAGATCATCCGGATCTCCTCGTGCGCGCCAAACGGTGTCAGGATGGTTCGAATGATTTCCTCGACCGCGCGAGTGATATGGCCGAACGTGTGCATGACGCCCTTCGGTTGCCCGGTCGAGCCCGACGTGTAGATCAGCATCGCGAGATCATCGGGTGCGCGCGCCGGCCGCCCTTCCAGCGGTGAGGCGCGAGCAACGATGTCGTCCCAGCGTTCGAACTCGTTGTGCGCAGCCAGCGGCAACGCGATGCACGGCAGGCCGTGCGGCACGCCGCTCCGCTGCTTGCCCCAGTTGTCGAGCTTGCCGACGAACAACAGCTTCGCGTCGCTGTGCTCGAGCACAAACTGTATCGTCTCGGCGCCCTCGGTCGGAAAAATCGCCACCGTAGTGCCGCCTGCAAGCCAGATTGCAAGCTCCGCGATGATGAAGTGCGCGCAGTTCCTGGTAAGGATCGCGATGTGGGCGCCGTTACCCACGCCAATGCGCTGCAGGTGCGCAGCCATTCGTCGCGCTTCGTCCAACGTGCGCTCCCACGAGTAGTCCACGACCTGCCCGCCGCCGACAGGTTGCGTCAGCAGGACTTTCGTCGGCTGCGACGCTTCATGTTCGTAGACGTAATCGAGAACGAGCTTGCCGGTGGGCATCCGTATTTCTGCGGCGTAAGTCGGTCGGCGAAACGCAGTGTAATGAAGTGGCCGCAGCTTGGCGACGATGCATGGCCGGAGCGGCGCGACACCGTATTGCAGACAGAAATCGCCTGGTGGTACGCTTTAGCGCCATGAACAAACCGAAGCTGATCTATTTCGACGCCCCCGTCAGCCGCGGCGAGGAGTGCCGCCTCGCCCTGCACCTCGCTGGCGTCGACTTCGAAGACGTGCGTATCGGCGGCGCCGCCTGGCCCGCGATGAAAGAGGAGATGCCCTATGGCGGTCTGCCAGTGCTGGAATTACCGGCACAACCGCCGCTCGCACACTCCAATGCCATCCTGGTGTTGATCGGTCGTCGATACGGCCTTCACCCTGCCGACGACTTCGAGGCAGCGCGCCACGAAGGAATGATGCAGCACGTGGAAGACCTGCGCGCCGCGGTCACGCCGACGCTTCGTATGGCAGACGCCGATAAGCGGACCGCACGCGAGGCGATGGTGAAGGGCTTCCTGCCTGCCTGGGCGAGATCGGCTGAACGGAACATTATCAGCGAGCCGTTCTTCGGCGGTCCCAAGCTCCACGTCGTGGATCTCAAACTCCACATGGCGGTGCGCTGGTTCGTCGGCGGCAAGGTTGACCACATTCCCGCGACGATCTTCGCCAGCTATCCAAAACTCACCGGCGTTTATGAAGCGGTGCGCGAGGATCCTCGCGTGAAAGCCTGGTACGCGAAGGCTTGAGAGCGCGTCCACGCGGATTTTGTGCGACGCGGATCGGCGTCGAGTCGATTCCACACGCGACGCACGCCGCGTCAACCGTTCGCATCCGCTTGCCGGAGAAGCTACTCAATTGGCCTTGAAGCGGACGCGCATGACCTTCCTGTCATATTCCGCCTCGGTTTGCAGCGTGATCTCGATGCCGCCGGCGGCATAAACGCGACCGCCGCTGCGTCGACACACATCGCGCTCGTATTGGCACGGTCCCATCTCGGGGTGCTTTGCGCACAATGTGGCAACCTTCGGCGCAAAATCGATCGCCGTCTGCTGACGCGCGCCGCCGGTTTCCGCGACACAGACGTAGATCGACCCGGCGGGCACGACTACGGGCGGTGCAGCGGGCAGCATCGGCCCGACAGGAGCGGCACTCGAGACCGGCGGAGCAGGGCGTTCGGGAAGGGGGCGCCGTACGACGGCGGCGCCTTTGGAATCGCCCGGAGGCGTGATCGGCAACGGTTCCCTCGGTGCAGTGCAGGCCGACAAGGCGAACGCCAGCAACCAAATCCCATGCGCTCGATTCGGGCTCATCGTCAACTCTCGATCGGCCGGCGGCATCGCGGCGCCTCCTTCATCGCGGCATGCCTCTGTAAACGGCCAGTTGAGCGTCGAAAGCCCGCTTGTAAGCGGGCCGCGCTTCGCCGCGGGCGACATAGGAAGCCAGGTTCGGGTATTCGAGCAGGATGCCGGAAGATTTCAACCTGAGCAGCACCGACACCATCATCAGGTCGCCTGCGCTGAACGCGCCATCGAGCCAGTCGGCATCGCCCAACCGAGCGGAAAGTTGTTGCAGCCGGTTGCGGATGCGATCCTCGACCAACGGCATGCGCTCCGCATTCCAGGGCTTGTCGCCCTCCAGCAGTCTGGCGGTGACGAACTCGAGGATAGGCGGTTCCACCGTGTTGAGCGCGGCAAACATCCATGCGATCGCGCGCGCCCGGCCATTGTCATCGTCCGGCAGGAGGCCCGCATGCCGCGAAGCGATATGGAGCACGATCGCTCCTGTCTCAAACAGCGCGAGATCGCCTTCCTCAAAGGTCGGAATCTGGCCGAAGGGATGAAGCGCCAGGTGCGCGGGCTCCTTCATCGCACGGAACGACACGAGCCGAACCTCGTATGGCTGGCCCACTTCCTCGAGCGCCCAGCGAACGCGCGAATCACGAGCCAGCCCCTTGCCTCCGTCGGGTGACCGTTCAAAGGCAGTAATGGTGATGGTCATCGGAGGCTCCTGATTCGTTCTTTGCCCCGGCTTCTGTTCAAGCGCAAGCGCCTTCGCGCAAGCGCGGTCTGGTCAGATGCGACGAGCCAGAGCATTGCCCTCGCTGTAAAGAAATTGTATGACAAGAAAGATTGTTCCACCGGGTTCAGGTCCCCAGGTCCCCCGCGGCACCGCGTGCGAGCGAGAAGACCACGTGTACCTTTACGTTCGACCCGAGCGGTGCATCGAAATCGACTGGGATCGACAAGGAGACTCCATCATGGTGACGCTTCGCAAATCACTGGACCGCGGCTACGCGGACCACGGCTGGCTGAAGAGCTATCACTCGTTTTCGTTCGCCGGCTATCACGACCCGGCCCACATGGGTTTCGGAAACCTGCGCGTCATCAACGAGGATCGGATCGCACCCGGCACCGGCTTCGGCAAGCATGGGCATCGCGACATGGAAATCATCAGCTATGTGCTGTCCGGCGAACTCGCGCACCAGGACAGCATGGGCAATGTCAAGGCGATTCCCCCCGGCGATGTGCAGCGGATGAGCGCCGGCACCGGCATCGTGCACAGCGAGTTCAATCACGCGAAGGGCGAGACGACGCACTTCCTGCAAATCTGGATCGAGCCCAACGTCACCGGCATTGCGCCGAGCTACGAGCAAAAGACGATTCCCGCCGAAGAGAGGCGCGGCGTGTTGCGGCTGGTCGCATCGGCAGACGGCAGGCAGGGCTCGGTCACGATCCACGCGGACGCGAGCGTTTATGGAGGCCTGTTCGACGGTAACGAAAGCGCCGGCCTCATGCTCGATGCGGACCGCAAGGGCTACGTGCACCTCGTCCGGGGTGCACTGGAGGTCAACGGCCAGCGTCTCACGGCGGGCGACGCACTGTTACTGGAAAACGAGCGTTCCATCGCACTTGCCAACGGTAACGATGCCGAGGTCCTGGTGTTCGATCTCGCGCCGTAGCCGTTCCTTCGACTCGACGCCACGGGGATGATCATGATCGGCATGCGGCGCCGGCGGCTGGAGCGTCGATGCTCACCGCGCGCCGATGGCACGCTACCGACAGCAGGTCGCGCGTGATTGGCACCGCGCTGATTACGGGAGCGGGCCGCGGCATCGGACGCGAAGTGGCTCGCACGCTCGCCCTGGAGGGCTGGGACGTGCTATCGGCCGTCCGAGATCCGCAATCGGCGCTCCCGGGAACGCTGGCTGAAACCCTCGACGTGGCAGATCCGGAATCGATCGGGGCGCTGGCCGAGCGTCTTCGTGCGCGGAACGTACCGCTGCATGCGCTCGTCAACAACGCCGGTGTCTATAGCGGACCGGCGCGGCGGATCTGGGACGTCAACGTGCTCGGCCCGTTGCTGCTCACTCGCGCGCTGCAGTCGCTGCTCGTCAGAAACGCGCGCGTGGTGATGGTGACGAGCGGCCTCGGGCGGCTCTCGGCGCAATCTCCGAGGCTGGTCAAGCGTCTGTCAAATCCGGCGTTGTCACTCGACCACGTCGAGCAGTTGGCCAGGGAAGCCCCCGATGGGTACGGCGCCAGCAAGGCCGCACTCAACGCGATGGCCCGCCTGTTTGCAAGGGAGCTGAAGCCGGAGGGAATTGTCGTCAATGCGATCAGCCCCGGCTGGGTTCGCACCGACATGGGGGGGCGCAATGCACCGCGTTCACTGGAACAAGGCGCGGCCAGCATCCTGTGGGGCGTGCGGTTGCCGCCCGGCGGGCCTACGGGTGGCGTGTTCGAAGACGGGAAAGCGATCCCCGATTGAGCGTCGCTGCCGAGGTCCCGGCTGAAACTGGATGCGCCGAAATTGCAGTCTCCGCTGCCCGGAAGCGAATGGTCGTATGCGCTCAGTGCCGGGTAAGATTCCCGCCGTGCACATGCACAGGCAACGGAGGAACGACATGGCTCGGTTCGTCTTCTCACGCACGCTTCTGACCCTGGCCTTCCTTCTCGCGAGCTTAGGCGGCTCGCCGGCGGGGTTCGCCCAGACGCCAACGGCGGAGCCAGGAAAAGTCAAGGTCGAATGGCTGGGCCACGAGTTCTATCGACTCACTTCGCCCAAAGGCGTGGTTGTCATCACCAGTCCGTGGCTGGCCAATCCCGATGGGCCGGTCCCCCTCGACGATCTCGCTCGCACCGATTTCATTCTCGTTCCCAATGCGCATACCGACGACATGGGAAATCCGATTGAAATCGCGGCGCGGTCGGGTGCAACAGTGATCGCTCCGGCCCCGTTGGGACGCTGGCTCATCGGAAACGGACTCAAGCAGGAGCAGTTCCGCCGTGCGGGTATCGGCGATCAGTTCGTCTTGAAAGGCATTACGTTCAAGATTGGTCCCAGTGCGCACGACAACACGCTTGCAACGGGCGCGGATGGAGGTCCTGCCGCGTCGTTCTTCATCACCTTCGAGAACGGTTTCACCGTGTTCTTCAACGGTCATTCCACGCTGATCGCGGATCTCGCGCTCTACGCGTCGATCTACCAGCCCGATCTGGCGATCCTGGGACTCGCCGGAGATCCGCCCGAGTTTGCACAGGTTGCCCACCTTTTGACGACGAACAATCCGAAGCTGCGCACGATCATCCCGAGCCACATGCGGCCGGGTGCGCCGATACTGACGGATGGAAAGCGCGAGCTGGATCGCTTGCGGATCGGCGGATTGTTCTTCGTTCCGCAGTTGAGAAAGGTGTACGAGTACTAGCCCGGCGCTACGCACTTGCATTAGCCGAGCGATGCGGTTCGAAGCCCTCGGATGGCTTTGCAGGCGACAGCATCCGGATTCGGTAGACTGACGTCGTTTGCCATTCCGACGCCAATCAATCAATTATCGGGTGACGATTGAGCGAAGCCAGCGACCGAGAAGCGCCCTTGCAGCCACAGCCGCCGGCGAACCCCGCCGCACCGACGCCCGTTCGATGGCTTGCGAGGCTGAAGCACCTCAAAGGCACTCTCGTCGCCATCGCCGCCGGGGGCGCAGTGCTCAGCGGGCTGATCGGTTATTGGACGACCTACCGAACCGTTCGGGATGCCGTGGCCCCGGTCATGGTTGCCGGCAACGTGCCGGCTGACGCCGGCCCGTTGTCGATTGTCGTGCTGCCTTTCACCAACCAGACCGGCGACCCGCAGAAGGCTTACATCGCCGACGGCTTGACGAGCAGCATCACCGCGGACCTTTCTCGCATCCGCGATGCGTTCATCGTGCCGGTCAGCAGTGCCGCGGCGTACCGGGACAAGGCCGCGCCGGTGAGGCAAATCGGGCAGGAGCTCGGCGTGCGCTTCGTGCTGCAGGGAAGTGTATTGGCGAATGGCAACAAGCTGCGCATCAACGCGCAGTTGGCCGACGCGCAATCCGGTGCGCAGAAATGGACGGAGACCTTCGAAGGCGATTTTGCGGACCTGTTCGCGCTGCAGGACCAGGTGACCGCACGCATCGGCAACAGCATAGGCAACCAGATCGTGATTCTGGCGGCCCGCGATAGTCAAACCCGCAAGAGTGGCGCCAAGGCGGCGGACCTGATACTGCGCGCAAACGCGCTGGGCTTTAATCCCCAGTCCTTGCAGAACTGGAAGGACATCGAAACGCTGCTGCGTCACGCGTTGGCCGCCGATCCCGGCAACGCAACTGCGACGCTCGAGCTGGCTCAAACGCTGTTGGTTCAGGCATTCAACTTCGGTGGTGTCCTCCAGGACGACGCGCGGGAGAAACTCATTGCGGAAGGCGGCGCGCTGGCGGTCAAGGCGCAATCCATGGATCCCGACAGCCCGCAGGTCTACGGTCCGCTGGTGATGCACGCGTGGTTTCAAGGCGACGCCTCGGCGGCGTTGCGCTACGAAGAGCGGCGTGTCGCACTCGATCCCCGCGATCCAGGCGCGTACAACGACCTCGCGGTCATCCACTACCGTCTTGGTCAACCCGCGAAGGCCATAGAGCAGTTGAACAAAGCGCTGGGCTTGTACCCCAAGGGGTTCGACGCGCTCTTTGTAAATCTGAGCGTGAGCTATTTCATGCTCGGGGATTACGTCGCTGCCGCCGCGTGGTCACAGAAGGCCATCGATACCAGCACGGGATTGGACGACGGATACACACTCCTGGCAATGGCATACGCGGAACAAGGTGACGAGGCCAAGGCAAGCGCCACGGCAGCCGAAGTACGGCGCAGATTCCCCGATCTCAAGGCACGTACGCTTTCGGCGCGCGAGTGTGTCTCCGAGCCCTGGTGCCAATTTCTTCGGACCCGATACCTGCCGGCATGGCGAAAGGCCGGTTTGCCGTAGTGGTCCGCGAACATTGACGAAGGCATGGGCCTGCCGTACCGTTCGACTCCGTCCCGGCTGTTCCCCCCGTCATGGTCGACCCCGTCGAGCTGCAACGGCTTCTGTCGCGTGTTGCGATCGGCGACCGCAGGGCGTTCCGCTCGCTCTACGACGCAACCTCGGCGTCCCTGTTCGGCGTTGCGATCCGTATATTGAATCGGCGCGACCGGGCGGAAGAGGTCATCCAGGACGCCTTCGTCAACGTCTGGCAGCGCGCCGCCACCTATTCGCGTGCGACAAGCCAGCCCATGACCTGGCTCACCGCCATCGTGCGCAACCGGGCACTCGACGTGCTGCGCAGCGAAAGCGCGCGCCCCGTGGAGTCGTTGCATGATGAGGAGGACGGAAGCATTCACGAGACGGCCGACGAACGGCCGGACCCGCTCGGTTTGCTCGAGCGGGCGGTCGACGAAACCCGGATCCGCGATTGCCTTGGCGATATCCAGGGGCCACAGCGGCAATGTCTCGCGCTTGCGTACTACCACGGCCTCTCGCATTCGGAAGTGGCCGCGCGGCTGGTGGCGCCGATTGGAAGCGTGAAGGTGTGGATCCGGCGCGGACTCGCGCGCCTCAAGCTTTGTCTCGATCGACCGCAATGAACTACGACGATCCCGACCTGCTCGACCGCCTGGCCGCGGAATATGTCTTCGGCTCGCTGCCGTCAAGAGTGCGGCGGCGTTTCGAGCGTCTGCGCCAGCGACTGCCCGCAGCCGAAGAGGCGGTGCTCGATTGGGAACGGCGCCTCATTCCGCTGTCCGCGTCGGTGCCGTCGGAGCGACCCCCGGCACGCATATGGGACGCGATCGACCAACGCACCGGCGGCGCGGCGCGTCGATCATCCGCGGGCTCGTGGAGGTCACTGTGGCCGGTGTGGGGATTCGCATTCGGCATTGTCGCGACGCTCGGCGTCATCAGGCTGTTCCCGGACGCAATGCCGATCGAGGCGATCGTCCAGGACCGCGGCACATTGCCGCAGAGCTATGTCGGTGTTCTGACGGATGCACAGAACAACGCGGTGCTGCTCGCAAGCTCCACGCGCTACGGTCGCCTGCTGTCGATCAAGCGGCTGCGACCCGTGCAGGTGCCCTCCGGGCGGGTCGCGGTGTTGTGGGCGTTGCCGCGCGACGGTGCGCCTTTCGCAGTGGGCATCGTGCCGATGGCCGAAAAGGCGACGCTCACGCTTGCGGACACCTCCGAGAAACTGTTCTTCGACGTGCCGCGGCTCGCGGTGTCGTTCGAGACCGCTTTGCCCGCACGCGGCGCAACGCCGTCGCCATTCGTCCTCACGGGACACTGCGTCAAGCTCTGGTAGCTCCGGTCGCCCGCCGGCGACTGTCTCCGTTTGCCTCTCCCGCCCGTATATCGGGTGAGAAAGCGAATCGCGCTTTCTGAATCGCATCCATTCACTTTCAATCGGAGAAGATCATGCAAACGTGGTTATCCAAGTCTCTCGTCGTCACGGCGCTCGCACTCGGCGCTCCCCAATTCGCGCATGCGGAGCAAAGCGACACCGTTCGCTGGCAATCGGTGATCGGCATCATCCAGGGTGGCAATGCTGTCGGCACCGGAACGGGCACCGCCATCGGTGCCCCGGGACCCTGGTCGGCGCAGGGCGGGCACGTGGCCGTGGACCTGACGCGGGGGAAGATGCAGTTCGATGTCCGCGGCCTCGTGTTTGCGGCGGGAAATGCGATCGGCAACACCGGCACGGTTGCGCAGGTCAAGGGAACGCTCGTTTGCGATACCGACGGCAGCGCGTCCAAAGGCAATTCGGTTCTCGTCGACACGCCGCTCGTCGATCTCGACGACGAAGGGAATGCGCACTTCAACGGCAACATTTCGTTGCCTGTCGTGTGCGCAACGGAGCCGGACATCGCGTTTCTGATTCGCACCGCCGGCGGCCGGTGGATCGGCAACGGCACGGTTCTCCGCTAAACCGCGCAGTCCTCTTGCAAACCAGCGACAGCGGAGGTGGCGACACCTCCGCGTTTGCAGGGGCGCCGGAATCGCCGCCGGCAAACGGGAGTTGACGCTCGAGACCGGCGCCTCAATACTCGGTGCCGGCTTTCGGCCGACAATGGAGAATGCGATGCCTGCAACTTCGCAAGCGAGAACCACCCACGGGCGTGGTCGTCTCTTCGACAGCGTGCTGGACACGGTCGGGGACACTCCCTGCGTCCGGGTCAACAACATTGCGCCGAAAAGCGTGCGCATGTACGTCAAGGTCGAGGCCTTCAATCCGGCCGGCTCGGTCAAGGACCGGCTTGCGCTCAACATCATCGAGGCCGCCGAGCGCAACGGGACACTGAAGCCCGGACAGACCGTGGTGGAGGCCACGAGCGGCAACACCGGCATCGGTCTCGCCATGGTGTGCGCGCAGAAGAACTACCCGCTCGTCGTCACGATGGCGGACAGTTTTTCGATCGAGCGCCGCCGGCTGATGCGCATTCTCGGCGCGAAGGTCGTCCTCACTCCGCGTGCCGCGAAAGGGTACGGCATGTACCAGAAGGCGGTCGAGCTCGCGAAGGCGAACGGGTGGTTCCTCGCTCGCCAATTCGAGACCGACGCGAACGCAGATATCCACGAGTCGACGACGGCACGCGAGATCATCGGCGACTTCAAGGACGAGCGTCTCGACTATTTCGTCACCGGCTACGGTACCGGCGGCACCGTGACCGGCGTCGCCCGCGTGCTGCGTCGCGAGCGTCCCGAAACGAAGATCATCCTGAGCGAACCGGCGAATGCGCAGCTCGTCGGCAGCGGCAAGGTCCAGCCGCGCAACGCGGACGGCTCGCCCGGCGCCAGTCACGCGGCGTTCGAGTCGCATCCGATCCAGGGCTGGACGCCTGACTTCATTCCGCTCGTCCTGCAGGAGGCGATCGACAAGTCCTATTACGACGAATTGATCCCCATTGCGGGCGCCGATGCGCTCAAGTGGGCGAAGGCGCTGGCGCAGAAGGAAGGAATCTTTTGCGGCATTTCCAGCGGCGCCACGTTCGGCGTCGCAATGCGGATCGCCGAGAAGGCGCAGCCGGGTGCAGTGATCCTGGCGATGCTCCCCGACACCGGCGAGCGTTACCTGACCACGCCGCTGTTCGAGGGAATTGCGGAGGACATGGACGAGGAGGAGCGAGCAATCTCCAGGTCGACGCCGGGATATCAAATGCCGTAGCGGGAGCGGCGAAGCAAAATGACCGCGTGCAAGGCGCAAGTGCGACCGCGTTCAGCCACGACCGCGCGTGACGTTGCCATTGGGCATCGGATGTAGTGCAAGGAATGCGGCCGCGGCGTTGTGCGCACGTGCCCCGACTTCGCGCGCACCCGGACGCTCGGCGACGCCCAACAGCAAGCTGACCATCAGATCGCACCAGAGCAGTCCGCGGAACTGTTCGGCAAGTCCCTCCGGAGGGCCGTCGATCAACCGGGATGTCCGAGCCCGAGCCATGATCTGACGAAGGGCGGCACGGCTCGCCTCGCGGCCGATGGAGTCGAGGGCCTGCGCCACTTCCGGCGCGTGGACCGCTTCGGCGATCGCGAGCCGGAATATCGCGATGACGGTCGGCTCGCTGACCTCGCGGAGCAGTTGCGCACCAAACGAAGCGAGCACCGCCGCAAGGGCCTGGCGGTCGCGCGGCGCGGGCAAGTCGGCGGGCGCCTGGAGCCGCTTGGCGCGCTCGGTGATGCAGGCGATGAGCATTTCCTGCTTGTTCCCCACCAGTGCGTAAAGCTCGCGCTTGGAAACGCGCGCGCGAGTGGCGATATCGAGCGTAGTCGCCGCCGCAAAGCCGTACTCGCGGAAGGTCTGCATCGCCGCTTGCAGAATCCTGCGCCGCTTGTCGTCGTGGGCGTCTCTCGTGCTGCCGTTTCCCGCCTTCGCGCGCGCGGTCATCATGCGTCCCTTGACACGGTACGGTTTAGTACCATAGCATGGCTACGCGCGGTACCGTAAGGTACCATGCAATGGGCACCACTTTCATCCGTTGCCTGCTGCCGGCTTGCACCTCGGTGCCGCTTCTGTCGCTCGAATTCGGCAAGGAGAACCTCATGGAACAGCAATTCGCCTTCTTCACCAGCATCGCATTCAGCTTCATCGCGTGGTCGATCATGACCGGTAGGTACATCTGGCCACAACTGCGCGTCCGGCCGCGGGCCGAAGCCTTGCGACCTCTGCTGGTTCTGCACAGCTTCCGCTTCGTTGGATTGGCTTTCCTGGTGCCGGGCGTCGCGTCCGCCGACCTGCCCGCCAGCTTCTCGCATGCGGCGGCGTACGGCGACCTCATCGCGGCGGCACTCGCCGTACTCGCACTGCTTTCGTTGTCACATCGCGCCGGTGTCGGGATTGCGTGGATCTTCAATCTCTGGGGCTCGGCCGATCTGCTGAACGCGTTCTATCAGGCCAACCATGCGGGTCTCGTGCCGGGACAGTTGGGAGCGACCTATTTCTTTCCAACGTTTGTTGTGCCTCTGCTCTTGATAACGCACGGCCTCGCATTCCGGATCCTCATGCAACACGAAGATGCATCGGCAATCGGGGATATTGCCCATCCGGCGTAGCGTGACCGGGTGGTGGCGAAGCAGCCCGCGCATGGCGCCTGGACCTGTCACCTCGTCGTCCTCCGGTCGCGATTGATCGGTTCATCCGCGGCATAATGGACACGTGATTGTCCATGTCGTCGACGGTACGTACGAACTGTTCCGGCATTTCTACGGGCTGCGTCGCTTCAACAAGGGGCAGGACCGGCCTTACGGTGCGGTCGTCGGCGTATTGCAGTCGTTACTGCAAATGATCGAAAAGGGCGCGACGCATGTCGGTGTTGCCACCGACCACGTCATCGAGTCATTCCGCAATCGCCTGTGGCCTGGCTACAAGACCGGCGAGGGCATCGAACCTGCGCTGCTGAACCAATTCATTCCGTTGGAGGACGCGCTGCGCGCGATGGGCGTTGTCGTGTGGCCGATGATCGAGCTCGAGGCGGATGACGCGCTCGCCTCCGCAGCACGGATCGCGTCCGAAGACCAGCGTGCGGAGAAGATTTGCATCTGGACACCGGACAAGGATCTGGCGCAGTGCGTGCGGGATGAGCGCGTGCTGCAGATGGATGGGCGAAGGAAGAAGATTTTCGACGCGCAAGCGGTGCGCAGGAAGTTCGGGGTCGATCCGCCGCTGATTCCCGATTTTCTCGCGCTCGTCGGCGATGCGGCGGACGGTTACCCAGGCATATCGGGGATCGGGCCCGTCATGGCCGCACGGCTTTTGAACCGGCACGGCGTCATTGAAGATTTCCCTGACGACGTGCTGGGAGGACAACGCGACCTCGCGCTTCGCTTCAAGACGCTCGCGACGCTGCGCACGGATGCGGCACTTTTCTCCAACGTGGACGAGTTGCTGTGGCATGGCGCGACCGAGTCCTTCGCCTCCTGCACGCAGCGCATGCAAGCGCCTCGTTTGCTCGACCGATGCCTGAAGGCGCAATTCGTCGGGAAAGGAACCGGAACCAACGAGCTCGCCAGCCAAGCCGGAACCTGAAGGACGCCGTCCCCATCTGTCGAGTGACGTCGCTGCCCGCGTGCGATCATGCGAACCGCGGCGTCGCACGGTGCCATGCGCCGCAGTTTGGAAATCCAGAGGATCGACGCGGTCATGCTTGCACAAGACCAGAAACAACAGCTCGATGAGCTGGGCTACCTCGTCCTGCCCGGCTTCGTTGCGCCGAAGCTGCTCACCGAGCTTCGCGAGCGCGTGGAAACACTCTGGGAACAGGAAGGCGACAACGCCGGGTCCGAGTTCCGTCCCGAGCCGGGCACCCGCCGACTGGCCAATCTGGTGGACAAGGGTGGCGTCTTCGCGGATCTGGTCGCGATGCCGGAAATCCTCGAGTGCATCGAGCACGTCATCGGACCCGGTTACAAGCTGAGCAGTCTCAACGCGCGTTCAGCCAATCCGCACAACGGAGAATCGCAACCATTGCACGTCGACGCAGGCGCGGTCGCCGACGAGTCCGGCTACTGGGTATGCAACACGATCTGGATGCTCGACGACTTCACCGCGGAAAACGGTGCCACGCGGATGATTCCCCGCTCGCACGCCTGGCGCCGTCTTCCCCCGCCAGGCCTCACCGATTTCGTCGCCGGCGAAGAGCTCGTGACCGGGAACGCCGGGACTGTCGTCGTCATGAATACCCATATGTGGCACGGCGGAACGGCCAACCGCACCGACCGCTGCCGCCGGGCGCTGCATGCGTTCTACACGCGCAACGACAAGCCGCAACAGCAATATCAGAAGGCGCTGTTGCGTCCGGAAACGGTGGCGGCCCTGACGCCGTTACAGCGTCGGGTGCTCGCACTCGACGACGCCGAGAACGACCGGTTGAGCTCAGCGACCACCCGCATGAGCGGGTTCCTCAAATAGCGACAGACGCGTATTGGGCAGGGCCCGATCGTGGCCACGCGCGCGGCCGCATTGTTAACAGGGACCGGGTCCTTCGCGCTATCCTCCGCATTGGATAGTCAATGCGCGCTTTCCTGCTGCCATGAATCGATTTCTCCGCTACTGCATGCTGGCTGCAGCGCTCCTCCTCGGCGGTCCTCTCGCCTCCGCGGCCGACCGCCTCTATCCCGCTGTGTCCGCTGCCAATGCGGACGTAGCGACGGCGCTCAATGAAGCCGCGGTCACGCATCGCCGAGTCATCGTCGACTTCGGCGGCGATTGGTGCACCGATTGCAGGATCCTCGATTCGCGCTTTCGCGAGCCCGCGAATGCCGAGCTCCTCCAGCGGAGCTACATCGTTGTCCACGTCAACGTCGGCGACAAGGGGATCAACGCGAACTTCGATCTGGCCGAGCGCTACGACATCCCTCTCAGGAAGGGTGTGCCTGCGCTTGCGGTACTCGACAGCGACGGCCGACTCCTCTACAGCCAAAAGAACGGAGAATTCGAATCGATGCGAAGCACGGACCCCAGATCGGTGACCGCTTTCCTCAGGAAGTGGGCGCCCCCGCGCTAGTCCGCGTTCGAGAGACAAACCCGCAAGTCCGGGGTTCGCGCCTCGATCGAGGAGTTGTGCGCATGCTCGTCCCCGTTGCACAGTTTGCGTTGCCGTGAGCGAAATCGTCACCGTCATCGTCGGCCACCGTCTCGGAAAGGTCGAGGCTGTCCGCCGTGTGAAAGAGGGCTTGACCGGCACCAACGGCCAGCTCGGAGGCATGATCGCCATCGACCAGGAGACCTGGCAAGGAGATACGTTGCACTTCCGTATGCGCGCGCTCGGCCAAACCGCACTGGCCACCATCGAGGTGCTGGAGGACGCGTTGCGCGTGGAAGTGGCGTTGCCCTGGCTCCTGGCGAAGGCAGCAAAACGCCTCCTTCCGATATTGCGCAAGGAAGCGACGCTGCTCCTGGAGAAGAAATAGAGCGCCCGGGAGATGGCAAGTTACAGCCTGCAGTCGCTCCGCATCGTTACCGGTCTGCCGCGGACGCTGCAAGGCATTGCCGTCCAGTAACAGCGACACGGCCTCCCGCATACGGGACGGCAAGTCCGGCGCCGTCCCGTGCCAACGACACTACGTGGTCGCGGCGAACTTCCCGGATTGGTAGTCCCGCACCGCCTGGTGGATCTCTTCGCTCGAATTCATCACGAACGGACCGTACTGCGCGATCGCCTCGCGCAGCGGCTTGCCGGCGATGATCAGCACCCGTGCGGCCGTCGACGCACGCAGCACGACACCGTCGCTGTCCGCCTCGTTGTCGAGAATGGCCATGCGGTTCAGCGGCACCCTGGTGCCGGCGATCTCCACGTCGCCCCGATAGACGTAGACGAAAGCGTTGTGCGACGCCGGCAGTGCTTGCGCGAACGTGGTGCCAGCCGGAATCGCGACGTCGACGTACAGCGGTTCGGTCACTTCGCGTTGCACGGCGCCGTCGACGCCATGACTCCGGCCCGCGATCACGCGCACCTTCGCGCCGTCCGCGGTCGCGAACTCCGGAATTTCCGTGCTCTGGATGTCGCGATACCACGGTGCCCGCATCTTGTCCTTCGCAGCGAGATTGAGCCATAGCTGGAAGCCTTCCATGCGGCCGTCTTCCTGCTCCGGCAACTCCGAATGGATGACGCCGCGTCCGGCGGTCATCCACTGCACGCCGCCATTCTGCAGCAGTCCTTCGTGACCGGCGCTGTCGCGATGGCGCATGCGCCCGGCGATCATGTAGGTGATCGTTTCGAAGCCGCGATGCGGATGATCGGGAAAGCCGCCGATGTAATCCTGCGGATTATCGGTGCCGAATGCGTCGAGCATGAGGAACGGATCGAGCCGGCGCTGCAGCGGCTGCGTCAGGACGCGCGTCAGCTTCACACCGGCGCCATCCGACGTCGCCTCGCCGCTGATCAGCCGCTCGACGGTTCGCGACCGTTGCACGGTCTCGGGTTGGGCATTGATGGCAGTGTTCGTCATTGGGTTCTCCATGAAGAAGGAATGCATCGAATCGTTTGACCGGAGGGTTCTCGTCCGATTCGCTACGCGGTCACGGCTTCCTCGATCTGCTCATACGCGGAAGCGATCGCACTGTGTTCGGCGTCGACGCCCATCGACAGGCCCTCCGCGTAAACGAAATGCACATCGGTGAGACCGAGGAACGTGAGCACGGTCTTCAGATACGGCACCTGCGTGTCGGCCGGCGTGTTGCGATACTTGCCTCCGCGCGTCAGTGCGACATAGACCTTCTTGCCCTTGAGCAGGCCCTCCGGTCCGGTCGCGGCATAGCGGAACGTTACGCCGGCCCGCGAGATCGCGTCGATCCAGTTCTTCAACGGCGCCGGCACGCCGAAGTTGTACATCGGCACGCCGAGCACGACGATGTCGGCGCGTTGCACCTCCGCGATCAACGCGTCGTCGAGCGCCACGCGATCGGCCTGTTCGACGGTGCGCTTGTCGGCTGGCGTGAACAACGCGTCGAGCGCCGGCTCGTCGAGTATCGGGTGCGGCGTGTCGTTGAAATCGCGCACGGCGAGCGTCGCCTCGGGATGATCGGCTTTCAAGCGCGCGACGATGCGGTTTGCGAGCCGCGTCGAATGTGACGCGTCGCGGCGCGCACTGGAATTGATTTGCAGGATGTTCATCATTTCGCTCCGTGGGTGGTGGGCTGGCACGTAGCGAATATATTTGTTGCTGAGCGCGAGCAGAAGACGTTGAAATGGATTACATTGTTCCATGAGTGCGACAATAGTCCAGGATCGCCATTCGGAGGCAAGCGTGACCGTAGAGCCGAACGACCTCGTCGTCTTTGCCCATGTGGTGGATGAAGGCAGCTTTTCACGCGCCGCCGAGCGCCTCGGCCTTCCCAAGTCGACGATTTCGCGGCGCGTAGCGGCGCTCGAGACCCAGTTGGGAGAGCGCCTGCTGCTGCGCACGACACGCAAGCTGACGGTCACCGACTTCGGGCGTGCCGTGCTCGATCACGCGCATCACGTCGTCGAGGATGTCGCCGCGGCCACCTCGCTCGCCCAGAATCGCCAACTGGAGCCGAGCGGCCGCCTTCGCGTCACCGTGCCGGGGGACTTTGCCAATCTCGTGCTCGGCCCGCTGTTCGCGCAATTCGTGCTCCGCTACCCGGCGATCACGCTCGAGGTCGACCTCTCGGCGCGCTTCGTGGACCTGATCGGCGAGAACTTCGACCTCGCCATCCGCATGGGCGAACTGCGTGACGATGCGTCGCTTGCGGCGCGCCGGATTGCGACCTTCAGTGGCAGCCTGTATGCGGGACCCGCGTATGTTGCGCGCCGCGGCACACCCTCCGAACCCGAAGCGCTGATGGAGCACGAGGCGCTGACCATCCTGTCGCGCACCGGCGAACCGCTGCCCTGGGTCCTGGTGCGCGACGACGAGCGCTGGGAAGGCGTTCCGCCGGGCCGGGCGACGGCCAATTCACCCGAGCTCCTGATGCGCATGGCATTCCAGGGTGCCGGCATCACGGTTATCAACGATCACTTCGCGCTCCCGTACCTGGAGCGCGGCGATCTCGTCCAGGTTCTTCCCGAGTGGCATACGCCGCCGGTCGCGGCGTGGGCCGTCTTCCCGGGACGCCGGCTGATGCCGGCGCGCACGCGCGCGCTGCTCGACGCGCTGGCGGCAACGTTCACCGCGGAGGAGTGTCAGGCGGTCGACGCCGAGATACGCGAAACCAAGGCCCGGTTGGGAGAAACACGCGCTCGTCAAAGTCGCTGACGGCGTCGGCGCAAGCTTGCAAGAAACGATTGCGTGAGCATGAATTTGTCCGTTCGTCGTTAAGCCGCGGGTGGCGGTCGAGCCGAAACAATCGAAACAAATCGGCTTTCGCACTGAAATTCCACCGCATTGCGCGCTCGCTAACCTTGGCATCGACGTCGGCGTTGATCACAACGAGACGCCGGAATTGCTGTCGTTGCTGACGCTGACAACCGGCGTCGACGACACGCGAACAAGGAGAAAGCCAATGCAAGCGAAACTACGCAAAACGCTGACAGGCGGGCTGGTGCCGATCATTCTGGCACTGGCGACGATGCAAGCCGCCGCGGCCCAATCCATGGATTCGATGACCCACGCGTCCCATTCCGCGGCGGACGGAAACGCGGGCAGCCCGTCGCTGTTTGGCAAGGTCCGCGCCGCCACGCGTCGATTTCTGGATGTCAACGTCGCGATGCACGAGGGATGGGTACCGGCGACGCCATGCGTCAGCGGACCCGACGCGGGCGCCATGGGCGTGCACTTCGTTCTGCCAAGTCGCCTGGCGGACGGCATGGTGAATCCCGATGAACCCGAGGCTCTGATTTACGAGCCGATGGCCAACGGGGCATTGCGCCTGGTCGGCGTCGAGTTCATCGTGTTCGCGAGCGATTGGGCGCGCCTTCATACCGACGGCAGCACGCCGGCGGTGGACGGGCATCTGACGAACTTCGTGTCCGAGCCCAATCGCTTCGGCCTGCACGCGTTCTACGAGTTGCACGTATGGGCCTGGGAGAACAACCCAAGCGGAACGTTCGCTGACTGGAACACGAACGTATCGTGCGATAACCAACCCGGGGGATGACCGGCGCGCTGCGGCCATCGATTCCATGCTGCAGGAGGCCGCGCGAAGCAGCCTCACGGCCGATAGCGCAGACCCTCCGGAATCACCCAACGCTCGCCGACCCGAAACGCCCCCTCGATCAGCAACGCGAGTGCTGCTGCCGGGAAGGCGCCGGCGAGCAGCATCGCGTGATCGTTCAACGCGAGCCCGGTGACGATCCGTTCGCCGTAGCCGCCGGCGCCGATGAATGCCGCGATCGTCGCCGTGCCGACGTTGATGACGGCCGAGGTCTTGATCCCGGCCATGATTGTCGGCGCGGCGAGTGGCAACTCGACTTGCCGCAGCACCGTGCCATTGCGCATGCCGAGCGACAACGCTGCCTCCTTCATTCCGCGCGGGATCTGCGCGAGCGCGGCGTGCGTGTTGCGCACGATCGGCAGCAGTGCGTACAGTGCGAGCGCGATGAACGCCGGTACGACACCGATGCGGCCAGTCAGTGGAATCAGTATCGCCAGCAGCGCGAGGGAAGGGATGGTCTGCACGACACCGGTGGCACCCAACACCGCGCCCTCGATTGCCGGATGCCGTGCGGCGACGATGCCGAGCGGAATGCCAACGACGATGCTCGCCGCAAGCGACACGAACACGAGGCCGAGATGCTCGAGCGTCAGGCGGCCGAAATCGGCGGCGAAGAGCTTCCGCCAGAAGCCGTCGGGTGTCGAGCGCTGCGTCGCTGCACCAGGCTTGGCCTCGCGCCCCGCGCGCTGCGCGACGAAAGCGGCGGCGATCGAGGCGAAATCCTTGCCGTCGAGCTCCGCGGCTGCGTTCATCCGCCGCATCGATGCATCGTCGATGCTGCCTGCGAGCCGCGTCAACGCCTGCCAGGTCCGCGGCAGCCGTTGCGGCAGATCGGACCGGTAAAGGAGCACGGCCTCGTAAGGCGGGAAGTAATGCCGATCGTCGGCGAGCACTGTCAGGCCGTACTTGTCGATCTTCGCGTCAGTGGAATAGATGTCGATCACGTCCACTTGCTTTTGCGCGATCGCTTCGTACGCCAGGCCGTGATCGAGGCCTCTTGGCGTCGCGAAGGGCAGGCCGTACGTTTGCTTCAGTCCCGGCCAGCCGTCCGCGCGGCCGATGAACTCCTGCGACAGGCCGAGCCGCAGCTCGGGATGCGCCGCGAGGTCGGACAGGCGCGAGATGCCTTTCGAGCGCGCGTCGTCGCCGCGCATCGCAAGCGCATAGGTGTTGTTGAACCCGAGAGGCACCGCCACCGACAGTCCCATCGGCGCGAGCGCCGCGTCGAGCTCGGCGAGCGGCGGCACGGTGTCGAGCTTGAGGATTTCCTTTGCGATGGTGCCGGTGTATTCGACGTAGACGTCGATGTTGCCCGACGTGAGCGCGTTCAGCACGATGGCGGTGTTGCCCAGTCCCTGCTGATGGACGACCTGCGTTTCGCCAGCCGCCTCCGCGGTCTGCTTGACGATTTCGCCGAGGATGTACGACTCGGTGAAGCGCTTCGAGCCGACGCTGAGCGGCGCGGCGAGCACGCCGGCTGCACCCAGGGCGAGCATCGCCAGACCCATCCGAAGTCCAGGAATCATGTCGCGTGCACGCGGCCCGGCAGTGTGCCCGAGTGGCCCAAACGTCGCAGCATACCCATACCCGGCGGCGCACGCGAGCCGAAGCGTCGTGCGTTGCCGTCGGCGGCTTCGCGCCGTGGCCCTCGGCCCGATCGTTTGCTTGTTGAAATGAAGGCGACTAGGATCGACCATCGTCGCGCGCCCGGCGGTGCGCGAGCATTCACATCAACGGGTCCTGCTCCCGGATGCCCTCGATCTTCGACGCCATAGTCATCGGAACCGGCCAGGCCGGTCCCCCGCTGGCCGCGCGCCTCGCACACGCCGGCATGAAAGTCGCCGTGGTGGAGAAGCACAGGTTCGGCGGCACTTGTGTGAACGACGGATGCACGCCGACGAAGGCGATGATCGCAAGCGCGTATGCGGCCCACATGGCGAGACGCGCACGCGACTACGGCGTAATGCTCGACGCGAGTCCGCGTGTCGACATGAAGCAGGTCAAGGTGCGCAAGGATGAAATCGTCCGCGGTTCACGCGACGGCGTCGAGCAGTGGATGCAGGGGCTGAACAATGCAACGGTGTACCGTGGGCACGCGCGATTCGTTGGACAGAACGCCGTCAGGGTCAACGACGACGAGCTTTCTGCCGACATGATCTTTGTCGATGTCGGGGGGCGCCCGCGCGTTCCCAAAATGCCGGGACTCGACAGCGTGGCGTACCTGACGAACGTGACGATGATGGATCTCGATTGCGTGCCCGAGCATCTCGTCGTCGTCGGCGGAAGTTACGTCGGGCTCGAGTTTGCGCAAATGATGCGCCGCTTCGGCAGCAGGGTCACCGTGGTCGAGATGGGGCCGCGGCTCGTGGCGCGGGAAGACGAGGACGTGTCGCTGGCCATCCAGGATTTCCTGCACGCCGAGGGACTCGAGCTGCGCCTCGGCGCGCAATGCGTGAGCGTGCGGAAGGAGGCAGACGGTCTTTCCGTCGGGCTGCAGTGCACGGAAGGCGCGCCGCGCGAATCGGCCACGCACCTGCTGCTCGCGATCGGGCGCGTCCCGAACACCGACGATCTCGGGCTCGAGCGCGCGGACATCAGGACCGACAAGCACGGCTACATCGAGGTCGACGAGGCGCTGCGTACCTCGAACCCTCGCGTCTGGGCGCTCGGCGACTGCAACGGCAAGGGCGCGTTCACGCACACGGCCTACAACGATTACGAGATCGTTGCCGACAACCTGCTCTCGAACTCGAATCGAAAGTACACCGACCGCATTCCCGTGTATGCGCTGTACACCGACCCGCCGCTCGGCCGCGTCGGCATGAGCGAGGCCGAGATACGAAAGGCCGGCATCGACGCACTGGTCGGCAAACGCCCGATGACGCGTGTTGCACGTGCGATCGAGAAGGGCGAGACGCGCGGCTTCCTCAAGATCCATGTCGAGCGGGGCTCGAAGCGTATCCTCGGCGCGTCACTGCTGGGCACGGGTGCCGACGAGGCGGTCCACTCGCTGATCGACGCCGTTTACAGCAAGATGCCTTGCACCGAATTCCAGCGCCACGTGCGCATTCATCCCAACGTGAGCGAGCTTCTGCCGACGGTGCTGGAAGACCTGACGCCGCTGGGATGAGCCACCCACCACGCTCGCTGCCGCCCAACGGCCTGGTCAGTCGTTTCGGGGCGGCTCTTCCCGACTGAGATGAGTTCGCGCCGCGTGCAACCGTCCGGCTCCGAACGGTTGATGCGCCGCCGCGCGGTGCTTGCAGCAACCATCCTCGGCTCGAGCCTCGCCTTCACCGACGCAGCGGTGGTGAATATCGCGCTGCCCGCATTGCAATCGGCATTCAACGCGTCCGCGGCCATCGTGCAATGGGTGATGAACGCGTATCTGCTGATGCTCGGCGCCCTGGTGCTCGTCGGCGGAGCGGCCGCCGACCGCTATGGACGCAAGCGCATCTTCGTGCTGGGCGTCGTGGTTTTCGCGGCCGCGTCGCTGGCATGCGCGGTTGCCCCGACGGTGTGGCTGCTCGTCGTCGCGCGCGGTTTGCAGGGGCTGGGCGCGGCGTTGCTCACGCCGGCGAGCCTCGCGTTGCTCGGCGCCAACTTCACCGAGGCCGAACGCCCGCGCGTTTTCGGTATCTGGGCAGGCGCGGGGGCGCTGACGACGGCCCTCGGGCCCGTGCTGGGTGGCTGGCTGGTCGACACGATCGGATGGCGCACGATCTTCCTGATCAATTTACCGGTGGCAGCGCTGACGGTGTTCATCGCGGTGCGCTCGGTGCCCGAGAGCCGTGACGATAACGCACGCGCGCTCGATATTCCAGGAACGCTGGCCGCCATATCGGGATTGGGCGCACTGACTTATGGCCTGACGGTGGCGAGCGGCAACGGCTGGACCGGCGCAACGCGCGCATGGATCATCGCGGGTGGCGTTCTGCTCGCGGGTTTTCTCGTGCTCGAGCGGCACAGCCGCGCGCCGATGATGCCGCTCGAGCTGTTTCGCTCACGTTCGTTCGCGAGCCTCAACGCGATGACGTTTCTGCTCTACTTTGCGCTGAGCGGCACGCTCTTCCTGCTGCCGTTCGAGCTGATCCGTCTCGAGGGCTACAGCGCCACCGCAGCCGGTGCGGCACTCCTGCCGTTCGCGCTCGTGATGGGACTGTTCTCGTCCAGTGCGGGACGAATGGCGACGCGCATCGGAACACGCCTGCAGCTCAGCGTCGGTCCACTGGTCGCCGGCGCCGGCATCGCGTGGCTCGGCCTCGCGGGCATCGACGCCGGCTACTGGGCGGCGCGATTGCCCCCGCTGCTCGTCCTCGCGGTGGGCATGACGCTCACGGTCGGGCCGCTTACGGCCGCGGTGATGAGCGCCGTCGACGCGCGACATACCGGCGTGGCCTCGGGAATCAACAATGCGGTAGCGCGCATCGGCGGGATGATGGCGGTTGCGTCGCTGACATTGGTTGTTGCGATTGTCGCGACCGCGGAATCGGGCCCTGCCCGTGACGTGCTTGCAGCCGTGGATCGGGACGGTTTCCATCGCGGCTTTCGTGCGGCCATGATGGCAGCGGGAGCATGCGCGGCGCTTGGTGGCTTGTTGATCGCGGTCATGCTCACGCCGGTGCGGAATCGATAAAGGCTATCGACCCCCTTTATCGCCATATCAGCAATATTGTCCGCCGCTTCGGCGGGTTGTGCGCTAACGTAGTCTGCGTCATCAACGGCCATCCACATCGACATGTCCGGTCTCGTTCCACCGCATGGCGGCCGCGGTTTGCGGCCGCTGCAGTTGCAAGGCGAGCGCTGCGCGCAGGAAGCGGCCCGGGCGCAGACGCTGCGCACGATCCGCGTCACGTCGCGCGAAAAAGGCGACCTCGTGATGCTCGGCATCGGCGGCTTCACGCCGCTCGACGGCTTCATGACGCATGCCGACTGGAAGGGCGTGTGCGACGACATGCGCACCGCCGACGGTCTGTTCTGGCCGATACCGATCACGCTTTCCACCGATACGACGACGGCCGATGCGATCGCGCCGGGGGACGATGTGGCGCTGATCGATCCCGACGACGCGAGCGTGCTGGCCGTGCTGCGCGTCAGCGAAAAATACCGGATCGACAAGGCGCACGAATGCCTGTCGGTGTTCAAAACGACCGACACCGCCCACCCGGGTGTGCAGATGGTGATGCGCCAGGGCGACGTCAATCTCGCCGGCAGCGTGCATGTGCTCGGCGACGGCGGATTCGGCGCGGGCTACGGCGCGCTTTTCATGACGCCGGCGCAAACGCGTGCCGAGTTCGAGCGGCTCGGCTGGTCGCGCGTGGCCTCCTTCCAGACGCGCAACCCGATGCATCGGTCGCACGAATATCTCGCGAAGATCGCGATCGAGGTCTGCGACGGCGTTCTCGTGCATTCGCTGCTCGGTCAGGTGAAGGCCGGCGACATACCGGCCGAAGTGCGCACGCGGGCGATCGGCGTGCTGATCGAGCGGTACTTCCGTGTCGGTACCGTGCTGCAGGCCGGCTATCCGCTTGACATGCGCTACGCGGGTCCGCGCGAGGCGCTGTTGCACGCGCTGTTTCGCCAGAACTACGGCTGCGCCTACCAGATCCTCGGCCGCGATCACGCCGGCGTCGGCAGCTATTACGGCCCGTTCGATGCGCATCGCATCTTCGACGAGATTCCGCGCGACGCACTCGTGATCGAGCCGCTGAAGATCGACTGGACCTTCTGGTGCTACAAATGCGCCGGGATGGCATCGGCGCGCACGTGTCCGCACGACGATGCGGACCGCTTGCTCGTGTCGGGCACGAAGCTTCGCAAGTGGCTGTCCGAAGGCAGTCCGGTGCCCGCGGAATTCAGCCGGCCCGAAGTGCTCGAGGTCCTGCGCGCGTATTACGCGTCGCTTGGCGAGCACGAACGGGTGGAAGTGAAGCTCAGCGGCCACTCCGCGCGCTGATCGGCGGCCGGCAATCGTTCTGACGACACTGCGCTGCGCGATGTGTCACTGGGCCGCAATGCGGCGTCTGGCGGTCGGCCGCAATGCGGCGTGGGTCAGTCGGCCGCGAGCCGGCTTTCGCGTGCCCGCGTCGCATCGAGCCGTTCCTTTGCGAAGGCGACGAAGCCGTTGACGATCCGAGAGTGAAACCGCTCCTTCGGATAGACGACAGACAAGTGGCGGATCAGCGGCGGGTCGAGCGGAATCTGCACGAGCTCGCCGAGGCGCACCTCCTTCTCCGCGGTCGCTCTCGACATGATGGAATAGCCCAGTCCGGTGGCCACGAGGCCCTTGAGCGCTTCCGGACTGCTCGCTTCCATGACGACCTGCAGCGCGTCAGGCGAAAGCCCGCCCTTCTGCAGGTAGTGGTCGATGACCTCGCGCGTGCCGGATCCCGACTCGCGGCTGATGTAGGCGTGCTCGCATAACGATTTCAATGCCACCGCGCGTTCCCGCGCCAGCGGGTGCGAAGGCGCGCAGACGACCTGCAGCTCATCCTTGCAGCACACGTCCGTCACCAGCGTCGGGAGGTGAGAGTCGCCTTCGATGAATCCGAGATCGAGGGAGCGCTCTGCGACGCGCGCCTGCACGGCTTCCGAATTCGCTACGCTGAGCCGCGGCACGATTCCCGGGTGGCGCACCTTGTATTCGCCGAGGATCCTCGGCAGCAGGAACTCGGCGATGGTCGTGCTGGCCCCGATCAGCAGCGGCCCCACTTCCTGTCCGCTCACTTCCTTCAATCGCGTGCCGAGCTCGGCCGACAGCCCGAGAATGCGCTCCGCATAGTCGAGGGCGATGACGCCGGCAGGCGTGAGCGTGATGCGTCCGTTCACCCGGTCGAAGAGGCGCGTATTGAATTGCTCCTCGAGCTGGCGAATCTGGAACGTCACCGCCGGCTGCGTCATGCATAGCGCGTCGGCCGCCTTGGTGAACGACCGGTGCTTGGCGACGGCGTGAAAGGCCTGCAGGCGACGATCCGCCATGTTTGCATTCGCTGTAATCGTGTGTCAGGGCACATGATACGCGGTCGACCTCGACGCCCGACGCTCGCAAAGCCGTTGCGCCGGCCGCGCCGGCCCCTCGCACGTGCACTATTGCGGGTCGAGGGTTCGCAGGTCGAAGCGCATCGTGTCGAGATCGCCGAGAATCCACGTGGCGGGTGCTGCAAGCCCGGCCACGGTGCCGGGATTCACGAGCCACGTCTCGCCGTGCTTCACGTTGCGCACACGGTCGACGGCGGCCACGTGGGAGTGGCCGCAGCACACGAGGTCCCAGTCGCCGGTGCATGCCATCGCATAGCCGTATTCGGGATAGTGAACGACGAAAATCCGGCGTCCGCCCAGTTCGATGCGCGCATCGGCCCCGTGATACTGCAGCATGCCATCGCTGTCGCGTGACCAGCGGCTGAGCGACACCGGATCGCCGAGATTGTTGCCGTGAATGACGTGCAACGGCAACCCCACGTTCATCGCGGCGCGCAGGGTTTGCGTGCCGATGACGTCGCCGCAATGGATTACCGCGGCCGCGCCTTCCGCGGCGGCTTCACGCACCGCGCGCGCAAGCCCCTCCGCGCGGTCGTGACTGTCGGACACGATGCACAGCTTCATCGGCCGATGATAGCCGATGTCCGCGCGGTCATGCGGAGCGCAGGCGCAACGCGTTGCTGATAACCGAAACCGAGCTCAGCGACATGGCTGCCGCTGCAATCAGCGGCGACAGCAGCACGCCGAGGAACGGGTAGAGGATGCCGCCCGCGATGGGTACACCGAGCGCGTTGTACACCAGCGCGAACGACAGGTTCTGGTACATGTTGCGCACGGTCGCGTCCGACAGCCCGCGCGCCCGCGCAATGCCGCGCAGATCGCCCTTCACGAGCGTGACGCCGGCGCTGCTCATCGCCACGTCGGTGCCGGTCCCCATCGCGATGCCGACGTCGGCGCGCGCGAGCGCCGGTGCGTCGTTGATGCCGTCGCCGGCCATCGCAACGACGCGACCCTTCCGCTGGAGATCGGCGATCAGGTCGGCCTTGTCCTGCGGGCGAACTTCGCCGCGAAAGTCGTCGATTCCCAGTCGCCGTGCGACGGCGCGCGCCGTCGCCACGCCGTCGCCCGTGGCCATGATCACCCGGATGCCGGCGTCGTGCAGCGCGGCGATGGCCGCGGGTGTGGACTCCTTGATCGGATCGTGCACGGCGAGGAGTCCGGCGAGACGGCCGTCGACGCCGAGGAACACGACGCTGCCGCCGTCTTCGCGCAGCTGCTCGGCTTCGGCGCCGAGCACGGCCGTGTCGGCGCCCGCCTCGCGCATCAGGACGGCATTGCCGAGTGCGACGGCGCGTCCCTCGACGCTGCCACGCACGCCGATGCCCGTCGAAGACTCGAATCCGTCGGGCTTCGCAAGCGGGAGTCCGCGCTCGCGCGCCGCCTGAACGATCGCGTTGGCGAGCGGATGTTCGCTTCCCTGGTCGATGCTGGCCGCGATGCGCAGGACGTCGTCGTCGGAGAACGGTGCAACGCCGACGGCGCGGGCGAACACCGGCCGGCCGAGCGTGAGCGTGCCGGTCTTGTCGACGATCAGCGTATCGACGCGGCGCAGCGTTTCGAGTGCCGCCGCATCGCGGAACAGCACGCCGCTGGTTGCGCCCCGTCCGGTGGCGACCATGATCGACATCGGCGTTGCGAGGCCGAGCGCGCACGGACACGCGATGATCAGCACCGACACCGCATTCAGCACCGCATAAACGCCGCGTGGTTCGGGTCCCGCGAACCACCATGCGATTGCGGTGAGCAGGGCGACACCCAATACCGCCAGCACGAACCAGCGCGCGACGCGGTCGGCCAGCCGCTGCGTCGGCGCGCGACTGCGCTGCGCCTGCGCCACCATCTGCACGATTTGCGCGAGCACCGTCTGCGAACCGATCTTCTCCGCGCGCATGACGAGGCTGCCCGTGCCGTTGATCGTGGCGCCGATCAGTTTCGCGCCCGCCCGTTTCTCGACGGGGATCGGCTCGCCTGTCAGCATCGATTCATCGACGCTCGAGCTGCCGTCGGTGACGGTTCCGTCGACCGGCACTTTCTCGCCGGGGCGCACACGCAGGATGTCGCCGAGCTGCACATCGGACAGCGCGACATCCGCCTCGGTGCCGTCGGACGCGATGCGCCGCGCGGTCTTCGGCTGCAGGCCCAGCAGCGCGCGGATGGCGGCCGACGTTTGCGAGCGTGCGCGAAGCTCGAGAATCTGTCCGAGCAGGGTCAACGACACGATCACCGACGCCGCCTCGAAATACACGCCGACGCGTCCCGCGGCGCGAAATTCGGCGGGAAAGAGCTGCGGCGCGACCGTGGCCAGCACACTGTAGACGTAAGCCGCGGCGACGCCGATGCCGATCAGCGTCCACATGTTCGGGCTGCGGTTGCGGATCGAGTCGATACAGCGCACGAAGAACGGCCACCCGGCCCATAGAACGACGGGCGTCGCCAGGACGAGCTCGATCCACGACATCGCGGCGGGTGAGGCCGGCATCACGGCATGCGCGCCCATCGCGAGTGCGACACCGACGAGCGTGAGCGGCAGTGTCCACCAGAATCGCCGCGTGAAATCTTCAAGCTCGGGGTTGCGCTCCTCGGTGGCTGTCGGCATCTCGGGCTCGAGCGCCATGCCGCAGATCGGGCAGTTGCCCGGTCCGGGCCGGCGAACGGCCGGATGCATCGGACACGTGTAGATCGCCGCCGTGCTCGCAGTTTGCGAAGCGCTCGAAGCGTTCGATGCGCCGTGACTGCTCGATGCGCCGTGACTGCTCGATTCGCCGTGACTGCTCGATGCGCCGTGACCGCTCGATGCGCCGTGACCGCTCGATGCGCTCGCGCTGCCTTTCAGGTACTGCTCGGGGGCCGCGCGGAAGCGCTCCGCGCAACGCGCGCTGCAAAAGCGGTATTCGCTGTTCCTGTACGTGTAGCGGTGCGCCGACGAAGCGGTCACCCGCATGCCGCACACCGGATCGATAGATGATTGTTGTGCGGCGTCGCTCTCGTTCATGAGCGTGGCGCTAGGTGGCGGCCGCGCGCGCCGTCCCGCCGTGTGCCGCCGACCACTCGCCCGGCTGATGCAGGAACCGCTCGACTTCGCCGAGCGTGCTCGTGTCGAAGTACCGGTACTTCTTCGCCGCCGCGAGCACGTCCCACCACGTGGCGAGGCAATGGTGCGTGACGCCGAGATCGGCCAGGATCTTCTCGCTCTCGGCGAAGATCGCGTAATAGAAGATCACGAACACGTGGTCGACGCGCGCGCCGGCGCCGCGCAGCGCTTCGCAGAAATTGATCTTGCTGCGTCCGTCGGTGGTGAGGTCCTCGACGAGCAGCGCGCGCGCGCCGTCGGCAAGGTGACCTTCGATCTGCGCGTTGCGGCCGAATCCCTTCGCCTTCTTGCGCACGTACTGCATCGGCAGTCCCAGCGCTTCGGCAATCCACGCGGCGAACGGGATGCCCGCAGTCTCACCGCCGCACACCGCGTCGACCGACTCGAACCCGATTTCGCGGAATATCGTCGAACAGCTGAAGTCGATCAGGGTCCTGCGCACCCGCGGGTAGGAGATGAGCTTGCGGCAGTCGATGTAGACGGGGCTCGCCCAGCCCGACGTGAAGATGAACGGCTTGTCGGCATTGAACAGCACCGCCTCGATCTCGAGGAGCATTTTCGCCGTCGTCTCGGCGACGAGGGAACGATCTGCAAAGCTGACACCCGCGGCCATGAGCGCACTCGTGGATCCATCGAAGGCGCAATTATGTCATGGCGCTACGCGGCGCCCGGAGCGGTCGGCCGCGCGAGATAACGCTTGTCGAGCATCAGGTGAATGCCCTTGTTGCCGTTGACGACCTGCGTCACGCGCAGATCTCCCGCAAGGCTCAACAAGGAAAAGGCCTGGTACCGGTCGACGCCGGTGCGCTCGCAAACGACGTCGAGCATCTGCCGCAGCGCGATCTTCACGCAGACGTCGAGATCGGGATCGAAGGCCATCGTGATCATGTGCGTCGGCGTTTCGGCGCGGGGCCATTCGAGCGGCATATCGTCGAGGAGCGTCAGGCAAAACGTGCCGATCAGTCCCGTTTCGACCGCAGTTACGCACACCTCGCCGTCGCCCTGCGCGCCGTGTCCGTCGCCGACGGAGAAGAGCGCGCCGTCGGTGAAGATCGGCAGGTAAAGCGTCGAGCCGGCGACGAGCTCCTTGTTGTCGATGTTGCCTCCGTTGCGCCGCGGCGGTGGCGTCGGCAGGGTGCCCCAGGCACGCGGCGGTGCCACGGCCATCACGCCGAAGAAGGGCCGGAACGGCACTTCCTGGCCCCACGGCAGACGCCACATTCCGCTCGCACGGTCGAGCGCGATATGGGTGACGCGGGTTTCCGTGAAGTCGTCGGGCAACGCGCCGGCCTGCGGGCGCACCACGTTGTGGCCCCAGTCGTAATGCGGCTCGACCGCTTCGATGTCGATGCGCAACGTCTGGCCGGGCTTCGCCCCGCGTATTGCCACGGGACCGGTGCACATGTGGCCGAAGAATCGCTGCGGACCGTTCGCCGCGTGGATCGCGGGCAGTGCGGGCGGATACACGAAGGGCGGAGGGGGCAGCAGCTCGGGCGAACCGGACACCGTCGAAATAATCACCCGATCGCCGCTGTCGATGGTGAGCACCGGCGCGAGCCGGGCGTCGAAGTAGCCCCAGTGAACGGTTTCGGGGCCGGCGTCGAGACGCGCAACGGACGCGTTGTCATTGACCGTCATGGCTTCCTCGTCGAGGTCGGTTGTGTCAGCCGCCGGCGAATTTTCACCAGCAGCACGCGTGGGACGGATCGAAGCTCGCCGCGACATGATGGGCGAGCGTCGACAGCGTCGCGGGCAGGGTCGGGTTCTGCGCGATCCCGACGCGCAACCGGTCCATGAGCTCCGACTTGAGCGCCGGCAGATCGATTCCCGGCACTTGCCCGCGGCGCACGATCGCCTTGCCGGCAACGATCAGCTCGTCGATATGCTGCGCCGTGGCGCGCGAGAACAGGAGATCGCCCGGATCGAGATCCGGGACGAGGCGATCGTCGTCGATGCGATCCCAATCGAGGACGAGCACATCCGCCGGGTTCCCGGGCACAAGGGCAGCATCGTCGTCGCAATTCAGCACGGCGCGGCGACCGTTCGCGAACGCCATCGCCAACAGCGCGCTGCGATCGACGTCGATACTGAAACCCGTTCCGCCGTGCAGCAGGCCGGCAAGGCGCAGTTCGCGCAACGCGTCGTCGTCCTCATCGAGTGCCAGCCCGTCGAGGCCGAGTGCGACGCGGCACCCCGCGGTGACCATCGCGGCAACCGGTGCGATGCCCGAACGGATGCCGAGGTTGGAGCTCGTGTTGACGGCAATCGTCGCGCCGCGCGCCGCGATCAATTCGAGTTCGGCCTCGCGCGCCCACGTGCAATGCGCGAGGGTCAACCGCGGGCTCAGCAGGCCGATCTCGTCGAGATAGTTGACGATGCCCTGCGGATGGTTGCTGTCGGCCCACGCGCGCTGATACCGCGTTTCGAGCAGATGCATGTGGACGCGCCGGCCGGTGCGCGCGGAAGCGTCCGCCACCGCGCGCAACAATTCAGGCGAGCACCACTGCACGCCGGCCGGACCGTACTGGACGTTGAAATCGGGCCGATCGCACGCGGCTGCGATGGCATCGACGCGCGCCATCAGCTCGGCAACGGGAAGCGGCGGCCCGCAGAAGCGCTTTTCCACGTCGGTGCGAACACCGCTCGGCAGCGCGGCGAGCACCCGCTCGGACGGGCCGTAAACGAGCGGATTGATGTCGCGCAACGCCACCGCGAATCCGACACGGACGCCGACATCGCGCGCGGCACGGGCAACCTGTTGCACTTCGGTAACGAGATCGGTGATGCCCTGCACGCGGGTGTAGTGAATCATCACCGTTCCGGCTCCGCCGAGCGCGCTTCGCGCCAGCGATACGGCCGCGGCGGTGTACGCATCGACGGGCGGCAGCATCGCCATGTAATGCAGCCAGATCTCCAGCGGCTTCCCTGCCGCGCCGAAGGAGCTGGAGCGCACGGTGCGCGCGTGGTCGTGTGCATTGACCAGTGCGGGAAGCGCGAGAATCGCGCGGCACGCGCCGCTGTCGCACCGGTCGACGGCGACGATGTGCTCGCCGTCCAGCCTGAGGCTGCGATTGCGAGCGACACCTGCGCTCGCATCGGGAAGAATGAACCTGCAATCGATGCTGCGCATCAGGCATCGCTCCCATCGTCTCGAATGCGCATGATGTCGACCGCCGGCGCGTGCCGCTTCACTTGGGGAGGCGCGGCAGCATCCGATCGGCAGTCGGTGGAAGGAACGAGCGGTCGAACACTTCCGACACCGCCGGCGTGCGAGGCAGATTGTAGGCTTTGACCGCGACGGCAATCGCATCGGCCATCCGCTTGTCCGAAATGTCTCCGACGCCGACGCGCCTGCTTTCCGGCGTGTCGATCAGCGTGCGCGTCACGTACAGCAGGCGTCGCTTCTCGATGTCCTTGTTGATCAGCGGCTGGATCCTGGCGAGCATGTCGATGGCGGCATCGGGATGCTCGAGAACCTCGCGCATCGAGCGGGCAAGCGCGCGAAGCAATCCCCGCACCGCCTCGGGATGCTCGTGGATGAGCTTTTGCGAAACCATCACGCCGTTGGAGTAGAGGTCGAGACCGTAGTCGGTGTAGTAGAGCCAGCGAAAATCCTTGTCGGGGTCGAGATTCAGCGCGACGAGGTTCATGTAGCTCGTCGCCGTGAACACGGCCGATGCATCGACCTCGCCGCGCAGCAGCAGCGGCTCCTGCAGGGCCGGCGTCATGTTCTGGATGGTGACGGTATCGAGCGGCAGGTTGTTGCGCTCGGCAAGGAGCGGGAACAGCGTCAGTGCCGCCGAGCCTGCCGGTGCGCCGAGCTTGTGTCCTTTCAGGTCGGCGACCGTCCTGATCGGGCTCGTTGCCTTCGTCAGCAGCGCGAACGGCGCCTTGCTGTAGATCATGTACACCATCACCGGTGCGACGCCCGGCCGCTGCGCGGTGTTCTGAATGATGGCGTTCACGTCGCCGAAGCCGGCGTCGTAGGTGCCGGACATGATGCGCGTCACCGTATACGCCGAGCCGTCTCCCTGGTCGATCGACAGCTCGATGTTCTCCCTGGCGAGATAGCCCTTCTCCTGCGCCCAGTAGAACCACGCGTGGATGCCCTGGAGCTTCCAGTCGAGGGTGAAGTGGATCCTGACCTTGTCCTGCGCGCACGCGCTGCCCGTCGCGAACGCAAGGATCGACAGGCCGATGGCAATTCGAAGCAGCTTGGGCATGGCGCCTCCTGTTCGTGAGGGTTCGCGACCGCGGCGCCGCACGTCCGTAGCGGGCAACGCCAACGATTCAGGAGCGCGCCGCGCTCTTCCTTTTCGCGCGCGCTTCCGCCGGCGAGAGTCCGGCGACGATCAGCCGCGTTGCTTCGTCGATGTGGTCGCACAGCAGTTTCACCGCGAGATCGGCGTTGCGGTTGAGGACCGCATCGAGGATGCGCTGGTGAATGAGCGAACGCGGCGAATTCGGCAGGCGGCTCTTCGCCGACAGGCGGCGGTAGCGGTCGAACTGGTCGCTCAACAGCGCATGCAGGTGCAGCAGGCAGTCGGACTGGCAGGCGGAGACCAGCGTGCGATGAAAGTCGCGATGCCGGCTTTCCCAGATGTCCTCGGCGACGTTCTTGCCGGCCTTCTCGAGCAGCGCCACCTTGTGGCGCGCCGCGACCACGTTCGCCTCCCACGCGTCGTCGCCGTAGCTGATCGACAGGCGCAGCGCCAGGCCTTCGATTTCCTTGCGCACCATCGCGATGTCGATGATGTCGTGCGCCGACACCGATGGAACGCGAAAGCCGCGCTGCCCGGTAGCCACGACGAGCCGGTTTTCGGCGAGCCGCGACAACGCCTCGCGCAGCGGGCTCAAGCCGACCTTGTACGTCTTGCGCAGGTAGTCGAACCGCAGCTTCGTCCCGGGCGGCAGCCGCGCGCTCAGGATGTCGACGCGCAAGCGCTCGAACATCTCGCCGGCCAGCGTGCGCGATGCCGTTTCGCCCGCTGGCCCCGGCCGTGCCGCATCAACCGGTTGCCTGCGGACCGGCTGGCTTGCGTCGGAACGCGCGTTTTCCTTCAGCATCGTGGTATTTCCCGGTTAGCGCTGCGATGACCCGCGAACACGCGCATCCTGCGTGCCTGCGCGGAATTTCACGAGATGCCCATGCTTTCCGCGACACCCGAGAGCGCCTGTTCGAAGCACGCGAGCGGCGCGCGCACGACGCCGGCGCCGACCTGGCCGACGCCCGCCTCCTTGTGCGCAATGCCGGTGTTGATCACCGGAGTCTTGCCCGTCTGCAGCACCTTGCGGATATCGATGCCGGTGGGAACGCCGGCGAAATCGAGGTTGGGCATCGTCCACTCGGGATTGCGCCCTTCGGTGATTTCGTACATCGCGTTCGTGTAGTTCGCCGCCTCGCTTGCCGAACCGGCGCCGACGAAGCCGGCAACCGCGGGCGCCGTGGCCATTGCGAATCCGCCGAGGCCGATCGTTTCGACGATCGCCGAGTCCCCCATGTCGGGGTTGGCGTCGCTCTGCGAGTAGCCGGGGAAGAACAGGCCGACCGGCATTTCGACGGGTGCCGTGTACCAGCGATCGCCGGTTGCGCTCACCCGCACACCGAAGTCGGTGCCGTTGCGGCACATCGCGGTGACGATCGTCGATGCCTCGATGCCGCCCGCCGGATCGGTCATCGACTTGCCCATCGCCATTGCAATATTCAGGAAGAACTGGTCGTTCCTGCCGATGAAGCTCAATACGTCGGCCAGCGTGTCGCGGTCGGTGCACGCACGGGCGAGGGCAGGCGCAATCTCGCGCAGGAACAGCGCGGAGCACGCGACGTTGCGCTGGTGCATCTCGTCACCCATCGCGAGCCCGCGTGCAATGATCCCCTTGAGGGGAATGCCTCCGCGCAGCGTCAGCGCCGATGAAAGTGCAGGCCCGAGCACGTCGGCGATCCAGCGCAGGCGGGCCAGCACTTCCTCGTCGTTTCCGCCGAAGCGCATGACCTTGCCGAGGCCTTCGTTGATCGTGCAGTACGCGCGGTTGCCGAACGCGCTGTTCTCGACGATCATGACCGGCTGGCTTGCCGTGGTCATTCCCGTCATCGGGCCGACGGCGCCGAAGTGATGATTGGGGGGAAACGAAAATTCGCCGGCCGCCGCGGCCTTCGCCGCGGCGTCGAGCCCCGCGGACCAGCCTTCGAACACCGCTATGCCGCAGATCGCGCCGCGCATCGGGCCGCACATCCGGTCCCAGGTGATCGGAGGACCGGCGTGGAGAATGACGTTCCTGCCGAGGCCCTTGATGACCTCATGCGCCGGCTTCACGTCGACGAGCACCGGCTGTGCCTCGAGAATCCTGCGCAGCGCTTCCTTGTTCGCGAGCTCGATTTTCTGCACGTTCCGATCTCCTCGTCCCGAGAGGCGTCCGTTCTCGACGGTTGTCCGATGATACCGGACGCCGTGCGCGCCGGGCAATAAAGATCGAATGAACGGCTCATCGTCGGTATAACGGTTTAATTTCGAAAAAGTGGCGCAGCGCGCGCGCTTCGCGTAATCTTTCGGCGCGGGGCGCTGCTTCGTGGTCGCGGCAAGCGAAGATCCGTCCATGCGGAAACAGCAGGCGCCAGGACCCAGGACTTCGGGGGATCGATCGATGTCGGCAACGGGCAACATTGCGCAGCGTCTAGTGATCGCGATCGGGGGCAACGCCACGCATCCGGAAGGCATACGGGGCACGCCGTCCGAGCAGGTCGAGGTGGCCGCGAGGCTGGGCGACGCGTTGTTGCCCGTGATGGAGCTCGGCAACGAGTTGATCATCACGCACGGGAACGGGCCGGTCGTCGGCAAGATCCTGATGCGCCAGTCGATCGCGCGACAGCGGGTCGAGCCGATGTCGCTCGACATCTGCGTTGCGCACAGCCAGGGCGGCATCGCCTATCTGCTGATGCAGGCGCTCGAAAATGCGTTGCGCGCGAAGGGCAATCCGCGCCACGTCGTCTGCCTGCTGACGCAGGTCGAGGTCGACCCGAACGATCCCGCCTTCGCCGATCCGTCGAAGCCCATCGGCTATTTCTATTCGGAGCAGGAAGCGCGCGAGCTCAACGCCGAGCTCGGATGGCAGATGCGCGAGGATTCGGGCCGCGGCTGGCGGCATGTCGTTCCGTCGCCGCGCCCGAAGCACATCGTCGACATTTCGCTCGTGCAGACGGTCGCGAAGAGCGGTGCGGTCGTCATCGCCGGCGGTGGCGGCGGTGTGCCGGTCGTTCGCTCCGCCAACGGCCAGCGGCACGGCGTGGAAGCGGTGATCGACAAGGACCGCACGTCGGCGCTGATGGCGAACGTCCTGCACATCGACGATTTGATGATCCTGACCGCGGTCCCGCGCGTGGCGATCAACTTCGGCAAGCCCGATCAGCGGGCGCTGGATCGCGTGACGCTGTCGCAGGTCAGGAAGTGGCACGCCGAAGGACAGTTTCCGCCCGGCAGCATGGGACCGAAGATCGACGCGGCAATCCAGTTCCTGCAAGGAGGCGGGCGCCGCGTGATGATCGGGCGGCTCGAGGACGCAATGCCAATCCTGCGCGGCGACGCGGGCACGCACATCGTCGCCGACTGATCGCTTTCGCTGCATGGAAGACGCCGATCGAACCGATGGTGACGCGACGGTCGAGTCGAGCACGCGCATCGTCGTGCTCGGCAACGCCGCGCGCACCATATTGCGTGAAAGCCGGCATGGATCGGTGCTCGCGGTTTTTCGGCGCAGCTTCTACGTGCGCTTCGCCAGCCAGGTCGTATGCATCGGGCCGCTCGGCCTCGGACGCGGGCCGTTGAACGCGCTTTATGCGTCCTTCGATCGCGTGCCGTGGCTCGAGCGGGCTCTTTCGCCGGACGCCGAGGTCCGTTCCGATGGAGGCAGACTCGAGGTCGACGATCGGTTTGCATTCGACTTTGTCACGGCCGACGTTTGGCAAGCGCCTGCGGCTCCGCTTTCTGCAATCGTGTCGCTTCCTGCCGGCGTGCAGCTTCTCGCAGCGGCGGCGCGGCAACGCGCCCCCGGGGGTTTGGGGCCTCTGCTATGGTTATCCGCGAACGCGCTCGACGACGATGCGCACAGGGCGCGCGAACCTTTGCTGCGGGCAGCGATGCCGCCGGTCGGCGCGCTTCGCCGCTGGCTCGCCTCGGTGCTGAGGGGTATCGCGGCGCCGCTCCCCGCGATCGGCGCGTTGATCGGGCTCGGTCCCGGATTGACGCCGTCGGGTGATGACTTCCTGTGCGGAACGATGGCCGCACTGCATTATTTCGGTCGGGGCGACGTCGCGTCGCGCCTCGCCGCAATCGTGGCGCCGCGGCTGGCCGAGACGAACCTGATCAGCGCCGCGTACTTGCGCTGCGCGTCGGCCGGCGAGGCGTCGAGCGTGCTGTTCGAGGTCCTCGGCTGCCTGCCCGCTGCGGACACCGCGCTGCTCGCGCAGCATCTCGACGCCGTGGATCGGGTCGGCCACACGTCGGGCTGGGACTGTCTCGCCGGTGCGGGGGCGGTGTGCGCCGAGTTGGCCATGCTGCCGCCGATGCCCGCGCCCTCGGCAGCGCACGGCCACTGCTGAAATCTTCGGAAGCTTGCGCAGCACGTTCTACGGAAGCTTGCGCAGCACGTCGATCGCGAGCTCCGCCGCGTGCGCATTCGACGGTGCGACCACGACACCCGCATCCTCGAGCAGCGCGACCTGTCGTGAATAGCCCTGCGGATCGTCTTCGGTTCCGCACACCGACGTGATCACCACCGCCTTGCGCTCGTTTACGGGCGGCAGCGCCGAAATGAGCTCGCCGGCCGGATCGGCGTTCGCGCCGTAGCCGATGACGACGTCCATGAGGATCACCGCCGTCCGGTTGTCCTCGAGCGCATCGGCCAGCATGCGGTTGCGCAGCGTCGCATCGATCATCGGATGCGGGCGGCCGACCGTGTATTCGTCATCGCCGAGATCGAGCAGCGCATGCATGTCGCCGGCCGTGGCGTCGGCCTTGCGCACGCCGGGTATCGGCACGTTGGAGGCAACCGCGATGCCGGCGCGGCGGAAGAAGACCTGCGCTTCGGCGCACATCGTGCCGCCCGAAAACAGTCCCTGCATCCGCGAACGGCCGCGGGCAACGCGTGCGGCAAGCTCCGACGCGGCGGGCGGCTGAGCGTTCCAGCCGATGCGCTTGTCCGACAGCGCGCTCTGCGCGGTCGATCGCAGATCGGAGAACAGTGCAGCGTTCGGCGGCACCGGCATGTCCTCGACACCGATGAAGCAGATCGACACTTTCTTGCTGCTCTGCGCGATGCGATCGAGAACCACTTTCGCAACCGCGGGCTCGGGCGGCTTGGAGATCAGCACGATCTGCTTCGTACCGGGATCGCGGTCGAGTGCATCGAAAGCCATCAGCGTCGTGATGCCGCCGACGGCCTGCTTGAGGTCGCGCCCGCCGACGCCGATCACGTGCGACACGCCGCCACCGCCGCGTGCGATCAATGTCGACACTTCCTGCAGCCCGGTGCCCGACGCGCCGACGAGGCCGATGTCGCCGCGCCCGATCACGTTGGCAAAGGCGAGCGGAACGCCGCCGATGATCGCCGTCCCGCAGTCGGGACCCATCATCAGCAACCCGCGCTGCCGCGCGTCCTGCTTCAGCGCGACCTCGTCGGCGATCGGCACGTTGTCGCTGAACATCATCACGTGCAGTCCGCGATTGAGTGCGCGCCGCGCCTCCGCCGCGGCAAATTCGCCGGGCACCGAAATGAGCGCGAGATTGGCGCCCGGCAATTGCGCAAGCGCGGTATCGAGGGATTTCGGATACCACTGCCCGGCGCCTTTCTCGCTCGCGGCGGGCGCGTCGAGCAGCCGCTCCGCCTCGGCCAGCGCGCTTGCCGCCGCCGCCTCGCCGTCGGCCGACACGGCGAATATCAGGTCGTTGGGACCGGCGCCTTCGCCATCGGTGTTCAGCAATCCCGCGTCGCGCATCAGATTCTTGTTGGTGACCGAGCCGATCATCAGCGCGGCGCTCGCCACGCCGTCGAGTGCGCCCACCGCGCGCGAGATGCGCATCAGCGCGACCGAGTCGCGGTAGAACGCGCGGCGTACCTGGTTGACGACGTGAGCCATGGTCAGTTTGCTCCGTTCATGTCGGCGAAGGCGACGAGTGCCTGCTCGAAGCACGCGAGCGGCGGATGGACGACACCGGCGCCGATCTGTCCGCGTCCGGGCAGCCGGTTCGCGATGGCGGTGTTGATCACGGGCAGCAATCCGGTCGCGAGCACCTTGCGGATGTCGATGGCGGTGGGCACGCCCATCATGTCGAGCGTAGGCAACGCCCAATCGGTGTTGGTGCCCAGCGTGATCTCGCGCATGCTCCTCGTGTAACCGATCGCGTCGGCCAGTGTGCCGGCACCGATGAAGCCGACGACCGCGGGCGAGGCCGCCATCGCGAAACCCCCGAGCCCGACCGTTTCGGTGATGCACGAATCGCCGATGTCCGGATTCGCATCGGCCTCGGTGAACCCGGCGAACAGCAAACCCTTGGCCGGCTGCGCGGGACCCGTGAACCAGCGATCGCCGGTGCCACTCACGCGAATGCCGAAATCGGTGCCGTTGCGCGCCATCGTCGTGACGACGGTCGAGTGCGCGATGCCGTGCGCCGGCGCCACCGTCGCCTTGGCCATCGCCATCGCGACGTTCAGGAAGAACATGTCGTTGCCCGCAACGAAACGCAGGATGCGGCCAAGGTCGCGGGTCGCAGTGTCGGCGAGGTCGCCCGCGAGCTCGCGCAGGATCAGGCTCGAGCAGGCGGCGTTGCGCATGTGCATTTCGTCGCCCATCGCAAGGCCGCGTGCGATCAGCGGCTTGAGCGGGACGCCGTCCCGATTGCGTATCGCGGCGCCGAGCGCAGGACCCGCCACCGCCGCCATCCACTTCAGCCGGTCGATCACTTCGCGATCGTTGCCGCCGAAGCGCATCACGTTCCCGATGCCCTCGTTGACCGTGCAGAACGCGCGATTGCCGAACGCACGGTTCTCGACCACGAGCACCGCCATGTTGCGCGTGGTCATCCCCGTCATCGGCCCGACGGCGTCGTAGTGGTGGTTGGGCTCGAACCGGATCTCGCCGGACGCGGCGAGGCGGCTCGCGGCCTCGAGGTCGGGCGCCCAGCCTTCGAATACGATCGCGCCGGCCACCGCGCCGCGCATCGGTCCGCACATGCGGTCCCAGCCGATCGGCGGTCCGGCATGCAGTATCGTCCGATCAGGCAGTTGCGGGATCGCGTCTTTCGCGAGCCGGACGTCGACCAGGACCGGCTCGCTTGCCAGAATGCGCCGCAATGCCTCGCGGTTGGCGGCGGCGATCGCGTCGCCGGACGTGGGTACGGTCATCTCAGCCGCCGAGCTTCGCCAGCAACTCGCTGATTCGCGGATTGATGACCGCCGGCGGCGACCAGTCCAGGTGAACGACAGGAACGTTGCAGCGCTCCAGGTCGCGCGCAAATTCACGCAGTCCGATATTGACCACGCGCACCTCCATTTGCAGCAGCTTGTCGGTTTCCATTCGATGTCCTCTCGTGTTCCGCGCCGCCTGCCGATCCATTCCGGGGGATTGCCGCGCGTGGCTGGTGCAGCGTTGCAATAATAGCGCATACGCGGCTGAATTTCGAAATTATTGCGGCGACCATCGTACGGATCCGGCACGCCGGCCACCGCAATGCGCGAATTGAAGCTCGACGAGCGTCCCGCTCACTTCGACGCGTCGGCGCAGCTCGCGCGGAATTTCGAAATATGTTGACAATGCAACGGACAGCCAGTTTACTGAACGCCGCCGGCGGTAGCGACATTCGCCGCTTTGCCAGCGAGCACGGGGTCCCTCCTCAGAGCATGCGCACATGAGCGACGTGTTTGCCGCCGCCTCGGGCGAAAAGTCCGCCCGACTGGAGTTGCGCGGTATTTGCAAGTCCTATCCTGCCGTCGTCGCCAACGACGGCATCGACCTTCGCGTCATGCCGGGCGAAATTCACGCCGTATTGGGTGAGAACGGCGCCGGCAAGAGCACGCTGATGAAGATCATCTACGGCGTCGTGAAGCCCGACGCCGGCGAGATCCTGTGGCACGGCGCGCCGATCGACGTGGCCAGTCCCGCGCATGCTCGCGAACTCGGGATCGGCATGGTCTTCCAGCACTTTTCGTTGTTCGAAACGTTGAGCGTCGCGGAAAACGTGGCGCTGGTGTTGCCGGGAAAGCCGGGTCTCGACGAGGTGGCCGAACGCATCGGCACCGTATCCGAACGCTATGGCCTGGCGGTCGACCCGCGGGCCCTCGTCCATTCACTTTCCATCGGCGAGCGCCAGCGCGTGGAGATCATCCGCTGCCTGCTGCAGGATCTGCAGATGCTGATCATGGATGAGCCCACGTCGGTGCTGACGCCCCAGGCAGCGGCTCGGCTGTTCGAGACGCTGCGGCAGGTGGCGAGCGAAGGCTGCAGCATTCTCTACATCAGCCACAAGCTCGACGAGATCAAGGCGCTTTGCCATCGCGCAACGGTGTTGCGGGCTGGCAAGGTGAGCGGAACCTGCGACCCGCAACGCGAAACGACCTCCGGCATGGCGCGACTGATGATTGGCCGCGACCTGCCGAAATGCAACCATCCCGAGGCAGCGGGTGACGGTGAGGCGAGGCTCATCGTCGACGGCCTTTCACTCGCGTCCGAAAATCCGTTCGGCACCGACCTGTCCGAGATACGGCTGGTCGTACGCAGTGGTGAAATCCTCGGGATCGCCGGGATTTCCGGCAATGGACAACAGGAGTTGCTGGCGGCCCTGTCGGGCGAACGGGCGACGCAGGATGCCGGCGTGATCAGCCTGTGTGGAAGGGCGGCCGGGCGCCTTGGCGCAGCCGCACGTCGCCGCCTTGGGCTGTGCTTCATTCCCGAAGAGCGGCAGGGTCGCGCCGCAATCCCGTCGATGTCGCTCATCGACAATGCGCTTTTGACCGCGCACGGCCAGCGGATGGTGGCCGCAGGCATGCTGCGAGCGGACGTAATGCGCGATTTCGCTCGGCGCTGCATCGACGATTTCGATGTCAAGTGCGCTGGTCCCGACGCCGAGGCGAAGAGCCTGTCGGGCGGCAACCTGCAGAAATTCATCGTCGGGCGCGAGGTGATGCAACAGCCGAAGGTGCTGGTCGTGTCCCAGCCGACCTGGGGCGTCGATGTGGGTTCCGCGGTTTCGATTCGTCAGTCGCTCATTGATTTGCGTAACGCCGGCACGGCGGTCCTCGTGATATCGGAGGATCTCGAGGAGCTGTTCGAGGTCTGCGATCGGATCGCCGTCATCGCCAACGGCCGCCTGTCGCAGGCGAAGCGCGCCACCGAGACGGACGTCGAGGAAATCGGCGTGTGGATGAGCGGGCTTTGGCCGGCCCGCGTTGCCGGCCCGGCCAACGCACATGCCGACGAGTCCGTCCATGCAACTTAGGCTCGAACCGCGCGCGTTGCAATCGCGCGCGATGCGCTACGCATCACCCGTCATCGCCGCGGCCTTGACGCTCGTGATGGGCTTCATCCTGTTCGCCGCACTCGGCAAGAATCCGCTGGCGGCTTTCCACGCGTTTTTCATCGCGCCGATCAACAGCATCAACGGCGTTGCCGAGCTGTTTCTCAAGGCTTCGCCGCTGGTGCTGATCGCGATCGGGCTCGCCGTCGGCTTTCGCAGCAACATCTGGAACATCGGCGCGGAAGGACAGCTCACCGTTGGCGCGATCGCGGCCGGCTGGGTGGCGCTCAATCCGGCGTTCGCCGACAGTCCGCTGCTGCTCGCCGGGATGATCGTCGCCGGCGCCGTCGGCGGCATGGCATGGGCGGCCGTTCCCGCGTTCCTGCGCACGCGCTTCAATGCCAACGAGATCCTCGTCAGCCTGATGCTCACTTACGTCGCGCAGTTGCTGGTCAACTACCTGGTGTTCGGCCCCTGGCGCGACCCGCAGGGATTCAACACCCCGCAATCGCCGCTGTTCGCGGATGCCGCGCTGTTTCCGATCCTGATCGAGAACACGCGGCTCAACGCGAGTGTGCTGTTGACGCTGGTTGCGGTGGCTGTCGGCTGGGTGTTCCTGAACAAGAGCTTCCTCGGCTACAAGACGCGGGTGGTCGGCCTGTCGAGTGCTGCGGCGCGCTATGCGGGATTCAGCGAGAAGCGCACCGTATGGATCGGCATGCTCGCAGGCGGCGCGGCGGCAGGACTCGCGGGTGTGGGCGAAGTCGCCGGCCCGCTCGGGCAACTGTTTCCGACCATTTCGCCCGGCTACGGCTTCACCGCCATCATCGTGGCGTTCGTCGGCCGCCTCGATCCGGTGGGCATCGTGTTCGCCGGCTTGCTGATGTCGCTGCTTTACCTCGGCGGCGACTCGGCGCAGATAAGCATGGGCCTGCCGGCCGCGGCGGCCTCGCTATTCCAGGGCGCGTTGCTGTTTTTCCTGCTCGGCGCCGACGTGCTCGTCAACTACCGCGTGCGGGTCATCCGTGCGGGACCGGTCGCTCGCCGGAGTTTTTCCGCGTGATGGACATGATCATGCCGGTCGTCGTCGCGACCTTGGGCGCCGGCACACCGCTCATTTTCGCCGCACTCGGCGAGCTCGTCGCGGAGAAATCCGGCGTTCTCAACCTGGGCGTCGAAGGCATGATGCTGGTGGGCGCGATCGTCGCGTTCATCACGATGCTGGGGACCGGTCAGCTGTGGCTCGGTGTCGCCGCCGCGGGCGTCGCCGGCGCACTGATGGCGCTGCTGTTCGCCTTCGCGACGTTGACGCTGCAGGCGAACCAGGTGGCCGCGGGTCTGGCCCTGGCGATCTTCGGCGCCGGCGTCAGCGCGTTCATCGGCAAGGGCTACGTTGGCGTTACGCTGCAGAACGCGGCGAACGGCGGCATCTCGCTGCCGATCGACATTCCGCTGCTGGGCCCGCTGTTGCACTCGCTGCATCCGCTGGTCTACGCCTCGTGGCTGCTGTTCGCGGGCGTAACGTGGTTCTTGACCCGCAGTCGCGCCGGCCTGGTGCTGCGCGCCGTCGGCGAATCACCCGCATCGGCGCATGCCGTCGGATATCCGGTGATCCGCATCCGCTATTTCGCCACGCTGTTCGGGGGGGCGATGGCCGGCATCGGCGGTGCCTATCTCTCGCTCGTCTACGCGCCGCTGTGGCTCGAAGGCATGGTCGCCGGACGCGGATGGATCGCGCTTGCGCTGGTGGTGTTCGCGACGTGGCGGCCCGCACGCGTGATGCTCGGCGCCTATCTTTTCGGCGGCATCACGATCGTGCAGTATTTCGCGCAAAGCGCGGGAATCGCGTTTGCCACGCAGTTCATGTCGATGCTTCCTTACCTTGCCACGATCGTGGTGCTGGTCGTGATCTCGCGCGACGTCGCGATGATCCGCCGCAACGCCCCGGTGTCGCTCGGCAAGCCCTTCCACCCCAGTGTGTGAAACACGCGCCACCGCGGCGAGCCGGTTGCCGCACTGCAAACGACACCGCGGGACAACCGGCAACGACTACCAACCCAGGAGAGAACCATGCGTATCGTGAACAGACGTGACTTCTTGAAGAGCGCTTCGTCGCTTGGCATTGCCGCAATCGGCGCGCGCGCAGTCGACGCCTTCGCGCAGGACGTCCTGAATGTGGGCGTCGTGCATCAGTTTCCGATCGGCGAGGTCGGCTGGGAAACCCAGCATGCC
>Ga0207678_10000213_pt1 | contig 51455 bp, 45 predicted proteins | sample KBSC63metaG_FD_184319 | JGI IMG/M metagenome (GOLD analysis project Ga0207678, IMG submission 184319) | Corn rhizosphere microbial communities from Kellogg Biological Station, Michigan, USA - KBS C6-3 metaG (SPAdes) (version 2) | ecosystem: Host-associated > Plants > Roots > Rhizosphere > Soil ... | reverse complement strand
CCACATCTTCTTGAGGCCGAATTCCTCGACCCGCGCCTCATCGGGCGTGATGGTCGCGCATTTGACGCCGACGCCATGCTCCTTGATCGCATTGGCGGCGTCGATCGTAACCTGGTCCTCGGTCGCGTCCCGGTTCTCGACGGACAGGTCGAAATAGATGAGATCCACGTCGAGATAGGGCTGGATCAGCCGCTCGCGGATCCACTGCCAGATGATCCGCGTCATCTCGTCGCCGTCGAGCTCGACGACGGGGTTCTTCACCTTGATCTTGGCCATTTGCGTTCCTGCTTTTCGATTTCGCGGGGCCTTAGGATGCACCACCAACGCGCGCAACCGGAGCGTTGTGCCGCTGTCGGGCGGGCAGTAAGGAACCGCGAATGCCCGAACTCGACAAGCACGACACGCCGCTCCCCACGACCACGGTCAAGTGGCGGTTCCCCTCGATCCATCCCGAAGGCCGCAAATATGCGGTCGGGGTCGGCGCCGTCGCGCTTCTCGTCTATTGGGGCGTAAGCCACTTCATCGGATGGCTGCTGATCGGCCTGACCATCTGGGTTGCCACTTTCTTTCGCGACCCCATCCGCACCACGCCCCGCGGCGACCGGCTGATCGTCGCGCCGGCGGACGGGCTGATCACGATGATCGTCAAGGTGCCGCCGCCGCTCGAATTGCGGGGCGCCGATGCGCTGGACGGCGCGGAATATACTCGGGTCTCGATTTTCATGAGCGTGTTCGACGTGCACATCAATCGCTCGCCGATCGGCGGGCGGATCAAGCGGGTCGCCTACGTGCCCGGCAAGTTCATCAACGCCGATCTCGACAAGGCGAGCGAGGACAATGAACGCCAGCACTTCCTCGTCGAAGGCGCCGACGGGCTGAAGGTCGGCTTCACCCAGATCGCGGGCCTTGTCGCCCGCCGGATTCTCGCCTTCGTCAAGGAGGGAGACACGGTCGAAGCCGGTCAACGCATCGGCCTGATCCGCTTCGGCAGCCGGGTCGACGTCTACCTGCCCGCCGAAGCCGCTCCGCGCGTGCTTCTCGGCCAGCGCGCCATCGCCGGCGAGACCATCCTTGGCATCGTCGGCCTGGACATCCCCGTCACGGGCACCAGTCAGTGACCGACGACCGGGATCCGCGCGGAATTTCCTTTCGTGCGATGATCCCCAACGGCATTACCGCCCTTGCTCTGTGCTTCGGCTTGACCGGCGTCCGGTTCGCCATCGGCGCGGAGTGGGAGAAAGCGCTTGCGGCGATCGTCATCGCCGGCGTCCTCGACGGCATGGACGGGCGCATTGCCCGGCTCCTCCGCGCCCAGAGCAAGTTCGGCGCCGAGCTCGACTCGTTGAGCGACAATATCGCGTTCGGAACGGCTCCGGCGCTGGTCATGTTCCTGTGGTCGTTGCAGCACGCGCCCAAGTTCGGCTGGACGGCGGCATTGGCGCTCGCCGTGTGCTGCGCGCTCAGGCTGGCGCGATTCAACGCACGCATCGATTCGGCCGAGCAACCGCACAAGTCGGCGGGGTTCAATACGGGCGTGCCGGCACCGGCCGGCGCAGGCGTGGCGTTCATTCCGATTTACCTGTGGCTGGTGACCGGCAACGCCTGGTTCCAGGCCTGGTATGTGGTCATGCCGTGGGTGGTCTTCGTCGCGCTGCTGATGATTTCGAGCATCCCGACCTACAGCTGGAGCAGCATCCGCATCCGCAAGGGCTGGCGATTATTCGCGCTCGCCGGGATCGCATTGCTCGGCGCGGCCTTGCTGACGGCGCCCTGGCACACCTTGCTCGCCGTCGCGGTGCTTTATCTGGTGATGCTGCCCTTCAGCCTGTCGAGCTATGCGCGGGTCAGGCAGCGTCGCGCCAGCGCGGCGCAGCGCGCATAGGCCGCGACAGGCGCGTCCGCGTCCGCATCCGGACGGGTGCGACAACCGGGCGCGGGAACGGCTTGCCCTTGAGGGCAGCGGCGATCTTCGCGCCGCTTTCCTCAAGAATTGCGGCGCCGACCACCGTCAACAGCCACAGAGTGGCGAGGAAGGCGAGGGTGCCCAAGGGTGCAAGCATTTCGCGTCGTCCTTCTTTGGGAGCGCTGAACCGCGCCGGACCGCATTTGTTCCGGCTGAGCTTCAGGCCGCTCGGTTGGGACGAAGCAATGTTCCTGCTTTGTTCTTGTTTGTCAAGCGGGGACCGAGCGCCCCAGCCAAGCCCTTGAAAGCACGGGCGCCTTCCGCTAACTGGCCGCCCATCCCACAGGCGGAGCCAACATCCCGGTGCCGATCGCAAGGTCGGTCATTCGGTTCCGCCGAGGCAAAACCGGAAGGAGAATGATTATGGCGGCCACGGTCGTCACCATGCAGCAATTGCTCGAGGCCGGAGCGCACTTCGGCCACCAGACCCACCGCTGGAATCCCAAGATGAAGCCGTATATTTTCGGCGACCGCAACGGGGTGCACATCATCGACTTGTCGCAGACCGTGCCGCTGTTCGCGCGCGCGCTCGACTTCGTGCAGCAGACCGTCGCGCGCGGCGGCAAGGTGCTGTTCGTCGGCACCAAGCGCCAGGCGCAGGATGCGATCGCGGAAGCGGCCCATGCTTCGGGCCAGCATTTCGTCAATCACCGCTGGCTCGGCGGCATGCTGACCAACTGGAAGACGATTTCCAACTCGATCAAGCGGTTGAAGAGCCTCGAGGAGCAGCTGTCTGGCGACACCGCCGGACTGACCAAGAAGGAAGTCCTCCAGCTGACCCGCGAGCGCGACAAGCTCGAAAAGAGCCTCGGCGGCATCCGCGACATGGGCGGTCTCCCGGACATCATGTTCGTGGTCGACACCAACAAGGAAGAGCTGGCGATCAAGGAAGCCAACGTCCTTGGCATTCCCGTCGTCGCGATCCTCGATTCGAACAGCGATCCGTCGAGCATCGCCTTCCCGGTTCCCGGCAATGACGATGCGAGCCGGGCGATCCGCCTCTACACCGATGCCATCGCGCAAGCGGTGGGCGAAGGCCGCACGGGACAGGCTCACTCGAAGGGCCAGGACGTCGGCGCGATGGCCGAGCCGCCCGTCGAGGCCGCGCTGGAAGCTTGAGCGAACCCCCTCCTGCTCGCGGGAGGGGCAAGGGGAGGGCCTGTTTTCCCGGACCCTCGCTCACCACATCTCTCCCCCGACCCCTCCCGCAGGCGGGAGGGGAGTGAAAGGAAAAATGACATGGCGGAGATCACGGCCGCATCTGTGAAGGAACTGCGCGAGCGCACCGGCGCCGGCATGATGGACTGCAAGAAGGCGCTCGCCGAAACCAATGGCGAGATGGAGCCGGCGATCGACTGGCTGCGCGCCAAGGGTCTGTCCGCGGCCGCAAAGAAGGCCGGCCGAACGGCCGCCGAAGGGCTCGTCGGCGTCGTCGTCGAGGGCAAGCGCGGCGCCGTCGTTGAAGTCAATTCGGAAACCGATTTCGTCGCCAAGAACGAGCTGTTCCAGGATTTCGTGCGCAACGTCGCGAAGCTGTCGCTAGAGAAGAGCACGACCGACGTCGAAGCGCTTGGCTCGACCCAATATCCAGGCGGCGGCACGGTGTCCGAGGCGCTGACGGAAAATATCGCCAAGATCGGCGAGAATCAGTCGCTCCGCCGCGCCGCGATCCTGGAGGTCGGCGAGGGCGCGATCGTGCCTTACGTCCACAACCAGGTCGCCCCGGGGCTCGGCAAGATCGGCGTGCTGGTCGCGCTCGAGGGCTCGGCCCCGGCCGAGACGCTGACCGCGCTCGGCAAGCAGATCGCGATGCATGTCGCCGCGGCTCACCCGCTGGCGCTGTCGGCTGACGACCTCGACCCGGACCTGATCGAGCGCGAGCGGGCAATCGCCATGGAAAAGGCGAAGGAAAGCGGCAAGCCGCAGAACATCGTCGAGAAGATGGTGGAGGGCGGACTCGCCAAGTTCCGCAAGGAGCATGCGCTGCTCACCCAGCTGTTCGTGATCGACAACAAGACTCCGGTCAGTGAAGTTGTGGCTTCGGCCGCCAAGGATGCGGGTGCGAGCATTGCGCTTGCCGGTTTCGTCCGCTTCCAGCTCGGCGAGGGGATCGAGAAGCAGCAGAGCGATTTCGCCGCCGAAGTCGCCGCCGCCGCCGGCACGCAGAAGGCCGAGCCGGTCGCCTGATCAGCAAGACGGTTGGAAAATGGGGCGGGCGCGCTAAAGCGTGTCCGCCTTTTTCCTGCCCGGCCCAAGGATCCGCATCGAATGACTCTCCCGCGCTTCAACCGGATCCTGCTCAAGCTGTCGGGCGAAGCGCTGATGGGGCCGGGCCAGTTCGGCATCGATCCCGACGCGGTCGCGGGGCTTGCCGGCGAGATCGCCGCGGCCAAGGCGCATGGGCACGAGCTGTGCCTCGTCGTCGGCGGCGGCAACATCTTCCGCGGCATGGCCGCCGCGGCCAAGGGTTTCGACCGGGCGACCGCGGATTACATGGGCATGCTGGCGACCGTGATGAACGCGCTGGCGCTCCAGAATGCGCTGGAGAAGCTCGGCGTCGACACCCGGGTCCAGTCCGCCATTCCGATGTCGAGCGTGTCCGAGCCCTACATTCGCCGGCGCGCGCTGCGGCATCTGGAGAAGGGCCGGATCGTCCTGTTCGCCGCGGGGACCGGCAACCCGTTCTTCACGACGGACACCGCGGCCGCGCTGCGCGCCGCCGAAATGGGTTGCGACGCTCTGTTCAAGGGCACCAGCGTCGATGGAGTCTATACCGCCGATCCCAAGAAGGTCAGCAGCGCCACGCGCTACGAAAACGTCGATTTCAGCAAGGTCTTGAGCGATGACCTCAAGGTCATGGACGCAGCCGCGGTCGCTCTGTGCCGCGACAACAACATTCCGATCGTCGTCTTCAACATCCGCCAGCCAGGCAATCTCGCCGAGGTGCTGGCCGGGCGGGGGACCGCGACGATTGTTCAGGCCGGGGAAGTACAATGACCGCGAGTATCCAGACCGACGACTTGAAGCGCCGCATGCACGGGGCGGTCGACGCTCTGAAGCACGATCTTGCGGGCCTTCGCACCGGCCGCGCATCGACGGCGTTGCTCGATCCGGTCAATGTCGAGGTTTACGGCGCCACCATGCCGCTCAACCAGGTCGCGACGGTGTCGACCCCGGAGGCGCGGCTGCTCTCGGTGCAGGTGTGGGACCGGTCGAACGTGCAGCCTGTCGAGAAGGCGATTCGCTCCGCCGGGCTTGGCCTCAACCCGATCACCGACGGCCAGATGATCCGTTTGCCCATTCCCGAGCTCACCGAGGAGCGCCGAAAGGAGCTGGCCAAGCTCGTCGGACAATATGCCGAAAAGGCCCGGATCGCGGTGCGCAACGTCCGCCGCGACGGCATGGACCACCTGAAGCAGGACGAGAAGAAGCACGACATCAGCGAGGACGAGCGCAAGCGCCTCGAGCATGAGGTGCAGAAGCTGACCGACGATACGATCAAGGACATCGACGAGACGTCCGCGGCCAAGGAAAAGGAAATCCTCGGCAAGTGAACGCAATCGCCCCCGAGGGCGAAGCGGGAATCGCCGGGGGCACGATTCCGCGCCCTGTGCCAAAGCACGTCGCGATCATCATGGATGGCAACGGCCGCTGGGCCGCCAGGCGCGGCTTGCCGCGCGTCGCCGGGCACAAGGTCGGCGCCGAAGCGGTGCGCCGGGCCATGCAGGCCGCGGTGGACCATGGCGTCGAGGTGCTGACCCTCTACGCTTTCTCCTCGGAGAACTGGAAACGCAGCGCCGAGGAGATCGCCGACCTCACGGGCCTGATGCGCTTCTATCTCGAGCGCGAGCTCAAGACTCTCGAGAAGGAGCAGGTGCGGCTCAAGTTGATTGGCGATTATTCGGCATTCGGGCCGGAGCTGGTCAACCGCCTTGAGCGCGCCATCGAGCACACCGCAGGGTTCGACCGGCTCACGCTGGTGGTTGCGCTGAACTACGGTTCGCGGCTCGAAATCGCGGAAGCTGCGCAGGCGCTCGCCGACGCCGCTGTAGCCGGCCAAATTCGCCCCGACGAAATCGATGAAGCGGCTGTGGGCGCCAGGCTCCAGACTCACGACCTTCCCGATCTCGACCTGCTCATCCGCACCTCGGGCGAAGTCCGCTTGTCCAATTTCCTGCTGTGGCAGGCCGCTTACGCGGAACTCCTCTTCCTCGACACTTTGTGGCCGGATTTCGACGAGGCCGCATTCGCCGATGCTCTCGAAACCTATGCTGGACGCCAGCGGCGTTTCGGGGGGCGGTGAACGAGCTTCTCGTCCGGACCCTGACCGGGGTCGTGCTGATCGCGGTCGCGTTGCTCGCGGCCGTGAACGGCGGGAACATCTTCGCTTACGCGGTCGCGGCGGTTGCGACCGCCATGTTTTACGAATGGACGCGGATCGTGCGCGGCTGGGGTCCCGGCTGGTACTCGGCCGGCATTCCCTACGCGGTGCTGCCGGCGATCGCCCTGCTGTGGGTGCGCGAACGGGACGCGCACGGACTTGAGCTGGTCTTGTGGGTGTTCATCGTCACCTGGTCGACCGACATCGGCGCCTATTTTGCCGGTCGGAGCTTGGGCAAGCGCAAGCTTGCGCCGTCAATCAGTCCCGGAAAGACCGTCGAGGGCCTCTACGGCGGGATGGCCGCAGCGGCGCTTCTTGGAGGCGCGTGGGTGCTGGCGACGGGCCTCGGCAAGCCGCTGTTGCTTCTCGCACCGCTCTTCGCGCTCGCTGCCCAGGGCGGGGACCTGTTCGAGAGCTGGATGAAGCGCCGAGCGGGGGTGAAGGACTCAGGCGCGTGGCTGCCAGGCCACGGCGGCGTGCTGGATCGGCTGGACGGTTTGGTGCCCGTGGCTGTGCTAACCGCGCTGGCGCAGCTATCGAGCCTGACGTGACCCGCAAGATCACGATCCTCGGAGCTACCGGCTCGATCGGCTCGTCGACGCTCGACCTGGTGGAGCGCTCGCCCGACCGGTTCGAGGTCGTTGCAGTGACCGCGGCCAGCAATGTCGAAGCGCTTGCGGATATCGCCCGGCGAACCGGTGCAAGACTTGCCGTCATCGCCGACCAAGCCAAGCTGGGCGCACTCGAGGAGAGATTGGCCGGAACGGCATGCCGGGCGGCCGCAGGCGACGAGGCGCTCAAGGAAGCCGCGGCGGACGACGCCGAGCTCGTGATCGCGGCAATCGTCGGTTGCGCCGGCCTGGGGCCGGTCATGGCTGCTGTCGAAGCCGGCAAAACGGTCGCGCTGGCCAACAAGGAAGCGCTGGTCACCGCCGGTGATCTCATGATCCGAGCCGCAGCCCGCTCCGGCGCGACTATACTGCCCGTCGACAGCGAGCATAATGCGATTTTCCAATGTCTTGCGGGTAACCGGAAAGATGATGTCTCAAGGATCATCCTGACCGCGAGCGGCGGTCCATTCCGTACCGCGCCGGCCGAGAGCCTGGCCAGCGTGTCGCCGCAGCAGGCGGTTGCCCACCCGAATTGGTCGATGGGCGCCAAAATTTCGGTCGATTCCGCGACGCTGATGAACAAGGGTCTCGAGCTGATCGAGGCCCACTATCTGTTCGGCCTTCCGTCGGAACGCATCGACATCGTCATCCATCCCCAATCCACGGTTCATTCGCTGGTCGAGTTCGTGGACGGCTCGGTGCTCGCCCAGCTCGGCGCGCCGGACATGCGCATCCCGATCGCCTACGCGCTGGCCTGGCCGGAACGGCTCGAGACACCGGCCGAACGGCTGGACCTGGCCGCGCTCGGCCGGCTCGACTTCGAGGCGCCCGATGTCGTGCGTTTCCCGGCGCTCAGGATCGCCCGCGAAGCGATGGAAGCCGGCGGAGCCGCTCCAGTGGTGCTCAATGCCGCCAACGAAGTTGCGGTCGACAACTTCCTGAAGCGACGAATCCGCTTTCCCGACATTGCCGAGACCGTCGAGCGCGCGCTCGGCGAATCCGACTGCGCGGCGCCGGCATCGATTGCCGACGTGCTGCAAATCGACCGGACGACGCGTGCGCGCGCTGAAGCGTCGATGAGCGAGGTTTGCCCCTGATGTTACCCCAACCGCCGCTGTGGCTGGTCCTCATCGCGTTCGTCTGCGCGCTCGGCCCGCTCGTCTTCTTCCACGAGCTCGGGCACTATACCGTCGCGCGCCTGCTCAGAATCCCGGCCGAAGCTTTCTCGATCGGCTTTGGCCGCGAGATCGTCGGCTGGACTGACAAGCAAGGCACGCGCTGGAAGGTGGGCTGGCTCCCGCTTGGCGGTTACGTCCGCTTCATCGGCGACATGAGCCCCGCCGGCAATCCCGCGGATGCCGAAGACATCCCGCCCGAGCTGCGGGACCGCGCTTTTCCGCTTCGCCCGGTATGGCAGCGCTTCCTCGTCGTGCTCGCCGGGCCGGTCACCAATTTCCTGTTGGCGATCATCATCTTCGCCGCCTTCTTTGCGACCGTCGGAGCACCCCGAACGGACAATTTGATCGTCAGCCTTCAAGAAGGCAGCGCGGCACAGGCCGCCGGAGTGCGGCCGGGCGACCGTATCCTCTCCATCGCAGGCCGCGACACACCGAGCTTCGAGGACATTTCCGACACTGTGATCTTGCGTCCAGGCGAGCGGACGACGATGGTCATCCAGCGTGGCGGCAACCGCGTTCGGCTGCCTATTACGATTGGCGCAGCCGAGGAGCATGACCGCTTCGGGCAGAGCTTCCGCGTCGGTCGCCTGGGGATTTATGGCGATGCCCGCACCTATGTGCGGCTGCCCGCGCTTCAGCTCGTGCCCGCGGCCACCGTTTACACCTTCAAGTTGACGCGCTCGATGCTCGACGGCCTGTGGCAGATCGTCAGCGGCCGGCGCTCGGCCAAGGAATTGGGCGGCCCGATCAAGATCGCCCAATATGCTGGCCAGGGGGCGAGCCTGGGGCTTCTCCCGTTCGTCCAGCTGCTCGCGTTGTTCTCAATTAATCTCGGATTCATCAACCTCTTGCCAGTTCCGATGCTGGATGGAGGGCATCTATTTTTCTACACCATCGAAGCCGTTCGGCGCCGCCCCCTCAGTGCCAAGGCGCTCGATTGGGCCTTCCGCGGCGGGCTCGCGGCCATTCTCGCGTTGTTGATTTTCACGACGGTCAACGATTTGGGCTCGCTCGGGCTGTGGGATCGGCTTCAGCGCTTGATTGGCTAGGTAGGTTGGGGCAGGGCGGACAGGGGCATGGCGGCCGGACGCCGCTGCACCATTGCACAAAAGGCGGGGTCGCGTGATTTCAAGGACGAAGACTTTCAGGCGCGTCGGCGCGATGCTTCTGGTCGGGACCGTGCTGGGCGGCTCCGCGGCGCCCCTGATGGCGCAGTCCACGGACCAGGCGCCGCCACCGCCCGCGGCTACGCCGGCCCCTGCCGAGCACGTCATCCGCTCGATTGTCGTCCATGGCAACCAGCGGCTCGAGCCGGAAACGATCCGCGCTTACGCCAACCTTACGCCGGGCCAGACCTACACCGCTACGACCCTCGATCAGGCGCTGAAGGACCTCTACGCGACGCAGCTGTTCGCCGACGTCACGATCGGTGGCGCGGATACGGGCGATCTCGTCATCACGGTTCGCGAAAATCCGGTCATCAACCGCATCGTTCTCGACGGCAACAAGCGCCTCAAGGACGACAAGATCGTTCCCGAGATCAAGCTCGCGCCGCGACAGATTTTCACGCGTTCGGCCGCGCGCGCGGACGTCGACCGCATCCTCGAGCTCTATCGCCGGCAGGGCCGCTTCGCAGCCCGCGTTGAGCCGAAGATCGTCCAGCTGGACCAGAACCGTGTCGACGTCGTCTACGAAATCTATGAAGGCGACCTCGCCAAGATCCGCGCGATCAACCTGCTGGGCAACAGCGAATTCTCCGACGCGCGGCTGCGCAAGGAAATGTTCTCCAAGCAGGCCGGCGGCGTTCTCGGATTTCTCAAGCAGAACGACACTTACGACCCGGACCGCCTCGCGGCCGACCAGCAGAAGCTTCGCGCCTTCTACCTGACCGAGGGATATGCCGACTTCCGTGTCGTTTCGGCGCTCGCCGAGCTTACCCCGGACCGCAAGGACTTCGTGATCACCTACGTGGTCGAGGAAGGCCCCCGCTACAAATTCGGCACGGTCGATGTCGACAGCGCGCTTCGCGACCTGCCGAACGAGCGCGTGAAGCAGATCCTGAAGATCCAGCCCGGGACCTGGTTCAACGCCAAGGCGGTCGAGGACGCGGTCACGGACGTCAACGAACAGGCCGGCAACCTCGGCTATGCCTTCGCCGACATCAACCCGGCCTATGACCGCGATGCCGAAAAGCGGCTGATGAACGTGACGCTCAAGATCACGGAGACGCCGCGCGTCTACGTCGAGCGGATCGATATCACGGGCAATACATCGACCCGCGACAAGGTGATCCGCCGCGAGTTCCGCCTCAACGAAGGGGACGCGTTCAACGCGCTCAAGGTCAAGCGCAGCCAGGACCGCATCCAGAGCCTCGGCTATTTCCAGGAAAAGATGGAGATCAAACAGACTGAAGGCTCTGCTCCGGATCGGGTCGTTTTGGGCCTCGATGTCGAAGAGAAGCCGACCGGCCAGCTGTCACTGTCGGGCGGTTATTCGAGCCTCGAGAAGTTCGTCATCCAGCTCGCGGTTTCGCAGAACAACTTCCTTGGCAAGGGCCAGTCGCTCGACGCTTCGGTCAATTATTCGGCTTATTCGAAATCCGTCCAGCTCGGCTTTGCCGACCCCTATTTCCTCGACAAGCCGATCCTGTTCGGGGGGCAGATTTACCGCCAGGACTACCGAAGCTTCAACTTCATCGGCAACCAGCGCAACACGACCTATTCTCAGGTCAGCACGGGCGGCGGCTTGAGGACGGGCTTCCCGCTGACCGAGTATTGGAGCGTCGGGACGCGCTACAATCTCGTCCAGGACAAGATCTCGCTCGACAAGAAATCCTTCTTCACCAACGGCCTGTGCGACCCGCTCAAGGCGGGCCAATATCTGTGCGACGAAGTCGGCACCCGGGTGACCTCGTCGGTCGGCTATTCGACCATCTATGACGACACCGACGGCATTCGCCCGACGCGCGGCCAGCGCCTGACGTTCAGCCAGGACATCGCGGGCCTCGGCGGCGACGTCAAATACGGCCGGGTCCGCGGCGACGCTACCAAATACAAGAGCCTCGGCGGCGGCTTTGTTTTTTCCGCACACGCAGAGGGCGGTTACATCAAGGCCTTCCAGGCCGCGCCCGGTCCGTTTCGCGATGCCATCCGCCTGACCGACCGCTTCTTCGGTCCCCAGCTGCGCGGCTTCGACATCCGCGGCATCGGACCGAGGGTGCAACGCGTGCCCTACACATCGACGGGAACGCTGGCCACCGATCAGGCGCGCATTACGGACGCGCTCGGTGGCAGGACCTATTACATGGGCCGGCTCGAGCTCGAGTTCCCGACGGGATCCGCGCTCCGCAGCGCGGGGCTGAGGCCGTCGATCTATGCCGATGCCGGATCGCTGTTCAACATCACGGCGCCGAAGCTGACGGACGTCGTGGCGGTCTGCACGCCCAAGACCGGGACGACCGGCCTGACATCCTTCACGAGCCCGTCAACGACCTGCAACGTCGACTACAACAATGTTGCGCACGATCCGACTAAGTTCGACTTCGCGCCCGGCTTCAAGGAATTCTTCCTTGGCAACTCCGGCAAGCCGCGCGTGTCCGTCGGCATCGGCGTCAACTGGGTTTCACCGTTCGGGCCGCTGCGGCTCGATCTGGCCAGGGCCCTGATCAAGCAAAAGGGTGATGACACCAAACTCTTCCAATTCAACGTAGGGACTCAATTCTGATGAAGACTCTTTTCCTGACTGCCGCTTTTGTTGCGGCTGCCCTGGCGCCGACCGAGGCAAGCGCGCAGGCAATGCCCGCTGCCGTGATCGCGGTCGTCGACCTCGATCGCGTGACCGCCGATTGCACCGCGTGCAAAACCGCTTCGGCGGCGCTGCGCAGCCAGGTCACCTCGCTCCAGAACCGCGAGAAGACGCTCTCGACGCCGCTCCAGACCGAGGGCAAGTCGATCCAAGCCGCGATCGACGCTCTCGCCGGCAAAGAGCCCGACGCGGCGCTTCAGGCGCGCATCAAGGCGTTCCAGGCCAAGCAGCAGCAGGGCGCTCAGGAAGTGCAGGGTCAGCAGGCTCAGATCCAGCGCAACCAGCAGTACATCCAGAAGCAGATCGCCGACAAGCTCGGTCCGATCTACCAGTCGGTGATGCAGCGCCGCGGCGCCAACGTGCTGCTCGAGACCGGGTCGACGCTGGCGACGACGACGAGCGTCGATGTGACCAACGATGTCCTCGCGGCGCTGAACACGGCGCTTCCGACGATCGCCACGGTCGCGCCGGCCCAGGCCGCGCCGCAGGGCCGCTAAGCCGGGAATGACCGACCAGCCGGCCAGCGCCGCCACGCACCGCCTCGATATCCGGGCGGTCATGGCGGCGCTGCCGCACCGTTATCCGATGCTGCTGGTCGACCGCGTCGAGAGCCTGATCCCCGACGAGCGGATCGTCGCGATCAAGGCGGTCTCGATCAACGAGCAGTTCTTCCAGGGGCATTTCCCGGGGCGTCCGATCATGCCCGGGGTTTTGCAGGTCGAAGCGCTCGCCCAGGCGGCGGGCGTGCTCGCTGTCGAAAGCCTCGGCCTCGCCGGCTCGGGCAAGCTCGTCTATTTCATGTCGATCGACGGGGTGAAGTTCCGCAAGCCGGTCGAGCCGGGGGTCATTCTCAAGCTCGAGGTGGAATTCGTCCAAAAGCGCGCTCGCGTCTGCAAGTTCGCAGGGAAGGCCACGCTCGATGGCGAGGTCGCCACCGAGTGCGAGTTCACCGCGATGATCGCGGACCCGCCCTCCGACTGACGCGCCAATCATCGCCGGACTTTTCGATCTGGAAGGTTCCGGCGAGCTTCTCGCTGGCCAGCATCTCTTCCGGCGGCAGGTCGGCGGCAATCGCCCCATCGGCAATCAGCAACGCACGGTCGAACGCGCGGATGCGCTCGATGTCGTGCAACGCGACCAGCGTCGAGCTTGAAGCGGTCACCGTTCCGCGCAGGATTTCAAGCAGCCGCAAGACCCAATAGGGATCGAGGTTCGACAGCGGCTCGTCGAGGAGGAGGACACGCGGCCGCGGCGCGAGGGCTCGAGCGAGGAGTACGCGGGCCCGTTCCCCTGTCGACAGCCGGTCAACCGGACGTTCGGTCAGGGATTGAAGCTCGAGCAGCTCGATCAATTCATCGACGCGCCCCGGGTCCGGGGCGGGAAGGCCGAGCGCGATCACGTCGCGGACGCGGATTGGCCAGATGATCTCGCGCGAAGCCGGTAGGAAAGATGCCATCTTCGCCCGGCGCGCAGGCGGAACCGCTTCGATGGGCTCCCCGTCGATCATCGTGGCGCCAGCGCTGGTCTCGATCCCGGCTAGCGCCCGCAACAGGCTGGTCTTGCCGCCGCCATTGGGGCCGATGAGCGCGATCAGCTGGCCCGCCGGCACATCCAGGTCGGTTGGTAGGAGGCGGCCGGCGATGACGATGCCCCGGGCGGCAAGCAGCGCCGTCATGACGTCACCCGCCTGCGCATCGTGACGACGAGCCACAGGAACAACGGCGTCCCGGCAACGGTCGTCAGGATACCGACCGGGATGGTTCGTCCGGGCGGGCCGAAGCGCACCGCGCCGTCCGCGACCAGCAGCAAAATGCCGCCGATCATGCCGGCGGGAAGCAATGCACGGCCGGGATGGCCGCCGCTTATCCGGCGTGCGGCATAGGGCGCGAGCAAGCCGATGAAGCCGATTGCGCCGCATACCGAGACGCACGTCCCGACCGCAACCGACGAGGCGATGATCACCTGCAACGCGAGCTTGCGCGGATCGTAGCCCAGTGAGGCCACGATGTCCTCGCCCAGGGCCATCAGGTCGAGCGGCCGCGAGCGCGTCGCCAGGAAAGCGCAGCAAGCCGCGGCCGGAAGCAGCGCGACCGCGGCCTGGGCGAGGCTTCGGTCGATGAGGCTGCCCATCAGCCATTCGAAGCTGTCGTAAAAGGCGAACGGAGATGGTGCGAGCGCCAGCAACAGACTCGTGCCGGCGCCTGCGGCCAATGCGATGGCAACTCCCGCAAGCAGCATGGTGGTGGTTTCTGCGCGGCGGCCGGCGAGCACGACCATTACGACCAGCGCGAGGAATGCGCCTGTCGCGCCCGCGCCGGCAAGGATCAGCGGCTCTGTCGCGCCCAGCCAGTATGCGGCGAAGACGGCGCCAAGCGCCGCCCCGCTGCTGCTCCCGGTCACGTCGGGCGAGGCGAGAGGATTGGCGAACAGCGCCTGAAGCGCGGCTCCCGCCATGCCGAGCACGAAACCATAGCCAAGTGCCAGCAGGGTCCGCGGCAAGCGGATTTCAGTCAGAAGCAGCTGCGCGACCACGGGCGCGCTGCGCTGGAGCGCCATCAATGGCGCCAGCGGCGTCAGCAGGTGCAGCGTCGCGCAAGCCAGAAGCGCAAAGGCGAGAAGGACTGTCGCGCGGGTCACCGAATCAGCGCCCGAAGCCGCTCGATCTCCGGGATCATTAGCGGGCCGACGCAGGTCCACGGCCGTCCATCCGTCACCATTTGCCGCGCACCCGCATGGCGGACGATCGGGTGCGCCAGCCAGCGCTCACCGCCGGACATCTCGTTCGACCGATAATCGCTCTTGATCAGCACCCTGGGAGGGTTTGTGAGCAAGGTTTCCAATGTCGCGCGGCCGCCCGCCAATGGCCGTTGCCGGAGGCCTGCGAGCCTCAGCCATTGGGCACCAAGCGATTCAGGCGAGAGGCTAAACCCGCCGCCGGAGATCCAGATGGTGTCCAGCTGGCGGGCTGGGGCATCGCGGCGAAGTGCAGCAAGCCGCCGCAACCAGGGCTCGGCGCGAGCGGGATTGCCGAGCGCGGCCGCGACCTTGCGGAGATTCTCGGCCACGCCATCGAGGTCCGCGGCATAAGTGATGTCGACGGTTCGGATACCGGCGCGCCGGGCGAGCAGCGCCGTCGAACGCCCGCCGCCGCCACCCGTAACCAGCAAGGTAGGACGGAGCGGCAGGATGTCCTCGATCGACCCGCGATTGCCGGGATAGTGCCGCGCAAGCCTCCACAGAGACGTCTCCCGCTCGTCGCGGGCGAGGTAGCTCACTCCCACGATCTGGCGCTGCTCCGCGAGCAACAGCAGATATTCGTCAGTGCACAGGTTGAGCGAGGCGGCCCGTACCGCGGCGCTAACCGCCAGCACCGAGGCGAATGCCGGCATAAAGCCCCCTTCCTTCCGTGCGATAGCCGAACACGTCCTGGTAATGCGAATTGAACAGGTTGGAGCCGCGCGCGAACAGCTGGAGGTTTGGCCTCAGCGCGTAGGACAGCCTCGCATTGGCGAGCCAGTAGGAATCGAGACGGACGACTTGGGCGGGGAATACGTCAAAATTATTGTCGAAATGGGTTCCGGCATAAGCAACCGAGGCGCCGTATCCGAACCGGCCGGAGGCGCCGTCGAGCGCGATCGACCCGCTGTGCTTCGGGCGCCTCGTCTCCCGGATCTGGCGATCACCGGCGGCATCGAGCTCGGTCGCATGGAGGAAGGCGTAGTTGGCGCTGAGGCGCAATTGCTCGCCCAGGCTCCAGCCGAACTCCGCCTCGATGCCGGAGCGATGACTGGTGCCGTCGCGATTGATCGTGCTGTTGAAATCGGGGGTCGGCACGATTTCGTTGTGCAGCCGCTGGCGATATCCGGTGAGCGACGCGTCGAATGCGCCCCCGCGATACCGCAATGATGCTTCGAACCCGCGCGAGCTTTCCGGCTTAAGCGACGGGTTTCCAATGAATCCCGGGAAGAAACCATAGAGGTCGAAGAAGGTTGGCTGTGCAATGCCCTCGGCATAGGAGCCGGCGAGGGCGAACCCGCCCCCAAGCTCGGAGAGTATGGAGGCGCGCAGCGAGGTTGAATCGCGGAAGCGGTTGAACATATCGCGCCGCACCGCAACGTCGCCGGTCAGCGCCTTGCTGTGCGCGCGCCACTCGAGCGTGAGCGCCTGATGCCGCCGCGTCCGGTCCTGGTTGGTGAAATCACCTGAGAAATCGCGCGCGTGGAATCCTTCCCACTCAGTGTCGGCGACGGCGATGATCCGATGCGCCACGCTTCCGGTCGAGAATCCGCGCTCGAGTTGCGCGCTGACCGTGCGGCGCGTCCCTCGCGTGCGATTAAGATTGTCGCCTGCAAGCAGGTTGAGATTGGTCGAGCCGAGCGTGGAAACGGCAAGCGTGCCGCCCCACGGAGAGCTCTGCGAGCCCAAGCGCGCCCAAAGCCGACCCGCCTTCAGACGGTTGCGGCTGCTGTCCAGCGTGTCGGTATGCTGGAATGGCGGATCCGGGTTGAAGCCATCGAATTCGCTCCGTCCGGTCAGGGCGAGGGCCGCAAGGCCAAGCTCGACCGATGGCACGGCTTGCCAGGTGCCGCGCACCCGGCCCGAGAGGTTGCGGTAGCCATCCTTGTCGCCATGCCCGTCGAAGGCGTCGATCCCGCGTGCCCTCTGCCAGCCGATGGCGCCCGCGATATCGGCGTCACCGGCATGCAGCGAACCCGATGCAGCGGCGCGCCGAAAGCCCAACGAACCACCCTCCGCGCTCGCCGAATAGCCAGGCGCGTCGTCGACCCCATTGACGGCGATGACCCCGCCAATCGCCTCGGATCCCCACAGAGCCGATTGCGGGCCGCGCACGACCTCGACCCGCGACACGAGGTCGGCGTTGAGCAACTCAAATCGCGGGACATTGCCGGAAGCAGGGTCGTTCGCCGCGATCCCGTCGATGAACAGCAAGGTGTGATTGGCTTCGGCGCCGCGAATGCGAACGTCGGTCAGCGAGCCGCCCGGGCCAGAAGCGGAGACCGCGACCGACGGGACGAGACGGAGCAGGGCGGGGACGAGCGGCTCGCCCAAGCGCTCGATCCGCTTCTGGTCGATGACGGTGACGCTGGCCGCCGCGCGATCCTCGGCTTCGGGGACGCGCGAAGCGGTGACGACGATCTGGTTGGTGTCGATCGATGTAACGGGCATGAATCCTCCTGTTGACGAACCTGTCGTCACAAGAGGGCATGCCCTCCGCTCCGTGGCTGGACCCGGCCGGGAAACGAACGACGGACCAAGGCAAGTGTCTGACTCGAAGGAGCTTTCGCTCCGTCCTACAGTTGCGGGCACAGCGCCGGATTTGGAACCGGCTTCCTCTTTCCCCGGCGGCCGTGACCGCCGGACCCTGATCCTGAAAGGAGGGCTGGACTGCCCCCGAAACCTTGTCAAGCAGGGGGCCTTCCGCTAGGGGCGCCCGACACTTGCTGCGGCTGGTCGGAAACCAGCGGCTAACCCAAGGAAATTCAAAGTGAAGTCCGAAACCCATCCCGATTATCACATGATCACCGTCGAAATGACCGACGGGACCAAGTTCCAGACGCGCTCAACCTGGGGCAAGGAAGGCGACACGCTCCACCTCGAGATCGACCCCAAGGTCCATCCGGCCTGGACGGGCGGCAACCAGAAGCTGCTCGACGCCGGCGGCCAGGTCGCGCGCTTCAACAAGCGCTTCGGCGGATTGAGCCTGGGCAAGAAGTAAGCTGCGGGCTGCATTCGTCATGCAGCCGTTCCACGATCCCGCCCATCGCTTCCCGACCGCTCCCCGGATCGAGACGGAGCGGCTGGTCTTGCGCGCTTTCGAGCTTCGCGATCTCGACTATTTTGTGAGCTTCTTCGGCGATGCCGAAGCCAGCGCCCACGTCGGCGGGCCGAGCAACCGCGAGGACACCTGGCGGCGAATGCTGGCCGGCGCCGCTTTGTGGTCGCTGACCGGCATCGGCATGTGGGCGATTGCGCGCCGCAGCGATGATCGCGCCATCGGCCACGGCGGCCTGTTCGATTTCCTGCGCGAATCCCAGCCTTCGATCGCCGGGGAGGTGGAGATGGGGTGGATCCTGGCGCGGGAGGCGCACGGCCAAGGTTATGCCAGGGAAGCGTGCGAGGCGATGTTGACCTGGTTCGAGCAGAATTTCGGCAAGCAGCCGGTCTGGGCGCTCATCTCGCCCGGCAATGATCCGTCGATGAAGCTTGCCGAGAAGCTCGGCTTCGTTCGCCAGCCCGACGGTACCTATCGCGACGAAGCCCAGACGATCTGGCTGCGGCCGGCCTGAGCGTTACCAGCCGCCGCCGCCGCCTCCACCGCCACCGCCACCCGAAAAGCCGCCGCCGCCCGAGCCGCTGGATGAGCCCGGCGCGGTCGAGGCCGAGCTGATCGTGTTCGCGAGTGACGCGCCGACGTCGTGGGTGAAGGAGGTGGGATTGTCCCACGGATTGTGGCTCCCCGAATACCAGAGGAAGCCCTGCTGCCCCTGCGCCGCCGCGGCCGCGAGCACGCTCGCGAAGCGCGCGGCCCAGCGGTTCTCGACGCCGAGAGCGATCGCATAGGGCAGGTATTTCTCGAAGACCTCCGGAGTGTCCTTGGGCGGAGTCATGCGGTCGAGCCGCTCCGTCTCGGTAATCGAGAGGTACTGCTTGAACCCGGCGATATGGTCGAGGACCGTCCTTCCTTCGGCCGTCGGGGCCGAAATCCACCAGAAGGCCGAGACGACGATCGGCGCGGCAAGCGCGGGAAGCGCGAGCGGCAGCCACCAGCCGGTGTTCAGCGCTTCGCCCAGAATCGGCAGCCCCAGGAGCGTCGCGACCGCCAGACCGCCAAAACTGAGCAGGGACAGAAGGCACTTCCCAACCGCCGAATCGTGAAACGCCAGCCAGAACAAGGCGATCGCCAGCAGCCCGCCGAGAATGACCCCGACGCGAACAACATCTGCTCCACCTGTCGCCGCAACGACCGACGCCGCCGTCAGCCACAGTCCGGCAGCGAACAGCAGCAGTCCCGCACCGGCCCAGCCGTAGTTGCGCTTGAACAACTTGCCTTCGTAGCGAACCTTCAGAATTTCCGACAAACTGTTCTTCGCGGACGAGAAATTCTCGTGATTCTTCTGCTCCATCACGATCGACTCGTTGGGCAGGCAGAGCTCGTCGAGCGCCGCCTTTTCCTCGTCCGGAAGCTCCGACGCGGCGTCGAGCCGCTCGATCCGGGTCTTCTTCGACGAGAACCAGCCTTCATCCTCCTCGACCATGCGGACGTGGCCGCGAACGCCCATATCGACGAGGGCCGCGGCGAAGGTGCGGTTGTCGGCGCTCATCTCGGTGACGTAGCGCATCGCGGCGGGCGTCAGGTCGTCGGGCGGCGAGAAGATCGGAACGACAGTCCCCGCGCGCGGGTCGCGGCCGGCGCGCAGCCAGGCGACATAATAGAAAGCGCACAGGCCGAGCAGGACGAGGAAGCCGAGCACGGGCGGCGCATAATCCGCCAGCCACCAGCCGAGCCGGCTACCTGCGCCCGGCTCTCCGACGACAGTCTTCGGGAAAGCAACCGCGACCGTCAGCCCTTCGCCGGGCCCCAGCGGCTGAGTGGTCCCGACGAGGATATCGCCCGGATGCTCTTCGATCACTTCGGCGTTGGTCGCCGTGGAGCCTTGCGAGCCAGTGTAGAAAGCGCGCTTCCCGAACGACACGGCGGCGGGCAGGCGGATGCGGGCCTGGGCAAGGTCGATCGGAAAGCGCCAATCGTTGCCGGTGGCGTTCCAGTAGAGCTCGTCATAGTCGTCAAAGCGGCCGATCTGGCGCGTCGTCCGATAATGGATGACGAAGCTGTGATCGCCGGCGGGGATGGTCCGGTCCGGGTCACCGATCTTGATTCGCACGCCATTCTCGTAGGACGAGGCCTTCGCGGGCACCGGCAGGCCATCGAGGGTCGCGCCTTCGAACGTGAAGCCGACGCGCATCGCGCCTCCGTCGGACCGCCGGTAACGGGTCGGGAAGTCGCGGAAGATGCCGTGGTCGATCGCGATATTCTCGACGTTGAGGTCGAGCGTCTCGGTGACCTCGAGCGATGCATCCTTCTGGATCTGCACATCGCTGTAGAAGCGGCGGATCCGCTCATCCGCGTGGCCGGGAGCCGCAACCAGGAAAAGCAGCGCGGGCAGTGCCCGCAGGATGCGAACCATGTTCAGGCGGCGGGCTCGGCGAAGGATACCTTGGGGGCGGACTGGATGCTGGGATCGTCGTCCTGGTAGAACGGCTCTTCCTTGAACCCGAGCGGGCCGGCGACGAGCACGGCGGGGAAGCTCTGGATGCTCGAATTGAGGTCACGGACCGTGGCGTTGTAATAGCGCCGCGCGCCCTGAAGCTCGCCTTCGATCGACGACAGCTGGTCTTGAAGCTGGAGGAAATTCTGGTTGGCCTTGAGGTCCGGATAGGCCTCCGCGACGGCGAACAGGCGGCCGAGCAGACCGGTCATCTGCGCGTCGGCCTGCGCGGTGGCCTCGACGCCGCCGGCGCTGACGCTCGCCGCGCGGGCCTTGGTCACCTGCTCGAACACCTCGCGCTCGTGCGTCGCATAGCCTTGCACGGTCTCGACGAGGTTGGGGATGAGGTCGGCGCGGCGGCGCAGCTGCACGGTAATGCCGCTGAAGCCTTCCTTCACCAGCGCACGAAGCCGGACCAGGCGGTTGTACAGCCCAATCGCCATCAACAGCAGCAGGACGACGGCGCCCAGGATTATCCAACCGATCATTTCACAAGCCCCCCGTAGTTCAGTCAGGGGAGCATAAGGGGGTTTCGCGCGGTTCGCTAGAAAGCGCTGAGCCCCGTGATGGCGCGGCCCATGATCAGGGCGTGGACGTCGTGGGTGCCCTCGTAGGTGTTGACCGTCTCGAGGTTCGCGGAGTGGCGCATGACCTGGAATTCCGCGCTGATGCCGTTGCCGCCGTGCATGTCGCGGGCGATGCGCGCGATATCGAGCGCCTTGCCGCAATTGTTGCGCTTGATGAGGCTGATTGTCTCGGGGACGAGCTCGCCTGCTTCGAGCCGGCGACCGACGCGCAGCGCCGCCTGAAGGCCGAGCGTAATCTCCGTCGCCATGTTGGCGAGCTTCAGCTGGACCAGCTGGTTCGAGGCGAGGGGGCGACCGAATTGCTTGCGGTCGAGGGTATATTGGCGGGCGGCGCGATAACAGGATTCGGCCGCGCCCATCGATCCCCAGGCAATGCCGTAGCGCGCGCGGTTGAGGCAGCCGAACGGTCCCTTGAGGCCCTCGACGTTGGGCAGCAGCGCGTCTTCACCCACCTCGACGCCGTCCATGACCACTTCGCCGGTGATCGACGCGCGGAGCGAGAGCTTCTCCTTGATCTTCGGGGCGCTGAGGCCCTTCGCGCCCTTGTCGAGCACGAACCCGCGGATCTTGCCGTCATGCGCGTCGGACTTGGCCCACACCACGAAGACGTCCGCGATCGGCGAATTGGTGATCCACATCTTGGTCCCGGAGAGGACGTAGCCGCCCTGGACCTTCTGCGCCCGGGTCCGCATGCTTCCGGGATCGGAGCCCGAGTCCGGTTCGGTCAGGCCGAAGCAGCCGACCCATTCGCCGCTCGCGAGCTTCGGCAGATATTTCTGTCGCTGTTCCTCGCTGCCGTAGGCGAAGATCGGATACATCACGAGGCTCGACTGGACGGACATGGCGGAACGGTAGCCGCTGTCGACCGCCTCGACCGCGCGGGCGATCAGGCCGTAGCTGACGTAACCCAACCCGGCTCCGCCATATTCATGCGGAATGGTCGCACCGAGGAGTCCGAGCTCGCCCATCTCGGTCAGGATCGAGCGGTCAAAATTCTCGTCGAGATAGGCCGAGGTCACGCGCGGCTGGAGCTTTTCCTGCGCATATCCTTCCGCGGTATCGCGGACGAGCCGCTCCTCGTCGGTCAGCTGATGGTTGAGATCGAACGGATCCGCCCAGTCGAACGGAAGGATGGCAGGCTCGCCCACGTGAAATGCCCCGCTGTGTGTGAAGTCGCGGGCGCTATTAGCCGCGCTTCGCCCGCTTCGCCACCCCGCCAGCTATTTCGCGGCGACCTTGGCCGACCCGCCGCCGAAGCTCTGCTTGAGCGTCACGCCCACGGACACATGGCGATTGCGTTCGCGGAATTCGTCGAGGATCTGCTTGGGCTGGGCTCGGTTAGGAATGAACAGCAGCCGATCGCGATTGCCGGTCGTGTCGAGTGCATTGTCCAGGTCCAGCGTCAGCGAGGTCTTCGGGTTCAGGCGATATTCGACGAACGCGGTCCCATAGGTCCCGCCGTTGAAGTTCTTGTCGAACTCGTCGGTGCGGAAGAATGTGAACGGCGCGCGGTCGTTCAGCTCGAAACCGTAGGACAATTTGCCGGCGTCGCGGCGCAGGCTGAGGTCCCATTGCCAATCCGGAAAGAAATTGCTGAAGTTCCTCGGCCGGCCGCTGATCGGGTCGTCGACGCGCGTTCGCTGCAAGGTGCCGGTGAACTTGGCGCGCAGGCCGCTCCACAACTGGCCAAGCGGAGCGTCGAGCGTCAGGCTCGCGAAATAGCGTTTGCCGTTGCCGAGATTCCCGGGGCCACTGAATACGTTGCCCTTCTCATCGACGATCAGGATCTGGTCCTGCACCTTACTGATGAGATCGCTGCCGACGTCGAGCTTGAACAGGCCGTCGCGGAAGAGGGGATGCTCCGCCGTCGCGCGGAGCTCCCAGGCTCGCTGCGGCTCGAGATTGGCGTTGCTGCCTGTCACGCGCTGTGCCGAAAGGTCTCCGAAACTGATGAAATCGTAGAAATTGAGCTGAGCGACGGTTCGCCGCACCGACAATTGCGTGTGCCAGTCACCGACCGGCTTCCAGTCGAGGGTCAGGTTCGGCTTGAGGAACTTCAAGGTCCGGTCGGCCTCGGCGTCGCCGCTGACCTTGAGGTTCGAGAATTCGTAGTTGATGCCGCCATCGAGGCGGAGCGCCGGTGACAGGTTCTTGCCGACATTGACGTAAATTTCGCCGCGCTTCTCCTTCACTGTCGCGTTGGTGATGGGAAGGTCGACGCGCACCTTCTCTCCGTGCTCATCAACGGCGAACAGATCCACCTGGTCATCGAGTGTGTTGTAGGCCGCCTCGGCGCCCGCTTCGAACGACATTCCGAGCAAGTTCGACCGGGTCCAGCTGAGCCGGCCGATGGTTTCGTTGCGTTGCGCGCGGGTGGTCTGCTCGAAACCGCCATTCACCGTGGCGCCTTCTTCGAGCAGTCCGTTGCGCCGTATGTACTGGTCGAGGTCGGTGCGCTTGCGCCGAGTGGCGAGCGCGACGAACTTGATCGCCCCTTCGGCGAGCGGGCGCGTGACGTCGCCGCCGAGTTCGATCACCGGATCGCGATAGCGCTGGATCAGATTATCGTCGTGCACCGGCTTTCCGGTCGGAAAGACGCGGTTGGTCTGGAACAGGTCGAAGCTGCTCGGCTGCCAGCGGCCGTTGAGCCGGATCGCCTTGTCGGAGCCTCGCTCGAGCGCCCAGCTTCCGGCGACGAAGGGGTCCTTGTTGAAATAGCTGTTGTGCTTTCGCCGGTACTCGACCAGCTGGCCGTTGGCGGTGTCGACCAAGCTGTCGGTACCTTCCTCGAGCTGGCGATTGCGGCCCGTGCCGGCGGAGATGTTGAGGGTCGAAGGCCCGCGACGGATCAGCGCAGAGCCCTGGATGTCGGTATTCACGTAGCCGGTAGACCAGCGCCTCGCGGCGGCGGTGACATTGGCGTCGATCCCTGCCGCCTGCGACAGCACGACGTTGAGCACCTGGCTCTTGCCCGCATAGTCGGAGCCATAGAGATCGCCAGGGCCCACTTCGACGCGGATCACGCGCTGGGCGGGAATGCGGGACAGGGTCGTGTCTACCGTTTCGGCCTTGGTGCTCGGCCGCGAGCCGTTGATGACGACATTCCCCGCCGTTCCCGCAAAGCCCCGCACGTCCTGGCCGTTCCCGGACTGGCTGTTGCCTAGGTCGAGCGTGAAGCCGGGCACGCGCTGGGCGATGTCCAGCGCGGTACGCGGCGCATATTGGGCGAAGAATGCAGCGTCATAAGTCGTCGTGCGCTGCCCTGCAGTCCCCGACGCCGGCGAAGGGGCATCAGCCGGCGCCGGAGCGGCTTGGACGGGCGCCTGCGCCGAAGCGGAGGCCGCAGAAAAGAGGGCGACGGTGGCGACCGTCGCGAGATAGGCGGTATTGGGCATTGAGCGGTCCCCTGGGGTGGCACCGGGCTCAAGGGTTACGGGGCGGGACCGATCACGGCCATTCGCCTTCGACGGATCGGCGGACGGTTCGACAGGGACCGCTTTTGCGGCTGCAAAGGGGCGAAGGGACTAATGCGCGGACGCGCCGCCACCCCCAAAGCTTTGCTTGAATGTCAGGCCGACGCGCACGTGGCTGTTGCGATGCCGGTAATCCTCGATTGCCGGCTGGGGCGACAAGCGGTTCGGAACGAAGATCAGGCGGTCGCGGTCGCCGCCCGTGTCGGAAATGTCGTTGAGGTTGAGGGTGACGGTGCTGCGCGCGGTCGGCCGGTATTCGGCGAAGGCCGTCACATAGGGCTGCGTATTGAAGCTCGTGTCGAACTCGTCGGTGCGGAAGAAGGTGATGCGCCGGTAATCGTTGAGTGACAGGCCATAAGCGAATTTCCCCGCATCGCGCCGGATGTCGGCATCCCACTGCCAGCGCGGAAAGAAGCCGCTGAAGTCCCGTTGCTTGTGCGAGATCGGGTCCTCGACCCGCGTGCGCTGGACCTGGCCGTGAACGCGGACCCGCAGGCCCTTCCACAACCGGTTGAGCGGGGTATCGATGGTGAGGTCCGCGTATTGCAAACGGCCGGTGCCGAGATTGCCCGGCGCGTCGAACGGCACATTCTTGTCGTCGAACACGAGGATGCGGTCCTGCAGCTTGCTGATGACGTCGTAGGCCAGCTCCAGGCGGACCTTGCCCTCGCCGAGGATGGGATGTTCGATCAGCAGACGGTTTTCCCACGCGCGCTGCGGCACGAGATTGGCGTTGCCGCCGTTGACCCGGCCCACCGAAAGCTCGGCCGAGCTGACGAAATCGAAGAAGTCGAGCTGAGCGACCGTGCGGCGGGCAATCGCCTGGACGTGCCAGCCGCCGCCCGGCTGCCAGTCCAGGGTCATGCTGGGCTTGAGGAACTTGAGCGACCGATCCGCAAGCGCATCCCCGCGGACCTTCAGTCGCGAAATTTCATAGTTGAGCGCCGCGTCCATCCGCAGGTTCTTCGCCAGCGGGCGACCGGCGTTGATGTAGAACTCACCACGCACCTCGCGGACGGTGGCGTTCTCGATCGGCAGGTCTTTCCTGATCCGGTCGCCGCCGGGCTTGAGGTCGAAGAAGCCGAGGTTGTAATCGAGCGTGTTCCATGCGGCCTCGGCGCCGGCCTCGAAGCGGAAGCCGAGGAGCTTCTGCCGCGACCAGCTCAAGCGGCCGATGGATTCGTTGCGCTGCGACTTGGTCAGCTGCTCCGATCCGCCCAGCACGTCCGCGCCGCCGACGCTTCGGAACAGGTAGGTGTCGCGCGTTTCCTTGTGCTGGCGGTTGGCGAGGCCGACCAGCTTGACCGCTCCCCCGGCGAGCGGGCGCGTAACGTCGCCGCCCAGCTCGAACACTCGGGTCTTGTAGTCCTCGACCAGATTGTCGTCGCGCTCGTCATCATCAGTTGGCGTGACGTGATTGTCCTGGCGCAGGAAGAAGGTGCTGGGCGCGAACCGCGCGTTGACGTGAAGCGAGCGGTCGTCGGCATTTTCGAGCGCCCAACTGCCCGACAAATAGGGATCGTGGGGATGGATACTGTTGAACTTGCGCCTGAACTCGACGAGGTCGCCGGTCGCGAAATCGGTAACCCGGTCGAAGCCTTCCTCGAAATAGTCGGTCCGTCCGAGATCGCCCGAGAGGTTGAAGGTCGACGGGCCACGGCTCAGCAAGACCGACGCGCTGCCGGTCGGGACGATCTTGCCGAACCAGTGCCGGACTGCGCTGACCGTTGCATTGCCGGCGATCCCGCGATCGGCGGACAGGAACAGGTTCGCGACCTGGGTCTTGCTCGAATAATCGGCGCCGTAAAGGTCGCCGGGCCCGACCTCGACCTTCTTGACCCGGCTCGCGGGAATGCGCGCCAGCAGCGTCTCGAGCGTTTCGGATTTCGAGCTCGGGCGAGCGCCGTTCAGCACGACGTTCCCCGCGGTCCCGGCAAATCCGCGCACGTCCACTCCGTTCGCCGCCTGGTTGTTGCCGAGGTCGAGCGTGAAACCCGGGATGCGCTGGACGATATCGAGCGCGGTACGCGGTGCATATTGGGCGAAGTAACCGGCGTCGTAGACCGTCGTCCGGCTTCCTTGCGTGGACGGTGGCGGGGACAGCTCACCGGCGCCGGGAGTCTGGCCGAAGGCGGGCGAGGCGAGCACGGCGGCGCAGGCGCCGGTCGTCAGGCGACGGATGAAAGCAGGCATTGAACGCAAACTCCGCAAGGGTTTCGATGCGTCCGGCTAGGCCGGCACCGTCATCTTGCGTGCGAAACGAGCGTCAATTCTTCGTCAAAAGCGCGCGGGGATCGCTGTTCCATGCCTCGCGGCTGAGCGGCCGGAGGCCAACCTTGACCCGTGCGCCATTGATTGCGGTGCGCAACCGGTCCTCGATCGGGGCGAACCTCGGGTCGGGCGCGAGCCAGGCGAAGACCGGGTCGTATCGAAGCGCCATCGCCGGAATATGGACGAGTTGATAGGGTTCCCGCCCGGCCCAGGCGCCCAGCAGCCGGAGCGCGGTTTCCTTGTCGCCGGTCAGCGATGCGATGATCGCGGTCCCGAACTGCTTTTCGTCGCCGAGAACGCCCTTGGAAGGCAGCCGTTGAAGCTGCTGCCGGTACGCGTCGAGCAGCCGCTGCGCTTCGGTGCCGCGTCCCACCTTCCGCAAGGCGATAATCGTTTCCGGCAGCGCAATCTTGTCCAGGTCACGTCCCTTGAGACTCGCCGGATTGGAAGCGTCATACAGGCGGACGAGCGTGTCGGAATGGCCGGAGGCGACGAGCAGGGACGCGACATTCCAGAAGCCTGACTGGCTCCAGAATTGCGGTCCCATCGCCTGTGCCAGCTGCGCGAGCTCATCGAAATCGCCGCCAAGCGCCGCGGTTCCGACCCGGTCGTACCCCATCAGTTTTGTCGCCGCGCGATTTTCGCCCAGGACCGACAGCGTCGCGGCAAGATTGAGCTGCATCTGGCGCTCGTTGGGATAAGCGCGCTGGAGCGCCGTCGCGGTCCGGTATTGGCCCGCCATGTCGCGATCGAGCTTCTGGAGCGAAAGCAGGAGCAGCATCTTGGCCCGCTGGTCCGTGCTGAGATCCAGGAAACGACGGACATAGCTTCGCGCTTCCGCTTCGCGGCCGACGAGGAACAGCGCTCCGATCAGATGATCGTAATTGAGACCCCATAGCGGATCGATGTCGACCGCGCGTTTGAACTCGGCGATCGCCTCGTCATAGCGTTCGAGCGCTTCGAGCGTCTGGGCGTGCCAGCGATGGAATTCGGGCCGCTGCGGGCTGAGTTGGACCGCCTTGCGCAAATAGGGCTCCGAGCTGCCGTCGAGATTGAGCGAGAGGAACCCGATCGCCGCGTAGCCGTCGCCCAGGTTGGGATCGAGCTCCACCGCTTTCCTCGCAAATGGCTCGGCTTCCGCCCGGGCCTCGGCGAAGGGGATGGACCCGTAGGACGTCGGATGGTCGGATTCGAGCATGATCAACTCGGCGAGTTCCGCATAAGCGGGGGCATAGCGCGGGTCGGCCGCGATCACCTGACGAAGCAGGCGATCGGCTTCCTTGAGCGTCGGTTCCCGCCGCTCGCGAATCAGCTGGCGCGCGGCGAGATAGCGGTCGTAAGCTTCGGGCGAGGTTTGCTGCGTGGCGACGCCCGCGAAGGATTGCGCGACACGGGTCGCGACCGCGCTCGCAATGTCCCCCTGGACCGCGAAGATGTCGCCGGCCTTGCGCTCGTAGCGCTCGGACCAGATTTGGGCGCCGTCGGCCACGCGGGTCAGCCGCGCGATGACCAGCACACGGTTCCCGGCAGTGCGGACGCTTCCATCGAGGAGATAGGTGACGCCGATCTTGCGCGCGGTTCCGAGCGCATCGGCGGGACCGCCGAGCTGGGCCGCGGATGCCCGGCCGAGAACCTTCACACGCCGCTGTCGGCCCAGCAGGTTGAGGATTTCGTCTGAAACTCCCGAGGCGAAATAGTCCTCGTTCTTCCGCCCGAGGTCGTCGAACGGAAGGACGGCGACGGTGGGCGTCGCCACAACCGGTGACGGTCGCATGACGAGGAACAAAGCCGCCGCTGCGACCAGCACGATCGCCGCGAGCGCGAGCCAATGCCAGGGCCGGCGGCGCATTGGCGTTTGCGCGACCATCGAAGCCGTCGCTTTTGCCGGCGCGGCCTTCGCCTTGACCAGCAGCGCTTCCGTCTCCGCCGCCGGGCGAATGCCAAGCTCCTGCTCGAGCCGGCCCGAGAGGCGGCCGTGCCGGCGCATCGCCGCGGCGCGATCTCCACCGGCGATGTCCGCGACGATCCCCAATTGCGCGACCCGTTCGTCGAGCGGGTCGAGCCGCTCGAGCTGGTCGGCGATGCGCCTGGCGGGAGCAATCTCGCCGCTCTTGAGGGCCTGCTCGGCAACTCCGAGCGCGCAAGTCACCACGAAGGCCGAAATCCGCGCGCGCTCGTCCCGCAGCCATTCGTCGAGCTCAGGCGTGACATCGTCGAGCCCGCCGAGTGGAGGACATTCGATGTCGTCGAGCGCGTCGGCCAGCTCGCTCGCGCGATTCTCGGCCGCCAGCCGCTGGACCGTGGCAAGGTCGGTCGCCATCTTCTTTGCGCCCGGACCCACGGCCTGACGGTCGGCGACCATGTACCCGGCGCCGGCGAGCGAGCGCAGTTCGTACAGCGCTTGGCGCAGGCTGGCCTTGGCCTGCTCCTCGCCGCGGTCGCCCCACAGCAGGTCGGCAAGGCGATCCCGCGCGATGGGGCCTTTCGACAGGGCAACGAACGCAAGCAAGGCCCGCGTCTTGCGCGCTTTGGGAGTAAGGTCGTCGCCGGCCGAGCTGACCAGGCGCACGGGGCCAAGCAGGGCCAGCGTAAGGTCGCTGGTCCACAGGAAATCGGCCTTGGACCCCTGGTCGGCCATCAGGTGTGTCGCATAGTTAAAACAGTGCCCGATGACCAGCCAGCGGTGTCGATGCCGCTATTGCCGCGGGTCGAAAATCTTCATTTGCACCAGATCGCTAACCCGCGGGAGCGAGCTGCGCTGGCCGACGGCCCATTGCGCGAACTCCGGCGTGATATCGAGCGCTTTGAGCTGGACCAGCTCGTCCACCGGCAGATGGCGGTAGCCGACCCGCTCGAACCCAGCGACATAGTCCGGACTGATGCCCAGGGCTTTCAGTTGCACCAGATCCTCGGGCGCAATGCGCCCGTAGCCGATCCGGTCGAAGCCGGCGACATAGGCGGCGTCGATGTCCAGCGCCTTGAGCTGCACCAGCTCGTCGGCAGGCATGTTGGCATAGCCCATGCGCGCGAAGGCGCCGATCCATTCCGGCGTGATGTCCATTGCGCGGAACTCGACCAAATTGTGGAGTGTGCTCGGGCGGTAACCGAGCCGCGCCAGGTCGGCGATGTAGTGGCCGCTCACGCCGACCGCGGTCATCTCGATGAGGTTGTCGATGGTCGGCGTCGGATAGTGCGCCGCGGCAACGGCTTCGATGAGGTCGCGCCGCACGTCGAGCGAGATCAGTCCGAATCCCTGCTCGCGGGTCGGTGCGCCGATGCCGCGCGAGGCGAGCAACTGGAGGAACGCCGGGTCGTTGGCGACAGTGCAGTTACCGGCGGCATAGGATTCGCCGCCGTGGCCGGCGCAATCGAGGCGTCCCGCCTCCCGGATCAGGGCGAAGCGAAGCGGCCGGTTCCCGGAAGCGCGAAACCCGGCAAGGTCGAGTCCGGTGAGATCGGCCTCGCGAAAGGAGCTCGACCAATTGTCGTGCTCGCGGCCGTTGGTCTCGCTGCGAAAGTCGGCGCGGACGGAGCCGCTCTCCCGCGAAGGCTCGAGCGTGAAATGCACCCAGTCGGGGGATTCGGCGACGCAAGCCGACGACACCGTCAGGCAGGCGCAGCACAGGGCAAAGAGGAATGCGACGCAACGGTTCATTTCGGGTCTCCTCGGTTCGATGTCATCAGGCAAAGTCCGCCCGTCCGCCGCGTGAGGCGGTATAGTTTTGGTCGTTTAGGGAAGATGATTGAGAGCTAGGGCCCGCTCAGCCGCCGTCGCCATCCGGGTCGTTAATCGGGTCCCAATTCGCCGGCGGCGCGCGCGGCGGTTTCGGCGGGCGGGGCGGAGCGGTGGGCAAGTCCGCGGCACGAACTCCGACGGACCACATCTCTACGAGTTTGTCGGGATTGCGGACGATGTAGCCCGAGCGCCGGAGCGACTCGACATATTCCGGCTTCACTCCGACGGCTCGGAGCTGGACGAAATCGTCGATGTCCGCGACCACGCCGGCGGCCTTCAAGGCGCGGACATAGTCGCCCGTCACACCGACGGCGCGGGCCTCGGTCAGCTCGTCGGAGTCGATGTTTCCGAAGCCCGCCGACGCAAGCGATCGCGCGAATTCGGGAGTGACGCCAACCGCTTTCATGCCGGCGAATTCGGACGGATCGAGACGCGCCAGACGCGGTGAAATCGCGCGCATCGCGTTGACATAATCCGGACTGACCCCGACCGCCTTCATCTCGATGATGGAATCGATCTCGCGGTCATCGGGAGCATAAGTACGGACCACGGCCCGTGCGCGCTGGGTCGCGCTGCTGGCCTCCGCGAGGGCGCTCGCGCGCGCATTCGTCGCTGCTGCGACCGCATTGGCGACCGCGACGGCGCGTGCTTCCCGTGGAGTCATTGGCGCTTCCGGCGCGGTCGCCGCAACGGCCGCCGCGACCGAGGTCGAGACTCCGCTGGCGATGATGTGCGGCAAGTCCGCGGGAACCGGGGCGGGCGAATAATATGGCGCGATGGCGGAGCCCGCCTTTACCTTGGGCTGCCGCTCGGCCGCGGCCTTGCTGCCGCCAGGCGCAAGCGTCAGTGCTGTGAGCGGCGCTGCGATCATTACCGCGCCGACCAGCACTCCGAACGCGAAGGACCGCGCGGCCGGCCCACGCACCGACTGTCCGTCGAGGACACGGGCAACGCGCCGGGCAAGCGAGCTCTTGGACGGAGCAACGCCGTGCGCGCCGAGCAGCAGGCCGGGGCATTCGTGCCGCGCCACCCCGACCAGCAGCTGGGCATAGTCGGTGTCGGCGATATCGGCGGCAAGCACCGCATCGTCGGCCGTTTCCTCGCGCAGTTGGTGCGCTTCACGAGCGAGCAGCCAGACGAACGGGTTGAACCAGAACAACGCCGTCGCGACCCGCGCCAGGAGCAGCTTTGCCCAATCCATGCGGGCCACGTGGGCGAGCTCGTGGGCGATGATCGCCTCGGCTTCACCCGATGCCTCGACCGCGCGCGTGTTGAGCAGGATGACGGGGCGCATCAGGCCCCAGCTGATCGGCGAAGACAGCTCGTTGCTGGTGAGCAGGGCGGTGCCATGCTTGAAGCCCATGCGGCGCTGCGCCCGGGCAAGGGCGCTCAGCCAATGCCCGTCGACCAGCACGTCGGCCCGCGCCCTCAGGGCAATCAGGCGCGCCAGGGCGAGGAAGGTGATGAACAGCAGGATGGCAGCTGGAATCGCGTAAAGCGCCATCGTGGCGGCGGTTGCGCTCAGCGAGACGCGCGACGGCTGTGCCGCCACCGCAGCCGGTCGGAACGTGTCGCGGCCCTCACCCACCGTTGGAACGGGATTGACGACTGCGGGCTCCGCCTGAGCCTTTTGCTCCGCAACTTGCCCGAGCAGGGAAGGGGCCTCGACCGTCCAGTTCGGCAGGACCAGCGGCGCGAGCGCCAGCGTGACGAGGGCGAGAAGTCCGATGTGCGCGACCCACGACCGTTCGGCCGCCGAGCGCCGCTTCATCAGCGCCAGCAGGCCGAGGGCGACCCCGGCAATCAACAGGGATTTCAGCGCGATCGCGATCAGGACTTGCATTACTGACCCCCTTTAGCCTTCCGCGCCTTGGCGATCATCTGTTCGAGCTCGTCGATCTCATTCTCTTTCAAGCGGTCGGACATGCCGAGCAGGGCGCTGGCCGCGCTGGCCGGCGATCCATTGAAGAAGACTCGAACGATCTCGCTCAGCGCCGATTTCTTCGCGACCGAATCCGACAGGACCGGACTGTAGAGAAAGCCGCGTTCCGATTCGCTGCGCTGCACGAACCCTTTGTCTTCGAGGCGCTTGAGCATCGCGCGCACGGCGGAGCCGCTCAACGCATCGGGCAGCGCTTCGCAAATGTCCGCAACCGCGAGCGCGCCGCGCTGGTACAGGATGTCCACGATCTGGCGTTCGCGGGGTGGAAGCTTGCTTAGCATCTTGTTCAGTCCCTCAGGGCGCGGACGGACTCGCCACGCTACATTTGTAGAGAGTGCTACATTTGTAGCGTGAATGCAAGATGAATATTTTCGCTCGCTAGTTCACTTTGGCGATGACGAGCGAAACATTGTCCGGCGCGCCACGCGCCAGGACCAGCTCGATGAGCTTGTCGGCGGCTTCGTCCGCGTCGCGCGACGTCAGTTCCTCCAGGATCTCGCCGTCGTCCACGACCCGGGTGAGGCCGTCGCTCGCGAGCAGGAAGAGGTCGCCGGATTCCGCTTCGCCGGTGGAGGTGTCGACTTCGAGATCCTCGGACACGCCCACCGCGCGGGTGATGACATTGGCGCTTTCGTGCTTCTCCGCGTCGGCGGAATCCAGCATCCCGGCATCGACCAGATCCTGGACCAGGCTATGGTCGCGCGACAACCGCCGGATCTGGCCGTGGCGAATGCGATAGGCGCGGCTGTCGCCGGCCCAGAAGCAGCGGAACTGGCCATTCGCAATCGCCAGGCCGACGATCGTCGTTCCGATTGTCCGGACGCCGTTCTGAGAACGCGCCAGCTCGATCAGCTCCGTATTGACCTTGCGGATCGCGGTGATCGCGGTCTCTACCAGGTCATCGAGGCCGTAAACGATCGGCAGCTGCCGCAACGCATCGACGACCATTCCGCTCGCGACTTCGCCGGCGTCGTGTCCGCCCATGCCGTCGGCCACGGCCCAAAGGCCGCGCTCCGTGCGCACGAACACCGAATCCTCGTTCACCTTCCGCCGAAGCCCGACATGACTACGGCTCACACAATCAAAGCTCATCGCCCGCCCCCTGGCGCTGCTATAGCGGGCAGACTAGCAATTGGGTAACGTGTGTGCGATTTGATTTTTACTAACAGCGGTCGGGCGGGGGCACTCCGGCAATGAATAAAGCGTACAGCAACAAAGCCTTGCCGGCTGGAACGGTGCTTCGCGAATGGCGCCTCGAGGAGGTCCTCGGGGTCGGCGGATTCGGCATCGTCTATAAGGCGCGCGGCATTTACTTCGACGAACTGGTTGCAATCAAAGAATATTTCCCGAGTTCGATTAGCGATCGCGATTCCGAGGACACGGTCGTCCCGATCGATTCCGACGCCGAGGAAGTCCACGCCCTCGGCCTCAAGAAGTTCGTCGAGGAAGCCAAGCTGCTGTGGAACCTGTCCACTCCGACGCGGCATCCCAACATCGTCAGCGTCCGCAGCCTGTTCGAGATTCACGGCACCGCGTACATCGTCATGGATTTCGAGGACGGCATTTCGCTCTCGCGGATGCTGAAGCAGGGCCGCCGATTCAACGAGCGCAGCTTGTGGAACATCCTTCGACCGATCGCCCAGGGCCTCGATCGCGCGCACCGTGTCGGCGTGCTTCACCGCGACATCAAGCCGCCCAACATCCTCATTAACGAGGACAACCGGCCGGTCCTGATCGACTTCGGCTCGGCGCGGTTCACGACCGCCGAGGCGACGAGCACCAACGTCACGTTCCACACTCCGCCGTATGCGGCGATCGAGCAATATGTGAAAACCTACGACCAGGGGCCGTGGACCGACATCTACGCGCTCGGCGTCGTGATGTACGAGTGCGTCACGGGGGAGAAGCCCGCCGAGGTTCTCGAGCGGCTTCATGCCGGTCTCGGCAACCCGCTCTCGTCGGGGAAGTGGCCGGGCTACGGCAAGAAGTTCCTCGCCGCGATCGACGCGGCGATGGTGGTCAAGCCGGAAGACCGGCCGCAGTCCATCGCCGACTGGCTCGGAACATTCGGCAAGAGTCTCGAGGACGACGTCGAGACCGAGGACGGGTCTGACGACGCGACTCGCTTCATCGCCCAGCAGGTCGAGTCCGACGAGATCATCCCGGTCGGCACGACCGACGCTTCGAACCTCGTCGAGACCGGCGTTCCGAGCGACCCGAAGCAGGTCAAGTTCAAGCGCATCGGCCGCGAGACCACGACGTCGAAGAAGATCACAGCGCCGCCCGAACCGGTCGAGGCCGAGGAAGAGCAGGCCGACGAGATCGCGGAAGCCGAGGACGAGGCGGAGGTCGCCGCCGTCGCTTCGGCGGCGCCCAAGAAGCGCGCGGCGCCGAAGGAGGCGGGCGGCAAGCCCAAGACTGCAGTCCTCGTCGGCGCGGGAGCCGTTGCACTGCTCGGCGCGGTCGGCGCCGCCGCGTTCCTGACCCGCGGGGGCGGGAATTCCGATACGGCGACCGTCAACGCGGCGGCGTCCGATGTTGGCGGAAACGCGGACATCATTCTGGGCAATCCGGCGGCCAATGAGGCCGGCGATACGGGGAACGCTGCCGGCAACGCGCTCGACAACGCGGTAGCGGCGACCGTTCCCCCGGGCAGCAAGCAGACGAACACTTCGGCCTTGCAGAAAGAGGCGGCTCGAGCCTCCGCCGCCGAAGCCAGGCTGGCGGCCATCCAGAAAGCCCAGGCGAAAGCAGCCGCCGCGCAAAAAGCCGGGGCAACCGCTCAGATTACGAAAACTCCGACCGGGAAGGCCGCGACCGCGGCAACCACCACCGCCGCTTCCAGCTCGGAGTCAGGGGGCGTCTCGTCGGCCAAGCTGTCGCAATTCTACGGCATCGTCGACAGCGCGCGCGGCATGGCCAAGCAGGTCATGCGCTCCAACAACAGCGCCAACGTCGCGCTCGCGCGAAGCTATGATGCGAATCTCAAGACGCTCAGGGATTCGATGCGCGGCGTGAACTCGGACAAGGAAGCCGACCGCCTGATCAAGCAGGCATCGCAGACGCGCGCCTACGTCCAGTTCCTGGTCAAGCAGTCGCAATAGCTTCAATCGGATAGGTGATAGCTCAGGGTGCGGCCGCAAGGCGGGCCGGGCGCATTCCGCCGCGGCGATTGTTGCTCGACGGGCCATGCTCGGCCTCGTTGCCGCTCAGCAGTTGATGGCTGAGTGAAACCTGGCCCACGCGGAGCACCGATCCAACCGGAAGGACAGCTGCGCGCCCGATCCGCTGATCGTCGATGTACGTGCCGTTGGTGGAATTGAGGTCGGTGACCAGCAACTCGTCGTTCGCGAGGCCGACGATGCAATGCTCGCGCGATACGCTGGGGTGCGCGATCACCGCGTCCGCCGGCGCCGTCCGGCCAATCTTCAAGCCGGCCGACCGGACCACGAACAGCTCCTGGCTGTCGATCCCGTCCGTGATGCGGAGGCAATGCAGCTCTTCGTGTTCGTCTGCCTCGCTGGTGCTCGGTTCGGGCGCAGGCTCGACCTCCGGGCCCTGCGCTTCTTGAGCGTGCCGTGCCCTCGAGGTGAAAATGACATCGTCGTCGCCGCGGCCGGCGCGCACCGGAGCAGCCGGTCGTTCCGCCGCAGCGGCGTGCGGCCTGAACGCACGCGGCGGTGCTTTGGCAGTCGCGGGGGGCGCTTCTTCCGCCCCACCTTTTTGGACCAGCGCCTGCACGTCCTTGACGAACCCCCGCCAGACCAAGTCGCTCGTTTCGCCGGTCCATTCCGACAAATCCGCGGTATGCGTGAGTTCGAACGCAATCGGCCGATCGCAGGGCTCGATGATCGCGGGCACGAGCTTGTTCTTGCGGTCGGCCAGCGTCGCCTCGGCGCGAACCCACCGCGACGTCACCGACCGCGGCGACCAAAGCACCACGACCGCCTTGGCCTCCTTCAGCCGCTGCTCGATGACTTCGTCGAACGTCTGCCCCGACTTGAGTGCCGCGTCCCACCACACATCGAGGCCTTCGGCCTCGAAGGATTCGGCGATATGCCGAACCGCCGCGCGATCCTCGCGGCTATAGGACAGGAAGATATCAATTCCGGACACGAACTTCCCCTTGCGATCGGATCGCGGCGAAATCTGATCGCCGAAGGTCGCTTCCAATACACCAGGGCGACCGGACTCACGAGGGTCCGTGCGACTCGCAAGACCCCGAATGTAAATTTCGGTTAATTATGGTGGGATGTCGAGTGGGACTGTTCACGCGTCCCAAGGCAGGATCGGCGAGGGCCTTTCGAATTGCCACGCGATGGCGGAGAGGGTGGGATTCGAACCCACGGTGAGCTTGCACCCACGGCGGTTTTCAAGACCGCTGCCTTAAACCACTCGGCCACCTCTCCAATGCGCCGGCGATATCGCTTGCCGGGGCGAGCCGTGCAAGGCGCACGGTGAACCAAGCTGGCCTCCCGGGGGTTTTGCGCTCTAGCCTCGGCAGTCTTTTGAGGAGCGCGTGGTGAGTGCCGTGAGCAGTTGGGTTCTGATCGGCTTGTCCGCTGCGTCGCTCGGTTCCGCCAGCGCGCCCGAGAAAGCCGTTCAGGTGGCGCAGCTCTCACGCTATTCGCAGCTGGCGCCGACGCAGCCGGCGAGTTCGGCCTGGCAAACCTACAAGACGCGCCTTGCAATCCTTGCCGGCCAGCAGGGCGTCCGCCCAGCAACAATCCAACAATATGTCCCTGGCCTCGACATCAACCAGCGCGTCATCGACCTGGAGCGCACCGAACCCGTGGCGCGCAGCAGCGGCGGCGTCGTGGGGAGCCTCAGCCCTTATCTTCGCAGCCACGTGACCCCGTCGCTGATCGCCCGCGGGCAGAGCAATTATTACGACCATTACCAGGCGTTGAAGGGGCTCGAGCTGCGCTACGGCGTCGATCCCGCCATCCTGATGGCAATCTGGGGCCATGAGACGAGCTACGGCACAGTCACCGGAAGTACCGATTTGCTCCAGGCGCTGGCCAGCCTCGGCTATTACGGGCGCCGCCGCGAATTCTTCGAGGGTGAGTTCATCGCGGCCCTGAAGCTGATCGACCAGGGCGTGCCGCGCTGGCGCCTCAAGGGCAGTTGGGCAGGGGCCACCGGCTATCCGCAGTTCATGCCGTCCGTGGCGCTTCGGCTGCGCGCCGACGGCGATGGCGACGGCTATGCCGACATCTGGGCCAACGAGCTCGACGGCCTCGCCTCCATCGCCCAATATCTGCGCGATGCGGGATGGAAGCCCAACGTCGTGTGGGGCGTGCCGGTGCGCACGCCAGCGAACCTCAATCGCGCCGCAATCGTCAATCGGATGAACGCCCAGCGCTGCCCGCAGGTGTACAGGCGCCACAGCCGCTGGCTCAGCATGCGCGAATGGCGAGCGCTGGGGGTGACGCCGATGGGCCGCTCGTTGCCCGAAACGGAGATGGCGAGCCTGATCGAGCCGGACGGCCCCAACGCGCGGGCGTTCCTGCTCACCACCAATTATCGCGCGATCCTCGATTACAATTGCTCAAATTTCTACGCGATCTCGGTCGGAGTTCTGGCCGACGCGATTGCACGGCGATAGACAGGCCCTCCAACGCCTGAATCGAGGAACCGGTCATTCCCATGTCGCGCATCCCTTTGTCCGCCGCCGCTGCTTCGCTCCTCCTCGCCACGGCCGCGCCCGCCGCGGCGCCGCAGTTCGATACGCCGGCCAAGGTCGCTTATCTGATCGACGTCTCCTCGGGCGCGACGCTCTACGCAAAGAACGCCGACGTGCGGATGCCGCCGGCGTCCATGGCCAAGATGATGACTACGGACGTCGCATTCGAGCTGATCGACAAGGGCCAGTTGCCGCTCAACAAGATGTGCACCGTGCGGCCGGAAACCTGGCAGAAGTGGCATGGGCCGGCCGCCGGATCGACCATGTTCCTGTCCCCTAACGAGCAGGTCAGCGTCGAGAATCTGCTCAAGGGCATCGTCACGCTGTCGGGCAATGACGCTTCGGTGGTCCTCGCCGAATGCATCGCGGGCACGGAACAGGCCTTCACCGACCAGATGAACTCGCTGGGGAAGAAGATCGGCCTGACCAACAGCCACTTCGGGACCGCGAACGGCTGGCCGGACAATGGGGTCACCTACGTCTCGGCCCGCGACCTTGCGACGCTCGCCCGCTACGAGATCGAGAACCACTACAAGCTCTACAAGCAATTCTATTCGCTGCCGAGCTTCACCTGGGGCAAGACGCTCGGCTCCGGCCAGGACATCACCCAGGCAAACCGCAACCCGATCCTCGGCAAGGTGCCGGGAGCCGACGGGCTCAAGACCGGGCACACCGACGAAGCGGGCTACGGCTTCACCGGCTCGGCGGAGCAGAATGGCCGGCGGCTGATCGAAGTGCTCGCCGGCATGGAGAGCTGGAACGAGCGCGTCCAGGAATCCACGCGGCTCATGCAGTGGGGCTTCAACGCATGGTCGGCAAAGCCGCTGTTCCGGGCCGGAGCGAAGGTCGGAACGGCGTCCGTCCAACTCGGCAGCGACAGCGAAGTGTCGCTCGTGGCGCCGCGCAACCTCGCGGTGACGGTGCCGGCGGGGCTTGCGGGTGGAGCGACCAGCCTCAAGATCCGCTACCAGGGCCCGATCGCGGCTCCGATCGCCAAAGGGCAGCATGTCGCCGACTTGGTCATCACGACCGGCGACACGCCGCCTCAGGTGGTGCCGCTCGTCGCGGGTGAGGATGTCGGCCGCGCAGGGTTCTTCGGGCGTATCTGGCTTGGTCTCAAATCACTCTTCGGAATGGCGTGACGGCTCGCGGGACGTTCATCAGCCTCGAAGGCGGGGAGGGGGTCGGCAAGTCGACGCAGGTCCGCGCGCTCGCCCAGGCCCTGCAGAAGCGCGGCCTCGACGTGCTGATGACCCGCGAACCGGGCGGTAGCGAGGGCGCCGAGAAGATCCGCGACCTGCTTCTCGGCGGAAGCGAGGACCGCTGGACCGCGCGCGGCGAGGCGCTCCTGTTCGCCGCCGCCCGCGCCGACCATTTCGAACGAACGATCGCGCCCGCGCTGAATGCGGGGCGCTGGGTGGTGTGCGACCGTTTCGTCGACAGCTCGCTCGCTTATCAGGGCGGCGCCGGAGGGCTCGGAATCGAAGTCGTGCGCGAGCTCAATGCCTTCGCCATCGCCGGCGGCTTTCCCGACCGGACCTTGATCCTGCTGTCCGACGATGGCGCGGACCGCGCCCGGGCGCGCGACACGGACGGCAGCGACCGGATTGGAGGACGCGGCGCCGACTATCACCACAAGGTCGAAACCGCCTTCCGGATGATCGCTGCGGAAGAGCCCGACAGGGTTCGGCTGGTCGATGCCTCGGGAAGCCCCGAAGACGTCACTCAGCGCCTGCTCAACGCGCTCGGGGACCTGTTGCCGTGATCGTCGGCCAGGATCGCGCCATCGCGCAGTTCGCCGGGGCCTGGAGGGGGCGCAAGCTGCATCACGCCTGGCTTCTTGCCGGGCCGAAGGGCGTGGGGAAGGCGACATTCGCCCGTTCCGCCGCGCGGCGCGTACTCGCCGACGCCTCGGGCCCGGCGTTCGACTTGGCCGGTCTGGAGACGCCCGACGATCACCCGACCGTCAAACTCGTCGAGGCGGGGAGTCATCCGGACATGCGCTGGCTCGAACGCCTGCTGAATGAAAAGACCGGCAACCTCAACCGCAACATCAAGGTCGATCAGATCCGCGAGCTCGGCCAGTTCATGGGCATGACCGCCGCTCTGTCGCCGTGGCGCGTGGCCGTGATCGACAGCGTCGACGATCTCGAGCCCGCCGGCGCCAATGCCCTACTGAAAATGCTCGAGGAACCGCCCGCCAACAGCCTGTTCTTCCTGGTCAGCCATGCGGCGGGCCGGCTCCTGCCGACCATTCGCTCGCGGTGCCGCCGCCTCGATTTCCACGACCTCGGCAATGACGCCATGACGTCTATCCTCGAAGCGCAGACTCCGCAGCTGGGCGAGGCCGAGCGCCAGCGGACGATCGCGATGTCATTCGGCTCGGCGGGACGGGCGCTGGCCTTTGCCGAGCTGGACCTCGGTAAGCTCGAGGACGCCGCGCTTGCGATCCTTCGCCAGGGCGATCCGACCAACGCCAGGCGCGCGCAGCTGGCAGGCGAGTTCTCGCGCAAGGCGGCGGCCGAGCGCTACGCCGCCTTCCTCGATCTCGCGCCTTCGCTGATTGCCCGCGAGGCGCGGCGGCTCGACGGGCCGGCCCGCGAGCGCGCCGTCGACGCCTATGACAAGGCGCGCGAGCTGGCGACGCTGGCGCCGCGCCTGTCGCTCGACCCGGCCGCGACCGTGTTCCAGCTCGGCGGCATCCTTGCAAACGTGGCCGAAGTGCCTTCCTTGAAGCGCTAGGCCCGTCCCGCTAGGTGCGGGCCAAGCCATGGACCCCTTCTACATCACGACCGCGATCTCTTACCCCAACGGTCCGCCGCACATCGGCCATGCCTATGAGGCGATCGCCGCGGACGCGATCGCGCGGTTCCAGCGCAGCCAGGGCCGCGACGTGCGCTTCCAGACGGGCACCGACGAGCATGGGCTGAAAATGGCGCAGGCGGCGCGGAGCGAAGGCGTCGAGCCACGCGCCCTTGCGGACAAGATGTCGCTGCTTTTCCAAGACATGTGCGACACGCTTAACGTGTCGTATGACCGTTTCATCCGGACGTCGCAGCCCGACCATTATCGCGCCAGCCAGGCAATCTGGACGGCGATGGCGGAGCGGGGCGATCTCTATCTCGACCGCTACGAGGGCTGGTACTCGGTCCGCGACGAAGCTTACTACGAAGAGGAAGAGCTGGTCGCGGGCGGGGGCGGCGAGAAATTGTCGCCGCACGGCACTCCGGTCGAATGGACCGTGGAGGAGAGCTGGTTCTTCCGCCTGTCCAAATATCAGCAGCCGCTGCTCGACCATTATGCCGCCAATCCGGACTTCATTCGGCCGGAAAGCCGTCGCAACGAAGTCGTGCGCTTCGTCGAAGGCGGGCTCAAGGATCTCAGCATCTCGCGCACCAGCTTCGACTGGGGCGTGCCGGTGCCCGGCAGCGACAACCACGTCATGTACGTCTGGCTGGACGCGCTGACCAACTACATCACCGGGCTGGGCTATCCCGACGATACCGAGCTGTGGCGCCGCTACTGGCCAGCCGACGTCCATTTGATCGGCAAGGACGTGGTCCGCTTCCACGCGGTCTATTGGCCGGCTTTCCTGATGAGCGCGGGCATTGCGCTGCCCAGGCAGGTGTACGGCCACGGCTTCCTCCTCAGCCGCGGCGAGAAAATGTCGAAGAGCGTCGGCAACGTCGTTGATCCGATGGTCCTGGCCGGCCGCTTTGGCGTCGATCCGCTGCGGTATTTCTTGCTGCGCGAAGTCCCGTTCGGCCAGGACGGAAGTTATAGCGCCGAAGCCATCGTCGCCCGCGCCAACGCCGAGCTCGCCAACAGCTTCGGCAATCTCGCGCAGCGCACATTATCGATGATTCACAAGAATTTGGCTGGTGTTCTTCCAAGCGTTGGACAGGCAGATGCCGACAAAGAATTACTGGCACTCGTTGAGCAGGCGACGGCGACCGAGGTTCCGGACGCCTTTGAGCGCCTCGCATTCTCGATCGGCATCGAAGCGTGGCTGCGCGCCGTGTTCGCGTGCAACCAATATGTCGACGCCCAAGCGCCCTGGACCCTGCGCAAAACCGATCCGGAGCGGATGGCGGCGGTCCTCGGAACCCTCGTTGCTGCCGTGCGCGAGCTAACGAACGCAATCGCGCCGATCATCCCTGAATCCGCCGACCGGCTGATGGCTGTGCTCAACGCCGGCGAGGGCGGAGCCGCCATTTCGCAGCCCACGCCACTGTTCCCGCGCCTCGAACTCGTGGAGGAGGAGGCGGCGTGAAGCTGATCGACAGCCATTGCCACCTCAACTACGAAGGCCTCGTCGAGCGTCAGGCCGAAGTGCTGGAAAATGCTCGCGAAAGCGGCGTTGCTGGTTTCCTCAACATCTCGACGCGCCAACGCGAGTGGGGGGACATTATCGCGGTCGCCGAACGCGAGCCCGACGTCTGGGCCAGCGTCGGCGTTCATCCGCACGAGGCCGACGCGCATCCGGACCTTGGCGCGGGCGCGCTGGTCGAGGCCGCCGACCATCCCCGCGTGATCGCGATCGGCGAGTGCGGGTTGGACTATTATTACGACAAGTCCGACCGCGCGGCGCAGCGCGAGCGGTTCGACGCGCATATCGAGGCGGCGCGGCAGACGGGCCTGCCGTTGGTCGTCCATACCCGCGACGCCGAGGACGACACCGCCGAGATCCTCGAGCGCGCGGTGAAAGAGAAGGGGGTCAGAGGAGTCCTCCACTGCTTCACCGGCTCCGCCGGGCTGGCGAGGAAGGGGCTCGATCTCGGCTTCTACGTGTCGCTGTCGGGCATCGTCACGTTCAAGAACGCGCAGGACCTTCAGGACATCGCCAAATGGCTGCCCGCCGACCAGATGCTGGTCGAGACGGATTCGCCGTTCCTGGCGCCGGTCCCGCACCGCGGCCAGAAGTGCGAGCCGGCGTTCGTCGCCGATACGGCGGCGTTCGTCGCGGAGCTTCGCGGCGAGCCGCTAGATCAATTGGCCGACGTCACGACCGCGAACTTCTTCAAGCTTTTCAACAAGGCGGCGTGAGGGTTCGGATCCTTGGCTGCGGCACGTCGACCGGGGTGCCGAGGATCGGGAACGACTGGGGCCGCTGCGACCCCGCCGAGCCGCGCAATCGGCGGCTGCGATCCTCGATCCTGGTCGAATGCGGAAGCCGAATCCTCGTGGACTGTGGACCGGACTTGCGCCAGCAGCTGCTCGACGCCGATGTCGGCATCCTGGACGCGGTCATCGTCACGCATACGCACGGCGACCATTGCCACGGCATCGACGAACTGCGCCCCGTGGCGGCGGCGCGAGGCGGGGCGGTCCCGATCTACGCTCGAGCGGACGATCTGGCCGAGCTCAAGCTGCGCTTCGGCTACGCCTTCCAGCAATCCGATTTCTATCGCCCGATCGCCGAGGCCCGCGAGATCGCCGCCGATGGCCGGCTGGGCAATGCGCGCGTGCGCTCGATAGAGCAGCCGCATGGCGGGCCGACTTCGCTTGGGCTGCGCTTCGACGGCGAGCGTGGATCGCTGGTTTATGCAATCGATTTCAGCGATTTAACCCCGGAAATGGCGAACCTTTACGAAGCTGCGGACGTGTGGATCGCCGATTGCCTGACCCGGTCGCCGCACCCGACCCACGCGCATCTCGACGCGGTGCTCGGCTGGGCGCGTGATTTGCGCATCGGGCAGGTCTATCTGACGCACATGGGCAACGGCCTCGACTACCGGTCATTGCGTGCCGAGCTGCCCGACTGGGCCGCGCCGGCCCATGACGGGCTCGAGATCGCGCTGTGATGACCAACGACCTGATGCTTGGCGGCGTCTACATCCTGATGGCCGTCATGCTCGTCATCGGCTCGCTGATGCATCGCCGCGAGCCTGCGGCGAAGATGATCACCATGGCGCTGGCATGGATCGCGATCTTCGGCGCGGGCTTCGTGCTGTTCACGTTCCGCGACAATTTCGGCTGGGTCGCGCAGCGCCTGAAGGCCGAAGCCGTCGGCACTCCGGTGGTCGAAGGCCGCGAAACGCGGATTCCGATGGCGATCGACGGGCATTTCTGGGTCGAGGGTCGCGTGAATGGGCAGAAGGTCAAGTTCCTGGTCGACAGCGGCGCGACGATGACGACCATCGACCGCGAGACCGCGGCGCGCGCGGGAGTGGCGGTTTCACCGCGTCCCGACCAGTTCGTGCGCACCGGCAACGGCATCATCCGGGTGTCGAGCGCGCGGGCAGACGAACTGGAGATCGGGGGGATCACGCGCCGCAACGTCGGGCTTCAGGTCGCGGACAATGACGATCTCAACGTTCTGGGGATGAATTTCCTGTCTTCGCTGCAGAGTTGGGGGGTGCAGGGTCGCTGGCTGGTGCTTGTGCCCTGATGCGCTCTGAACTTTACATAATGCATATTATCATACTTCGGGATCGCCGCGATCCGAGGGCTCCTCATGGCTCCTGAGCGGCCGATCGACCGCTTGGTCGGGATCATGCGCCGGCTGCGCGATCCCGAACGCGGCTGCGAATGGGATCGCGCGCAAAGCTTTGCGACGATCGCCCCCTATACCATCGAGGAAGCCTACGAGGTCGCCGACGCCATCGCGCGAGACGACATGGACGCGCTCGCAGACGAGCTCGGCGATCTGCAGCTCCAGGTCGTGTTCCACGCGCAAATGGCCGAGGAAGCCGGCCATTTCACGCTCGATGACGTGATTGCCGGCATTTGCGAGAAGCTCGAGCGCCGCCACCCGCACATCTTCGGCGACGCCCGCCACAGCCCCGGCTGGGAGGAACTGAAGGCGCAGGAACGGGCGGCATCGCCCGATACCAGCGCGCTGGCGGGCGTCGCTCTGGCGCTTCCGGCGCTGGAACGCGCGGCCAAGTTGCAGCGCAGGGCCGCGCGCACCGGCTTCGACTGGCCGGACACGTCGGGCCCGCGCGCCAAGATCGACGAGGAATTGGCCGAGCTCGACGCCGAGACCGAGCACCAACCCATGCTCGAGGAGCTCGGCGACCTGCTATTCGCGGTCGTGAACCTCGCACGCCATCTCAACATCGATCCGGAAGCCGCGCTGCGCGAAGCCAACCGCAAGTTCGAGGCTCGGTTCCGGGCGATCGAGACCGCGCCCGGCTTCGCCGACCTGCCGCTGGACGAGAAAGAGGCGTTGTGGGTCGCGGCGAAAGCCGCTCAGGCGGGCTCGAGCGACTGAAAACGGGCCCAATTATCGGGTGACAGGCGCACGGACAACTGAACCTCGTCCTGGTCGATCGACTGGGCAAGCACCTCGCCCCGCGCGTGCAGCCACGCGATCCGCCCGCCGTCGCCCGCCGGTAAGCGCAGCTCGTGCACCTCTTCGCCGCTGCGCAGCCTGGCCGCCATGCACTGGCGGAGGTCATCCAACCCCTCCCCGTCGAGTGCGGAGATCGCCACAACGTCGTCACGACGCCGCGACTCCTCCCGCAGTCGCTCGCGCTCCTCTGCCGCCAGGAGGTCGATCTTGTTCCACGCCTCGATCCGCGGCGGCGCTCCCTCCTGGGCAAGCCCGAGCGATTCGAGCACCTGCTCGACATCCTCCTTCTGTGCTTCCCGGTCCGGGTGACTCATGTCGCGCACATGCAGGAGCAAGTCGGCGGACGCGACCTCCTCAAGAGTTGCCCGGAAGGCCGCGATCAGCTCGGTCGGAAGGTCGGAGACGAAACCGACGGTGTCGGACAGAATGACCTTGTCGAACCCGGGCAGGCGGATGTCGCGCATGGTCGGGTCGAGCGTCGCGAACAGAAGATTCTCCGCGAACACAGCTTCGCCGGTCAGTCGATTGAAAAGCGTGGACTTTCCGGCGTTGGTATAGCCGACCAACGCAATCACCGGCCAGGGTGCGCGCTGGCGACGGTCGCGGTGGAGCGAGCGCGTGCGCTTCACTTGGTCGAGCTCGCGCCGGATCTTGGCCATGCGGTCGCGGATCATCCGCCGGTCGGCCTCGATCTGGGTCTCGCCCGGGCCGCCGAGGAAGCCGAAGCCGCCGCGCTGCCGCTCGAGGTGGGTCCAGCTCCGGACCAGGCGCCCGGCCTGGTATTCGAGGTGCGCCAGCTCGACCTGCAATTGCCCTTCGGCGGTCGCGGCGCGCTCGCCGAAGATTTCGAGGATCAGGCCGGTGCGGTCGATGACCTTGGTCCCGGCCTCGTCTTCGAGATTCTTCTGCTGGACCGGGGTCAGCGCCGCGTCGACGATCAGCAGCCGCGCCTCATGGTCGCGCGCCAGCCCGGCGATTTCCTCGACCTGCCCCTTGCCGAGCAAGGTCGCCGGCCGAACGGCCCGCACGCGGAACGTCCGCGCCGCCTCGATGACGATGCCGATTGCCTCCGCGAGACCTTCAGCCTCCTGAAGCCGGGCTTCCGCCGAACGCCGAGCGCCCTCGCGCGGCAACTCCGGCACGACCAGGATCGCCCGTTCGCCCCGCGCGACCTCGATCGCGCCATTGCCGTCGAACCCGTTCAGCCCTCGTCCCCCGCCGCGCTCCCATCGGCGCCCAGATTGAGCGCATGGGCCGGCTGCAGCGTCGAGATCGCATGTTTATAGACCATTTGCACCTGACCGCCTCGCTCGAGCAGCAAGGCGAACTGGTCGAAGCCCGCGATCTGCCCCTGGAGCATGACACCATTGACCAGGAACAGGGTCATTCGCTCGCTTTCGCGTGCGGCTGCGGCAAGGAACACGTCTTGCAGGGCAGCCTTCGCTCCGTCCACCGCCGCCCGGCTGGCAGTGAAGTCCGGCGGCGGCTCGGCCGGCATGATCGTGGAAATCGAATGCTTGTAGACTAGCTGCGAACTCCCGTCGCGACGCAGCAGCAGCGAGAAAGAGTCGAACCACGTGACGACGCCCTGAAGCTTCACGCCTTTGACGAGGAAGATGGTCAGCGGAAGCTTGGCGCGCCGCACGCTGTTCAGGAAATTATCCTGCAGGCTCAGCGTTTTTCCAGCCATCGAAATCCCCTGGGGGCTATTCCTCGCCCTCTCTCTTGTCGCCGATGCCGAGCGCCTTGAGCTTTCGGTGCAGCGCGGACCGTTCCATGCCGATGAACGATGCGGTGCGTGAGATGTTGCCGGAAAAGCGGCGAATCTGGATTTTCAGATATTCCCGCTCGAAGGATTCACGCGCCTCGCGCAGCGGGCTGCCCATGATCGCCATGGCGGTCGAGGCTCCGCCCATTGCGTTCTGGTTATCGAGCACTTCGGGCGGCAACAGGTCGACCTCGATGCACGCCACCCGGTCGCCCGGCGCCAGGATCACGGTGCGCTCGATGATATTGCGCAGCTGGCGCACGTTGCCCGGCCAGTCGTGCGCCTGGAGCGCCGCCATCGCCTCCTCGGAGATGCGCGGCGGCGGGGTGCGCCGCTCCATGGCGAATCGGGCGAGGAAGTGGCTGACGAGCTCCGGAATGTCTTCGCGGCGCTCCCTCAGCGGCGGAAGTCGGACCGGAACCACATTGAGGCGATAGAACAGATCCTCGCGGAAGCGCCCGGCGGCAATCTCGTCCTGGAGGTTGCGAGAGGTCGCCGAAAGCACCCGGACGTCGACCTTCACCGGCCGCTGGCCGCCAACGCGATGATAGCTCTGGTCGGTGAGCACGCGCAGGATCTTTGCCTGCGTGGTCAGTGGCATGTCGGCGATCTCGTCGAGAAACAACGTGCCGCCATGCGCATGCTCGAGCAGGCCGGGGCGCATCACACCGTCGGATTCGGTGCCGAACAGCTCCTCCTCGACCCGCTCCGGGCTCATCATCGCCGCCGAGAGGACGATGAACGGGGCCTTCGCCCGCGGGCTCCACAGGTGGATCATGCGCGCCGCAATTTCCTTGCCCACCCCGGGCGGCCCCGAGATCAGGACGCGGCTGCCGGTCGGAGCGACTCGCTTCAAGGTGGCGCGGACGGTGTTGATCGGGACCGATGAGCCGTGAAGCTGGTCATCGTCGCCGACGCGCTGGCGCAGGGTTGCATTCTCGCGGCGCAGGCGGTCGGTCTCGGTCGCGCGATCGACGAGATAGAGCAGCCGCTCCGCCTCGAACGGCTTCTCGATGAAGTCTACGGCCCCTTCCCTCACCGCGGCCACGGCCGTGTCGAGGTTCCCGTGCCCCGAAATCATCAGCACCGGCAGCGTCGAATCGCGCCGCTTCATCTCCTGGAGAAGCTGCAGCCCGTCGAGCCGCGAGCCTTGCAGCCATACGTCGAGCAGCACCATGGACGGCCGGCGCTCCTCGATCGCTTCGAGGGCGGCGCTGCTGTCGGCAGCAGTGCGCACCGCATAGCCTTCGTCCTCGAGCACGCCGCTCACAAGGTCGCGGATGTCGGCTTCATCGTCGACGACCAGCACTTCAAGCGCCATCAGCCTTCACCCTCTCCCTCGTCAGAATTCTGTTCATCCGCGGCGCGCTCGTTCTCGTCCGTAGCGAGCGCCGCCAGCTTGGCCGTGTCGAACGAAATGCGCACATGCGTTCCGCCGCCGGGGCGGTCGAGGAATGCGATCTCGCCCATATGTTCCTCGACGATCTTCTTGACGATCGCGAGCCCGAGGCCGGTGCCGCGCACCCGTGTCGTCATGTAGGGCTCGGTCAGCCGCTCCCGGTCCTCCGGCAGGCCGACCCCGGTGTCGAGCACGTCGATGACGAGGTGATCGTCCTCGTCGTGCACCTTCAGTTCGATGCGGTCGCCGGCGAGACTGTGTTCGCCCCGATTGATCCGTCCTTCAATGGCTTCGACGCCGTTCTTCACGACATTTGTCAGCGCCTGGGCGAGCTGGCGGCGGTCGCAGACCATGCGGAAATCGCCCTCGGGCGGATCGAGCACGAAGCTGATCTTGGGATGCGCAACTTCGTGCAGGAACAGCGCCTGGCGGGCGATTTCGTGGACATTGTCCTCGCGGAACACCGGCTTGGGCATCCGCGCGAAGTTCGAGAACTCGTCGACCATGCGCCGCAGGTCCCCAACCTGGCGGATGATCGTGCCCGTGAGGCGCTCGAACGTCTCCTTGTCGGAAGAAATCTCGTCCCCGAATTTGCGCTGCATCCGCTCGGCGGCGAGCTGGATCGGGGTGAGCGGGTTCCTGATCTCATGCGCGATACGCTGCGCGATGTCGGACCAGGCGGCGCGCCGCTGATCCGTCAGCTGGTCGGTGATATCGTCGAAGGTCAGGACCGACCCGTCCTGGTACCGCGCACGCTTGACCGCCAGGGTGCGCTGCACGCCGTCGGCGGTGACGATGACGTTGGCATCCGATTGCTCGCCGCGCATGAAGTCGGCGAGATCGGCCGAAATGGCGCCTAGCGCCTGCCCTTCGACTTCGTTCTGGTTTTTCTGCAGCAACGATTCGGCGGATCGGTTCACGAGCAGGATGCGATTGCCGGTATCGAGAGCGATGATGCCGGCCGTCACGCTCGACAGCACCGCTTCCATGAAAGCTCGGCGAGCGTCGAGCTGGGTGTTGGCGGACCGCAGCGCGCCGGTCTGCTCATCGAGGCGACCGGCCATGCGGTTGAAGGCGGTGGCGAGCGTCTGGATCTCGTCGTCGCTATCCGCAACCGGCACGCGCGCCGAGAAATCCCCTTCCTCGATTCGGCCGGCGGCGCCAACCAACTCCCCGACTGGTCGGACCATGCGGTCGGCGATCTTCAGAGCTGTAAAGATCGCCAGCCCGACAATGATCAGCGCGCCGAGGAGGAGCGCGGCGTTGAATTTCAGCTGATTGGCCCGGGATTTGGCGAGCAACGCCTGATAATCCTTCATTACCGCGTTGGCGCGGTCGATTTGCTCGCGAAATTGGGGCTCGAAAACGCGCGACGCGTAAAGATAGCTGTTCGGGCCGTAATCCAATCGCGTTAGAGCACCGACCCTGTCGGACGAATTGACCGCGACAACGGTCTGCTTTTGCAATGCCGTTATATTGCTTGGCGTGATGACTTTATCGAGTGCGCGATTGTACGGATTAACCAGCGCCAGCGTTCGGATCTGCTTGTCCGCACCGTAGGTGAAAATGATCGCTTCCGAGAGGTTGCGGTAAAGGACCTGTTGGCTGAACGGCTTAGCGAAAGTCGGATCGTCGATTGGAACCTGCCGAAGATAGCCACTCACGTCGCTGCTCATCGTCATGGTCTCATTGGAGACGCGCTCGACTTCTTGATTATAACTTGCGCTCGCGACTTGGACCGTATTCTCGAGCATATTGCGCGCTCGATCCGAAAACCAGAATTCGATCCCGCTCTGAAACAACAGCGAGGCGAAAATTGCGACCAGCACGGTCGGCACAGCAGCGATTGCCGAGAACAGCGCGACCAGCCGGACGTGCAGCCTTCCGCTGCCGAGCCCACCCTCCTCCGCGCGCCGGATCGCTACCTTCCTCGAATAGAGCGCCATCAGCGCGATCGCCGGAATGAGGTTGGCGATCAACAGGAAGGCGATAACCGGCGGCGACAACAGCGTCCCTGGCTCGGCGCCGCGGCGCAGAAGCCAGGCACTCAAGCCCATCATCGTGAGGAGGAACAGCGCAACGGCCAGCGCGACGCGATCATAGAAGCGCCCGCTTGCCCGCTCCCGCTGGAGCCAGCTTTCCGCTCTCGAGGTCAAACGCGATTCGGCCGTGCGAGCATCCATTCGCCTTGGCCCTAGCACGGCCTTCGCGGCCGTTGCATCAAAAACACAAGTGTGGCGATGCGGACCGCGTCAGGCGGCGGAACGGGCGAGCCAGGGTGAATAAAATTCGCGCAACATCCGCACCACAACCGCCGGGTCGTCCTGCTGGTTGACGGTGTTCCGAAGCTCCGCCGAGCCGGGCAGCCCCTTGGTGTACCAACCGACATGCTTGCGCGCGAGATTGACCCCGGTGTGTGTGCCGTAGAGCGTCAGCATCTCATCATATTGCGTCAGCATGGTGTCGAGCTGCTCGTCGAGCTCCGGGTCAGGCGCCCTGCCCTCGCCGGTCAGTTCGGCCATAACCTGGGCGATCAGCCACGGCCGGCCATAGGCCCCGCGTCCGATCATCACCCCATCCGCGCCCGACTGGCTTAGCGCCTCGCGCGCATCCCCCACCGAGCAAATGTCACCATTGACGATCACCGGGACGGCGACGGCCTCCTTCACGCCGCGGACGAACGCCCAATCGGCCTCGCCCTTGTACATCTGGCAGCGCGTGCGGCCGTGAATGGTGATCATCTGCACGCCAAGGTCTTCGGCGATGCGCGCCAGCTCGGGCGCGTTGAGGCTGTCATGGTTCCAGCCCATGCGCGTCTTGAGGGTCACCGGGACCTTCACCGCCTTGACCGTCGCGTCGATGATCGCCGCGGCGGTCCTGAGGTCGCGCATCAGCGCGGAGCCGGCCCAGCCATTGACTACCTTCTTCACAGGGCAGCCCATGTTGATGTCGATGATCGCGGCGCCGCGCTGCTCGTTGAGCTTGGCCGCCTCGGCCATCACTCGCGGCTCGCAGCCCGCGAGCTGCATCGAAACCGGCTCCTCGGCCGGGTCCCACAACGCCTTTTGCAG
>Ga0207678_10000212_pt1 | contig 51660 bp, 39 predicted proteins | sample KBSC63metaG_FD_184319 | JGI IMG/M metagenome (GOLD analysis project Ga0207678, IMG submission 184319) | Corn rhizosphere microbial communities from Kellogg Biological Station, Michigan, USA - KBS C6-3 metaG (SPAdes) (version 2) | ecosystem: Host-associated > Plants > Roots > Rhizosphere > Soil ... | reverse complement strand
GGCATTTTCTAATTGCTGCAATCCCGCTCACAATTCCGCACCGGTCTCGTGGAATACTGAAGACGCTGTCAGATAAGGCAACTGTTCCTGGTATTTCGCGAAAGCTGGAGTAGCCGGCGAACATCTCGTTCCCACCCACACCGGAAAGCGCCACTTTGATCCCTGCGGCACGCATATGCCGGGCGATGAGAGACCGCCGACGGTGGGCTCGTCCATGGCCTTGAGAGCATAGGAATGACGTCGAGCACATCGCCCTGCGACACCATGATCTCCTGGTGTTCGGTCGCGAACGCCCGGGCCGCTTATGGAGACCAATGCCTAAGTGGGTTCCACCAACGATACCCGCCAAAAGTCAGGCACCTCGACAGAATGACCCTTATCCGTTACCCGAGTAACCGAAATCTGGCGAAATTTGTCAACAAGTCGTCGTAAATCTGAAAACCTATGGTGTCCTCGATCGGGCACGGCATCACCAGCGTGTTAAAATCTGAAGCGAAATCCATGCCTCAAATGACAACTTCTTCTCCAGTAGCCGCCACTACCGCTGTTTCTGATCTGAAAGCCAAGATTGAACGACGTCAGGCGCGAGTCGCCATTATCGGTCTGGGGTACGTCGGCCTGCCCCTCGCCCTGCTGTTTACCGAGCAGAAGATGCGGGTTACGGGCTTCGATATTGATCCGCGCAAGATTACGACCCTGACCCAGGGTGGCACCTACATTGTCCGCATTCTGGCCAGCGAGATTCAGCAGGCCCGCTCCCAGGGCTTCGAAGCCACTTCGGACTACGCCCGCCTGGAAGAGATGGATGCCATCATCATCTGCGTTCCCACCCCGCTCAATGAGTATCACGAGCCCGACCTCAGCTACATTACGGACACGGCCAAGGCCATTGCGCCGCATTTGCGCGCCGGTCAGCTGGTGGTCCTCGAAAGCACCACCTACCCTGGCACCACCGAAGAAGTTTTGGTCCCGATCCTGGAAAAAGGAAACAAGCGCGGCTTGAAAGCTGCCCGCCGCGATTCCACGAACGGACAGGAAATCTACGTGGCCTTTTCACCCGAGCGCGAAGACCCGGGCAACACCACCGTGGCGCGACGGGACATTCCGAAAGTGGTGGGCGGCCTCGATCCCCAAGCCACCGAAATGGCGGCAGCGCTTTACGGCACCATCTTTAAGCGCGTGGTCCGCGTATCCACGCCGGCCGCCGCTGAAATGACCAAGCTGCTGGAGAATATTTACCGCTGCGTGAACATTGCTCTGGTCAACGAATTGAAGATGCTCTCGCTGCGCATGGGCCTGGATATCTGGGAAGTCATCGACGCCGCTGCCACCAAACCCTTTGGCTTTCAGCCCTTCTACCCCGGTCCCGGGCTGGGCGGGCACTGCATCCCCATCGACCCTTTTTACCTTTCATGGAAGGCCAAGGAGTGGGATTTCCGCACCCGCTTCATCGAGCTCGCCGGCGAGATCAACATCGGCATGCCTTACCAGGTGCTGGAACACGTGGCCAAGGCTCTCAATCAACATAAGAAGGCGCTCAACGGCGCCAAGGTCCTGGTGCTGGGAGTGGCCTACAAAAAGGACATTGACGACCTGCGCGAATCGCCCGCACTGACTATCATCGAACTCCTGCAGGCGCAGGGCGCAGCGGTCAGCTACAACGATCCCTTCTTCGCCACCGTCGGAAAAGGCCGCAAGTACGACCTGCAGATGACTTGCACGCCGCTGGATAATCTTGGCCAATACGACTGCGCGCTCATCGTCACCGATCATTCGGAGTACGATTACAAGCGCATCGTGCGCGAGTCCCAGCTGGTGGTTGACACCCGCAATGCCACCAAGGGTATCGACAGCCCGAAAATCGTACGCTGCTAGTCGGCGTTGCACAGGACCCTGGTACTGTGTCAGTGCTGATGACTGATGATCCGGCGACGGACGACTGACCTTTATAGTCTTTCCCGTAACGAAACCTACCTCCACTATTGTGGAAAACTTTTGCAGTTTTGCGCTTGGGCCTTTGGTACCCTGTTCCTTCGCAAAGATAGCTGGCTGTTGAATAAACGTGGGGCGCCCTTCCCGGGCTGGGTGGCCATATTCGTGCAAAGAAACCACAGGGAAAGCCCCCAGCCTGGTACCCACGATTTCATTCATCGGGTCGTTTTGGGTGCTAAAAATTTTGGGTGCTAAAAATTAGTTAGATACAGGCAGCTTTCCTGGGACTACCATAGATCAACGCTGTTTGTAGATGGGCCCCCGCCCGATAAGGATCATGTCAGAGACGTATCAAAATACTCCGTTTTCTTTGCTTCCCTACCGGCGGCCACCATGGAAGGAGTTCGTCCTTACCATGGGCCTGCAAGGGGCAGCTCTGTTTTTACTGGCGTGGGCCGCAGTCTTGAACCTGGCGGTGCTGGAGGCCCCGATTCACGACTACCATTTCATTCGCCTGGTGGAAACCCCTCCGGTGGTGAACCATAAGCCGGCGCCGGTGCGGGAAATTCCGCCTCCGCAGGTTGCGCGCGTGCAAACACCGCCGGTCGAGGTGCTGCGCGTGCCCCCGCCCGAGATGCGTACGAAGATTTCTCCGGAAGAAGTGCCGGTTGCGCCCAAGGTGCAGATCGAAGCCAGCAAGCCAGTGTCCCTTCCTCCGGCCGCGCCGGTTATTCCGCGGCAGTTGGTGAAGACCCACGTTTTCTCGACCGGCAGTTCAGCCCTGCCCACAATCGCAGCCGCGCCGAAGAACGTCCAGACCGGTGGATTTGGCGACCCGAATGGTGTTCCCGCGCGTGAGAGTAACGGTAAGCCGGTGAACATCGCCTCGGCCGGTTCCTTTGATCTGCCCGTCGGGCCTGGCTATGGCAACGGCACCGGAGGAGCCAAAGGCGTTCGCGGTGTCGTGGCCAGCACAGGGTTTGGCAATGGCATCGCGACCGGTGATGGCAGCGGCAAAATAAATTCTTCGAGGGGCAACGGCGTGCAGAAGAGCGGCTTTGGCGATACGCAGGCCGTGTCAGTGGCTCAACTTCGCCCCAAGCAAGCCGAAGACACCGCCGGCAGGATGGTTCCCGCCGAAGTCATTTTCAAACCCACTCCGACCTACACGGCGGAAGCCAGAAACCTGCGTATTGAGGGAGAGGTGGTGCTCGAGGTCGTCTTCGAGGCCTCCGGCAAGCTACGCATCGTGCGCGTGGTTCAGGGACTGGGCCACGGGCTGGACGAGGCTGCATCTCACGCCGCCGAACAGATTCGTTTCAAGCCCGCCAAACGGGACGGCCAACCGTCCGACTACACTGCCCTCGTTCACATCGTCTTTCAACTGGCTTAGTGTGCGGGTGTCTGGGTCGGACATCGCTGTCCGACGCTTTTGACTTTCTGTTTTGACTTTGATCTTCAGCCTTTGCCTTGTAGAACCTTCCGTGTTGCCAAAACCATCCCAGCAAATCAAAGTCAACTCGGGCGGACGTGAGTGTCCGCCCACACAAATGTGTGGCTTAGCGGGAAGACCTGCGGGCGATGGGAGTCAGCGAGAGGAGGAAAGATCCCTGAAACCTGAACCCGGTTGGAGGCTGGGGGCCAACCCGGGATTCGAGCCTACTGAATCGCGCTTCCGACCGAAGAAAACACGTTATTGGCGTTGGAACCGATCAGCCGGATCGTACCCACTACGATCACCAGAATCACCGCCAGCATGACGGCGTATTCGGCGACGTCCTGTCCCTGATCGTCGTTCCATATATTTTGCAGCCACGTTGCCATCGGCGCCCTCCTTGGACCACCTGTCGGCTTGCTTAATTTTTCCCTGTCTGAGTACACGTCCAGCCTAAACCCCAGCAGTCGTTAAACTCAGAGTTGAAGTCTGCTATTAGGGTAAATGCGGCTATGCCGGACTGCCAATAGCCCAAATGTGGAAACATATAGCACTAAAGTGCTATGTCGTCAGGCGATCGTTTTGAGCGGCAGGTCCTGGTTTACCGCGAAAAGGGCCAGTTCCAGGCGTGTCGAAACTCCCAGTTTGTCGAAGATATTGCTGAGATGGTGCTTCACCGTATCTTCGCTGATCTTGAAGTATTCCGCGATTTCCTTGTTGGAGTAGCCCGCCACCACGGCGGACACAATTTCCAGTTCTCGCGGGGTAAGTCCGAATTTCTTCTGCTTCGCCTCTTCTCCCGAGGACTGCACCAGGTTCCTCAGATACTGCACCAGGTTGGAAACGCTCTCCCGGCCCACCCAATACTCTCCTGACATTACAGTATGGATACTCTTGAGCAGCAGTTGGGTGGCGGAATCCTTCAACACAACTCCGCGGGCCCCCAGTTGGAGAGCTTCGACAATCTGTTTCTTCTCGGCGGCGGCGGTCAGAAGAATGACGCGCACGGTGTGGGCCGGGCCGGTGCTCATTTCGCGCAACGCTTCCAGCCCCGGCATGCGCGGCATGGCCAGGTCCAGAAGCATGATATCGGGCTTCAACTGGCGGGCCATTTTGACGGCTTCAGATCCGTCGCAGGCTTCGCCAATGACCTTCAGGTCCGATTCCGCCTCCAGCAGGCGCCGCAGACCGTCGCGAAAAATAGGGTGATCGTCGGCGATCACGATACGTACTGGCTGGGGTCTTCGATTATTGTCCATACGCCGCTTCCGGCTTTTGCGGGACACTGATTTCCAGACGCGATCCCTGTCCCGGGTTTGATTCTATCGCGAGTTCGCCTGCAATGACACGGACCCGCTCCTTGATCACCAGCGGTCCTTTGGCCTGCGCATCCAACTCCGCCTGCGTAAGCCGCCCCGCGAAGGAGAATCCCCGGCCGTCGTCTTCAATCAACAGCGTCCAGTGCCCATTTCTCGCACTCAGCCGGACCAGCGCGCTGCGGGCGTGGCTGTGCTTGCGGACGTTGACTAGTCCCTCCTGCACTATGCGGGCCAACTCCCGGCACACCGGCTGGGGCATGTCCGGCTCCTCCAGATCGGAGGAGAAGCGCGCCGTGATCCCGGTTTCGCGCTGAAATCTCTCCACTGTGTCCCCCAGAAACGCGATCAGTTTTCTGGAATCCACATCCAGCGATTTCATCTGCTGCATCAGTTCCCTGAGCTTCAGCACCTCTTCGCGCAACAGTCCCTGAATCCGGCCCAGTTCCTCGGGCACTATCTCGGAGCGGGTGGCGGACTGGCGCCGCAGCACATCCACCTGCATTTCTACCGCGATCAGCGACTGCACTGCGCCGTCATGCAGCTCGCGGGCGAATCGGGCCCGTTCCAGCGCCCCCGCGCGCAGGCGCAAACGTCGCAGCAGGTACACGTTGTACACGGCCGGTCCAATCTGCCGCACCAACTCCTGCAGGAAGCGCAACTCTTCTGTAACCTCTCCCATCATCCTGGGCTCCAGAAAGAAGATCCGGCCCCACCATTCCTTCCCAAAGACAAAGGAAACCATCACGAGGCTATTGAAGCGCCTCTGGCCCGCGAGCCGCTCCAGAAACGCAGGGGACGAGCCGGGAAGCTTCTGCCCGGAATGGTCCAGCCCCAGCAGGGTGTAACTCTCGCTTTTCTTCTGGCCGTTGCGCCAGGCGTAGGAAGTTTCTGCCGGATAGTCGAACAGGAAGGTCTCCCGGTCCGAGGGCAAAGGATCGAGCCAGCGAAAAAAGGAAGCCTCCCCGTTCCGCAGCAGCATCTCGCCCACATAAACGCGATGGCCGGTAGCCTCCTGCGACGCAATCAGCGCCCGTTCCGCGCCGTACATCACCAGCAACTCGCCCACGATCTCCTGCAGCGTGCCGCTGAGACCAGCTTCGACTCGCACTTTGCCTAAAATGCGCGCGATCACCGCCTTTTCCGACCGCAGCCGCTTCTGTTGCTCGGCCAGATATCCCAGGAGCAGTCCCATCACCAGCAGGTAAATCGAAAGCATGAAAAGGCGCTTGGGCTCGAAATCGACTGCCCGGGCCCCCAACTGCGGCAGGTGATAACGCAAAAGCAGATTGTCCACGCCATCAAAAAAGCCCAGCTGAAATGCGAGGCTTTCCAGCCACAGCAGGGAAATTTCCGATGCGGCAGTGGCCACCGTCTCCCACACACCCCAGCGATAGGCAGCTGCAGCCAGTACGAAAACAAAGAAAAGGAAAAATGGGTTGGCCACGCCGGTGGCAAAAATCGACATCAAGGCCGGCCAGACGATGTCCGCCGCGTGCACCAGCCTGCGAAAGTACATGGTGGACTGTTCGCGCCGCCGCAGCAGCAATATGACGATGACGCCCTGGGCAATATAGAAGGCCAGCAGTCCGTAGGCCCAAAAAGAGTAACGGATTTCTCCAGGATCCATCCGGATTGCGACCAGGGCAGAAATGGCGAGGAAAACGCGAGCGGTGGCCAGCCATCGTTCGATGCGGCGTATTTCGCCGGGACCGATGGGGGCCCTCTGCCGCCACTGAAACCGGTGTCGCAGCGCTTGGAATGACAATCGAATACGACTCTCTTAGTCGATGACCCCGATATTATTGGCTGGAAGCGAAGAAGAGCAAGCACAACTTGCGAAAGTCGGACACTCTTGCCCGACGCCTTTGCTTGATTTTGATCGAGCTTAGACAGTCAACGTCAAAGCGTCGGACAAGAGTGTCCGACCCACACCAGCTGAAGCAGGACAAAACAATCACTGCCCCCCACCGCTCCCTTTCAGCGTCCGATCAAAAAAATCCGCCGTGGCCCCGTAGCCCCTCAACCAGTTCTTCCACATCAGGAAGTCGTGGATTTCGTCTGGAAAAATCAGCTCCTCGAACCTGACATGCTGCTCCCGCAGCCGTTGCGCCAGGTCCACCGTCTGGCCAAAAGGAACGTTGCGGTCGTCATCCCCGTGAATCAGCAGCACCGGGGATTTCCAGGTTGACACTGCAGCGTCGGGCGAAGAATCGAACGCCAGCTTCTCGGCTTCTTTCGCGTCCGGCGCTCCCGGATGGTTCTCCCAATGAGGCAGGAACACCGACCAATCGTGCACCCCATGCATATCTACTCCGGCCGCGAAGAGATCGGAATTGCGGGCCAGCCCCATAGCGGTTAGAAATCCTCCGTATGAACCGCCCCAGAGCCCGATCTTCTTCGGGTCCACCGTGGGCAGACCTTGCAGGTACTTCGCGCCAGCCACGACATCTTTATATTCTGCCGCTCCCCGCCAACTGCTATGGGGCGCCTCGCGGAAGGCACGGCCATACATGATGCCCAACCGATAATTCACCGAAAGCACGACGTAGCCCTGGCTCGCCAGATACTGATTCATGGCGTATGCATTATGGTAGTAGTACATGTAGTGGAAGCCGAGCATCATCTGCCGCACCGGGCCGCCATGCGTGAAGATCAGAGCAGGCCCAGGCCGGCTCCGTCCCGCCGGAGTAAACAACTGGCCGTGAATCTCGAGGCCGTCTTCGCTTTTGAAAATCACCTGTTTGGGCGTGACCAACTGGCTGGACGGAAAATCCGCCGGCAGCGCCTGCCGCGCGATCATTTCGCTGCCCTTTGCCCCCAGATGAAATGGCATGGCCGGAACGGTGGCGCTCGATCCCAGGCACACCACCTGGCCACCGGTCCCGGATTCAACCGGGCTCCACTCCATGGTTTCACCCTTGGTCAGCGCTTGTGGCTTTCCTCCCTGCAGATCAACCCGCCACAGATGCCGCCGGTCAACGTCATCCTGGTTTGAGGAGAAAATCACCGAATGCCGGTCGTTCGCCAGAGTGACATCTTCCACCTCGAACGAACCCGGCGTGAGCAGCGTCGCCGCGCCGCCCGATGCGGCGATCGAGTACAAGTGATTCCAGCTATCCTGTTCCGAGGCGAAAAGCAGTTTGCTGTTATCGGCGAAATAGAATGACTTGTCCGCAGTTTCCGTCGGGAAAGAATCGTTGTCTTCTTTTCCGCTGTGCCAGATTTCTTTGGCCTCGCCGGTCGCGGCGTCAGCCACCCAGATCGCCCAGGGTTGCGGACGGACCGGAATCAGCGGAATCTTCTCTTGAATTCCCGGCTGGCGGACGAAGGCAATGTGCCGTCCGTCCGGCGACCAGCGCGGCATGCTGTCGCGGTCCGCGCTGGGAGAGAGATAGCGCACCTGCTCCCGTCCGAAATCATAAATTGCGATGAAGCTGTGATCGCCCCGTGCGCTGACCAGCGCAATCTGGCGGCCATCGGGAGACCATTTTGGATTCGAATTGTCGCCGCGAAGATCGGTGAGTTGATGGGCGGGCGTGGCCCCCGAAACCGGCGCAATCCACAATTGCTTGCGCGCCGCCCACACCGCAAATTGTCCGTCAGGTGAGAGTTCGACATCTTCGCAGTCCTCTTCCGGGCAGCCCATCTCACCCAGCAAACGTGGAGCGCCGGTGTCCACGTCGATCGCCCATACTTGCTGCTTGCGGGGCCAGACACCATTCGTGGGATCTGCTACGCGCCCATTCTCATTGGTCTCGCTGCCGCGCACGTACACCAGGGTGCGCCCATCCGCCGTGATGCGCAGGCTTGCAATCGGCAAACCGTCATCGCTGTCGTAGTGCGTAATCTGCCGAGCCGCGAAATCGGGAGCGTCCGCCACCCAGAGGTTGCGCATGCCTTTCGCATTGAACACCCAGGCCACTCTGGGGCTGTGCGACGCCGCCACCAGGCCGGTTGGGAAGGGTGAACTCAGCACTTGTTCAAGAGTAAAGTTCGCAGCGGCAGCGAAATTCGCCGTGAAAAAGCAGGTCAGCAGGAAACACGCGATGAGTCCACTTCGCAAGGAAATCCGCGCACGGAAAATTGGCATAGGACAGAAAGCCTACTCCGTTGATTTGTAATCTGCCAATCCAAATGTGGGCGCGAGCGTCCTCGCTCGTGCCGCGGCGTCAAGAACCGTCTGCCCAGTACAAATGTCTTCCCGAGCTCCGCCTCGAGCCGCGCTCGCGCGGTGAGAGCAAGTCGAGGGACCCCTATTTATCCGCCGACTCCTCCGACCATAGGGGCCCTTCGGCTACGCCCGATGTTTCGCAAGCGAAACATCTCGCTCCGCTCAGGAGGACAAAGAATTTAGTGAGGATCGCTCCACCACGGAACGCCCCCAAGAATCTATAATGCCAAGTCCACCGAAATCATGCTCTCAACCATCGACTCTTACGGAGGAAATGAATGCGCTCAGGCGCCCGGCTCTGCTTGCTAGCACTCTCCAGTTTCCTGCTTCTCGCCGCATCATCCGATACTGAACCACCTCTGCAGGGTTATTCCGCGGCTTCGTCCCGCATCCAGCGGGAGTGGGAAACCAAATTCCGCGCCATCCCTGAGCCCCAGAACCAGCGCGACTACATGCAGCGCCTCTCCGCCCACCCCCACCATGTAGGCTCGCCCTATGACAAGGACAACGCGGAATGGATGCTGGCCAAATTCAAGGAGTGGGGCCTGGAGGCAAACATCGAGACTTTCGACGTGTTGTTTCCCACGCCGAAAGTGCGCGTCGTCGAACTGCTCGAGCCCACAAAATTCACCGCCAAACTGCAGGAGCCGGTGCTGGCCGTCGATTCCACCTCCAACCAGCAGGCCGAACAGCTTCCCACCTACAACGCCTACTCGGCAGATGGCGACGTTACCGCGCCGCTGGTGTACGTCAACTACGGCACTCCGGATGACTACGAGCAACTGGCGCGCATGGGGGTGTCAGTCAAGGGCGCAATTGCCATCGCGCGCTATGGAAATTCCTGGCGCGGCATTAAGCCCAAAGTCGCGGCCGAGCATGGCGCGGTCGGATGCCTCATCTATTCCGATCCCGCAGACGACGGCTACGCGCAGGGCGACGTTTTCCCCAACGGCGCCTGGCGCCCGCGCGACGGCGTACAACGCGGCAGCGTCATGGACATGCCTCTTTATCCCGGCGATCCGCTCACACCCGGCGTCGGCGCCACGAAAGACGCGAAACGCCTCGACCTGAAAGATGTAAAGACCATCACCAGGATTCCCGTGCTGCCCATTTCCTACGCTGACGCGCAACCGCTGCTGGCGGCGCTCAAGGGAGAAGTCGCGCCCGAGGCCTGGCGCGGTTCTTTGGCCCAGACCTATCACGTGGGACCCGGGCCGGCGAAGGTTCACCTCAAGGTGCAATCCAACTGGGACATCAAGCCGCTCTACGACGTCATCGTAAGAATCCCCGGCTCCACCAACCCCGACGAGTGGGTGGTGCGCGGCAATCATCATGATGCCTGGGTAAACGGCGCCGAAGACCCGATCTCGGGAACCGTTGCCCTCATGGAGGAAGCGCGCGGCCTGGCAACCTTGCTCAAGCAGGGCTGGAAACCCGGGCGCACCATTATTTATTGCGTGTGGGATGGCGAGGAACCGGCCCTGCTCGGCTCGACCGAGTGGGGCGAAGCCCATGCCGACGAACTTCGCCGCCATGCCGTTGCCTACATCAATAGCGACGGCAATGGCCGCGGCTATCTCTCGATGGGAGGATCACACTCACTGGAGAAATTCATCAACGGCGTGGCCCGGGACATTCAGGACCCCGAGAAAAAAATCCCGGTGTGGAAGCGGGACCAACTCAAGGCCATTGCCGATGCCAAAACTCCCGACGAGCGCAAGGAAGCCCGCGACCGGGGCGACCTGCGCATCAATGCTCTGGGCTCGGGATCGGACTGGACTGTCTTTCTGGATCATCTCGGCATCGCATCCCTGGACCTCGCCTATGGCGACGAAGACGGTGGCGGAATTTACCACTCCATCTACGATGATTTCTACTGGTACACCCATTTCTCCGACACCGACTTCAGTTATGGACGCGCTCTCTCGCAGACCGCGGGAACCGCGGTTATGCGACTGGCCGACGCTGACTTGCTGCCTTATGATTTCACTGGCCTGGCCGACACCATCCATAGTTATCTCGACGAACTGCAAAAGCTCCTGCAGACCAAACAGGACGACGCGATTGAGCGCAATAAAGAGCTTGAAGAAGGAGTCTTTACCGCTACCGCCGACCCCAAGAAGACTTCGGTGCCACCTCCGGCCGAGGAGGTGCCGCCGCATCTGAACTTTGCCCCCCTGCAGAACGCTTCGGACGCGCTCACGCACAGCGCGGAGCGTTACCAGAAGGCGCTGGACAAAGTCAGCAGCAACGGCGAACTCAGAGTGAGTCCGGCTGACCTGCAGGCCCTCAACCAGAAGCTGATGCAGAGCGAACGCAAGCTCACATCCCCGGAAGGACTGCCGCGCCGTCCCTGGTTCGAGCACCTGATTTACGCTCCCGGCGCCTACACCGGATACGGCGTCAAAACCATCCCCGGCGTCCGCGAAGCCATCGAGCAGAAAAAGTGGAACGAAGCCGACGAGCAGATCGCGCGCGCAGCCAGTGCGCTGCAGGACGAAGCCGCCCTCATCGACTCAGCCGCGCAAGCCTTGGCAAACGGAAAATAGCCATGGTCACGCCTCCCACGTAGGGGCGGGTGTCCTCACCCGCCCGGACGAGGGCGTCCGGGCCTACGTGGATTGTTTGGAAAGCCTAATCAATTCCGGATCCTTGCCGATGGTTCAGGCATGGCAAGCCTCCTGAGCCGCCCAGTTCGGTTCCAGCAGACCTCACCCGCCCGGGCGGCCTTCCATGGGACGCCTCAACTTCCACTCCTCCCCAGCACCGGCACCCTATCTGGACGGCCGAGGTCCCACTGTTCTCGCTGCTTTCCCGGGAAGAAGAGGTAACGCCCAGCGTGCTGGCCGATACCTTCCCCGCTCCACGAAAGCACCTCATCTATCGACACATCTTCCTGTCCCTCTGTTTCATCCCGATCAGCATCCTGTTGAGCCGGCCCGATGTGATCCTTCTCGCCCGGTTGGGCTCGGTGGTGTGGTATCCCGCCACCGCCCTGTCGCTGGCGCTGATGCTGGCGGTCAGTCCCTGGTATTTTTTTCTGGGATGTATTTCCGATACTTTTGCGAGCGCTCTCTTTTATCAGCAGCCTTTCTGGTCCTACAGCGAACTTTTCAGCACGATTGGCAGCAATGCCTGCGTTCTGGCCGCGGCTTGCCTGCTGCGCGGTCCGCTGCGGATTGATCTCGGTCTGCGCCGCCAGCGCGATGTGGTGCGCTACTTGTTTGTCGCCACCGTGGCAGGATTGGCAAGCAGCGTTCTCGGGATTGCCGGCCTGACCCTGGACGGTACGCTTTCATGGAACGACTTTGGATCCTCTGTCCTGGCATGGTTCTCCGGGGACGGCATCGGCCGCTTTGGGGTGGCGCCCTTCCTGCTCATCTATGTGTTCCCAGCCATTCGCTGGAAATTACTTGGCCAGAAGTATAGGGACCAACCCAGAGTCGAACCCCCTCCCGCCCCGCTTTTCACCATGGCCTTCGGGCTGGAAGTAATCGGCCAGGCCTGCGCTACCTTGCTTGTGCCTTTTATCATCTTTGGGCCCAGATGGGCGCATCTGGAACTCTACTATTTGAGTTTCATTCCGATTATCTGGATCGCCATGCGGCAGGGCATCAAGCGGGCTGCCAGCGGACTGATTGCGCTCAATTTCGGGGTTGTCATTGCGATGAATTCGTTTCCGCCGCCGCCCTCATCGCTCATCAAGATTACCTTCTTCATGCTGGTGGTTTCCGCCATCGGCCTGATCCTGGGATCGGTGGTGACCGAACGACTGCGGGTCAGCGTTCAACTCCAGGAACGGACCAGCTACTTGAATTCGCTCATCGAGAATAGTCCGATGGGAATCATCGTCCTTGACCGCGATCACAAAGTTGAACTGACCAATCCTGCCTTCCAGAAGCTATTCCTCCACGACCCCACGGGCAGGCATATCGACGAAGTTTTCACCACCACAAAGGAGAGCGCGGCAGTGTCCAAAGAGGTCCATGCGGGACGCGCGTTTCACGGAACCGTGCAGCGGCGTCGCCTGGATGGCAAGGTCCTTGATCTTGACCTGCACGCCGTTCCCCTGATGGTGAACGGCACCCGCCAGGGAGCCCTGGGAATTTATACCGACGTTTCAGAACAAGTCAGGGCCTCCCAAGCCGAGCGCCAACACGCGGAATCGCTGGGCCGCCTGGTGACTGAACTGTCCGCCGCCAAGGAAGCCGCCGAAGCCGCCAACCGCGCCAAGAGCGAATTTCTGGCCAACATGAGCCATGAAATACGCACACCTATGAATGGCATCATCGGAATGACGGAACTCGCTCTCGGAACCGACCTCGCCCCGGAGCAGCGCGAGTATCTCGACATGGTGAAGAGTTCCGCCGTCTCCCTGCTGTCGCTGATCAACGACATCCTGGACTTTTCCAAAATTGAGGCCGGAAAGCTGAATATCGAAAGCGTTGATTTCAGCTTGCGCAATACCCTGGGAGAAGTCACCAGTGCGCTGCGCGTCCGGGCCCAGCAGAAAGGACTGAAGTTTGCCTGCCATATTCCCCTTGACCTGCCCGATGCCCTGGTCGGAGACCCTTCCCGGTTGAGACAGATTGTCATCAATCTGGTTGGGAACGCCCTGAAATTTACCGGGAAAGGCGAAGTCTCGGTGCAGGCTGAGATTGAATCCCGGATCGCCGACCAGGCCGTGTTTCACTTCAGCGTGGCCGATACCGGCATTGGCATCCCGCTGGATAAACAGAAACTGATCTTCGAAGCCTTCACCCAATCGGACAGTTCGACCACGCGAAAATATGGCGGCACTGGTCTCGGCCTTTCCATCTCCTCGAAACTGGTTGGTTTGATGGGCGGCAACATCTGGGTGGAAAGCCAGCCCGGCCAGGGCAGTACCTTTCATTTCACGCTGCGCTTTGGACTGCAGAAACAGCCGGTGTTCGCGGACGCGCTCGTCATTGCGGTTGACGTTCCGGTTGTGGATCACCGCCATTTTAAGGTCCTCCTCGCCGAGGACAATCTGGTAAACCAGAAAGTCGCGGTCCGATTTCTGGAAAAAAGAGGACACACCGTGGTGCTGGCGGAATCCGGGAACAAGGCCCTTGACGCCTGGCGGAAACAGACGTTCGACATCATACTGATGGACATTCAGATGCCGGAAATGGATGGTTTCGAGGCCACCTCAAGGATTCGCGAGCACGAAAAATCCACCGGCCAACACATTCCCATCATTGCCCTGACCGCCCACGCCATGGTTGGCGACCGTGAACGCTGTCTCGCCGCCGGCATGGACGACTATGTTTCAAAACCGATCGACGCCGCTGACTTGTTCGCAGCCATCGACCGTCTGCTGCCCGCCGCCGCGCAAGCCCACGCCTAGCCATGGTAGCGTCGGCCCTGTGTAGCGCCGGCGTCTTGCCGGCTGTCGAGGCGGCGTCCCGCCGCCTCATGGACGAACCACGCAACTTGTTGTAGTGACGGATTCCACCTGCCACGCGGCGGGCGGGACGCCAACCGGACAGCCGGCGGGACGCCGGCGCTACCAGAAGCTATGACGACAGTTCAACAGTTCGCTTCAATTGTCCGCAGGCAGCGTAGATATCGCGGCCGCGCGGACGGCGCACGAACGCAGGGACACCCGCGGCCCGCAGAATATTCTGGAATTGCAGCACCCGCTCCTGGGCTGGAGTCCGGAAATCAATTCCGGGTCCAGGATTCAGCGCGATCAGATTCAGTTTCGCCCGCAGGCCGCGAACCAGCTCCACCACCTCGCGCGCATTCTCGGCAGAGTCGTTGACTTCGTCCAGCAGCACATATTCGAAGGTCAGTTTTTCCCGGTTGCGCAGCGGGAAATCGCGGGCCGCGGCCATCAGTTTTTCCAGGTTCCACTTGCGATTGATCGGCATCAGGCGGGTGCGCAATTCGTCATTCGAGGCATTGAGCGAGATCGCGATTTTCGGACGCACCGGCTCCAGTCCAAAATCGTAGATGGCAGGCACGATCCCTGCCGTGGACACCGTCATGCGCGACTCAGTAATGCCCACGCCCTCCACCAGAAGACGGACCGCCTTCATAAAATTTCCGTAGTTCAGAAAGGGCTCGCCCATCCCCATAAAAACCAGGTTGATGCGGTGCAGAGGCAAAGAAACTTTTTGATCGTTCAGCACGGCGCACACCTGGCCGACGATTTCTCCGGCGGTCAGGTTCCGTTTTATTCCCAACAGCGCGGTCAGGCAGAATTGGCAATCCACCGCGCAGCCCACCTGGCTGGAGACGCAAATGGTTGCTCGTTCCCAGGTGCGCCCTGCCATCTCCGTCTGGTTCCCGGCCTCACTGCCGTCGCCTGCCTCCCCACCGTCGCCTTCGGGCATCCAGACGGTTTCCACGCTTTGCCCGTCGCCACAGCCCACCAGGTAGCGCAGGGTTCCGTCGCTGGAAACAAATTTCTTTTCAATGCGGGGAAGTCCGACGGAAATTCCTTTCTCCAACAGGCTCCGCCGAAAATCGTCGGGCAGCGTTGTAATCTCCTCGGCGGATTCAACTCTCTGACGATAAAGACCTTCAAACAGCTGGCGCGCGCGGTACGGAGGCTGGCCGAACTCCTCAACCAGCGCCGCCAGTTCAGCAAGCTGGAGCCCTAGCAGCGAAGTGTGCATGACCTGGTCCATAACTATTGATTTTCAGAACACCCTAGCCTTTTTGAGCATGGAGGACGGGCGTCACGCCCGTCGTGCACAGTCCGGTACCAGACGGGCGGGACGCCCGTCCTCCATCTCGATTGTAGATGAATGCGGTTCTGACCTGGCCCTGTTCGGCGTGCTGATTATGTCTCGGCCTACATTCACGTGTTGTCATCCGGTCCGGCCGGTGCCCAGCCGGGCGTGTGGGTGTGCGGTCTGTGGAAGAGCGGCCCTATAGGGCTGCGTTCTCGATCCACACCCTCTTGCCTTCAGGCCCAGTTGCGCCACTAGGGCTAAAGCCCCAGCGTTTCCTCCCCCGGGACGCGGCGCTGAAGCGCCGCGCTTCCACGACAGTCCAGGCCTCCGTGCGCAGACGCGCCGCAGAAATCCGGCTATCGACGTCCGACGCGGCACCCGGGTCCCATCCCACCACCTTGGCGCCCTGGCTTCAAGAGTTACCATAATCAACTGATTCTAAACGATTAACCAAGCATTGGCCGCAGTCCGTCAGGGTGTGCAACAATACTTACATGGTGCAGGAAGTGCGCAACATACGTCGCGAGGTCTTACCCAACGGGCTCATCCTCATCACCGAGGAGATGGAGCACATTCGCTCCGCCTCGATCGGGATCTGGATCAAGACCGGCTCCCGCGATGAAGACTTGCAGTGGAACGGCATTTCGCACTTCATCGAACACATGGTGTTCAAGGGCACGAAGAACCGCAGCGCGGAAGAAATCGCCCGCCAGGTCGATTCCATCGGCGGCAACATGGACGCCTTTACCGCCAAGGAGTGCATCGGCTTTAACGTCAAAGTGCTGGACGAACATCTGCCCATCGCCATGGAGGTGCTCAGCGACCTGGTGCTGAACCCGGTCTTCGATGCCAACGACATCGGGCGCGAGCGGGGCGTCATCCTCGAAGAAATAAAGATGGACGAGGACAATCCCGACTACCTGGTCCACGAAATCTTCACCCAGAATTTCTGGAAAGATCATCCCTTGGGCAAACCCATCCTCGGGACGAAAGACACGGTCAGGAAATTCGAGCGCGATCCGGTGCTGGATTTCTACAGGCAGCGTTTTGCGCCCGGAAACATGATCATCTCCGCCGCCGGTCATCTGAAACACGAGCACTTCGTGGAGCTGGTGGCCAAACACTTCGCGCACATGAAGCCGGTCAAGAACGGCTTCCACGGTTCTCCGCCCACGATTGCGCCTCGCATCATCATGCGCAACAAGAAGTCGCTGGAGCAGGTGCAGATCTGCGTGGGTGTGCCGTCTCATCCCATCGCCCACGAAAACCGGCATGCTTCCTACATATTGAATACATTGCTCGGCGGCGGCATGAGCTCGCGCTTGTTTCAGAACATTCGCGAACGCCAGGGTCTGGCCTACGCCATCTACAGCGATTTATCGCCCTACCGCGATACCGGATGCTTATCGGTTTATGCCGGCACTTCGCGCGAGTCTGCGGGAAAAGTTGTGCAGTCGGTAGTCTCCGAGTTCCGCAAGCTCAAGCTTGAAGCTGTTCCCGCCGATGAATTGCGCCGCTCCAAGGACCAGCTGAAAGGCAGCCTGATGCTGTCGCTGGAGTCCTCGAGCGCTCGCATGTCCAACCTGGCCCGCCAGGAAATGTACTTCGACCATTTCTACACGCTCGACGAACTGATCGAGCGCATCGAGAAGGTTACGGTCGAGCAGTTGACCGAGTTGGCGAACGAATTCTTCCAGACCGAATCCATTGCCGTAACGGTCCTCGGCAATCTTAACGGGCTGAAATTGAAACGCGATCAATTGGCCTGCTGAAGCTCTTTCGTAGCGCCGGCGTCTCGCCGGCTGTCGAGGCGGCGTCTCGCCGCCTCACGGGATGAACAAAATAATTCCTTGTGCAGGACAATTCCGCTCCAGCGGCTGGCGGGACGCCGCCCGAACAGCCGGCGAGACGCCGCCGCTACCAGGAGCACACCTTGATTCGCGATATCCCATGTTTGCGACGAACATGAAACCCCACTGCCGCCAAGAAGTTGCCCGCCATTTTTCACGCCGCGCCTGACTCTTCCCGCGACCGTCAGCATCTAAATAAATAACTGAGCAGGACACCTGGCATGGTGATGCCGAGGACAATGGGTGAACTGCCGTGGATCGGAGGGTGACTATGGCGCAGGTGATTGAGTTCTACATTCCGACGCGCTTTAAGCCTAAGGTAAAGTGGGTACCCCCAGAGCAACGGGGAAAGATTCTCGCGTTCCCCACTGACCTGAAAAAGTCAGCGTAAAGGAAATAACCAGACGCCCGGCCGGGTTACTGCGAGCCGGGCGTTCTTGCGTTTGACCTCCTGCGGCCAGGTGAGCACCGTGACCGAATCCTTGTCCAAAGCCTAAGTCTTTCATTTCCTTGACCATCAGCCGGCCCCCGGCGGCGCTTTGAAGCCGCGCTCCCAACCTTAAATGGCTGCAGCCCACTCACGAGTTTCGCTGGATTAGAGCGGATTTTCGAGGCATACTAAGCAGCACGGCCCGTTTCCCCCGCGGGCGGGAGGGCTGCGCGTCATGCCGTTGTTGGAGGACAAGCAATTACAAGTAAGCGATATCTCGACGTCGGTAGGAGATGATTCCGAACAAAAACAGCGCCGGCAGATGCTCATCGCGCTGGCCCTGCTGCTGGCCGCATTGATCCTGGTCCTGATCAAGGACCGCGACTTCTGGTTCCCCCCGGCACCGGTCGAGCAAGTGCAATCGGAAGCGGAGCCCGTCGAAGAGCCTCCGGCCGATGTGAAAACGCCCTCCGAAACGGCAACTGCAAGTACACCTGCTACAGTTCCGGCGCGGCCAAAGTCAAAGCGGCGCACGCCGCCGCCCGCCACTGTTGATCCGGGTCCCGCGCCCGCTTTGGCGCCGGTGGTCATGAGCCGCGCCGTGCTGCCTCCGCTCGAGGTCGAAGTCGTGGCCGGCGACGAGCACCGCACCATCCCAGCCAGCAGCGGTTCGGTCAGAGTGGACTTGCAGCCCAGAGCGCCTTTCTCGTCCTCTCCTCCACCTTCTTCCCCGGCCTCTTCCGCCTCCGGTTCGGGGGATTCGACCGGCGTGGCCGATGCCACGGGACGCGTCCATCTCTCCGCCGGCGCCGCCCAGATTCTGTCCCGGCCGGTGGAACCGAACTATCCTCTGTTGGCCAAGCAGATGAAAGTCCAGGGCGCCGTCGTACTCGAAGCTCTGATTGGACGCGACGGGAATATTCAGGACCTCCACGTTCTCAGCGGACCCACGATTCTTTCGACTGCCGCCCGGGAGGCGGTGAAGCAATGGCGTTTCAGGCCGTACCTGCAATCCGGGCAGGCGGTCGAAACCGAGGCCCGCATTACGGTAAACTTCACCATCTCGACCCAGTAGAAACCGAAGCCACGGATGGGCGCGGATTCACACGGATAAAGCACACGACGCAAAGCAATAGAAAAAAAGATTTGATCCGTGTAAATTCGTAAAATCCGTGGCTAGTGTTGCATTGCAACCTGGGAGCAAGCCTGATGGCCTTTGCAATCTCCAGTACAGCCTTTCCCGACGGCGGCGACATTCCCAGAAAATTCACCTGCGACGGCGCCGATGTGTCTCCTGAACTTTCGTGGACCGAGCCCCCGCCGGGCACTCAGAGTTTCACGCTCATCGCCGACGATCCCGACGCGCCAGGCGGCACCTGGACTCATTGGGTTCTGTACGACCTGCCCGCCGCCGCCACCGGCCTGGCCGAGGGCGTGAACAAGATCGATGAACTCCCCGGCGGCGAGCGCCAGGGCCGCAACGACTTCCGCAAGATTGGTTACAACGGGCCCTGTCCTCCGCCCGGTAAGCCTCATCGCTATTTTTTCAAACTCTACGCGCTCGAGGGAAAGCTCGATCTCAAACCGGGCGCGAGCCGGCAGGAAGTGGAACAGGCGCTGCAGAGTCTTGTGCTGGGCCACGCCGAATGGATGGGGAAATACCGTCGCTGAGCACGCGTGGGTCGGACACTCCTGTCCGACGCCTTTGCTTTCGATTTGAATTGAGACGATGAACCGCTCTTTGCTCAGCTGAAAACCCAAATTTCAAAATACAAGGTCAAGTCAAAAGCGTCGGACAGGAGTGTCCGACCCACACAGAGCCAGACAAAAAATACGGGCGTCCCGACTCTCGCGAGTCGCCAGACGCCCGGGAAACTCTCCTCCAGAACTGCTCGCTCACAAAAATAAAGTATTGCACCCGCCGCTGAAAATGCACTGGCGTGCCAGAACCTGTCCACCAGCGTGCCGGGTACCCCACCCTCTTTTGCGCATTTTGCGAAAAGGGTGGTTGACGTCCCCCTAAAACATCCGATTCTATCGACTGGAACGGCGTTTTTGACCCGGATAATCTTATGTGATATCGTGATATCATAGTCGCGGTAACATGGGAGGCGCACCATGGCGCAACTGGTAGTCCGGAACATTGAGAATACGGTAAAGACGCGTTTGCGGCGTCGCGCCCAGCGCCACGGCCGCAGCATGGAAGAAGAAGTGCGAGACATTCTGCGCAGTGCGGTGAGCGCGGAAGATACTCCCAGCGGCGGACTCGGAACCGACATCTCCAGTTTATTTGTGGGAACCGGTCTGAGGTCCGATGTGCCCGAATTGCGCGGACACGCCATTGTGCCGGCAGAGTTTGAGTCATGATTGTCTTGGACACAAATGTGCTCTCTGCCCTGATGCGACAAACACCCGACACGAGAGTAATTGCCTGGCTGGACAAGCAGTCTCGCACCTCCGTTTGGACGACATCGGTAACCATGCTTGAGATCCGGTTTGGCCTTCAAATCATGGCCACCGGCCAGCGAAGATCCCGGTTGTTAGAGGCGTTTGAAACCCTTATCGAGAAAATGGGTCATCGAGTTGCTCCATTCGATGATGAGGCTGCGGCGCAGGCCGCGGACCTGATGGCCTCCCGGCAACGCAAGGGCCGGCCAGTTGAACTGCGCGACACTATGATCGCCGGTATCGTGTCGGCGCGCCACGCCACCCTGGCCACTCGCAACCTGTTTCACTTCGAAGATCTCTCGGTACCGGTCGTCAACCCATGGCTGGCCTGAACCGTTCTCCGCAAACCCGGGACGGACTGGCCCACCCCGGGCTGGCTGCGTAGTCGCCTCGGTTGCCGGGCCGCGTCCCGCTACTCCCACCCTTGCAAAAAACGCAAGGGTGGGGCAGCCTCAGATTTAGAAACCTTCGGGTCAAGATATTAACGTGGGCCAGCCCGCCTGAAAATGCACCGCTGTGGCGATGTGTGGAACGAGGCCAGTCACGCTGCGCTTGACACACCCTCCATCCCGCTCAGAGCCTTTATAACTGCGTTCGTGTAGGCGGCCAAATTCTTGACCCGTCCTAGAGCCTGCTGGCGATCTTTAGCTGACATTTCCTTGGTCACTTCTTGAACCCTTGCGCGCAGATCTGGAGGCGGATCCGGCAGGTGAAGGATAACGTAAATTTCGGGCCTTAGAATCAGGGCCAATGGATCAACAATTTCGTATTCTTTAGGTGGCATAGACCCTCCTGGTACGGCAGATTTGTTTGCACAAATCGCTTGAGCAATCTTCTTGCCTCTTTCAGTCTCGTCACCTGACGATGCATGTCATTGAATCGAATAGTCACACGAATGACATGCGTTTTCGAGCCTGTGTAAAAGCTGGCACTGGTCTAACCGAATGGCGTACAGAGGCTATCCATTCGGATAGTTCCGCACGAAGTTGAGAATGATTTCAGCAAGACAACGGGAAAGCGGGTATGTCGAACGCCTGGGTCCCCGCCTCGTTCGCCAATTTTGCGAATGAGTGGATGATTGGCCGACCTCATGCCGAGATTGCCTTAGTACAATCGGGGCAAAGCTTGTGCGTAACTTTCGCTTCGGAGTGCGATCTCACGTAGTACTCAAAGGGCTGCCAATCACCTTTTTTATCCTGAATTTTTTTGCACGATAGACATATGGGCAGCAGTCCCTCCAGAGTGCGGATATTCGCCATGGCCGCCTTGAGTTCTTGTAGCGCAATGTCTTTTTCATTCTCGGCCCGATCGCGGGCTGCCAGAGATGCTGACAACCGCTTCAGGTTGCGCCGTAATTCAAGTTGCGCTTGCACCTGGCGGCCCAGCGCCCGCAGCGCTTCCAACTGTTCCGGACTCAGCTCTCGAGCCACCCGGTCAAATACGCACAAGGTCCCTAGTGCGTGGCCCTCCCTCATCAAGGGTGCGCCCGCGTAGAAACGAATCTTGGGTTCTGAAACTACCAGAGGATTCTCGGCAAACCTTTCGTCTTCGCTGGCATCGGGCACGATGAAAACATCGGGCTGGAGAATCGCCGAGGCGCAGAACGCAATGTCGCGCGAGGTTTCCTTGACCGAAAAACCCACGCTTGATTTGAACCATTGCCGGTCGGCATCGACGAGGCTGATCAGCGCAATCGGGGTCTGGCACACGCAGGAAGCTAACAAGGTGAGATCGTCGAAAGCCGCCTCCGGCTCGGTGTCAAGGATTTCATAGCCGCGCAACGTAGCTAGCCGTTGTTGCTCGTTTGCTGGTTTGGGAGGAATCATCGCTGGCCTCCAGACTGGCCGCATCGCCCGGAGAGCGACTCTACTGCCATTTCCAGGAGAATTCAACCCGGTCTCTGGCCAAGCCGGTGGTTCCAGAACCTGCATGCGGCGCGCGACACCCCCGTCCAAACGGAGCTTGGACGGGCCACCTCGGGAGTAAGTATTTACTGATGTGTGGCGGCGTGCGACAGGCTGGCCTTCTGTATTTCCGGCGCGCTCTCTACCCGGTTCCTGCCGTTGGTTTTGGCGCGATAGAGGGCCATATCGGCGACGCGCAAGAGGTCATCTCCCGTGAGCTGTACGGCGGCGGTCGCATCTCTCGCCGCCAAGCCGATGCTGACCGTAACCGGAATGGGCCCGACCTCGGTTTCAATCGGACTTCCCGATAGGCAGACCCGCATCCGTTCCGCCGTGGCGATCAGGTCCGAAGTCGTGCACTCGGCCAGCACGATCAGGAACTCTTCTCCGCCGTAGCGGCCCACGTAATCGTAATTTCTAACCGAGGCAACGATGCGACTGGCCGCTTCACGCAACACCGCGTCTCCGGTCTGATGTCCGTAAGAGTCATTGATCCGTTTGAAGTGGTCAAGGTCTGCCATCATCACCCCTAGAGGATGTCCCATGCGCGAGCTGCGCTGGGTCTCACGCTGCAGCAGGCTTGTAATGGCTCCATGGTTCCACAGGCCAGTCAGGTGGTCGTGCGCCGACTGGAATTGCAGCTCGGTTTGGACCCGCAGCAAGGCATCCTGGAGATCTAATATACGTTTGCCGGTACGCATCCGGGCGCGCAGCTCGTTTACATCGAATGGCTTGGTAAGATAGTCATCCGCCCCAGCTTCCAGGCCGGCCACGATGTCTTCCTTTCTCCCCTTGGCGGTGAGCAGCAGCAGATACTTATAGCGGCCACCCTGTTGACTGCGGACCCGTCGGCACAGCTCAGTGCCTTCCAGACCCGGCATCATCCAATCCAGGATCACCATCTGCGGAGCATCTTGCTGTTGCAGGACGCTCCAGGCATCCAGCCCGTTCTCCAGTGCGGTAACGCGGTAATTCCATTTCCGCAACCAGCTCTCGAGGACCCGGCGAGATATGGGATCATCCTCCGCAATCAGCACTTCGTCTGGTCTCGATGACTCTGGTCCCGGACTTTGCGCCAGGCCCGAGAACGGATGAAGAATGCTCACCGTGTCGCTCCCGGCGAGGCCTTCATGGCCCGACAGAGATCAGCTAAATGCTGCTCCAGAGATGCGAACACCCCGGCCGCCTCCGACAGATTTTTCTCGTGTCCCATGTGCTCCAGGGCCCGCGAAGCTTGTAACGCTTCTACCGCTCCCAGATAACCGAGTTCGCCCTTGAGGCTGTGGGCCGCTCGCATTACTGCGTCCGCATCGGACTCAGCGATGGCTTTGCCCAATTTATGCAAAAGCTTGGGAGATTCCTGCAGAAAAATCTCACACAATTCCCAAAATAGCTCTTCGTCTCCGCCCAAGCGTTCGACCGCCTCGTCCTTCCCCCACAATACTTTTTCAGCAGCAGTCCCGCCCGGACCGCGGGGCGGTATGGGGACGGCAGCCTGTGTCGTTCCGGACCCGCTCCCAGTGACCGACGCCGGTTTCATCACGCATTCACCCTTACCTGGCGAAAAGCACCCTTGTAAATACTGTCGGCGGGCCGCGGTTTTTCTTTATCCCCGAGTGAGATTGGCCGAGTGGCAACCGTTGCCTCGACTCGGCGCAATCGCCTAAAGGACACGCCCAAAAGGGGACTCGTCGCGCACCGCCAACTGAAGTGTGCTGACCCTTCGGCTAGATTCCCACAGCTCGGCGGCATAAAGCCGACCCCTGATCCGCCGATGAGTCCAACAGATGAGTATTCCGCGCCATAGTGCCCGCTGGTTTGGGGCTCGCCCTGCCAAAGGGCCCGAAAGCATTGCGCCGCGTGACGGGGCGGCCGAATCCTCGCGTGAGCAGCGTTGATGGCGCAACCGCCGGCCGCTTCAGCGCCGCCAGGTGGCGGCACGCCAGAAGTTGGTGGATCAGTGATTCTCTGGTTCGTTGAGATGCAGGACGTGAAATTCTTGGAATTCTTTAATCATCTGGCCCCTGCTGACTTCATGCCCCACGGGTCGCCCGCGCTGGCCGGAGTCATTTCGCTATCCATGGCGAAATGGATGCCAACACTGGGACACGGGCGCAAATCAACGTCATGAATGCCCATCCGGAGCAGCGCATGGAGCAAAGCACGGTGGCCTTGCAAGAGAGCCAGGACCGCCTGTCCGGAATTCTCGGGTCGGCCATGGACGCAATCATCACGGTTGACCGTGACCAGCGCATCCTTCTATTCAACTCTGCCGCCGAGCAAATGTTCGGCTGCCCGGCCGCCGAGGCGGTCGGACAGCTCGTTGTGCGCTTTATTCCGCAGCGGTTCCAAGCTGCCCACGGCAGACACATGCGCAACTTCGGTGAAACCGGCGTTACCAAGCGGACCATGGGCGCGATGGACACGCTATCGGCGATGCGGGCAGATGGCACGGAATTTCCGATCGAGGCCTCCATCTCGCAGATCGTCGCTGGTGGGAAAGAACTGTTCACCGTCATCCTGCGAGACATAACACAGCGCGTGGAAGCTCAGGCGGCGCTGCGGGCCAACGAAGAGATGCAGCGCCTGCTGCTCGATGGCGTCACCGACTACGCGGTTTACATGCTTGACCCCGAGGGCAAGGTCGCCAGCTGGAACGCCGGAGCAGCTCGCATCAAGGGCTACACTGCGGAAGAAATTCTGGGCCAGCCCATCTCCGTCTTTTATCCTCCGGAGCAGCAAGCCAGCGGAGTCCCCCGCATGACGTTGCAGGAAGCCCTTGTCAAGGGCCGCTTCGAGGGCCAGGGACAACTCATGCGTAAGGACGGGTCCATCTTCTGGGCCCGAGTGGTCATTCTTCCCATCTATGACCAAACCGGAAAACTGCGGGGCTTTTCCAAGGTCTTGCATGACATCACCAAGCAAAAGCAGGCGGACGAGAAGCTGGCGGCACAAGCCCAGGACCTGGCCCGGCAAGCCGTCGAACTGGTGCGCTCGCAGCAGGCGCTTGAAAGGCAAAGCCGGATGCTGCAGTCGGTGCTCGACAGTATCGCCGACGGCCTGGTCGCTGCCGACGAGCAAGGACGGTTCATCATCTGGAACCCGGCTGCGCAGAAAATTCTTGGCCTGGGCGCGGCCAACCTGGGCAGCCAGGGGTGGTCAGAGCATTACGGACTCTTCCTGGATGACACGGTAACTCCCTTTCCCGCTGAGCAGCTCCCCCTGGCACGCGCCATTCGTGGGGAGACCAGCACCGCGCAGATGTTTGTGCGCAATCCAGAGCTCGAGGAGGGGGCATGGATCGAGGTCAATGGCGGCCCGTTGAAAGACAAGGATGGCGGAGTTCGGGGCGGGGTTGTGGCATTCCGCGACATTACCCATAAGCGAAATTCCGAGCGTGAAATCCATCAGTTGAATTCCGAGCTGGAGCACCGGGTAGCAGAGCGTACTGCCCAGCTGGAAGAAGCCAACCAGGAACTGGAGTCTTTCACCTACAGCGTGGCCCATGACTTGCGCGCCCCGCTGCGTCACATCGCGGGCTTCTCGGGAATTCTGCTGGAAGAGTTTGGTCCTGCTCTCACCGCCGAAGGGGGACGTTATGTGCAGCGGATTCACGAAGGGACCCAGAAGATGGGCCAGTTACTGGATGAGTTGTTGGCCCTGGCTCGCGTGGGACGCCGAGCGCTCAATCTCCAGGTAACCGCCCTGACCTCCATGGTTAAGGAAGTGATCAGCATTCTGCAGCCTGAGATCGAGGGGCGGCACGTGGAATGGAAAATTGCCGACCTGCCATCAGTCGAGTGTGACCCGACATTGACCAAGCAGGTATTCCAGAACCTGATTTCCAACGCCCTCAAATACTCACGACCCCGTTCGCCCGCCGTCATCGAGATTGGGCAAATGAACGTCAATGGAGACTCTGTGATCTTCGTGCGCGACAACGGCGTCGGCTTCAGCATGAAGTATGCCGACAAACTGTTCGGAGTATTTCAACGCCTGCACAGCTCCGAAGAATTTGAGGGCACCGGGGTGGGTCTGGCCACCGTGCACCGAATTATCAAGAAGCACAAAGGCAGACTGTGGGCCGAAGCGGAACTGGACAGCGGCGCGACGTTTTACTTCACCCTCGGCGGCCCGCAACCCGCAGCGGCGCATAAAGAAACTATGAAAGTGGGCGTGTAATCATGAATTTCGATGAGACCGACATCCTGCTGGTGGAAGACAGCGGGGACGACGCCGAGCTGGCCATCCATGCTCTGCGCCGCGAACACCTGGCAAACAATATCTTCATCGCCAGAGATGGAGAGGAAGCTCTGGACTTTCTATTTTGCCGCGGCCCCTATTCTGCACGTTCCTTCGAACGCCCACCCAGGCTGGTCCTGCTCGATTTGAAATTGCGTAAAGTGGATGGCATCGAGGTCCTCAAACAACTCAAGCAAGACCAGCGTACCAAGGCCGTTCCCGTCGTTGTCTTAACTTCTTCGCGCGAAGAACAAGATCTGGTTCGCAGTTACGAGCTGGGGGCCAACAGCTATATTCAGAAGCCGGTGGACTTCGAAAAATTCCGGGAGACAGTGAAAACGGTGGGTCTGTACTGGATGGTGATCAACCGGCTTCCCGTGTTCCGTGAAGCCAAACAGGCAGCTGGGGAGGGATCGTGATGAACACCACCGCTACCAGAACGGCCCGCGAAACCGAACCCTCGCACGCCCTCAAGCCCCGGCTCCGGGTCTTGCTGGTGGAAGACGACCCTGCAGACCGCGACCTGATTCTGAGCGAACTGAACAAGGGTGAATTCGAGATTCACAGCGACGCGGCTGTAACGGCCGACGAGTTCCGCCAAAGGATAAGAGCGAACTGCCCCGACGTGGTTCTGGCCGACTACAACCTGGGGCAATGGCGGGGCACGGATGCACTGGAGATCATGCGTGAAGAAGGTCTCGACATCCCCTTGATTCTGGTCTCGGGTGCTCTGGGAGATGTCACCGCGGTTGAGTGCATCAAGCAAGGCGTGACCGACTACGTTCTGAAAGATTCCCTGGGCCGTTTGCCGATGGCACTGCGGGGCGCGCTGAAGGACAAGAGTGCGCGCGAAGAACGCAATCGGGCCGAGGAATCCCTGGCCCAGAAAGTGGAGGAGTTGGCCCGCTCCAATGCCGACCTGGAACAGTTTGCTTACGTCGCCTCCCATGACTTGCAGGAGCCTTTACGAATGGTAGCGGCCTACACCCAGCTTTTGGCGGAGCGCTACCGCGGCAAACTCGATGAACAAGCCGACAAGTACATCAACTATGCCGTAGAAGGCGCTGTCCGCATGCAAAGCCTGATCCAGGATTTGCTGGCGTTTTCCCGGGTGGGACGGCAGGAGATCGGGGTCAAGAGCACGGACTGCAACGAAATCGTGGAGCGGACCATCGAGAACCTGCAAGGCACGATCCTGGAGAGCGGGGCGGTGGTCACCCATGGGCCTTTGCCCAGGCTGATGGTCAGGGGTTTGCAATTGCAACAGGTGTTTCAGCACCTCATCGGAAATGCGCTGAAATTCAGGGGCCCCCAGACCCCCGCCATTCAGATCGCAGCGACGAAAGAGGGAGCCGAATGGACCTTCACTGTGGCTGACAACGGTATCGGCATTTCCCCCGAGTACGCCGAGAGCGTGTTCATCATTTTCAACCGCTTGCACACGCGTACCGAATATCCCGGCAACGGCGTTGGCCTGGCCATCTGCAAGAAAATCGTCCAACAGCACGGCGGAAGGATCCGGGCCCTGCCCCGGGACGGGGGTGGCACCATATTCAATTTCACCTGGCCGGCGGAAGAACTTGCAGAAGGCCGGGGCCCGGCATGGTGACGACGATGGCGGAAATTCTGTTGGTGGACGACAATCCCGCCGATCTGGATTTGACCATTGACGCGCTGGCGCAAAGCCCGTGGCGGACCCACGTCAGTACGGTCTCCGACGGGGCCGAGGCCATGGCCTATCTCTACCGGGAGGGAAAATACTCCGAGGCCATTCGCCCCCACCTGGTCCTGCTGGACCTGAATTTGCCCCGCAAGGACGGACGTGCCGTCCTGGCAGACATGAAGTCGAAACCCGCCCTGCGCCGGATACCGGTCGTAATTTTCAGCACGTCGCAGGCCCGAAAGGACATCGAGAGCAGTTATGAATTGGGGGCCAACAGCTATGTCAGCAAACCGCCCACCTTGAGCGAGTGGGTTTCCGCCGTGAAGGTACTCAACGAATTCTGGATCGGGTGCGCTTGCCTGCCACGCGAGGTGGAATCATGAACAACGGACATGCCCATATCCTGCTGATTGAAGACAACCCTGGCGACGCGGACCTGGTACGCCTCCGCCTGGTAGAGGCCGATTCTAATATCGCAGTCTCCTGCGCCACGCGGCTCTCCGCCGGACTGGCTTCACTGGTTGCGGAAACACCTACCATGGTGCTGCTCGACCTGAACCTGCCCGACAGTCATGGCGCGGAAACTTACCGCCGGGTGCTCGAGGCAGCGGCTGGCGTCCCTATCGTCGTACTGTCCGGGATGGACGACGAAGAAATAGCGGTCAACGCCGTCCACGAGGGGGTCCAGGACTATCTGGTCAAAGGCAGCTTCGACAGCCGGCAACTGGCCCGCGCCATGCGCTATGCGATTGAACGCCAGGCCTTGCTGACTTCCCTCGACATGAGCCGGCGTCAGCAACTCCAGTTCAAGAATGAATTCCTTTCCCACGTATCGCACGAGCTGCGGACTCCCCTCACCTGTATTCATCAATTCGTCTCGCTTATTCTCGATGGTCTGGCGGGCAAGGTGGTTCCCGAGCAGCGCGAGCACCTGGAAACCGTGTTCCGCAGCGTGATCCAGCTGCGGGCCATGATCACCGACTTGCTGGAAGCCACCCGGGCAGAGTCCGGAAAGATCTCGATCCAGCCGCACTGCGTGCTCATCGGCGAGGTCATCCGGCAAGCGGTAGCGATGCTGCAAAGCACGGCCCGAGCCAAGGCAGTCGGCCTGGAGGCTGCGGTTGATATCAGGATTCCATTCGTTTACGCCGACTCCAACCGCATCCTCCAGGTGCTGGCCAATCTGCTGGAAAATGCCATCAAATTTACCCGGACCGACGGATCGGTCATGATTAAGGCCTACCTTACCGAAAGTGATCCCGACTTCGTCCACATATCCGTCGCTGATACCGGCCGCGGCATCAGCCCGGAAGCGAAAGCCCTGATCTTCGAGCGGCTGTACCAGGACCCCAATTCGGTCGATGATAGCCGCAAAGGGCTGGGGCTGGGGCTCTACATCGCGAAAGAACTGGTCCGGCTTCACGGGGGGAGGATCTGGGTTGAGAGCCAGCTGTCGCACGGCAGTACTTTTACTTTTGCGCTGCCATTATTTTCGCTGGCAAAATTTATCGCCCCCGTCATCACCCAAAAGGGCCGCTTACGAGAGCATCTTTCACTGATCACTCTGGAGCTCACGCCCTTGCCCAGCTTCGCCGCCACCCTGAAGGAGGTCCGCCAGCATTGCCTGCAACTCCTGGAACCTTGCATCCTCGGCGACAAAGACGCAATCCTGCCCGCCCTGGACCACCTCGGCCCAGTGGAGACCGTGATGATTGTGATTTCTGCCGACGCACATGGCGCCACGATCGTCGAGAGGCGTATCCGTGAACAATTGGAGCGCTCTGACCGTCTGCGGGCCAATTGCACCTTCAAACTTTCTTCGGTCGGCCTGAAGCTGCCGGCGGCGGATCGCCCGGAGCCTGTGGATAAGCTGATTCAGGAAGTTGCCGATGGTATTACAGCGATGACCGTGGCGGCGTTGCAGCGCACCCAGCCGCCCTCGAACTGAGGAGGAAAACCTTGTCGTTTGCGAAAGCCAAACCAGAATCTAGCAGCTAACCAACAAAGGAGAAACACTATGGACAAACCGAAGATCCTGATCGTTGACGATGATCCCGACCTGAGACGAGGTCTAAACCTGCGTTTGCGCGCCAGCCACTTCGAGACCGCCTATGCAGCCGATGGCTTCTCCGCGATTGCCATGGCCCAGAAGGAGCGGCCGGACCTGATCATTCTCGATATTGGCCTGCCCGCGGGGGACGGCTTTGTGGTGCTGGACCGCTTGCAGCAGAGCGCCACGCTGGCTTCTATTCCAGTCATCGTCCTCACCGCGCGCGACCCCCAGTACAACCGGGAACGCACCTTGAAGGCGGGGGCATGCGCTTTTCTGCAAAAGCCCGCCGACAACAACGAATTGATGGACGTGATTCGCACCACCCTCAATCCGGTATGGCCAGGCACGGCGGCCGCAGCTCTGCCCGGTCACTAGACAGGAAATTCTCGCTGCAGCGCAAAAATACCCGCCAGATTCCTGCCTGGCGGGTACAGTCTGCAGACGAGCTGTTTCTACGCTGCTTTCTTCATCTGCCTTACCTTGGCCCAACGTGCCCTCTGGGCGGCCGCAATCTTCCGGCGCGCCGCCACCGAGAGCCGCCTCCGCCTCGGCTTGGTATAAGAACGTCCGTTATTCAGCTTACCCAGGACCGAAAGAGCGGCATCAACGTGTCTTAGTTGATCGAGCAGACTCGTTCGTTCCACTCTCAGTTGCGAGACTACAGACTCCAACCCCCTCAGATTTGCCATGAATCCCCCCTCGGCCACCGATCTTAGCAAAACCTCCTCAATCGCGCCGCCGATCGGACCGATTTAACGGGACTTCCTGACGTGGCGCACACTATGACCCTCGACCAGATGGAAGAGTTCTTCCGCCAGATTCTTGGTGTGATCGCCAGCGCGTTCAAATGCCTGCGCCATGAAGAGCAGGTTGGTCACCTCGTAGCTCCTGCGTCCCGCCCCCTTTTCCAGGTACTGACGGAACACGGAATGACACACTTGATCCATGTCGTAGTCCATCTTAATCACCGATTCAGCCAGTCCCAGATCGCGCGCCACAAATCCCTGATAGACCCTCGCCAGCATTTCCTGCAAAACCTGGGCCATCTCGATCAGAGACGCGGACTCTTTGGAGTTTAGCGGTGCCGGCAGGCCGTGAATTCGCTGTACCACCGACCAGATCAGGTCGCCAACGCGCTCGAGATCGATTGTGAATTTCAGACAGGCGAGCAGTTCACGCGCCTCCGCCTCGGGTACCTGGGTGACGGCCGCGGGCGTGGCATCATCCACCTGCCGTTCGATCTGGTCCAGTTCCTTTTCGCACTGTCGCACCGCCAGAAAAGCGATTCGCGAGCCGGTCACAATGTAATCGCGGGCATTGAACGCAGCATCCTTGGCAATCAGGCAGGCTCGCAGCGTGGTGTCGATCGCCTGCTTGCTCGCTTCTGACTTCTCTTTGCGTGATCTTTTCATGGCTGGCGGTGAGGAATTCAGGCTAGCAGAGTCGGCGCATCCGGGCCAGTCCGCCCCGCAACTGAGAACTGGCAACTGGAAACTGCAAACTGGTTTTATCTGACTTGCTTCCGCCAGAGTGTCCCAGTGTGAAGCAATTAGAAACCTTTATCCGCGCCTGCGCCGCGTCTGCATCCACCAACGTGGCCTAGGATGTATCAATCCACCATTTTCCGCCACACGGCCAGAGTCAAAAACCGCGGGCGGGGGCGCCCGCGCCACACCAACCCGGCTGACTTATACTTGCCGCTGGGCAACCGGCCCGCTACGGAGATTCCGGGACGATGGTGACTGGCAACGTCCAGGCGGTGGAGCTGGTCTTCCTGCTGCTGTTGCTATTCGTGGTGGCCTTCGGAACCCTGGCGCGGAAGCTTCAGGTTCCATACCCCATCGTGCTCGTGATTGCGGGAGGGCTGCTCGGCTTCATTCCCGGAATTCCAAGAATCACGCTCAACCCCGACCTCATCTTCTTCGTGATTCTTCCGCCTCTTCTTTATTCCGCCGCCTGGGTCACCTCCTGGCGGGAGTTCTCTTACAACCTGGTCAGTATCCTGCTTCTGGCTTTTGGCCTGGTTATTTTCACCGTTATCGGAGTGGCGGAAAGCGCGCACTGGTTATTTTCTGGCTTCGACTGGAAACTCGGTCTCGTCCTGGGCGCCGTCATCGCACCCACCGATGCCATCGCCGCCACGTCGATTGCCGAGCGCGTTGGCATCCCCAGGAGAATCATCGACCTGATCGAGGGCGAGAGTCTGGTCAACGATGCCACCGGCCTCCTGGCCCTGGAATTCGGCATCGCCATCGTGCTGCGTAACGAAACTCCGACGGTCGCGGGCGGTATCAGTCGCCTGGCTTACCTGATTATTGCCGGTGTGGGCGTCGGTCTGATTACAGGCTGGATCGTGAACTGGATCGAAGTTCGTATTGACGATGGTCCGATCGAAATCGCCATCAGCATATTGGTTCCCTACGCCGCCTACCTGACAGCGGACAGACTGCGTGCCTCCGGCGTGCTCGCGGTAGTGGTCTGCGGACTTTATCTCAGCCGCCGAAGTTCCGGCTTCTTCTCTCCGCAAGTGCGCCTGCAGGCCTGGGCGGTGTGGGAGGCCCTTGATTTTATCCTCAATGGCCTGGTTTTTGTGTTGATCGGTCTGCAACTACCTTACGTCCTGGCCGGAATTCGCAATTACAGCCACGCTACGCTTTTCCTCTACGGAGCTCTGTTCAGCGCGCTGGTTATTGCCTTGCGAGTAGTCTGGGTGTTTCCCGGCGCCTACATCGCCTACTGGACTCGGACCCGCCTGCTGCATCAGAAGCTGAAATGCCCAAGCGTGCAGGGCATTCTGGTTCTGGGCTGGACTGGCATGCGAGGAGTGATCGCGCTCGCCGCCGCCATCGCGCTGCCCCAGGCCCTGGCCGACGGCAGCCCGTTTCCGCAGCGCAACCTGATTGTCTTTCTGGCGTTCTGCGTAATTCTGGTGACCCTGGTGCTCCAGGGACTCACGCTTCCCTGGGTGGTCCGGATTCTGGGCATCGCCGACCCCCCGGGCTCCAACCTGGAAGAGGAAACTGCACGAAGGGAAATACTCGAGACCGCGCTCGCTTTCCTGGATGAATCCCGCCAGAAGAGCGGGGCTGAATTCGACGCCATTTACCAGGACCTTACCACCCACTATCGCCATCGTCTCTCCGACGTCAGCGGGAAAGAAGACAGCGAGAACAGCGTCAGCCCCGAACACCACGAACGCTTAACCCGTATTTCTCGCGAACTGCTTCGGCTGGAACGGCAAACCGCGGTCCGCCTGCGCAACCAAGGCCGCATCAACGACGAGACACTGCGGCGGTTGGAGCATGAACTCGACCTGCGCGAGGCCGGCCCCAGTCACGTCTGAGGCGTGCTTCTACACTGGCTTTTCGACCAGCGGAAGAAATACCTGGAAGCGGGTGTCTCCGGGCTTCGAATTGACCTGGATTGTGCCGCGATGCTTTTTCACGATGCGCTGCACCGTGTCGAGACCCAACCCGGTTCCCTCGCCGACTCCCTTGGTGGTGAAGAAAGGCTCGAAGATGTGCGCCTTTACCTCGGGCGAAATTCCGGGACCATTGTCGGCGATTTCGACCACAACGCATGTGTCATCGCGGTAGGTGCGCACTCGCAGCTCGCCTTTTCCACCCATGGCATCAATCGCGTTGTCAATGATGTTGGTCCATACCTGGTTGAGCTCACTGCCGAATGAATTCACCAGCAGCGGGACCTTTTCATACTCACGCCTCACCGTAACTCCGCGCTTGAGTTTGTGATGCAGGATGGTGAGAGTGTTCTCCAGGCCCTTGACCACGTCCACACTCTGCGCCGGTGTCTGGTCCATGTAGGTGTATTCCTTGACCGCCCGCACCAGGTCTGAGATACGCGATGTGCTGCTCTCGATTTCGTTCAACAGGTTTGCAATCTCAACCGAGGCCGCGATGCGGACCAGCGCGGCCCGGGCGACGTCAGCGTCCAGGGTCGCGAACAGCGACTCCAGCACCTCCGGCTTCACCCCCCGGTGCGCCAGATCGGAGGCCAGTTGCCACAGGTCGCTTTGTCCGTGACTGCGTAACAAGGAATCAATCTGATCTTCCAGGTCGCTGATGGCCAGGGTGTCGAGCGGGTCCTGGGCAGGTTGCAGGAACGAAGCTTCCAGCCTTTCGATTTCTGATTTCTGGGCCGCCGTAAGCTGGTGTTTTCCCAGTTCCTGTACCGCGTCCTTGATTCGCTTGAACGCGTCGCGCAGAAGGCTGGTCGCGCGTTTGGCGGCCGAGGCGGGGTTATTGAGTTCATGGGCCAGGCCCGCGGAAAGTTTCCCCAGACCTGCCAACCGGTCGCGCTGCTGCTCCACCCGGGTGACCTCGCGGATCCGGTCGGCCATGACGCCCACCAGCCGCTGGGTCAACTCCGGCATTTTCTGTATCAGTTCCGGAAAGCGTGACGAGGGAAATTTCAGGATGCGGGATTCGGTGAGCGCTCGCCCGGTTACTACCGACTTCTTCATTCGGGAAAAAGGCAGCACTCCGGTGACGCTGCCGGCCGCGAACGGAATTACAAAAGTTTCGCCGTTGATGTCGCCGCGCGCCTGAAGTTCTCCTTCGAGAATCACCACCATCGAGCTCGCGAGATCCCCCAGTTGCAAGTACACATCTCCCGGCTTCAGCCTTATCTCCTCGGTCTGGCTGATGAACCAATCCAGTTGATCATCAGGCAAACCCTCAAACGTCGGAATACGCCGCAATTCTGATTTGTCGATCATTCTTCCTTACACCTTGCTCAGATACTGATGAATAAACTGCACCGCCACCGATCCTTCACCCACTCCAGAGGCCACCCGCTTGACCGAGCCATGGCGCACGTCGCCGACCGCAAAAATGCCGGGCACATTGGTCTCCAGGAGAAAAGGGTCCCGCTCCAGCCCCCAGCCTTTGGGGCGTTGCCCGTCGCGGATGAGGTCCGGGCCGGTCAGGATAAAACCGCGTTCGTCGCGCTCGATCAGGCCCGCCAGCCAGTCCGTCCGCGGTAGCGCGCCTATGAAGATAAACATCGAACTGGCCGGCACGCGCTCGAGTTTGTTGGTGTCCGAGCACAGCACCGAAATCTCTTCCAGGTGAGTGGCACCGTGAGCCTCGACCACGCTGGCGTGAGCCCAAATCTGTATGTTTGGAGTTTCCTTGATCTGGTCGATGAGATACTGCGACATGGTGCTGGCCAGCGAATCCCCGCGCACCAGGATGACCACGCGCTCCGCATACCTGGCGAAGTTCATGGCCGCCTGGCCCGCCGAATTTGCGCCGCCTACCACATACACAATCTCACCCTTGCAGGACAGAGCTTCGGTGGCGCCACCGCCATAGTAGATTCCCGCACCCTGAAGGCGGTCGATACCCTCCGCCTCAAGCTTGCGCCACTGCACTCCGGTCGAGATCATCAAGGCGTGGCACGAAATTTCGTTTCCGTCCGCCAGCTTGATGATCCGGTAAGATCCTTCGGTGCGAGCGTTGACAGCTTCCAGCGGCGACAGGATTTCCACGCCGAAACGCTGGGCCTGCACGACTGCCCGCCGCGCCAAATCGTTGCCGCTGAGCCCAGCCGGAAATCCCAGATAATTCTCGATACGTGAACTCATTCCCGCCTGGCCGCCGGGCGCCTCCCGCTCGACCATCACCGTGTGCAGCCCCTCGGACGCACCATAGACCGCAGCCGCCAGGCCAGCCGGCCCTCCTCCCACGATGGCCAGATCATAAAAATTTGTCTGCGCCCGGGTCCGCAACCCTACCTTCTTGGCAACATCCGCCGGAAGGCTTTCCAGAAGTTTGGTTCCGTCCGGAAACAGCACCACCGGAAGCTCAGACGCCTCCGGTCCGAGCGCCTCCAGCAGCCGCTTGGTTTCCGGATCGTTGGCGGAAATCTCGACGTCGATCCACTGGTAGGGAACGTGATTTCGCGCCAGAAAGTCCCGCAAATCATACGAGCGCGGCGACCAGCGTGTGCCCAGTACACGGATTCCATCGTAGGTTGGCCGGTAGGTGGCCTGCCAGTCATCCAGCATGTCATCGAGCTGCGGATACAAGTGCTCGTCCGGAGGATCCCAGGGTTTCAGAAAAAAATAATTGATGTTGGCCTGGTTGATGGCGCTGATGGCGGCATTCATGTCGGCGTAGGCGGTCAGCAATGCCCGCTTCGCTTTGGGAAAAATCCGCATTCCCTGCTGCAGAAATTCCACGCCATCCATGCGCGGCATGCGCTGGTCGGCCAGCAGCAGGGCCACGCTGTCATTCCGCACTTTCAACTGTTTGAGGAGATCCAGCGCCCCTTCCGGAGAGTCGCTTCCAATCACCCGGTATTCCGCGCCATACTTCGACCGCAAATCGCGCTCGATCGACCGCAAGACGTCAGAGTCGTCATCCACACTCAATAAAATCGGCTTCGCCATGATTCAATCTCAGCTTTAATAATGGAGGTAATTCTAGACTTCCGAAGACTTGGATGTCCTATAGATGCGGGAAACCTCTGCTCGGCACCACAGTTTTCTTCCTCCGCAGCCCACGTAGGGGCGGGTCTCCTGACCCGCTCTGGCCGAGCGCAGCTCGGCAATGCGGCTTCGGGAGAGTGGATCACGAAAATCGATTGTACAAATCCCGCGAGCACTCACCGCAAGCGCCATTCTGCTTCAAGTTGGCGCCCCTCCTCAGCAATAGCAGAAACCAGCGCTTCCATCTGCGCCTCTGTGACCGCCGGATTCATGCAAGTGAGCTTGAGACACTGCCGGCCGCGGACCCGGGTATGACCGATGACTGCAACCCCGCGATCGAACAGGCGCTGCCGCAGCGCTGCGTTAAAGCCGTCTTCATCGGCCCTTCGACCCACGGGAACATAACGGAAAACCACCGTGCTGAGACTGGCTCCGTGGACGAGCTGCAGTGTGGACGTACGGGTCACCGCACCGGCGGCATAAACCGCCAGTTCCATGGTGCGGTCGATCATCGCACTTAACTTCCGGCGTCCCATCATTTGTAAGGAAAGCCACAGCTTGAGCACATCGAAGCGGCGAGTGGTCAAAAGCGAATTTGTGACCAGGTTGGGGATGCCGTGTGCTTCGTGGACCTCCGGATTAAGGTAGTCAGCGTGCAGTTCGATGAGCTCGAAGTGACGAGCGTCGCGCACCAGGAAAGCGCTGGCCGGGATGGGCTGCCAGAAGAGCTTGTGAAAGTCGATGCCCATGGAGTCCGCCGATGCCACTCCTTCCAATTTTGCCCGGTGGCATTGCGAAAACAGCAGCGCGCCGCCGTAGGCGGCATCGACGTGCAGCCAGGCCCCGGTGGAGTGGGCGAGATCGACAATCTCCGGCAGCGGATCCACGGAGCCAAAGTCCGTGGTCCCGGCCGTGGCCACGATAGCAAACGGAAGCAGGTTCCTGTCCCGCATGCCGTCCAGCGCGGCGCGCAAACTCTCCGGCCGCATTCGGAATTCGTCGTCCACTGCTACCCGGACAACAGCGTCAGTCCCAAGCCCAAGCTGCACGGCCGATTTTTCGACGGTAAAGTGGGCCACCTCGGAACAGAGAATTCGCATGCGCGCCGCTTCGGGCGGCAAACCCCGTTTCTGTGCCGGCCACTGAAACCGCGACTTCAGAAATGCATCGCGGGCCAGAAGCAAGCCCATGTAGTTGGATTGTGTCCCTCCCGCGGTAAAGGTGCCGCCCGCGCCGGCGGGGAATCCCGCCTCGGCAGTGAGCCACTGGACAAACTTTTGCTCCAGGAGCGTGGCCATGGGTGCTTGGTCAAAAGAATCCATGGACTGATTTAAAGCGCTGATCACCGCTTCCGCGGCCAAAGCCGCCAATAGCGGCGGACAATGCAGATGGGCCGCGGTATTCGGATGGCTCACCACCACTGAGTTAGAGATGATGGTTCCCAGTTGGTCGAACACTGCCTCAGGCGCCGCGCCTGCATCAGGAAGAAATTCGGGATCGATCAAGGCAGACAGCGCGGAGGGACTCTTCCCCCTATAACAATGATCGGGCAGTGACGAGCAGAGCAGTTCAGCAACCCGCGCCATCTGCTCCCTGTACAAGTTCTTGCTCGCCGGCGTGGCGGTCAGAAAGTCGGATTCAAACAAGTCAGCGCCTCAACGGGATATTTCGACAGTTGATCTATATCTACAGGAAACACACGAATGTCGAAAGCCGTCGAGCGGGAAAATTATGAGTCCGTGATTATTTCTCTCCGAAGCGGAAGATCACGCCTGCGCTGAGGCGCAGATTGTTTTGCCGGTCGTTCAATCCATTGGTGAACTGCGTGCGGTAATAGTCCGCTTCCAGTGCGCGGACGGCAAAGTGCCGTGTAATTCCTATGTCCAGGCCGCCGCCCGCGATCACGGCGAAAGCATTGGACGAGCCCGCAAATCCCGAACTGTCCGAGGCAAAGCTTCCGCTGGCATGCGCCCCGCCCAGCAGGACCTGAGCGAAGGGCGCAAAATGCCCGGACTTGTGCCAACTGTAGCGCGGCCCAAACAGGTAGGAGGTGAGGGTCAGGTCCTGGCCCGAGCCTCCGATGTCTGATGCCCGCTGGCTGCTGACTTCCGCGACCACGCCGAAGGAGTGGGTGAAGTTATAGGCGAACCAGGCGTTCGCGCCATGCATGGAAAAGCATCCGCATCCGTCCGGCGGTGCGTTGGCGCGAACGTAGCTGTAGTCTGCTCCCAGTTCCGCAACGGGCGCGCCCTGGGCCAACGCCGGCACCACGGAGAGCAAGCTCAATCCCAAAACGAGTCCGTACCGCACGGTCCGCCGAATTAGATATCGAATTAGACTAAGCATCTTGATTTGTCCTTGTCTGCCATCTGCCGCGTCGTTATTTGTTCCTGCCAGCATTTGAGAATGACTGTCCCCTCACTTCACAATCAGGGTGAACGTGGTGGAGACATGCTGCGACCCGCTGGTGCCGGTGACCGTAATGGAGACGCTCTGGGCTGGCCCCGAGAACCCCCCGTTGCAACCGGTCAACATGAACGTCGCCCCCGCCAGGGTCGCGATCATCAGCAGAATCGGCAGGGACCGGACGAGGCGTTTCCGCCGTCCGGCCATCACACACAAGCCGGCCGCCAGGCTGATCGGTACGAACGGGAAGCGCTGCTGGTGTCCGGGGATGCCGGCTGTGTGCGCCGCCGTCTGAATGGTCAGCACCGTAGTCGCGCCGGATGCGCCCGGAACCACCGTGGGCGGAGTGAAAGTCGCAGTGGCCCCCGCGGGCAGACCCGAGGCCGACATGATCACCACACTGTCAAAGGGGCCGCCCAGCGGCGGCACCATAATATTGATGTCCACCGCTTCCCCCGCCTTGACCGTGAAGGGAGTTGACGGAGCGGTCACGCCAAACGTCGTAGCCACCTCCAGCCCCATTTCGCTCGAAGTCGAAGCCGCTGCTGCCGCGTTGCCCGAATAGACCGCGGTAATCGAGAGTTCACCGGCCGAAAGACTGGTGCTGGTGAACGTCGCCACTCCGGACGAGTTCACGTCGCCGGTCCCGAGCAGGGTGCTGCCGCTGTAGAAGCTGACCGTTCCCCGCGGGGTGCCCGTGGGTGCAGGCGTCACCGTTGCGGTGAAGGTGATGCTTTGTCCGAAAACGGCTGGATTGGGCGCAGCCGCCAGCGCCGTGCTGGTGGCCACTATGGCCGTTACTCCTACTGCGGAAGACGTGGAAGCCGCAAACGCGGTGTTGCCGGAATACTCTGCCGTAATCGAGTTCATGCCGGGCGAGAGACTGGAAGTGATCAGAGTCGCCACCCCGGACGAATTAACCTTCGCCGTACCCAGCAGTGTGCTGCCGCTAAAAAAGCTGACCGTTCCCGCCGGCGTCCCCGTGGGCGCGGGCGTGACCGTAGCTGTGAGTGTGACCGGTTGTCCCACGGTGGATGGATTGGGCAAGGCTGCGAGCGCGGTCGCAGTGACGGTCTGAGGATTGATGGTCACACTCTGGGCGGTCGAAGTCGAACCTACCGACCCGGTGTTGCCGGAATAAACCGCTGTCAGGCTCGACGTCCCCAGAGGCAGGCTGCTGGTGCTGAAGCTGGCGATTCCTGAAGAATCGACCGTCCCGGTTCCCAGCAACGTGGCCCCATTGAAAAAGCTCACCGTGCCGGCAGGCGTCTGGGCCGGTGCGGGCACTACGGTGGCTGTAAGCGTAACGGGCTGTCCGGCGAAGGCCGGGTTGGGCGAAGCCAGCAGAGTGGTCGCGGTAACGACCTGAGGAATCGTTGCCAACAGCACCGAGTCCGACTCGCTGGCCGCCCGGTCCGTGTCGCCGGGATAACTGGCGATCACTTCGTGGCTGCCGGTCCCAAATACCGCCTGGCCGGTTGCGGTAGCGGTCTCGGTCTGCGCCGACAGCAAAATGGAAGCCGTGGTAACGCTCGAATTGGCCACCACTACGTCGGGAAGTCCGTCCCCGTTCAGGTCTCCCACGCCGATTCCGAAGGGTCTGGTCCCGACGGGAAAAGTGAGTTGGGGTTTGAACGTGCCGTCGCCCTGGCCCAGCAATACGCCAACCGAGTTGCTGCCGTTGTTCGAGACCACCAGGTCCATGTTTCCGTCCCCGTTGAAGTCCCCGACCGATACTCCCTCCGGAAAGCTGGCCGTGCCATAAGTCACCTGGGATTGAAACGTCCCATCTCCCACTCCGAGCAGCACGCCAACCGTGCTGCTCTCTCCGTTCGCCACCGCGAGGTCGGGAATCCCATCTTCATTGAAATCGGCAATCGCGAGCCCGATGGGGTTGAAACCCACTCCATAGGTCACCTGACCCTGGAAGGTTCCATCGCCTGTTCCGAGCAGAACGTCCACCTGGGAGCCCTGCGCATCGGTCACCGCAAGGTCAAGGGCTCCATCCCCATTGAAATCTGCGGCCACAATGACCTGGCCGGCTTCACCGATCGGGAAAGTCTGCGGATCTTCACAGACATTCAGCTCCACTAGGAATGTGCCGTCCGTCTGGCCGAGCAGAATGGTTACGTTGCGGTCGTTTCGGTCCACCACCGCCAGATCAAGCCAGCCATCGCCATCGAAATCGGCCACGGCAATCGACTGCGGCCCGTTGCCCACGGCATAAGTCTGCTGCGGCAGAAACGTTCCGTCGCCATTCCCGAAATAAACGCTGATCGTGGCGGCGCCGGCGTTGCCCGCCACCAGGTCAAGATTGCCGTCCCGGTTGAAGTCGCCGCTGGCCAGCGCGATGGGGAAAGCGCCGCTGGCATAGGCAGCCTGAAGTTGAAACGTGCCGTCACCATTCCCCAACAGAACGCTGATCGTATTGTCGTTGACGTTGGTTGCCGCCAGGTCCAGCTTTCCGTCGTTGTTGAAATCGCCCAGAACTGTATTTTGAGGGCGCGAACCCACAGTCGCTGGCGACTCCTCGGCGGGCAGCAGGATGAATCCGAGTGTAGTGCGATCGAGCACCGCTGTTCCCACCACAGCATCCCCGCTGTCGGTGTCGAGAAACGAAACTGCTCCGATGGGTATGTTTCTGCCGAACGCAGCCACCGCGCCGGTCAGGGTGTAATTGCCCGGGGTCCCGCTCGAAGCGATATCCGAAAAGGAGAGATAACTGGCGGTGGCATCCACCGTCAGCGCTTGTGGCGCCGAGCCGCTGGCCAGGGCAAAACTCAAGGGTTGAAAGGCCGCCACGATGCTGTAAGTGCCCACTCCTAGCGTCAACTTGATGGTGGCCGTCCCGGCGGCGGTCAACTGCGCCTGCCCAAAGATCGCGGAGTCGGCACAACGCGCGGCGTTAGCGTCGCAAAATACCACGCGGCCGCGCGCCAACGGTGACCCGCCGGCAGTCACAGTTGCGGTCAGCGTCACGGCTGTGCCCGCCGCGACTTCGGCGGAGGAAAGGCCCAAGCTTGTGGTGGTAGCTTGACTCCCTCCGCCTGCCCGCGCGCTGCAGGGACACATGCCAGCGATCAATATCAAAATGGCGAGTACCTTGAACAAAGAGGCGGGCTTGAGCTGGTGTGACGCGGCATTACTGGGCTGCATAAATATTTTTCCTCTTGCCGAAGCAGGGTCCCGTGAAGGCTGTGCGATTCCTCGCAACATGACGAGTTCCACGGTGCTCACGACTGTTTCAGTTTTGTTTGAGGCCGTAAATGATCGGAGGGTCGTAGTGATGGGCGGGAACGCCGGACCAACCACTTCAACCAGAGGAGTTGGAATAGGGCGCGGGCTATTGTGCCTGGTCCGGGGTCAAACCCACCGCGGTGGAATGGAGGTCTGCCGCGCGTGTTTCGCCCCCACTCGGCGCCTTATCTCGTGTACATCTCGCTCCGAGGGAGGAAACCGGTCACTGGAATTTTTTTCTCTAATTCACACGAACACAATAATTTGGTCGATTCAACTCTCACGCCTCTACTTCATCGCCTCTGTGAATCGAGGCTCGGCTGGATACTCGTTCGAAGCGCGCGGCGGCCACGGAATCTTCCCGTCCAATTGGACGGGCCCTGGACCCAATCCCGAAAAGAGTCAGTTCCCATGACGGAGATGAGTTCGATCCTGTTTCTCCCCGTGCAGAATTTCCGCGGGTTGAATCCGGCAGTACAACCGGAACATGGCCTCGGAAGCGCGGTGCGGCGATGTTCCGCCCTTACGCTTGCCTTCCGGCCCGCCCGTCCCCGACGGTAAACACCAATTACAGCGAATTGGTGCGCGCGATGTTGCCCAGCAGGGCTGCGCTGGGCTTGATGGTTCTCCGCTGCGTCGCCCGATCGACCGCGACAATTCCAAACTTGGGCTCGAACCCGGACATCCACTCGAAGTTATCCAGCAGCGACCACGCTACATATCCGCGCACGTCCACGCCATCGTCAATGGCGCGCTTCAGGCCGGCGAGAGCGCGCTGAACATATTCCACGCGGCGGTGATCATCGGTGGTGGCAATGCCGTTTTCCGTCACCATGAGCGGTACGCCTGTTTCCTTGCTTGCGTAACGCACCACTTCCTCAACACACTCGGGATAGAACTCCCAGCCTACCTGCGTAAGCTCAGCTCCTTGGGGAGGCGGCAAATCTTTTTTCCCCACGATCGACCGCGAATAAGTCTGCACCCCCAGATAGTCGCAGTGTTTCGCGACCTCCAGCCAGGGGCCATAGACGTCGGCGCGCTTTTCAGCTACATGACTGTCCTGGGGCGCCGGCTGGTCAGCCGTCATGGCCAGGTTGAAGCCCACCGGCATGTCGCTTCTGACCGATTTCATCGCCGCTCTTCCTTTGTGGTGCGCTGCCAGCAGCCCATCGCGGACTTTCTTTTGGTCCCCGAGAAAGAAGCTGGCAAATTCCGGAGCATTGAGCTGCTTGCGGACTCGCACCAGCCCGCCCTGGAACATATCGGTCAGGCTCCCTCCAGCCGGCCCCGTCAAATTGATCCAGTTCAGCAGTTGGGGAATATCAGGTTCATTGAAGGTCGATGCATAACCCACGAGATCACCCAGGTGCTTTGTGGCTTTCTCGCAAAAACGGGCGTAAAGGTCGGGAGCAGTGGGATTCTGCCATCCTCCCTTGTAGGCGAACCAGCGCGGCATGCTGAAGTGAGAATAAGTCAGCAGCGTAGTCAGATTATGTTCGCGGCAGGTGGCCAGCATGCGGCGGTAATGTTCCAGCTCGGCGTTGGAAAAAAATCCCTCTTCCGGTTCAATGCGCGCCCACTCCAGGGAAAATCGATAGGTATTAAATCCCAGATCAGCCAGCATGCTGATGTCCTGCGGGTAGAGGTGGTAGTGGTCGCAGGCATCGCCCGAAGGTTCTTTGAAAATGCTTTCCGGCAGGTGCTCAATCAGCCACAGGTCGCTGCTGGTGTTGTTGCCCTCAACCTGATGCCCCGCGGTCGCGCAACCCCATAGAAACTTGTCGGGAAAAGCCTTGCCTTTGTTGGTCGCGGGAGAGGCAGCTGACGCGGATTCTTCGCTTTGTCCCGCCTGGGCGAGGGCGCTGCTTCCAATCATTCCCACGACCGTGGCCGCGGAGGCGCCTTGCAACAGGCTGCGCCGGCTTATCGTTTTCACTGCCGATTCAGCAGCTGGCGGTTTCCCTTCATTCTCCTTCATATCGCCCTCCCCTCGGAAGATTCCAACAAATGGTTTACGCCGCCCTGCGGGCAGCGAAAACGGCCGCCTGAGTTGGCCGGAAGAACTTTACACCCACCCGCCGTCGATCACATAACTCTGATTGGTGATGGCGCCGCTGTCATCGGCCGCCAGAAAAAGCACCAGGCGGGCAACTTCGTCAGGCGAGATCATCCGCTTGAGCGCCTGCCGGCTCAGGATCTCGGCCTTGTAGGCTTCCGTAAACCATAACTGCTTCTGACGCTCGGTAAAAATTGCGCCGGGAAGGACGCAGTTCACGCGAATGTTCGACGCCCCGAGTTCGTGCGCCAGGGTCCGCGTGAGTCCAACGATCGCAGCCTTGGCCGTGATATATACCGGCAGCCCAACTGACGGGATCATCCAACTGATCGAGCTCATATTAATGATGGAACCTCGGCCCGCTTTTTTCATCGCCGGAATGACTGCCTGACTGGCAAAAAACTGGTGCTTGAGATTGACCGCAATCGACTGGTCCCAAAACTTCGGAGTCACGGACTCCACCGCATGGCGAGCGTCGTTGGCCGCGTTGTTGACCAGCACGTCCACCGTTTTGAATTTCGCGATGGTCTTCTCCATGCACGCTTGCAGGGCCTCAATGTCGGTAAGATCGCAGCGTAAAAAGAAAGGCTCCGCATCGCCGGCCGCCTCGATCTTCTTCGCCAGTTGAGTTCCGGCATCCTTCTGGATGTCCAGAAAAGCCACGCGCGCGCCCTGGTGGGCAAACTGCTCTACGATTTTTTCGCCAATGCCACTCGCCCCGCCGGTCACCAGCACCACCCGCCCGCGCAGGCTGGGGTAGGAGGCGTATTCTCCCTGGCGTTCTTCAGTCATTCGTCTTCCCTTGGGGAATCGCTAGTAAGTCGCGCGGCCGCCGCTCAGATCAAATACCGCCCCGGTGGTAAAAGAGTTTTCTTCCGAGACCAGCCAGGCCACCATGGCCGCGATCTCATCGACCTTAAGAAAGCGTCCCCGCGGAATCTTGGACAGCATGTAGTCGATGTGCTCCTGCGATATCTGTTCGAAAATCCGGGTACGGGCCGCGGCCGGAGTAATGCAGTTGACCGCGATGTTCTGGTCGGCCAATTCCTTGCCTAACGACTTGGTCAGGGCGATGACGCCGGCCTTGGCCGCGCTGTAGGCCGAGGCGTTGGGATTTCCTTCCTTACCCGCAATGGAGGCTACATTCACGATCCGCCCATATTTCCGCTGCAACATGAAAGGCACGACCGCGCGGCAGCATAGGAATACCCCGGTCAAATCCACGTCAACGATCTGCTTCCAGACCTCCACCGGATATTCCCAGCACTTCAGGTTGGGACCGGAAATCCCCGCATTAGCCACCAGGATATCGATCCTGCCAAACTTCTCTGCGGTCGAGGCAGCGGCGGCGGCAATGCTTTCGGCCTGAGTTACATCTGTCATCACGCTATCGACGGCACCGAGGGCACCAAGCTCTCGCACCGCAGAAACGAGCAGATCTCCGTCCCTGTCCCAAAGCGTGACCGAAGCGCCCGAGGACAGGAAACGCCGCGCGATGGCAAGGCCTATCCCCTGCGCTCCCCCGGTGACGATGGCGTGGCGATGGCTCAGGTCGATCTGGTTCATGCGATGCCGTGCGCGTCCTCGGAACCTGGCTCAGAAAGCGGCTCTCAGAGGGGCTTTTCTCCGCATTGAAAAGAAAATGACCAGCGGCACACTGGGGCGAAATAATAGCACGCTGGCAGGTTGGCAAGGCTGGTGGAGACTGGCTGGCGCCTGTCGCAAGTTCTCGCGGTGCCTCATCGCAAAAGAAAAGGGCCGGAGCAAGTTCGTTGCTCCGGCCCAAACCAAACCTACAGCTCTTGCCTGCTAGAAGCTGAAGATGGTATCGAACTGCCAGCGTTTCAGCCAGCGCTCCAGGGTGGGACTCTGAGCGGTCACGATCTGGCGGCCGATCAGACCGGTGACACCGAGTTGCACGTGCGGATAAGCCTGGTAGAGGCCTTCTACGCGGTGCTCGATGACGTTGGTGGGCTGCCTCAAGTCGCTGAAGTTGAACGCGGCGAGCACCGCATCCCGTTCGATGCGAGCAAAAGTATAGCCGAGCATAAGGTCACCCTTGTTTTTCGTCTGGCCAACCTTAAACTCCCCCCAGTAGCCATGGCGCTGGCGTGAATCGCAGGTGGGAGGTGCTACTGCTGCGGCGGTGAAAGCTCCAAGATTGCTGCAGGCTTTAGTATTCTGGACATAGTCAAACAGAGCATAGATAGGCCAGCGTTTGAGTCCGGTGTCGAAGTCCAGGCGGGCGAGAGCGTCCACGATGCCGAATTGTGAGGCAAAAACGCGCTTTACGCCTATGACTCCGAAGTTGTTAGTGTTGCTTGAGCCGCCGAAGCCAAAAGTGCCACCGCCCGCGGTTACCGAGCCGTTGTCTGCGAACCCGTTACCACCCGTCTGGTTCTGGGCAATGGTATCGGCATTGTGGAAATCATAGTAGGCGATGTTGGCCCCCAATTTCACTCTGGGCAGAAGGGTAAAGCCCGCCTGCACCTGGCCGCCTTCCATGTAAGTGTCGGGGCCGCCACCCACTTCAAACATTGGGCTGCCGACGGCGACTACCCCAAAGTGGTTAATAAAGCTATTCTTCCAGTCCCAGGCCACGGCCGCGCTCCCGCCTTCCGGATTCAAGTCATTGTCCCAGGTCAATTCGGTGCGTTGCCAGGTGTACCCAAACTTTCCAACCGTCAGCGTGAAGGGCTTGAAATAGTGAGGATTGTAAACTCCGAAAGCCTTGTCGATGGCGAGGGGCTTGCGAGTGAAGAACCCGGTTTCCGTCGAGTTGGTGGAAATGGGATCGCCCAGATCGCCCGAGGCGATGGAGAAGCCCACGGCAAAATCATTGGTGATCTTGCTGGCCACGTTGAAGCGCAAACGGTAGCGCTGCCGAAAGCGGGCCTCAGGCGTGGTCGCATTCGCGGCGCCACCGCCAAAGAACGGCTCAAAGCGCAGACGCAGATCGCCGCTGAGCTTGAGGTGTCCCACCGCACTCTCCAGGGCTGCGAATGATTTCTGTTCTTCCTGGGTGTTGACGGCGGTGTTCGTCAATGTGGTTTGCACATCGCTCATGTCCGACGAAAGCTTGCTGACAGCTGCCTTCTGCTCGCTGCTCGCGCTCTCGGCGGCCGCAGCTTTTTGCTGGGCTTCGGCGGCGGCCGACTGAGTTTGCTGCAACTGCTGTTGCGCCTGCTGCCAGGCCTGATCTTTCTGTTGAACTTCCTGCCGTAACTGCTCAATTTGCTGCTGTTGCGCAGCAATGGCGTCGCGTAGGGACTGCACGTCCTGGGCCGTCACCGCCGGTTCGGCCGGCTTAGCTTTCCGCGTTTTGGGTTTAGCGGCGGTTTGCGCCAAAAGCGTTCCAGCCAACAGCGGAACCACGCACCACCTGAGAACGGACTTCATTCATTTCTCCTTTTTGCCTCTCGCCTTAGCAGAGGTCCCCACAGAATGAGTTTGTACCGCAGCACTGCGAACGTTTCGGCCACACTGATTTTTTATGCCGTAACAAACACACCGAGGCTGGCAGGGCTTAGCCCGCTAAAATCCGCAATCCTTGAGTAAGGTAACTTTTACTTCCACTGTGTTACGGGATGGTTACAAAAGCGTGAAAATCTGATGAATCGGACCTGCAGATGTCCGCACGAAGCGGCTTCGAGATGGTGGGGCGAGGAATTTCCAGCCAGGACTTGTATCGATCCCGTGATGGATCGTGCGAATTTTCAGCGCGACTCTTGGTCTCTCATGTCCGAGGAAACAAGCGTCATGAAATTCGCGGCTGATTTCTGCCCTTTTGATCCAGCATCGCCCGCTCAGCAATCTCAACCTCCAGGGCGGAGGACCGGCTTACCAGATCTGAAATCTGATCAGGTGGTGATGACCTCGACTTCCCCGCGTTTGTCCAGTATCTGCAACCGAACGAGGTTGGCCCGGCGTTCCAGGAACAGGTCCACACAGGCGTCCCCGACCCTAAGGTCCCTGATCCAGATTTCCGGAATAGCTTCTGGAAGGTAAGGACCATCCAGACGGACCTGTTTTTTCACCGCATCCAGCGAAAGTCCCAAACACGATTGCAGCAAGAGGAACACGGCAGCTGCGGCCCACGCCTGAGGGGCACAAGCTACAGGGTACAAAGTTGGTCCTTCACGGGTTCTGCGCTCCAGGCCGCAGAACAGCTCAGGAAGGCGATGCAGGTCCACGAATGTACTCACAGCCAGCAGGCCCGAGAGAATTTCTCCCGCCATCTCTTTGAAACCGTAGCGAGCCAGGCCTGCCGCAATTAAGGCATTGTCGTGAGGCCAGACCGAACCATTGTGATATGAAATAGGGTTGTATCGGGCCTCTCCGCTGGCGACGGTGCGAATTCCCCAGCCCGAGAAGAAGTCCTTGCTGAGAAGCAAGTGGGCTACCTGGTAAGCGCGATCGGCATTGGCAATGCCGGTATAGAGACAATGGCCAGGATTGGAGGTTCGCACCCTGCATTGCCTCTTTTGTCCGTCCAGCGCGATGGCGTACGTAGAAATGTCTTCGCACCAGAAGGCCGCGTCAAATTGCTTGCGCAGGGTTGCGGCCTGCGATTCGAGCATGGAGGACCGTTTTTGTTCCCCGAGCACCGACGCAAGGCGCGCTGCGCCTCGCTTGGCAGCGAACACGTATCCTTGAACCTCGCACAGGGCGATAGGACCTTCCGCCAGCGTGCCGTCGGCGTGAAAAACAGAGTCGTTGGAGTCTTTCCAGCCCTGCTGGACCAGGCCATCTTTGGAATGACGGGAATATTCCACAAAGCCGTCCCCGTCACAATCGCCATAATTGTCGATCCACGCCAGAGCCCGCTCCAGATTAGGCCATAGGCGCTCAATGAACGCACGGTCGCCAGTCCGTGCGTAGTAAGAGTCGGCGAGCATAACGAATAGCGGAGTCGCATCGACGGCGCCGTAGTAACAGCGGAATGGCACTTCCCCCAGCGCCGCCATTTCTCCTTTACGCATCTCATGCAGAATCTTTCCCGGCTCGGCTTCCGACGCTGGATTCGACTCCTGGGCCTGGTGCGATGCCAGGAATTCCAGCACTCCACGCGCAATCGCCGGGTTGAGCCAAAGACATTGCAGCGCGGTTATGATTCCGTCGCGACCGAAAACTGTGCTGAACCAGGGCACCCCGGCATACGGATAGTTCACCTCGGGATTGCCCACAATCATCATCTCCACGTCCGACTGCGAGCGCTCGATCCATTGATTGAATTCGTCGCTGGAGGTATGGACCTTGCTGCTATCGTCCCGGATTTTACCGGCTTCGGTCTTGATCGCGCTCCATGCTCGCTCAAACGATTTTGGGTGCCGTTTGGAGTCCGAGCCAATTTCGCACGAAATTGCGAGGTTCAGAGTGACTTGACTTCTCGGTTCAAGGTAGGCGTCAAACTGTATTTGCGAAGCCGAAATCCGCCTGGGGGCAGGGGAACAGTAGAGATGAGTGCGGCGAATCACGCCGTCCAGGCCTTGATAGGACAATACAACCGAGTCCGGTTCGACGACATCCTCCAGCCGCTGACCGCGACGCTCCCGAGTCACTCCCCGGACTTCGAAAATGTCGGCAAAGTCGGCGCCAAAGCGCAGACTGAAAGGAATGTCGATGGAAAAACTTCCGTAATTCACAACCTGAAACTGCTCATAGCAGACGCCTTGCCACAAAAATTTGGTTCGCAGCACATGCAGAGTGCCACGCGGGATGACTACCTCGCCGTTCCGGGAAATGTCCACATTTGCCAGATCTGCTGCGAACAGCGAATTGTCGGCTTTGATAGTGGAACTCAGCAACAGAGGCCTGGCCTGCGCCAGATGCAGTTCCAGGTGCGAAAGAAAGCGGGTGCCTTCGCAGAAGATGCCCTGTTCCTTCAATTCAGCGGTTTCGATGTCTCCATATCGATCGAAGACGGCAAAACTGGTGCCGTGCTTCAGCACCCTGGTACGGTCGTCTGCGGGGGGGGCACCGGTCGCGATATAGAAATTCTGGGTGACGCTGGTTTCGTCCAACTCACAACCTCGTCGGAGAAAGGGCGGCAACAGCGGCCTCGCCAGTGCCCTGGTCTGACGCAGATAGCACTGGTTGCCTGTCTACGATTCGATTGTAAACCGCCAGATAATCGCTGCACATTCGGGTCACACTGAAGCGGCGTTCGAAATAGTCGCGGCATCCTTTCCGACTGAGGGCGGAAGCAGCTTCTACGGCCATCGTGGCCTGCTGCACATTACGCACTATAAAGCCACTAATTCCATCTTCGACCACTTCCGGAACAGAGCCGCGAGGGTAGCCAATCACGGGGGTTCCGCAAGCCATGGCCTCGATCATGACCAGCCCAAACGGTTCCGGCCATTGCACCGGAGCCAGCAATGCCAGAGCGCCTCCCAGGAATGCGTCCTTCTGGGAATGGCCGATTTCGCCGACAAATTCGATTCCCGGGAGTTTAAGCAACGGCTTGATCACGGAGTCGAAGTAGGCCTGATCGACCTTATCGATCTTGGCGGCAATCTTGAGCTCTACCCCGGCCCGTTGTGCAATCGCAATGGCCTGATCGAGGCCTTTTTCCGGAGAAATACGACCGAGAAATGCCAGATATTTTCCGGGCCTGGACTGAAACCTAAGGCTGCCTGGCGGAAGCCCATGATAGACCGTGGCTTGCCAGTTCAACCAGGGTAACGGCTCGCGTTGGGAGTCTGAGATCGATACCACAGGCATATTGCTGAACCTTCGATATAGGGGTGCTAGATCAGGAACGTCCAAGCGGCCGTGGAGCGTGGTCAAAGTGGCTGCATTTTCCGCGCGACTGCGGGCATAGTGCAAGTAGTCGATGTGGAAGTGGATCAAGTCGAAGTTTTCTTTCTCGTCCAGGACCCGCTCCACTAGTAATACATGGTGCGCCAACGGATCGACACATGAGGGTGCCAGCCGTAGTGATTGTTTACAGATTGGTACCAGCCGGGCTTCCGTAAGGGAGTCACCGCTTGCGAAAAGCGTGACTTCGTGTCCTTGGCGGATCAGCTCCTCGGTCAGATAGGACACCACCCGTTCTGTTCCACCGTACAACTTAGGGGGAACACTCTCATACAGCGGGGCTACCTGGGCAATTCGCATAAGAATTTGATTTTCTTCCGGACTGCTGGGACTAGCTCCCCCTCGCCAATAACCCTCGAGGCCCGGCTTTATGTGTAGGCTCAACCGGCGCCTTGATTATCCGGGAACAACTACCGATGATTCCATCAGGCACTTTCTGTAGGCGTAGCCGAAATAACGCGTATTGGAACCAAACTGACTGAATGGCGGTTACTTATGCAATGAGCTTCTCAGGCCCGGGCGAGCCCTTCC
>Ga0207678_10000211_pt1 | contig 51738 bp, 43 predicted proteins | sample KBSC63metaG_FD_184319 | JGI IMG/M metagenome (GOLD analysis project Ga0207678, IMG submission 184319) | Corn rhizosphere microbial communities from Kellogg Biological Station, Michigan, USA - KBS C6-3 metaG (SPAdes) (version 2) | ecosystem: Host-associated > Plants > Roots > Rhizosphere > Soil ... | reverse complement strand
CGGTTCAGAACCAGCCCGCCAAAGTCACGCTCGAAGTGCAACAGCACCTCGGCGACAAGTGGGTCCGGGCGATCTCCATGTCTGGCACCGAGGGCCTCAAACGGGGCTTCGAGGTTACTGATTGCGGCGGTCCTATATCCATGCCGGTCGGCGAAGGCGTCATGGGCAGGGTGTTCGACGTGACTGGAAACCCGGTCGATGAGCGCGGACCGGTTGAGGCGGAAAAGTACTATCCGATCCATCGGCCTCCGCCACCGCTTGTGGATCAATCTACTTCTCCCCAGGTGCTACAGACTGGTATCAAAGTCATCGATTTGATCTGCCCTTTTTTGAAGGGCGGCAAGGTTGGTGCATTCGGTGGCGCCGGAGTGGGCAAGACCGTCGTCATCATGGAGTTGATCAACAATATCGCCAAGCTCCATGGCGGCGTTTCTGTGTTCGCGGGTGTCGGCGAGCGCACTCGCGAAGGCAACGACCTCTACCACGAAATGTCCGAAGCCGGGGTGATCAAACAGGACAACCTTCGGCAATCAAAGATTGCCCTCGTATATGGACAGATGAATGAACCGCCGGGCGCCCGCTTACGCGTGGCCTTGTCGGGGCTTGCCATTACAGAATATTTCCGAGACGAAAAGAATCAGGACGTGCTGCTTTTCATTGACAATATTTTCCGCTTTTCTCAGGCCGGCTCCGAGGTCTCGGCTTTGCTCGGTCGCACCGCCAGCGCTGTCGGTTACCAGCCAACCCTCGCGGCTGAGATGGGGGCCCTTCAGGAACGGATTACTTCCACCAAGAAGGGCTCCATCACTTCCTTCCAGGCAGTGTACGTTCCGGCAGACGACCTGACCGACCCGGCGCCAGCCACAACCTTCGCGCACTTGGACGCGACCATCGTACTGGAGCGCTCGATTGCCGAATTGGGTATCTACCCGGCAGTGGATCCCCTGGCTTCGACCTCCCGCGCCCTGGCGGCGGAAATCGTAGGCGAGGAACACTACGACACAGCGCGCGGAGTGCAGAAGGTGCTTCAGCGCTACAAAGACTTGCAGGACATCATAGCGATTCTGGGGATGGATGAACTCTCGCCCGAGGACAAGCTTACTGTGTTTCGTGCACGCAAGATTCAGCGCTTTCTGAGTCAGCCTTTCAGTGTGGCGCAAGTCTTCACCGGACGAGAGGGTAAACAAGTTCCCGTGGCGGAGACGGTTCGTGGTTTTAAGGAAATCCTGGAAGGCAAACACGATGACGTGGCAGAAGGCAACTTCTACATGAAAGGCGCGATCGAGGAGATCAGACAGAACTAGAAGTGGCGTGTTGAGAGCGCAAGGGCTTTGCGCAACAGGTTATGAAAATGGACAACACCATAAGACTGGAAATTGTGACGCCGGAGGCGACCGTGTACTCCGAAGACGTGGACATGGTAACGCTGCCGGGGGTGGAGGGCCAGATGGGCGTTCTGCCTCAACACGCCCGGCTGATGACGCAATTGGTGCCGGGTGAACTGATTGTGAACAAGGGCGGACACGACGACTTCATGGCCGTGGGAGAGGGGCTTGTCGAAATAACGAATGAACACGTGTCCATCGTGACCAACATGGCGATTGCTATCGACAAAATCGATGAAGCAGCGGCTGAGGAAGCTCGGCAGCGCGCCGCCGCCCGCCTGCGCGAAAAGCTTTCTTCCGAAGAAGTTGCGTCCGTGAACGCGTCTTTAGCTCGCTCGCTGGCACAGTTGCACGTCAAGCGACGGCATCGCTAAAGCAGGATGGGTGTGGGATAGATCGCAACGGTTGGAGGACTTATGGAAGCAACGCTCGCTGATGTGAACCCACGAAAGACGGGCGGTGTCATCCCAAGTACCACGCACCGGCTATCTGCCGATGAGCTTCGCAAGATCGATGCATATTGGCGCGCGTGCAACTACCTGGCTGCGGGCATGATCTACCTGCTGGACAATCCCCTGCTTCGCGAACCGTTAAAGCCAGAGCACATCAAAAATCGACTGCTCGGCCACTGGGGCTCCAGTCCCGGTCTAAGCTTCACCTATGTTCATCTCAATCGCATTATCAAACAATACGATCTCAACGCCATCTTCCTGGCCGGACCCGGCCACGGCGCACCCGGCGTGCTCGGTCCGGTCTATTTGGAAGGTACCTATTCCGAAATTTACCCAGGCAAGAGCGAGGATGAAGAGGGAATGCGCACGTTCTTCAGGGATTTCTCCTTCCCTGGCGGGATCGGCAGCCACTGCACACCAGAAACTCCGGGGTCAATTCATGAAGGAGGCGAGTTGGGTTACAGCATTTCCCACGCTTTCGGAGCTGCTTTTGACAATCCCGACCTGCTGGTGGCGGTGGTGGTGGGTGATGGCGAAGCAGAGACCGGGCCACTAGCCACCTCCTGGCACTCCAACAAGTTTCTGAATCCCGTCCGCGATGGCGCCGTACTGCCGATCCTCAATCTGAACGGCTACAAGATCAACAACCCGACGCTTCTAGCACGCGTGTCTCACGAGGAATTGGTTGACCTGTTCAAAGGTTACGGGTGGATGCCCTATTTTGTGGAAGGCCAGGATGTTGATTTGATGCACCAGGAGATGGCCGGAACGCTGGAGGATTGTGTGCTGGAGATTCGCCGAATCCAGCATGAAGCGCGGTCGAGCGGCAAGGCCAGCCGGGCGCGTTGGCCCATGATTGTGCTTCGAAGCCCGAAGGGGTGGACCGGCCCCAAGGATGTGGATGGTCACAAAGTAGAGGGTTCCTGGCGTGCTCACCAGGTACCGCTTGCGGGCGTACGCGAGAATTCGGCCCGTTTAACATTGCTGGAAGGCTGGATGCGCAACTACCGACCGGAGGAGCTATTCGATGAAGGCGGGCGACTGATTCCAGAGTTACGGGCGCTCTCCCCGTCTGGTACAAGACGGATGGGTGCCAATCCTCACGCTAACGGCGGCTTGTTGCGAAAGGCCCTGCGCCTGCCAGACTTTCGCGATTATGCCATCCAAGTGGAGAAGCCGGGGCAAATCGCGGCTGAGAACACCCGGCCCCTCGGCCGATTCCTGCGAGACGTAATGCGCCTGAACCCGAAGACCTTTCGCGTCTTCGGGCCTGACGAAAACACCTCGAACAAGCTAGATGCAATCTACGAGGTAAGCAAGAAACTTTGGCTGGCTGATTATCTTCCGGAGGACGCTGACGGCGGCGAGTTGTCCACCGACGGCCGCGTCCTCGAAATGCTCTCCGAGCACACCCTGGAAGGATGGCATGAAGGCTACCTTCTCACGGGAAGACATGGATTCTTCTCTACCTACGAAGCTTTTGTCCACGTCATCGATTCCATGTTCAATATGCATGCCAAGTGGCTCGCGATGTCTAAGGAGCTATCCTGGCGTGCGCCCGTGTCCTCGCTCAACTTTTTGATTACCTCGACGGTCTGGCGACAGGATCACAACGGCTTCACCCACCAGGACCCCGGTTTCCTCGACCTGGTGGTCAACAAGAGCCCGGATGTTTGTCGGATCTACCTGCCGCCCGATGCAAATACCCTGCTCAGTGTTGCCAATCACTGTCTGAAGAGCACGGGCTACATCAACGTCATTGTGTCCGACAAGCAGAAGCACCTGCAGTACATGACCATGGACGAAGCCATTGCGCATTGCACCAAGGGAATCGGGATCTGGCGGAAGGCGAGCAACGACGAAGACTCGGAGCCGGACATGGTGATGGCCTGCGCCGGCGACATCTCTACCAAAGAGGCGCTGGCGGCGGTAGTGCTGCTGCGCGAGCGCTTCGCCGATCTTAAGATCCGCTTCGTTAATGTAGTGGACCTCTACAGGCTCGTCCCCTCCACTGAGCATCCACATGGCCTCTCGGACAGGGACTTTGACAGCTTGTTTACGCAAGACAAACCAATCATCTTCGCCTTCCACGGCTACCCGTGGCTAATCCACCGCCTGGCTTATCGGCGTACGAACCATGACAACATGCACGTTCGCGGCTACAAGGAAAAAGGCAACATCAACACGCCGCTCGATTTGGCCATCCAGAACCAGATCGATCGCTTCAGCCTGGCCATTGATGCGATTGACCGCGTTCCGAAGCTGCAGAGAATCGGTGCTCATGCAAAAGAGGATTTCCGCAATCTACAGGTGGAGTGCCGGAATTACGCTTACCAACATGGCATCGATGACCCCGACGTCGACGCCTGGAAATGGCCGTATTAGACGGCATAGGGGGCCGTAGGCGCTCGGACTCGTCTCAGATCGCAATCGTACGAGACACACAAGGTTGGTGAAAGGCCGACAATATGAAGAATTCCTCCTTGACACAAGCGTTTTCCCGGCTGGCAATATTCCTTATGGTGTTCGGGATTGCTGGGTCAGCCGTGCAACTCTACGCTCAGAGAATCACGGGCCTGCCGGCAGCCGCCGTATCTGTGGCAGAGCAGGATCCTAACAAACCCGCTTCAGAGCTCAACCACCATCTGGCTGGCTATGCCTTGATCGCCATTGGGGCGTTGGTGATCGCTGGGTATTCATCGGAGAAGCTTCGACCGTTACAACTCGTCTGGCCGCTTCTATTTGTGGCGGCCGGCTTGTTTCTGGCTGCCTGGAGTGACGCTGAAATCTGGCCACGCGGCAACTTGAGCTGGAGGTTTCTCATATATCACGACGCGGAAGCACGCCTGCACAAAATCTACGCCCTCTTGCTGATGCTGATCGGAATTATTGAGTACCTTAGAGCACGCGGCAAGCTCAACCGGTTCTGGCGAACATGGGCCTTTCCCCTCCTGGCTCTTGTCGGTGCTGGTCTGTTGCTCTTCCACGACCATGGGCAGACGTCAGGCGCTTCCTCCGCAGAGGCTCGTCAATACATGGTTTCAGGGTTAGCCGCACGGGCCGCAGATGCCCCAGACTCAATGCCTGGCATGCATCACCATGCGTCAGAGTCCGATTCCCCACGGGTGGACGATCAAGTCGGGACATCGACATCCGCGGAGCGAGTAAGCGATGACATACCTGCGCCTCATGCTCACAGTGCGAGCCCACATTCGCACGAAATGTCGGAGGGAATGCTTAGGGTCGAGCGTCAGCACCTCTGGTTTGCTGTTATCGGCCTGGGTGTGGCCCTTTTCAAATTTGTCTCGGACAGCTCATTGTGGCGCCGGAGTGTGGCGCTGCGCCTCTGGCCGGGTTTTGTCACGCTTCTGGGAGTCTTGCTGGTGTTCTACACAGAGTAGCCTGACTCCAGAGCATCGGCTGCCGTGCTAAGCAGCTTGCTAGCGATTTGTCTTCGGAAAATCGAGTTAGCCATGTCTTCCAGCCCCCAATCCGAGATGGCAGTTGGCGAATACCTCTGGTTTGCCTACGACATCTTCCGCACCAATGAAGTCCGGTTTGTGCTCACCGCGCTCGGTATGACAATTGGTACCGCAGCCCTGATCCTGGTCGTAACCATCGGCTTGGCGGGCAGACAGTATGTCATGAAGCAGATCGATGGGATCGGCGTGAATTGGATTTTCGCGGAGTATGAGACCGGAGCCCAACGTCTTACCAATGTTTCCCCCGATCTGCTTACGATCGACGACATGAAGGCTGTCTTGCGGGAGGTACCCGGTATTGTCGCTGCCTCTCCGGTTGTGCCACTCCAAGACCGACTTCCCGTGGGCGGAGGCCAAGAGCGCGACGTCCAGGTGTTGGGAGTCTATCCTGCCTACGAACGGGTGCGTAATCTGGTTATTCTATCGGGACGTTTCTTTGACCAACAGGACCTGGCAGCGCGCAACAAGGTGGGGGTGATCACAGACAAGCTGGCGGAACAACTCTACGGCTCAGATTCGTCGCCAATAGGACAAGTAATTAAATTGAGCGGCCTACCCTTCATGATAATTGGCACGTTCAGGGAACGGGTGAACACGTTTGGACGATCTGAACTAACGCCCGACACTGTGGTGATACCGTACACTGTGAGTCGTTTCTTTCTCGAGACCGACAGCGTAAAACAACTTTATTTCTCTGTTGTAGATTCAACAATGGTTGTTCCAGCGACCAGACAGATCAGACACGTGATCCAGGCACGACATCGTCCGGAGTCGATCTACCTGGTTGACAATCTGACGCAATTGTTAGCGGTAGCCGGCAAAACGGCCAGCGCCCTGACTCTCGTGCTCCTATTGATTGCAACCGTCACCCTGCTGGTCAGTGGTACCGGCATCATGAACATTATGTTTGCAACGGTGAGCGCTCGCACTCAAGAGATCGGCATACGCAAGGCACTTGGTGCGACCAACCGTACTATCCTTCTGCAATTTCTAGCAGAGGCCGTATTCATTTCCCTTGTCGGTGGAATCGTGGGCGTGATAATCGGTTTAGGCCTTCCGTTCTCGCTCCGACTCTTTACCGACTACACCATCCCGATCTCCGGGCTATCCGCGATTATTGCGATCGGAGCTTGCTGTCTGGTGGGCGTCTTGTTCGGCACGCTCCCAGCAACCCGGGCAGCCCACCTAGACCCGGTTGACAGCTTACGGTACGAATAGAACGCATATCAGGAAAAATCGACTGCTCGACCGCGGTAGGGTGCTTCAATGGAAACTCTTATGGACTAACTGTGAAGTTGATGCTATCTGAGATCCCCGTCGTCGGGTCGGTTGCGATCACCTCCAACTGGACAGCGGTTGCTGGCCCCGAAGTCGTCGTCAAAAGACCACTTCTCGGGTCAATGCTCACGCTCGGAGGGCTGGGGTTCGTGCTCCAGGTCACTGAATCCGTGATATCGATCTGCTGCCCATTGGCGGTGCCGGTGGCCACAAACTGTTCGCTGCTACCGTAAGTAATGTTGCTGAGGCCGTCCTGAGAAGTCACTTGGATTGCCGACAGGCCTCCGATTGTCACGGTGATCGTAGCGCTTCCGAATACAGTGCCTGACGCGCCGGTAATCGTGGCTTGTCCGGCCCCGACTCCCTTTACCAATCCAGATTTACTGATGGCAGCGACACTGTCCGCTCCAGTGCTCCAGAAGACATCAGACGAAAGCGTCTTGTGCGACCCGTCGTCATAGGTTCCGACCGCGCTCATCTGGACGGTATTGCCAGTTTGGATTGTCACAGCCGGCCCAACCGTGACGCCGGTTAGAACCGGATCCACAAAGAAACCATTGCAGCCCAGTGCCAGCGCGAGGGTTAGCAGAATCGGCACTGTCGCAGCCATCCAGCTTATTTGTTCATTGCCTGCCATCTCGACTTTGACCCGTGATGTGTCGAGTACCGGGCGTCCAAGGCTTTAAAGGCTGCCAGTCGATGCGAAAACCGACAGGACTCAAGGAATTGTTCGTACCGGCTGCCCTTCAGTCGCTCGGGCTTCGCCCGGACCTGCACATAAAGTAAGGTAGAGACGAACTAGCAGTCGTTGAACTGTCAAAATTGGCAGAGCTCTCGGATAAAAGCAATCGTGAACGCAGTGGAATGCGTGGGACAGGGCCATCGAGATCACTGCGAGAGCGGGACTAATTAAGCCTTACCTGTTAACAAGAGCATGAGTTGACAAGCCCTGCCCTGGCATTCGAGATTCCCCGGCGCGAGCGATCGCGGGTCAAATCACCCCAACATAGATCCAACTGGGAGGTTCGCCACGGGACAACGTGCCTTCCGCAGGACGCGCTGGGAGGTGGTCCCGCGCAGGCCGTCGAGGAATCCGTCAGGCCCATCGGTCGTCATCACGATCAGATCCGAGAGGAGCTCCGTGGCGGTTTGCAGGATGATGTCAGCCGGCGTGCCGGCCCTGGCTATGGCGTTCCAAGTCCAGTCGCTGTCCGCTGGGAGTTTCATCGAAGGCATTTCGTCGGCCGGTCCCACGTGGAGCAACGTGACCACTCCCGCAGGCAACTCGAGGTTGCGGATCAGGCGCGCAGCGGCTTCCACGCTTGGCTGCGGGCTGGGCTTGCGAGTGACCGGGATGAGGATGTTGCGCAGCGAGATCGAGCCGTCCTGCCTGGAGACAAAACCCTCCACACCGTGGGGGATGAACAGCGTCATCTGCCCCGCCCCACGTGCAATCGGCTCGCCCACTGACTTCTCCAGCCAGCGCGCCCGGCCCTCGCGCTGGTGAACCGCCAGTACGACAAGATCCTCCGGATGCTTTTCCAGAAAATCCAGGCAAGCCTTAACCGGATCTTTGCTCGACGCGATGACTTTCTTAACCTTGATGCCGAGCTTTCCGACCACGCTCTTCGAACTGCCCATAGGGATAAGCTTCCATCGCTCGAGTGTGTCGCGTACGCCGGGGAACTCCTGCCATTCTGTGCTGTGGCTCTCTTCGACATGAAGCATTGTGAGCGTGGCTCCCGCCACGAGTGCGATCTTTAGTGCGTGCGCGAAGGCGACTTCGCTAGCCTCTGAAAAGTCCGAGGGATGAAAAATGGATTTGACTCCGACTTCTTCAAGCAGGTTAGACCGACCCATAAATTGTCCCCTTTTGCTGGGTTTCGGTTGTTGGGTTTAGACTGCTATTGTCGTGCATCAAGTCAACGCGGGAGACTCTCGCATCTGGCCGTTGCTGAAAGGGCAGACCACGTCGTCCAGGAGCGTTGATTTTTCCAGGAGCACCCAGCTGACCCACCGTCGGTATGTGGACTCGCGGGATAGCCTGCAGCGTCAGAGCTTGAACATTCACGCCGAAAGCACACCGAAGCAAACCAGCAGGCCGCCGAGCGGCGACAGAACATCACCGCAGCAGCTGCCTAGAGCAAGCTAAGAAGGGTTGCTAATCTTCAGGGAGCTGCGGTTGCGCAAGAACCTGTCGTGACTGACGTGCAAGTTCACTGTTTGGCTTCTCCTTTATGACCCGCTCAAGCTCCGGTCTTGCGCGAATCTGGTTACCTATTCTCATAAAGACGCACCCTTTCAGGAAGTGCATCATTGCACGAGCATCAGAGTGTGAATTTCGAGGCTGCAGAACTTCAGCTTGTTCAATGTGGCGCAGGGCTGCCTCATACTTTTCCATGCCAGTTTCGGTGTTCGCCAATTCTAAATAGACCATCCAAGAGGTTGGCATCAATTGCATTGCTCGGTTCAGCAAGAGCAGAGCCTCATCGTAATGCTTTGTGTCGTTGTACGTGGCCGCCAGCGCTAGATATGCAGGCCCATAAAAGGGATCTGCTTTTATTGCTGCATTAAGATTCCGCTCAGCCGACGAAAAGTTCTGCTCCTCCGCATCCACAATGCCCTCGAGCATGAGTGCGGCAGCGTAGTTCGGAAAAGCTGTGAGGGCACGGTGTATCTGCCGATGCGCTTCAGGGAATTTATTTTTGAGGACCGCTTCTCTTGCTCTTTCTACGGCGCTGCGGGCCGCGTTGGGAGCACGGAGCTCATTAATAGTTGTGATGGCATGGGTTCCACCCGGCAGCGGGAAGCGCGGGTCTTCGAGTTGGCTGCTACTCTCTCGCGCGGAAGTGACGCCCAGAAGCAGAGCAAATGATATGGCCAGTACCAGTAAAATGCGACCGCTTGGACCGGAACTTGGGAAGATCCAATGACTTGCTCTGTGCGATTCGTTACCCATGGCCAACTCCACAGTCATCCACTTTTGTGACTTGTACGCCGGCGCGATGCCTGTAACAACTGCTGGAAGTTACAGACCTGACTAATGACTTGACGGAAACTTGAGAGACGGCAGCAGGTGGCATCGAGAACTAGACAGGGTATCTTGAGGATGGCGCCACAAGGAAATCTCTCACGACGTCGAAGCGACAGGTCCAGATTCTAGTACCGCTGGCTCGCCCTTTAAGGAAGCTAGCGAATCCGGGACAAGTTTGTGCCTGCCTGTTCCGCAGTTCGCCAGGAGCTGCCACGACTGCCGGACTAGCAACCAGCTTCTGCCGCGCGTCTTCCAGCGAGGACAACCCCTCGACGTTCAAACACTCGGCGCCCATCATTTCTTTCCGGCGATCTTCTTCTCCATATCCGGCCCGAACTCGTTAACGAGTTCGTCAATAATACCGAACGGAATCGACATCACGACCCGTGAGAAGGTCGGGCCCAGACCGCGATCTTTTTCAGGATAATAGGCATTCGACAGACCGCTAGCGGCAATGCTGCCCAGAATCCCAGACCAATTGAAGGCACGCTCACCTGAATCTTTGTGCGTCAGAACAGGTCGGATCAGTGCATGCCCCAGGCGTTTTGTGAGTGGCCCGGTGCCCAGGCGATGGTAGCGTGGATCTTGACGCAACACAGTAGGAAACAGAAAAGTTCCGAAGAACCCGGCTGACGTTTCATTGGCCAATCCCGCGCCGAATCGCTTACCGTAGCCAGAAGCGCCTTGGCCATATTCGGAAGGATCATTGTTCGCCTGCGCGAGACCAGCCTCGAAAGCTACCCAGCCTATGGTGAAAGGATCGGTCTTATCCTTTACGAACAGCCGGAATTTTCCATGGGCCGTGAGTGGACGAGCTGACTTGCTATCAGTGACAGTGTAGGTTGGAAGAATCCAGAAGAGTCGGGGATGTGCCTCTTCGATGTTCTGACTATTTGCAGGAGGGGCTTGCTGTATCAGTGGGAGGGATTGCTCACGCGAAACCGGCCACATACTTTTCTCTTGGCTTTTGCTCGATTCCTGCGTCCAAGAAACACTGGTCTGCAAAATGGAGAGAAGCAGTATGAAGAAGAGGTTCTGCGACATTGATGTTCTCAGGTCTCTGCAAAAGGATTAGCATCTTGCGACAACGCCCGACTGGAAATATGTCGTCATTCCACTCACATCCTGCCTTCGGCAGATCGCAAGGTGAATTGTCAGTAAAGGCATGAGTACGTCAGTCCGTTGACTTTAATCTTGGTCCTTAATTCCCTTCTCAAGGTTCCGCCAGCGCTTCGTTCGTTCCATGGCCGGTGCCTCTGCCCCTAATCGCGCTAGAAGTTTGTCGCACCAGCCTCCCCCGACCTGAACGCTTTAAGGCTCTTTAGCGGCCGATCTGAGTTCCGATAACCTCCCCGGAGACGATGATTTCGACGCGGCGGTTCTTCTGACGACCCTCGGCCGTGCTGTTATCGGCCACTGGACTGCTAATGCCGAGGCCCTGCGCAGATAACGAACCAGCTTGCAGCCCCTGCGTGACCAGGTAGTCGCGCACGGCGTTGGCACGCTGCTCGGAAAGGGCCTGGTTGACTTCCGCTTTACCGCTGGTGTCGCTGTGACCCTCAATAGTCAAGCGCAGCGAGGGATAATTGAGCACGATGCCGGAGAGCTTGGCCAGGTCCTCACGCGCTTCCGGGCGAAGATCGAACTTACCGGTGTCGAAAAGTACGTCACCCATATTGACGACCAACCCTCGCGGCGTGTCGGTAGTAGGCAGGACGCGATTGAATTGCTCGAGCAGGCGGGCGCGCACGGCCTGTTTCTCACGATCGAATTGTTCCGTGGCTTTTTTCTGGGCCTCAGCCGCGGCTAATTCCTCATCGGCTTTCCGCCTGGCCTCGGCAGCTTCTGCGGTCGCCTGCACCTTACACTTCTCGCACTGCGCATCTTCGATGGCCTTTTTCTCGGCCTCAGCCTTAGCTAGTTTTTCGGCCTCCTTCTGCCTTGCCTCGGCGGCCTCCTTCTCCCCTCTCTCCCCGAATGTGTACGCGATACCGAGGCCGAGACGAATCCGGCTTTGTCCTGAGTCGGCGAAGTGCGTACGCAGAAAGTCGACGTTAAAGCGACCCACCCAATGAGGCGACAGCCGATAGTCGGCGCCACCGCCGAGCAGCCATGAAAATGCGTTGTCTGAGGCCGACTGATTTCCACCCGTGGTCGGAGCCTCAATTGACGAACTGAGATGGGACATGCCGATTTGTGCTTCCACAAAAGGCCACAGGCGCGCAAGGTGGCTCTCCTTGACTTTTAGCGTGCCTGGGAAAGAGATGCGGGGGCCGCCGATAAAATTCTGCAAGTGACTTTTCGTAATGACTGCGCCCGTTTGAGTCAACTCGAACACTCCCAGATGCGAGGTGTCCCACCCGGTGTCATAGTCAACAGCCAGCGAAATCCTATTCGTGATCCAAGCTGCCGCCCCGATGTTGAAGCCATCCAGACCGCCGTCACCCGAAGTGTGCGTATAACCACCGCTGACTTCCAGCTTCTGGGCAGAAACAAGTAAGGGGAATGCAAGTAGCAATAGTGCGAACATGCTTAAGTTCTTCATAATGTGCCTTTCCTTAGGCCCATCGGGTACACCCGGCGGTGCTTACAAACAGAAAGAGCGAGACCATGGGGCGTTCTATCAACCGCTAAAGGTGAAACCATGAGTTCTGAGATTCCTGGGCACGCGACTGCGAAATTAAGTGATAGGAGATTGCACATTAACTGTCACAACTAACAGACTTTAGTACGCACGACCGCCTGGAAGCGTGCCCTCGAAACACCCGTCGAAGGCAGTAACATTGCCGTCCTGCGGGATTACACTGCCCGATCACGATATCCCTAGACAAACCTGCTCGGGGAAGGGGCGCGCCTTGACGAACACTACGGAAGTCCAGGGCGTTTTGTGGGACAAACGAGGCTAGAAAAGAAGGATTGAGTTACTGTTAATTGTTACAGGCCTATTTCATGAAATGGCTTTTTAACGTTCCTCTCAGTGCTCACAATACTATTCCGTCCGCTCTTGGCCTTATCAGCGCCGCTCAGTGAGGCTGCGCCATCAGATTGCTGTGCGAAGAGACAGTCACGGAGCACCTTTGCGATGCGGTTCCAATCGTCAACGGTGAGGCTCTGATGACGCTTCATAGTCCACATCGTCTCCCAGTTCAGCCAAACACTCTACCGTTCGACGGGGATAACACTCGTGACATTCCCATCACACCATCCGTAGTATGTTGGGAGTGTAATCATCTAATTACGGCGCTTACGTCCCAGTGCTCATAATATGAGCGTCCGAATCGCAAAGGTCCGAGAGTCACCTCACAAGAGCATCGAGGTGCTGGTTGTCATCGTGATGCTGCTGATCGCGCTCCCGTCTGCGCTCAGTGCGCAGCAGGAGCTACCAGAGCAAAAGCCGTTGCGTTTTGACCTTTCTCCATTCATCGGTTATCGCACTAGCATGAGCTTTCCTGTTGAGCCCCATGTCACGGGGATGAACCCTCGCGTAATACTCGACGCGACCCCGAGCTATGGAGTTTCTCTTGGGATGCGACTCGCAAATGAAGGTGATTTGGTCGAAATGCGCTGGGCAAGGCAAGACTCATACGCTCACGCGGAAGACATCACGCCCCACTTCCCGCGTCAACGCGTGATTCTTGATCAGTTTCATGGAGATTTCAGCCATGAGGCCACGATCGAAGACTGGGCCTCCTGGGCCAGGCCATTCGTACTGGCCAGCGTGGGCGCCACCCACGTTTCCGGCAGCAGTAACATCAGCTTCACGCGTTTCTCATTTGGAATCGGAGCCGGGATCAGGTTCTATGCCAGTCGCCATCTCGGCTTCAAAATTCAAGCCGAATGGTTGCCGGTTCTTGTGGACCCGCACGTGGCATTCATTTGCGGCTCGGGTTGCATCGTGCACGCGGGTGGCACGGCAAGTTCTCAGGGTGAGGTCTTCGTGGGGCCGATACTACGATTCTGATTCATAACGGGAAGAGCTCAGGGGCGTGCCCGCGTTCCTCTTGCATTCCTCGTTTCGAGTACTTCCATCGCATGTCACTTCGATAGCCTTCCACTGACAAACTTGACAGGTTTCAATTCGCCCTTAGAGCGTCAAGATCTCTCTCAGGCCATGAGGGATTGCGCTTGGTCGGCTTATTCATTGGCCGCCGCCCAAGACAATTGTCTATCTTCAAAAGGGGGGAGCGTTTGGTTTTCGGCCTGACGATCACATTCCTTAAACAACTTGGGATTGGTCTCTGGTTGACTTTTCCTCTCTTGTTGAGCCTGGCGGCGGCAATAACTCTTTTAGGGCAAACTGTGGGGAGAAAGGAAGGATGGTCGCGCTTCGACAGCTTTTATTGGTCGTTCATTACCGCGACCACAGTTGGATATGGCGATATTCGACCAGTCAAACGAGGATCAAGGATTCTTGCGATCTTGATTGCCTTCCTGGGGCTGATGCTGACCGGCATCGTCATTGCAGTCGCTGTTCGTGCCGGAAGTCTTGCTTTGGGTACACCTGGTAGTTGATTCCAGTTCGGCCACGATTCGATGCTAAGGATTGGGCAGATGACGTTCCAACAAGACACGCTTGATAAGGCTTACTTGAGTCGAGCCCTTGAAGTTTCCATTCATGTTGGGCTTTTTATCTTTCTGGCTACTGCGTGTCTTCTTATTTTGCGCCCCTTTCTCCCTCTCACTGCTTGGGGCATTGTCATTGCCATCGCTGTGTACCCGGGCTTTGTCAAGGTGAAGAATCTCCTCGGTGGACGCAACGGACTCGCCGCGACCGTTTGCACCCTTCTTCTATTAGCAGTTCTAATTGTGCCGGTTGTGTTGCTGACAGGATCATTGGTCGAGGGGGCTCAGGGTTTGGCAGCACGCCTCAATGAAGGGGCGCTCATACCACCGCCGCCACAAAGCATCGAAACCTGGCCTGTCATCGGACCTCGCTTGAAGGACACATGGGAGCTGGCCTCCCGAAACTTGACCGCTGCCTTGCAACTCTTTGCTCCACAGATCAAGGCGGCCGTGCCGCGGCTGCTCTCAGCCTCTGCTGGTGTTGGTTTGGCTGTACTGCAATGGATTTTCTCGATTGTCATTGCTGGAGTTCTTCTCGCTAATGCCGCAGCTTCTGCGACCATCGCACGACGGTTAAGCAACCGCCTCTTTGGCGACAGGGGGCCGGAATTCGAGGAACTGGCCGGCGCTACAATTCGCAGCGTTACGACCGGAATAATTGGCGTCGCAATTATCCAGTCCTGTTTCGCCGCCCTCGGTTTTCTCGTGGCGGGTCTGCCTGGTGCAGGATTGTGGGTGGTGATCTTCATTATCGCAGCCGTACTTCAGCTTGGCGGGCCTGTGCTTATATTGCCGGTGATTTACATGTTTGCGACCGCCAGCACCACCAAGGCTGTTATTTTCCTGGTTTGGTGTATCTTCGTCGGCCTGATGGACAACGTGCTTAAACCTCTTCTGCTCGGGCGTGGCGTTGCTGTTCCAACCGTGATCGTGTTCTTGGGCGCCATTGGCGGATTCATAACAATGGGGGCGATTGGCTTGTTCGAAGGTGCAATCGCTTTGTCCGTGGGATACAAGCTGTTCCTCGCATGGCTGGAAGGAACTGTCGAACCCTCTAAGGCGCGAGCAAAGGGACTGGCCCAGGCTTCCTGAATACCATTCGGTGTTCTGCAAACGATCCCTGTATTTCCTCTCGCACAATACCTGGCGTTGGACTGCGAGTAGTTCTTATTTCACGCAACGTCGGCAGACTCTTGCGGACGCGCCGCGACATTGAGCGCCAGTTGTTCTTACCTGTCTATCCTGCCAGTTAGGCAGAGCAGGAGCGTGGCTTTAGATTCTCGTTCAACGGGTAGCCTCGCGCTGCAGCTATGGAGGTGGAGCGGCTCCTTGCTTTTTCTTTCTCCTAAGCGCCCGTCCCAGATCAGGAAGAAATTCCTTCACTACTCCAAACCCCATATTGCTCGCCATGGTGATGCCAAAGCTGGCGGCCGCATCTGCCGCCGAGTGCTGACTCGGAGGCAGCCAAAAGCGAGACAAGAAGGCACCAGCGGCCACGCCGCCTACTTGGGAAATCGACAGATGCAGACTTCCATCGTCGTGCCGCGAAAGCATGCCACTTGCCAGCGCGTACCCAGTGCGCGGCCATAGGCCCCTCTTGCCAGAATTGAAATAACGGTTGTCTTCGTGTAAAGCGCTGGCCAGACCGAAGGTGACAGTGCGCTGAATGGAATACTGGCCGACGATGTTCGCAAATCGCTTACCGTAGCCAGATGCTCCCTGTTCCCACTCCGGAGGCTTGTCTTTCCATTGATCGAGTCCTGCGGAGAATCCAGCCTTGATGTAACCGAAGGGGTTTACCATGGTCTTTAAATACAGATGGGCTCGCTCCCGCTGCGTCAAGGGCTGGAAGTCGCTAGCCCGCATTGTTCCGGCCATGTTCAGGTAATTGAAGAGATAGTCGATTCCTTTGCCGACGGAGGTGGGTTTATGCTCATCGCTGGTGGAGTCCTGATTTTGTGCGAACAGCGGCGGACCCAACATTAGAACCAGAACCGCGACCCAGCAACTGCTTTGAGTCATCATGAAGTAAAGCCCGCGACCACGTTTTCAAACCTGCTCATCGAGTCGCATCCGACCGGTTGCAATCGTTGATTCGAGATGTAGGTATTCGGCCCATCCTTTGCTTGCGCAAGGAAACGGCTAGTTGTCCAGCAAGCGCAGTTGGGGAGGGTAACGCTCTCTTGGGTACTCGTCCGTCTTTGCGATTGCAAATCCGGGCAACTACACCATGGGTTCCTTCGATCCGAACAGAGTTGCTACTTGTGGTCAGACGCTACCGCTCTGGCTCTCGCTCCTTTAGCTCATTTCTCCACATATTCGCTTTATCGTGAACTGTGCCTTCTGACAGCGTCCGGCAGTGGGATCTTGCGACTTAGTTCCGAAGCGACGATATGCGATGTGGCGCCGACGCTGGATTGCAATCGCGCCTGGCCGCCTTAGCACGAAACCTAAGGCTCAGTACGGACCACTCGACGACAAATATTGGAACAATCTGGTGTGTTCATAGACCACTGCACATGGGTCACTCCACCACGCTGACGGGAAGAATCAGATCTTGCTAATACTCCTTCGGGGACCAACACAGCAGTCAGTCTGAGAGTTCGGAACTGAGGAGACTTTCCGCGGATTCCCAGTTCCTCTGGAATCACGTTTCTGTCAGCGACCCATGGTATTGCTAGTTGTGGATTGACCATTGGACTAGAACATCTGCCAGTCCCGTGCTCTCCTGCTGAGCCACTAGCATGAAATTGACGGTGGAGGTTGTCTCGACAACCAAACCGAACCACTCGAGGGACCGAAGGCCAGTGAACACTCTGATCTCGAGGCTCAAAAAGGGACCCGGTCGCGGCGCGGTGCTCCTCTGGGCTGGGATGGTCAGCTTGGTGCTGTCGCTTGCCACCCTCGGCCAAGATATTCCTGATTCTGCCTCGAGCCAGCTGCCACGGCAACCAGAACCTTTTTCAATCGAAGAGCCTCTCGGCATGCCCCGCAATACATATCTCGATTTGAATTCACTTGCGATTGTCAAGCCTGCAGGTGGGTCAAACTCTGACACCGACTTCCGATGGAGACTCGCCATACCCCAGTCACTTCTCTATACCGGAATCATGCACGTATACGATATCTGGACCCAACCCGGAACCCGAGACACGTTGAACGGTCACTGGCTTGACAACTACTTGGCTTCTGTAAGCTCGCTGCGTGGTTGGAGCGATGGCGATACATTCATGGCGCCATACGTTGCCCACACAATCGAAGGATCGGTCTTCGGTTTCATTGAGCGTCAAAATGACCCCAAGTACCGCAAGGTCCAGTGGGGCGATGGCCACGATTACTTCATTAGCCTTTTGCGTTCCATGGCATATTCCGCGGTCTGGCACACTCAGTGGAAGATTGGTCCCATCAGCGAAGCGTCAATTGGTAACGTCATGCTGCACGCTTCGCCTGGATTCATAACCCTGACGGATACGCCGACGCTGGGCGCGGTGGCGATGATCGGAGAGGATGCCGCAGATCGTTACTTGATTATGGGCCTTGAGAATCGGACGGCTAATCGACCCCTGAACATGCTGGCTCGGAGCTTCTTGAATCCCGGACGATCAATGGCCAACATGATGGCGTTTCGAGTTCCCTGGCACCGGGAGAACCGCATCGGCCTGTTTGGAAGGAACTTCCTTATCCGACAGGAACTTCTCGCCGACTACAAGAAAACTGGCGAGAAGGCGTTCGAATATGTGCGTCCAGCCAACGCAGACACTGGACCCCGTGTTATGCCAAAGGAGGCAACCATCGAGTTAAGCGCCTTCCCACTCTTTGAGAATATTGGAGGCGGCAGTTGCATTGGAGGAGGAGGCTCTGGAGCGGCGCGCGTTAACCCGCAGCTGCAGGTTGTTGCGGAGGTAAGCGGATGCCTGATCATGCACATGCCGGCCGCTAACCAAAGTGGGGACTCGCTTTTTTATGGCGGCGGGCTACGCTGGACTCCCAGGGCGGCAAATCGCTTTTCGCCGTATCTGCAGGTAATGTTCGGAGGCAAGAAGGTCACCCAAGAAACGGACGATCTAGCGCTGCGAAAGAAGTTGCTCGAGGATTGGGATGATGGTGATGGCACTCTGACGCATTATCCAAAGCGCAGTGACTGGTCCGCCGAAGTCACGAGCAACGGGCCCTCACTTGGCGTTGGTGGTGGGATTGACATAGTGTTCGCGCGCCCGTTTGCCTGGCGGCTTCTCAGTATTGAATATTCACACACCTGGATGGGTGATGTAGCAATGATTCATCCGCAACAAACTGTACGTTTTTCGACCGCAGCGGTGTTGCGCATCGGTACTTGGTAGTGCTTTCGTCAATTGCGACAGAAATGGGGTCGAGTTATGCAGATTTCAGAGACTTCTCAGCCTGGGCGCGAATGCACTGCAATCCCTAATTGCTCACTTATCCAAGTCCGTGGTTTTGACTGCAGGAGGGCGGCAGCAGACAGAGAACGACGAAAGCGTGATGTTCGCTGCTGACATTTCCAGTCTGCCCTGGTCCCTATGCTGCGTCGACCTGTTCGATTTCGCCAATCCCCCGTATCCTCTCACGTTTCCGAACTTCATACCCCGGGGAAGACCTTCGTTGGAAGATCGATTGTGACAAACAAACCCAATGTTGCTGGGCTTCAAGAGACTGCAGGAGACCGAGATAGTGCGCCGCGACATCAAGGTCGCGGCGCTCCTTCTTGTTCTGGTCCTGGGTTGCCGAACACCGCAATTCGCTGACCCTCCGCTGGACGGCCTGGTGAGCCTGTTCCAACATCCGAGGCAGCTTATTGCGATCTCCTTCAAACAACGCTCTTCGATATAGTTGCGTCCAATGCTCCTTCTTGTGAATTGCGGCCATTCGAAGACCTCCCCCGAGTTGTTCTCCGCCGGTTTGTGCAGCTGCGCCTCGAAAGAGCGCTACGCGGCTGATCTTGCAGCAACTTTCTCAGTCACCTTGACTTCGATGATCTTACGGATCAGACGCCGCGTTCGTTCAACGAAGGCCAGGTTGTCTGCCAGGCAGCTTTCAAGCAGCACACCAACGCCATAATGTCCCGTCACATCGGCAGCCGCGATCAGGGTGACATATTCAGCAGTACGGAGGTGAATCAGTTGGTTTGCCGTGGCCAGAACGAAGAGGTGCTTCGCCACCGGATTCTGTATTTCGGCAACATCGTTACGGATGTTTACAGCGACGTCCTGGAGGCGTCCGCTGACCTTCACGGGTTTTTCGCCAATGAGCTCGAAGCACTGATCTAGCTTGGCAAGGATTGTGTCAGAGACGAACACCCTTGCCTCCATGGCTTCCTTTATGTCCGGATGCTGGGCGACTTGACTGATCTCCTGAAAGATCTTTGTCGCCTGTTCGGTGCCCTGCCTTACGCTGCTAAGAATTTGAACGAACACTTCCCTTGGATCGTTAATTGGCATCATTGCTCTCCTTGTTTGTACTCTAAGAAAGAAACAAGTTCAGATTAGCTGCCTTAGTTCAGAGAACCTGAAAGAGGAGAAAATGTAACCGCCTCAATTGCGACCCTAGTGTGATGCGGCAGGACTGTCAATCAGCAAAACTGCTAGTGTCGTCTCCCCGGAACTTTGTGAACAGAGTCGCGCACTTTTCTGCAGGATCGAATCGCGTTCGCCCACACAAAAGGAGCGGACGCTCGATCCGGCTTTCGCCTCCTGAGGCGAAGCCAGCCACACCTAATATCGCCAAGAGTGCAAGTATTCCAGACAAATCACTTCGTACCCTTTTGTCCGTTAGCGACGAATGTGAGCCCCTCGGACGCGAAGCGGCGCAAGAGCCGACCCGAGACGGCCGCCAAGTCACCGGGTAAATCCGTTGCGACAGGCTCACTCGCTCGAACCACTTGCGTATCGAGCACGCCGTCGGTTCCAGTGAACTGAAACTCGACAACCCCCACGAAGCGCGCCCCCCCTTGAGATTCGAGATCCCACACGAGGAGCGTTGCGGCGAGGCTTGGAGCGCGATCTGCATCGACGAGGCGCACATCGGCGCGCGACACCACCTCGAGCCGCAGTGCCGTGTCTAGATACCGGTCGGGAGCAGACGACCACCACCAGACGGAGTCCTGGGTCAACTCACCATTTTCTTGCTGGTGCAACACACGGCGCCCGATGTGTCCGCGGGCTTGTGTATCGAGCAGATGGACGGAGGTGGCGTTGGGAGACTTCGTCACTTGCCTCGGTTGCCCAGACAGCCCCGGATCGAGCAGTTGCGGTTCGATCATGCGGCTGGGCATCGTTTGCGGACGCCGCAACTGGCAGGCGAATCCCCCAGCGCAGGCCAATGCGACGAGAAGATAGTGTCCTGACCGAGACACACGAATCATTGGTGTTTCTCTACTGCCTTTCTTGGACCATAAACCACCGATTCGGGCTGCTCCTCCAGCTGTCGTGCTAGTTCCCGCATCTGTTGGAGGGAATCCCGGATGGCCGGCAGGGAGCGCCGGAGATCCTCTGCCGCAAGTCTGGAACTATCGGCCGCGTCCCGCGTTGATTGGGTCGTGGCCGGAAAGTCTGCGGCCTTGATTGCGGCCCGTGCCTCTTCCGTGAACTTGACTAGTGTTCCCTCCGTGCCCATCAACCCGTTCATCTCAGTTTGAATCTCACCGATCTGCGCGCTTGTCGTGGTAAAAAACTTTCGCGAGTCAGCGCTCAGACCTGGCAATTGGCTCTCCCGAACGATGCGATCGACGTTCGTGAAAAATCGGTCGCTCCTGTCAAGACTTTCGGGAATCCTGCCGACGATCTCTCTGAGAGTTTCCAGCGTCGCTTCCGCGCGATCCAACACGGCAGGCAGGCGGTCCTGTACCGTTGCACGCATCGAAGGTATTGAAGGTACGTAGGGGAGAGTTGGTTTGAACCCAAGTACCATCCCTGGTGGAGGATTTCTTGGCACATCCAGTAACAAGTATGCCTCTCCGGTAACCGGGTTGCCGATGATCTGGGCCCGGAGACGCGGCAATTCGCCTCCAACATCCGCAAGCTTTCGAACTCGACTGACATTGAAGCCAATGGTGTTAAGGCGGTTCAGGAACACCTCGAAGTCGATTTCGACGGTGGTCTCGCGCGGATCAACGCGTATGTCTGTGACGCGGCCCACGGGTACGCCTCGGTACCGAACGGGACTCGACACGTCCAGGCCGCTGACGTTCTCGGTGGTATAGGTGACCAAAGCAATTACGGCACGTGTCCTCATACGTTGAATGAAGAGCAGCGCCGTTGCGAGGATCACCACCACTCCTACTACAATGAAAAAGCCAAGTTGCGTGTAGCTTTTCTCGACAGCCATCTGGTTACCCTCCCTGACAAGCGGATACTGCGGGCGACGACCGCGTAAAGGAGTTGTGCACGAATGGGATCCCCGATTCATCACGTAGTTTCCGCGGGTCGCCTCGTGCCACGATCCCTTTCGCAGCTAGATCCAGCACGATGCACTGTGCAGCCACGAGAAAAATGCTGGGCAGCTCGTGGGTCACGATGACCATGGTGATGCCCAGGTCGCGACTAAGCGTGAGGATGAGCTGGTCGAGTTCGACCGCCGAGATTGGATCGAGCCCGGCGGTCGGCTCGTCAAAGAACAGAAGATTTGCCTCGAGCATGAGGGCGCGGGCTATGCCAGCACGCTTTTTCATGCCACCGGAGATTTCGCCCGGCAGATGCTCGGCGAACGCACCGAGACCCACGAGATTGAGCTTGGCTTGGACGAGTTCCCACACTACTGCACCCCGGATCGGGGTCCATGCAGTCAAGGGAAGCGCGAGGTTCTCCGCCAAGGTCATAGAACTGAAGAGTGCGCCCGACTGAAACAGGACGCCGAAGGGAGGCATGCCCTCGTAACGATGCGGCTCTCCAACGCCATCGATCTCAATCCGTCCGGCTTGAGGCTGTTCAAGTCCAATCAGGTAGCGCAGCAGCGAACTCTTGCCGCACCCTGATCCGCCGAGGATAGCGAAGACCGTTCCACGCTCGACTTGGAAGGTAACGTGCTCCATCAGGACCCGTGCTCCCCAACCGATACTTAAATCGTTGACCGTTATATGCGGCATTAATAGCGGCATGTCAGACGCCTATCAGCACCAGGAAGAACGTAAACACGGCACTGATCACGATCACGCCAAAAATGGCCAGAACCACAGCAGTCGTCGTCCGGGCACCGACAGCGGCAGCGCCGCCCCGTGCGAGTAGGCCCTGACAACACGCGATCAACCCAATCACGAATCCCAGAAACGGACTCTTGATGAGGCCCGCCACCAAGTGATCAGGGGTGATCGCGTACATGGTCGCCTGGACATAGGCCCGCGCCGTCATTTGCGTGATGAGGAGCGTGGCCCCCATACCGCCGATCAGGGCCACAGCGTCACCCACCCAGGTCAAGAGCGGCACCGTGGCGGCGAGTGCGAGACATCGTGGCACGACTAACCATCTCAGCGGATCAAACCCCATGGACCGCAAAGCGTCGATTTCCTCCGATACCTTCATGGTGGCGATCTCCGAGGCAAGACCAGCGCCCGATCGCCCGGCCACGACGATAGCGGTGACCAACGGTCCGAGCTCCCGGAAGTGCGCGACGACCACCAACTCGGGAACATAGGACACCGCCCCAAAACGCCCGAGCTGCGAGACGCCTAGAAACCCGACGATCACGCCGACAAGCAGGTTGGCGGCGCTGGTGACCGGCAGGGCCTGCGCGCCGATCTCTTGCATCAGCCTGGGCAACGAACGCCAATCGATCGAGTCAGGCTTGGCGGTCGCTTTCGGCAGCGCCGCGGCATAACGACCGACAAAATCAAGCGCCTCGTATGCCTTTCCAGGCAACTTAGCTGCAGACGCGCCAATCCGACCCAGAGAACTTATCGAGGATCTCTGAGGCGTTGGGCGGCCTCCTCGGCGCTCGCGATAAAGGGCGATCAAGCGTGCCGCGTTGGTGTTGTGGCCTTCAACGATGCGCGTGCCGCACTTATCCGCGTCCAGCCGATCGAGAAGGCGCGCCAGTAAGACTGCGCCGGCGCCGTCGATACGATCGAGCTGTGATAGGTCGACATCGACCGAGCGGCACCCACCCAAGCAGGCTTCGGCGCTCTCCACTCCCTCGGCCACCGCTGGAGCATGGGCCAAGTCGAACGGACCGGTCAGTACAAGACTTGCCCGGTCTCCCTCTCGGTCGGTTCGTACAGCAACGCCCATGGTGCAGTCTCAGGAGTATTCCGACAGCTTGATGTCGTGAATGACTTCCACGTGGTGCGTTGGAAAGCAAGGAAGCCAGTGAGCGCCAAGTAGAACAAGACATCAGAGGCGTTAAACCTGTCTCGATTGTCAGTTGTTCTTACAAACTCATGCAGTGCGAAACTAAGCGAGTGTCGTGCGGCCGACGGGAGTACTGCATTGGCAGGACTCACATCTCACTGGAAACAGGATCGCCCTCGGGAGAGACTCCTGGCCTAAAATCGTGATTCCACTCACCGCCTGGATTTGTTGGCGTAATCGTCATTCATACAGTGCGCCTATCGATTGGTGACACCCTCTACGCTTAGGGATTAAAATATTAGGTGTACCTGGAAGCGAGAGCAGATTGCCCGAAAGTGGGTTCCACATGCCCCCCAAGAACTTGACAGCCAAACAAGCCAGAGCCGTCCTGCCAGAGTGGTCACAGAAGATCGTAGACTTCCGCAGTAGTCTGAAGCTTAGCCAGTCCGAGTTGGGCAAACAGTTGGGCGCATCGACGATGGCGGTTTCCCGCTGGGAACGAGCGATTCAGAAAGCACCTGCCAACATATACATCCAACTTGGGAATCTGGCAGGCGACCCTCTTTGCTGGTACTTCTGGGGATGTGCGGGTCTAAGCACAGCAGACGTGCTGCGAGTCTTACCAGCGGCACGCCGCCGCATGCATGAAGCTAGATTCCCGAATTTACGCGTGGTCCACGCAGGCAGCCAGAGAAGGATTCCCAGTACTGATTTCGTTGCCGTTCCGCTCCTTCCCGTCCGTGCTGGCACTCCGGGGGAAGCAGGCGACAAAACCGTCGATTTAGAGCAGGTGCGGCCGGAAGCAATGTTGGCGGCGCCTATGGAGTGGTGCCCCAATCCGAAGTCCACGATCTGCCTAAGAGTAAGAGGGAATTCGATGTCGCCGTTAATTCTTGATGGCTACATCATCGCGATTGATATCCTCGATGTCCATCATGACAAGTTGGTGGGACAGATTGTTGTGGCTTCGAATCCTGCGAGGGGATTGATCGTTTCGCGATTGATCAGGTTCGATCACACAGACGCTTTGGTGTCCGATCGACGAGACTATGAGTCTATCTCGTTGGCCCCGGAGTCCGGGTGGCAGGTGATTGGCAAGGTACTGTGGTGGACAGGTCTGGCGCGATAATCCAAGTGAATCCCCGGCCGGAGTAGCCCTTCTACCTTCTCCTTAATCGCGCTCTAAACACGTCCGTCCCCTTTAAACCTTGGGGAAAATCTCCCCCCTGTCAGTTTTCCTGATTGACAGAAATGGTATAACGTGCCTGATAATGTCAGAAAGATTCCTTTGTGCACTCGGCAGCAGCCGTCCTAGAGGAAGGGGGGAACATGCCATCGGTCCGCGTTCTCATAGTGGAGGACTTCGCACCGTTCCAGCAATTTATCGCTTCGACGCTGAAGAAAAGACCGGATTTGCAGGTCATCGCCGTGGTATCGGACGGATCAGAGGCAGTTCAGAAATCCGAAGAGCTGCAACCGGACCTGATTGTGCTCGACATCGGGCTTCCGACATTGGATGGAATCGAAGCCGCTCGGAGAATTCGCAAGCTATCTCCCGAATCCAAAGTGCTCTTTCTGAGTCAAGAATCCTCTGCCGATATCGTGCAAGAAGGTCTCCGCTCAGGAGCACTGGGCTACGTGGCTAAAGCACGAGCTGGGATCGATCTATTAGCTGCTGTGGAGGCAATTTGTCAGGGCAGGCGGTTTGTCAGTGCTGGATTGGTGAATCAAGTTCCGGTCGATCTTGCAGATAGGCAAGCTTCCAATCGTCTTCAGCCCTGTTTCGCATCGCAACCGGAGGCAGGGGACTAATTCCCCTTTCAAGGGTTGTTACCCGGCAGCCCGCCCGGAATCGCTTTCCACCGGTACGCGAGCATGGATCGTGACCCCGCCCCTGGGTTGTGTTTCTATTGTAAAGCTTCCGTTTACCAGCTTCAGTCGTTCCTCCATGCTAACGAGTCCCAGGCCCTGGCTCATCTTTGCCTGTTCGCGATCAAAACCACCCCCGGAATCCTTGACCGTGAGATGAATCTCATCCGCAGTCCCCCACAATCGCACTTCAAAGTGCCGTACCCCGCTGTGTTTTGCAGAATTGTGCAGGGCTTCTTGCAGCACCCGGAAGAGGCAAAGGGAAACGTCCGGTGACAAGGCGGGCAGAGCATCGGTTTGGAAATCGATCTCCACTTTCTGCTGCGCACTGAACTCCCGGCAGAAACCTTTCACTGCGCCGACAATACCCAAATATTGCAGTTTCGCCGAATGCAGTTCGTGCGACAACAATTGAATATCGGAGGCTATATCCGAAATCTGCCTCTCGAGCTCACCCATACGACTGCGGACGTCAGGCAAAATAAGAGGGTTTTCCTGGAGTTGCTGGAACTCGGCGGCTAACAAGGCGAGACGTTGACCGACGTCGTCATGCAGCTCTCTGCCAATCCGGGCACGTTCCTGCTCTTGTGCCTCAATCAGCTTGCGGCTCACGTTTGCGAGAGCCGCATCTGCCAGCTGGCGGTCAGTAATGTCGATGAACGCGACTACCGCTCCCACCAGCTCGTGCCCTCTCCACTGCGGATAGGACCAATATTCAACTGGAAAGCTTGTTCCATTGGCCCTCCACAACACTTCGTCGTCCGAGTGGTCTCCTTGGCCGGTTTGCACTACTCGGTGAACTCGACACTCCTCCAGCGGAAAATGAGTCCCGTCCAACCGGGTGTGATGCATCAGATCATGCATATTCTTCCCGAGCAGCTCCTCGACGCGCTCATATCCCAAGGCGCGGAGGCAAGCCGGGTTGCAGAACCTGCATCGGTGTTCGAGATCGATTCCGTAGATCGCTTCGGCAGTCGAATCGAGAAGCAGTCGCAGTTTGTCCTCGCTCTCGCGCAGAGCCTTTTCTGTCTGCCTCAGTTCCGTAAGGTCGATCGACGTCCCCACCGCTCCCCGTGGTCGGCCTTCCTCATCCAACAACGGTACAGCATTCGCGAGTTCTTCCCGCCTGGTCCCGTCTGGAAATACCGCCGTCAATAAACGTCCGTATACCGGTTTTCCGGTAGCCGCCGCCTGCTGCATTGGCAACAAATTCGCCGGAATCTCCACCCCATCCTGCATTTGCCGAAATGCAGGACGTTCGTCCGGCCCTGCGCTCTGTGAAAAATTCTGGTCCGCTCTCGCATGCAATTGGTCGCATGCCGCCCGGTTACCTTTCATCTGCCTGCAGTCAGTGTCGTATGCGATAAGAACCGGCACCGGAACTGCATCCAGTATCGCCTCCAGTTCCTTGATTCTAGCTCGCTCGCGCGCCTCGACTCCCCGCAGGTTTTCCTCGGCCCGCCTGCGCGCAGTCACATCAGCCACCATGCCGGTGACTCTCAGCATCTCACCTAGGGAGTTGAAAACGGCCCGCCCCGTGTCCTCGAGCCAAATTGCACTACCGTCGGGACGCAACACCCGAAAACTGGTTTGATAGGCAGGGTTTTTAGGAGTGAGCCCTGTCTCTGCAGCGGTATACACTTCGCGGTCGTCCGGGTGGACTCGGTTAAAAAAGCTCCGACTGGTGTCGTGTTCGGGATCATCCATCCAGTTGAGAATGTCCCTGCACTCTTCTGATCGCACTATCACATCGGTTCGTAGATCCCAATCGAATGCATACATTCTTCCGGCCCGCACCGCCAAACGTAGCCGCTGCTCACTTTCCCGCAGGGCGGCTTTTGTCTGCTTGTATTCGGTGATGTCCTCTACCAATGCAAAGACCAGGGGGTTCGATCCTTCACCGCCATTTTTCAAAAGAGAGACATTCAGACGCCCCCAACGCTGAGTGCCATCTTTTCTCAAATAGCGTTTTTCCATCGAGTACTGGGCGATGAGACCTGCGCGGAGCTGTTGAAAGAGAGCCCAATCGTCCCGGGAATCTTCGGCACTGGAAAATTCGGAGCAACTCATGCCGCAAAGTTCGTTCTCACCGTATCCCAGCATGCAACAAAGAGCCGGGTTGGCCAGCAGGAGCCTGCCCTCCAAATCTTCCACTGCAATTCCCAATGATGCGTGCTCAAAAAGATAACGGAAGAGGTGTTTTGCGTGGGATGGTAGCGCTTGCGAAGACATGTCGGCTCCAAAACGGGATCCTACGGGGAATTTGCTATCCGACCAGTGGGGGAATACCTTAGCATCTTTGAAGCAGAAGTCAATTCCAGCTTTAGAATCTTAAAGATAGGATAGATGCGATCCCCACCTTCAGGCAGTTATTTTGGTCCCGGATCCGAAACTTTGTAATTCGAAGTCCTCAAAACTTTATAACGATGCCCGCGGAAACCCTGCCCTGCTGGTCCTGGGTTTGGTCGCCGAACTTGGTCAACAGCCAATCTGCCTGCACCAGACGTAATCCGATCCCTTTCCGAAGCCCGATGTCTAAGCCGCCGCCAACGAGCATGGCAAACGCGTTGTCGCTTCTGCCTGTTGTCGAAGTCGTGGCGCCACCGAACAATGCGTGTACAAAGGGTTGAACTACTGGCAGGCGTGCGGTGAGTACGGGGCCAATGGTATAGGTGTAAACGGAAGAGCTAGCCCTTCGCGAATTGTACACACCACTAAAGTCGGCCGTAATTCCGAGAACATGTTTGAAGTTTCCAGTTAACGAAGCGTTCCACCCCACGGCGTTATAGCTGGATTGAAGATGCTCATATTGGGCCCCGCCGAAGATCTCCACTTTTTGCGCAGATACCGGGGCACACAGAAAACAGGAGACCAGAATTGTGTTTATAAAGTGGTTCCTCATCAAATCTTCCCCTAGCAAGAACGACGGCCCTTTCGAATGGCCTTGCGAAGGTCCTCAGGACAGACTAAGCTGCGCGCGCCGATGCTAGATCTGTCAGTAGTTACAGAGCAGATCCACTGCAACATTTCCAGTCATGTTCAGTCCATATCGAATGACAAGTACATTAGTCGTCCCTTGCGTTCGATCTGCAGTACAACAGGCTCACCAGACTTGTACTTCTCGATCTCCGACCTCAGCTCCTTCACATTTGAGACGGGAGTATCGTTCACCGAGCGAATTAGGTCGTCCATTGCCAGGTCCGTCCTCTGCTGACTATGGTCCAGCTTGGCGACGACCACTACGCCGGATTTGGACCGTCGATGCGAGGTATCCGAGCGCGGTCTTTCATTCACAGAGATGCCCATCACTCCCAACTCCACAACTCGGCCGCTCTCGTTTAACAACGAGTTGATTGGATCGTCAGATTCTTCTTCGTTATTTTCCCGGACCGGTACATCGAACCTCAGATGTACACCACTTCGAGAGACCTCGAGGCTCACGCGATCCCCGGCTCGCTTGCTGTAGAAACTCGCATTAAACTGGGGCGACCCTGTAACAGGTTCGCCGTCCACGGTTACAACCACGTCTCGCACCTGCAGCCCTGCCATTTCTGCCGAACTGTTGGGTTTCACGTCGGAAACAACGGCACCCCAGTCCTGTGAGAGCCTTAGTCCGCGTGCCAGAGTTGACGTAATGTTCTGAACCCTGACCCCGATCTCACCGACCCGGACATGTCCACGTGTCTTGAGTTCGTCGTAAATGATCTGAACCAAGTTGCTCGGGAGGGCAAACCCCAGCCCATCGTTGCCCCCACCCTCTGTCACCATGAAGCTGGTAATCCCTACAAGCCTGCCGTTCATGTCCACCAGGGCGCCTCCACTGCTTCCGGGATTAATAGGAGCATCTGTCTGGATGTAGGGCACGGGTCGATCGGCGTTGTCGGAACGCGCGACCGCACTGACAATCCCCATTGAAACCGAATTTTTGAGCCCCTCTGGATTGCCCACCGCCACTACTAATGTTCCCGGACGGACCGTGTTTGAGTCCCCAACCGAAACAGTAGGCAAGCCCTCCGCGTCGATCTTCAAGAGCGCCAAATCAGCTTGTTCGCATTTTCCAACTACCCTGGCATCAAACGTGAGGACCTGTGGAACACCTTTCCACTGCGAAGTACGGACTCTCTCGTCCAGGTTGACACGTACTCTCTTTGCACCGTTAACCGTATGAGCGTTGGTTACAATGTATCCGTCCGCGCCCATGATTACGCCGGAAGCTATGACATTCATCTTTGTAACGATATGAGTCTCACTCCTATCCTGGTCGTCGCCTTTGTCGCCATCAGGGTGTATGTACCCTGATATCTCGATTTGTACAATCGCTGGTGACACTTGTGCCGCGACGCTCTGAATTGATTCACTCAGCGCCTTTAAGGGGTTATCCAACACAACGCTTGATCTCTGCTGAGCAGGAACGCTTGCGCCATGGAGTAGAATGACGATCCCGAGCAGTAGATGTCGTTGACCAGAACAAACCGACATTTGTTTGGCTCCACTTTTCGCGGCCGACAAACTTTGCGGATTAAAGATTGGCAGGTCGAAACCGACTGATCCTAGAACGATCTCTGTTCCTCATGCGGAATCTGGCGGCAGAGATTCGCACTTTTCCCAACCAACCTAGGCTCGCGATCAGAGGACCGCAACTGTCAACTCTCACAGAGACACCTCGCTTTCGGCGCCGAAGCGCGAGGAATTCCCATGTCCAACCCGATAGTCAGTTTCAACCTTGCAACTTTCTCGGTCACGGTGTCGCTGCCGCGCTGATCTTTCTCATTTGCCGGTCTCCTTTACCTCGTGCGCTTGGTTTTGGTGCACATTGCGTGTCCCTAGCGCTTTCTGATCGGCAGAGCTGGAAGTAGTTTCACTCCACATCTGACCCAACTGGCAATCCTGCCAGTCGAAACTCCTCCCATGTTCTGTTTCACTTGGTCAAATGGCAGGCAGACCTAACATCGTGACGTTACGGCAACCAGTTCCACAACGATTAAGGAGGGTATCCCAATGAGGTTCAGAATAATCGCTTCAAGCCTTGCAGTGATCTTGTTGGCTAGTGGTTTCGCCAGTGCTGGGGATTCGCCCGACAAGAAACGTGAAAAGACTCGCCAGATGGCAGATCAAACACTGCAAGACCTGTACAAGCTACAACCCACAGCCCAAGCAGCTATCCAAAAGTCTGCCGGATATGCCGTTTTCAATAACATGGGGGCGAACCTGCTGCTGCTGAGCACTGCGCGTGGCGCGGGAGTTGCCGTCAACTCAAACACCAAACAGGAAACCTTCATGAAGATGGTTTCGGCGGGCGCAGGTCTGGGTGTGGGAGTAAAAGACTATCGGGTCATCTTCGTGTTCGACAATGACAAAGCATTGGCTCAATTCCTCGATTCTGGCTGGTCAGGTTCAGCACAAACTGATGCTGCCGCGAAGGCCGGAGAGAAGGGCGCAGCCTACTCGGGAGCGGTCGAGGTTGCCCCGGGTGTTTGGGTCTACCAGATTACCAAGAATGGTCTTGCCCTCCAGTTGACCCTGCAGGGTACGAAGTACTACAAGGACGACGACCTCAACAAATCCTAAGCTTCCGCTGCCGATTCCTTTAAACCATCTTCAGGGGAGGACACCATGAATCTGTCGAAGCGGGCCGTCGCGGAGTTTCTTGGAACCTTTTGGTTGGTGTTCGGTGGATGCGGCAGCGCTGTACTGGCGGCGGCGTTTCCCCAATTAGGGATTGGGTTTTACGGCGTCGCCTTGGCGTTTGGACTGACCGTACTGACGATGGCGTATGCGATCGGACATATTTCGGGCTGCCATCTCAATCCAGCAGTTTCCCTTGGCCTCGCCGCGGGTAGGCGCTTCCCGACTACGGAATTGCTGCCCTATGTCATCGCGCAAGTGCTCGGGGGGATCTTGGGCGCGGGAGTACTATACCTGATCGCAAGCGGCAAAGCGGGGTTCGACGTGAGTGGTGGTTTTGCATCAAACGGATACGCCGCACACTCACCTGGTGGCTACTCTCTGGTCTCATGCTTTATCGCTGAAGTGGTGCTGACTTGTTTTTTCCTGATAATCATTATGGGCGCAACGGACCGGCGTGCTCCGTCGGGCTTTGCGCCGGTAGCGATCGGACTGGGATTGACGTTGATTCATCTGATCGGAATACCGGTTACGAATCTCTCGGTGAACCCCGCACGGAGTACGGGGCCAGCCATCTTTGTTGGAGGGTGGGCGCTCGCACAACTTTGGCTGTTTTGGGTAGCGCCGCTCATCGGTGGCATGGTGGGCGGAGCGGCGTACGCCGGGCTCTTCGAGCCAGGAACCGCAACGACGCAGACAGAAGTAGCCAGCAAGACCAAAGCAGTAATTGCATCGGTCAAGGGTGATTAGATCCTGTCGTTCTTCTTCGTGGCGCTGGCAAGACTCTCGATCCTTGGGTTAAACTGCCCACCTGATCTTGGTCAGCTTGTTGGCCGTGGCTACAATCACCACATTGCCCGCAGCCCTGGTTTCCAATCCGCGCAACCACGTTCCCAGACTAGATCCTTGGTGTTTGACAGGTAAGGGTGCAGCCCGCGCTCCGCGGATGAACATCTTGCGGAGATACGGAGCGGGATGCGGAAGCGTATTCCAGAAGCTCACCCCTTCCGTCCAGCTCGCAATGCCAACTCGCCCGATCGGCCAGGTCCAGTCCGATCGTCAGCTTCTGATCCTGAAAATTCCTCGTTGCCTCTGCCGCTGCAGGGCTAATCTTTTCCTTTGCCGGTCTCCCTTATTTCTTGCGCTTCAAGCGCGTCGATAACTTGAGAGTCTTCAGCATCCCGTAGGAGACCGGCCTTCTCATCCCATCTGATTACACATTCCGGATCAAATCTCCAGGCGCGCTTTAAATAATCAGTTCGGGCTGTGGGCACGCCCAGAAATTCCCGAATGCGGCGCTTGGCTTTGTGCAGTTGCGACTTGGAGTTTCCCACCGAGAAGTCCAGCATCCGGGCTATTTCCACGTGCTCATACCCTTCCACCTCGTGCAACAGAAAAATAGTTCTGTAACCAGGCGGCAAATCCGTGATGGCCCGGGCCAGCATGATGCGATCCACCGATTCGTCGAGCCTGTCGTCTCGACTGCCATATTCCCGACGCCCTAGAGTTGAGTCGTGACCCGAGGTTTCGTCCAATGAAACCTGCTTCAGAACTTTCTTGCGGAAATGCATTAGCACGGTATTCACCGCGATCCGGTACAGCCACGTGGACAGAGCCGAGTTTCCCCGGAACGTCGAGAGCTTACGGAACACCTGCAGGAACGCATCCTGGGTTAGGTCCTCAGCTTGTGCGATATTGTTGGTCATGCGCAGGCAGATGGAGTAGATCGTTGTCTTGTGGGTATTGAACAAAGTGGTGAATGCTTCGGGATCGCCCGCCAGGGCGCGCTCCACGAGTTCCAAGTCTGCCACACGTCGGCAGGTGAGGTTCAGATCATTGCTCACTTCCGTTTCCTTAGCATAAATGCTCTGGCTCTTCACAACCACCCTTTCTTGGGTTCGCTCGCGCCGCTCCAGAAAAACCCACCCGTGGTGAGCCTAATGGACCACGTTCGCCCTTATCTTTCGTACTAGAGGAACAATCCCGCCGGGAGAAGTGGCGCCAGAGTAAATGCCGGCGGGAATTACCCATTTGCGCTTCGGGCAAAACAAGCCTAAGCCCGGGAGGAAGAACCGGGCCACTGGGAATATTTACAGACCCTGCCCATCGAGCAGAGTCCCCATTGAGAACTGGATTCTTGTCCACTGTGGACTCAGGCAAGCGCGGGGGAAACTCGATCGCCCTGCACTTCGGGATTGCGCTTGACTATGGGTCAGAGATCAAATCCTCTTGCCTGGGAATGGTTCAGGCGGGTGCAAGTCTGCACTCAGGCTCGGATGGTTTCGCGGGCATAAGACCTCAGGTCGGCGCGGTTGAACCGGATGGGGATTGGCCTCAACAGAGGCACAGCTTTGCTTGATTGCTGCGATCCAGTCTCGCAACCAGTTCGCAAACGCTTTGTTTTCCTTGACCTCGGGGGACATTGGACTCCTTCCGCAAACTGTCATCCTACCGACTGTTCCGGGCGGTAGAACTGAGAGTTCTTGCAGATCGAGCCTCAAAAAGAGCTAGCTGTTGAAATCAGCGTGAGCACTCAGAACCCCCTCGACAGGGTCAAGAAGTGCTATCGGGATGTAACAATGACTATCGCCATCGCAGGCGTTCTGCGATTCCAGCGTATCGATTCACACAGAACTGTGTTCCGCCGGCACTGCCGGATCTCATTTCCGACTAGTTTCCGCCAGATGCCACTCCCTTGTTCACCATAAACTTGACTTCGGCGCGGCGGTTCTGCGAACGTCCTTGAGAGGTCTCGTTAGACGCAACCGGATTTGAAATGCCCATCGCTCCCGGAGAGACTATGTGACGAGGTGGGATTTTGCATTCCTGCATCAGGTAATTGACAATGGCGTACGCCCGATCTTTGCTCAAGCTTTGGTTTGCGGCGGCATTTCCAGTCGAATCAGCAAATCCCTTTACTTCAATAATGTAACCCGGCGTGCCAATTGCACGTCCTGCCAGTTTTGCTAACGCCGCCTTATCTATGTCCGCAATCGCGGATTTGCCGGATGCAAAATACACCACTGCTTGATCTTTCACATCGTAATCGGCGAGGTCCGAGAAACGCCGGCTTACCTCTTCCTCACCGCCTGCGATCTGCGCTTTGTTCGCCGCAATTGCTTCCTTGTTAGCAGCTGTCGTCACCTCATTCGATGCAACTCTCTCCTCCGTAGGAGTCAATCCGGCTTGGATCATGCTGGCGGTCTGCAAGTCGTCTTTAGTGAACGTAATAGTTTTGGCCTCGAGCTTGCTGTCAGCGTCTGGGATGCCCTTCACGCTGACCTTAAGGCCAGGGATGAGACTCGTCCACGACATTTGTTGTTTGCGAAGTCCGAGACCCTTCGGCGTCTGCACCTTTGTTGAGTCCGTCAGGGTGATGACTTGAGTGCCATCGACGGTCCGCAGCGTAAGAGTATCTGCCGTACGTCCTGTGATCAGGCCTTTCACGGTGGTTTCGTTCTGTCCAAACATCAGGGTTCGCGGCGTACAACATAAAACCAGGGCAAGTGCAACCAGCACACTGATTCTCATATTGATGGCGTCTCCTCGAACGCGTTTCTTTAGGAACGGTATCGCCAAGATTCGAATCTGGGCACTGGCAGAAATACCAGCTGCAGGAAATCAACGCTTGCCTCTTGTTCAGGATGGCGCTGGCCTGACTCAGAGGCTGGATAACTCGCGACATCAGGCGCTTACTAAAAAGGCTCCCCCTTTTACGTTAGGGTGAGATGCGTTTGTTCACCAGTCCTGGGCTCAGCAGCGGGCAACAGATTCAGGGGTGTATTGCTTAACGCAATTGCACTAAAGTGGCGACGCTTCGCTAGCCTCGCAGGATATCTTTTCCCGCAGTGACTCGTTCCCGCAAGCGACCAGCCTTTTTCGTTCTGTAACTTCTAGCAGTTACTTCGAGCCATGACGCCAGCGTACAAAGTCAGACAATCGGATGACTGTGGAGTTCGCTATGGGCAACTTATCGAACATGGCAGGTTGTTGGAGCTTCCTACGTTGGCGACGGCGCAATCGCATTCCGCTCGTGCTGGGCACGACATTCGTTCTGTTTCTGGGCTTCGCTTTCGCACAAGAACGTAGCAGCCATTTCGATCAGCGCTCAGCTCGTCCGGATGGGAACCAGCCCATCACAACTATCAATGAGCTCCGGGCTCCCAAGGCAGCCCGCGGTGCCGTGGAAAGAGCGAGAGAAGCTATTCTTAAGGGTAACTTTCCCGAGGCTCACAAGCAGCTTGACCGTGTGCTTAAGGCTTTTCCGAACTACGCTCCCGCCCTCATGCTCGAAGGCATTGTCAATGCGGAGGAGCAGAACTTTGCCATGGCCGAACAGAATCTTAATGCCGCAATCAAAGCCGATCCCTCTTATAGCCCTGCATATCTGCAGCTAGCAGCCTTCGACAACGAGACGGGGCGTTACGATGATGCCTTGCGCTTGCTGAATCGAGCCATGCCGCTGATGCCATCCTCCTGGTTGCTCTATTTAGAATTGGCGAACGCTGACATTGGCATGAGGGAATACCAGACAGCCCTACGCCACATTGAACGAGCTGAAGCTTTGCAGCCTCGAGACTTACTCTCGAATGCTCGTGCCTCGAATACTCGTGCGATGATGCATCTATTGAAAGCGTGCGCGTTTGTGGGAATAGGTAGTCAGATTCGCGCAAGACCTGAGTTTGAGGCGGCCATAGAGGCCGAGCCAAACGGGGAATTTGCACATTACTCACGAAGTGCGCTTGCGCAACTGCAACTCCCTTAACGGACCCGCCGCGACGTCGCCCGACCTGATCTTGGCCAGCCAGCCGTGCAGGAGGATACGCACATTCATACGAACCCGAGTACCAGGTGGGTCGGTCCTGCAGGCCCGGGCGCAGGAGGTCCAGAAAAACTATGCACTGTCGCCGAAGCAGTTTCAAAGACCTCGAAGAGACGATCAACACGCGTGGCTTCCAGAACTATAGCTGCCATCGGAGTGATGGAGGCAAGTTTCAGGTCTCCGTTCTGCTTTATCGCTTGTTCCAAGCAGTAAAGCAACATGTCGACTCCGGTGCGGTCCATCCGATTCACTTGAGAACAATCAAAGACAATGCGGGGCCGGCTCGCCTTGAAGAGCGGCTCTACCTCGTGCAGAAGGATCTGGATCTCTTTGAGCTTCAATTGTTCGGGCAATCGCTTGACCACTACGGGGGTTGTCATATCAAGCCTTCCTGTTCAGCTGCACCAGGCAGCCTCGGTAAAGACTCCGCCCGAAACTGTTGGGGTGGGAACGACTGACTGGCGGGGGCTTCCGCGTTTGTCATCAATCACGCGACATTAAACTAGATAGGAGGATCACGCCACTGATGATAGTTGCAGACTTATTCCCAATAGTTTCTAGACGGCGCGGCCTGGTGACTGTGCCGAACGGCAAGATCTGACAGAAGAGCTCCCTCAACCGGGTCGAACTCAGCCAAGACAGCTCGGAGTGGATCCGATTCAAGACCTAACTCTTCCTCCACCAGATTCTTGCTTTGGCAGGTTCTGCGGAGCGACGCCCGCCACTGACGGGAGAGTGCGGTTTGCACAATCTCGCCTCATCGTGGCCGCAACCTTCGTGCTCTTACGACGGACAGATCAATACGGAGGAAATCATGTCCAACATACATCTGATCGTGTCGGTAACATGGCGGTGGTGGAATACGAAAGAAGAGTCGTTCGCGGCGACGAGGCTTTCAAATTTGCGACGCAGCTAAAGAAGTCGTTTTCCAACAGCCTGCTAGCAGTTTTGTTAGCTATGCAAACCGGCGAAACGGGGCTAGATTTGCAAAACGGAGTGAGCAATTCTCCTCCGCCTTCAGATCTGCTGACCTAAGTCAGGCATCTGAGGTTTTTCTTTCTTAGATCACATACAAGGAGACATATGATGCCACTCGAGCAGTGGGGAGAACTATACCGACGAGCGTTATTTGAGGAAGATCGTAATAAATTGCCTCTGTCACTGGAAAGGGCACACCAGGCCGTCCAGCAGAGAGTCCGCGAGTTGTGGTATTCGCCCACCGATGGCCAGAACGTCACCGACAAGGAACGCTGCGAACTTGATGCCGCAGCCTACTATCTTGGTCTTCTACGGTCTCTTATAGCCCAGGAGCAGTGGCCGGCTTGATCGACGAGGATGATGAGCGCGTAATCAGATGGGACGAGAAGGCGCTCTTCGACGGCGCCACCCTTCCATCCGCACTCTTCGAGGACCGATATTTCCGCTCGGTGCCAGTTGGGTGTTCTCGCTTCAGCCGGTGCTGCCACCTGATTATCGACCTTGGCTCCATCTCCCGGGATGGAAGCTGGGCCAGACGATTGACGCTGTCACCAGAACTCGGGGAGAGTCTTGAGTATAATATTCATGCGACAGCAGGGAAAAGTCCCGGCTCAAGGGTCTGGACAAGCTCCCAGTGTGAGTCTTCCCATAGCTTCTGGTCTTTGTGAATTGTGTCTTCACCCACTTTTGTGATTCCGCAACCGAGTTGTGCGTCCTAAGGCATGGAATTGGTTCGTCTGCAGACGCATCATAGCTGCTGGGGCGTGCATCGCGTCAGTAAATCGCTCCTGGCAATGCACCGCTGAGAAGCTCGCTGCTCTCAAGAGCTGCGTCCACGGTAGCCAAAAGGTCGTGATCGGCTTTGCTTTTCAGAACGTAGCCGCAGGTTCCTAAGGTCAGGGCCTCTTGTACTAAGTCCGGAGACGAATCCTGACTCACGAAAATGATTCTTGATCTTGGTGCAGATTTGCGAATCTGGCGAGCGGCCTCGATACCGTTTAACTTGGAGAGTGAGATGTCGAGCAACATCACATCCGGCTGTAGTTCTTCGGCTTTCTGGACAGCCTCCAATCCGTCTGATGCCTCGCTAACTATCTGCAATTCCGGTCTTGATTGCAGCTTCAAATGTAAGAACTGCTTGAACGGTTCGTAATCATCAACCACGAGGATTTGAACGACAGCATTGCGCATTGTCGACCCCTCCGTTTGAGATGCAGCTCCATCGTTTTGTCTTCGATTCGGGACTGGAGGGTACGCTAATAAGCGCCACAACTTAAAGCGTTCTCGGCGTTATCGATTACTGTCAATTCTTACAGGGCAACGAAAAGCCGGCAACTGTCAAAACTTACAGGGGCAAACGGGTGTGGCTCTCGGCTTGTCCAATGTTAGCAGGCGTTCTCACCAGGTTGGCGCCGTTTGTTCGCCAGCCCTGGATCCATGAGTGAAATGCCGATTTAAGGTCAACCAATCAGGCCCTTACTCACCATAAGACTATCAATTGTGCCAGTGAACCGCTGTTAGTTGTGCCAGTGAAGCAGCCTCTTTTGCCGCGCTACATTTGCTAGGCCGAAGCGAGTGTGGCTTATGAGATTCTATGCATTCGGAATTGGGATTCTGTTCCTGACACTTGTCCCTCCCCTCCCGTCTGAGTCAACTCGGCCGCCAAGAATCGCAGACCCAGGTTCTGACGGCTTGCGCCCGGTAACCTTCGACGCACAACAGAGCGCAACTCGTCATGAAGGACTGCTAATTCAAAGCTTGGCAGCCCTTTTTGGGTGGGCGGTGGTGGCACTGGCAGTACTGCTAGTAGACGACTCCCTTTCCACAAGAGTAAAACGGGGCACAACAAAGCATCGTCGCATTTCAGCCGCTTTAGGGGAAGGAGCTGTCAGACCGAGGGTTCGAGCAACTGAAGCTGCGAACCAAGCTGGACGAGCAAATATCGCACGCGATTCGCCACAGCGCTTTCGCCCCGGAGCCTCGTCCGCTCTTGCCAGATTCAGTACGAACCAGAGGTTCTGATAGAACTCAGGTCATTTCCCACATCCCGAAGGTGAAATCGCGGAGGAAAGTAAAAGGCGGGGGCCCTCCATGTGCCACAAGCGTCAACTAGCGCCACTTGCCTACGTCATTCTTCCCGAGGCGTAACCTCGCACTTTTATGGAATGGCCACTGACAGAACGCATTGCAGACTTGCGGCGAGAGGTCCGTGTGATTCAGGACGATAGTCAGACCTATTTTGCTTGCCGTAAACCCAGCGCGGACAGGACGCTGTTACAACAAAGGCGGGTGGAGCGTTTGAAAGAGATCAAGGACGAGCTTGACCATTTACTGCGAATACATCGAAGAGGTGCCGCGTGAAACGGGCCCGCGGACTCGACAACAAGCAGCCCAAAAGCAACGGCTGCCTCTGTCCCGCCGGCCAGCAGCTCAACTATGAAGGACGCAATGCTCGGAACCGTACCCACCTCTATATCGGGACCCGCAAACGTTGTGGGGCGTGCGCACAACAAAGGCAATGCACCACCTCGCCGTTGAAGTATCATGCCATCCACATGCATGACCTGCCCGGCAACGTGCGCGAGCCTTGGCAAACACGTCTGGCTTCGCGAACGCACAGCGGCAAAGGAAGAGGGTCGGAGGGCTGTTCGCGGAAACCAAGAACCAGATCGGACTACGCCGGCTGCGTTTGCGCAGAATGAAGTTCGTTCGCGAGCAGTTCTTCCTGGCAGCGGCTGCCCAAAACATCAAGCGGTTGATCCGCCCCTCCTCAGTCAAGTGCTCCGACCGCCGCTCGCGGTGACAGCCTAGTTTCCAACCCGCGCATGCACGATTGCTCCCGGGCAACGACAAGACCATCCTCTGCCCCTATAGTTGCTTTGAGGAGAACCGATTTGATGGACTGTCGATATTACACGTTGCTGGATATTTTGAGTTCCGAACAATTTAGAACCGTCATTTTGCTGACTGCTGGGTTGGATATTCTTATCATAGCCGATCTTCTTGAAACTAATGAATGGAACGTAAACAACTCCTTACTCCAGTGCCTTGACCAGGTAGGATGCCGAAGCGTGGACGGACTGGCTCACAAGCTGCTTTATGAATGGGACAACGACTTATATGACCACAGACTGGAGAAGGAACTGGCAAAGCTGCAGACTGCAGCCAGGCGGATGCTCGAAAGGATAGCGTCCACAGATGACGACACATTCGTGGAAAGCAGAGCGCTCCCTTCCGCAAGATGGGTTAATTAAGAGAAGGAATCGATCGCCCCGACTCGCTTATTGTGCGGTGTTTAACTCCCTAACACCCCTTTGGTTAGGTTCCGCAATTTGATTTACGTCGAGGATTGTTCCCTTCGGCGCCGGAGCTTTATTGCGGCTTGCCTTCACCATTGACGCCGTAGCACGCTGCGCACTTTTCTCGCCAAGGACCGCTCCATCATCCGCGACCCAGGAAGCGAAAGACGCTACGAGTAACATCAGTGCCAGACTGACCACAACATTGCGGTTCATGCTCCCCTCCGAAATCACGTTGATTTGCAGACCTTCATACTTGTTGCATTCCACGAGATCATTGCTTTTGCACTCTTGAGATCCAATCGGCGATTCCCAGAGTTTTCAAGATTTCCGGGGACGCCTCCTCCGTTGCCAGCGGCTCATGACAGGTGTTGCAGTCTTGCGTGATCGCTTTTCCATCTCCTGTCGTATGCGAGCCATCGTGACACCGAAAGCACCCTGGAAAATCCGTATGGCCAAGATTATTCGGGTAAGTACCCCAAGTCACTTTCAGATCCGGAAAAACATTCCGGTTGTAGATCGCCAGGACGGTCTGACCTGCTTGGTGGATATCCTGAGAACGCGCGGCGTAAAGGTCTGGGTAGTTCTGCTGATAAAAGCTGGCAAGGGCTGCTGGCAACTTCGCCGCCGCTTCAAGGCCTGTCGTATAGTTTACTTTCAGCAACTCCACGCTCTTCTTCTTGATGTAGGGCAGGCCTACAGCGATGTCGCCAAGTGCGAGCGCTTTGTCCACGGCCCGTTCCGGCAAGTCGAAGGTATGCGTCGGTCGGTTATGACAGTCCACACATTCCATCTCGAATTTGGGAAGTGCCTTGGCTGAATCCGGCGGCGTTTCGGGACTTGCGAAGGTTCGGACATCTCCCGTGTTTGTATTTCTGTATTCGACCCACGGAATGGTCTGCCGCACTGCGTCGGCTGACGCAAAACGGATATGGACCCCCGGACCAAAGTGCGCGCCGTGAATTCCCGAGATTCGGTTTCCGCCCACCAACATCAGGAGAACAGTTTCCGATCGAGTATTTGCTTTGTCATCGGCATACTTGCTGAATAGGCGCAGACGCGCGCCCATGAACTTCTGCGGCCAATGACAGTTCTCGCAGGTTTCTCTAGCTGGTACTAGACGATTGCTCTCCAGAGCGGAAGGAATTGGCCTCGGGCTTGTATTCAGCACAGTCTCAAAGAGTTGACGAATGCCATTCGTTTTGCTGCTGATCCAACCTGCCGCACCCGGCGCCACATGGCACTCGACGCATTCCACCCTGGAATGGGAAGAGTTCTGATAGGCCGCCAGCTCGGGATTCATCGTGTGACAGGTTGCTCCGCAGAATTGTGGTGTCTCCATATGCTTGACGGCGCGATAGGTAAATTGAGTTCCAAACAGGATGTTCAGGAGAGTTGTGGCGCCGAAGAACCACGCGATACGACGCAGTGCGTTCTTGCGATCGAAGCCTTCCTCAGCTATCTCTCCGCTAATCTGGCGTTTCCTCAGGTAGACACCGATAGGAACTAGCGCTAACCCAGCGAAAAAGACTGCTGGAAGAACGAGAAACACCACAATGCCCACATAGGGATTATCAACGTGGCCACGAATCTGTTGCGGCAACACAAAGAGCCACGACATCAGGGCCGTCGCGACGAAGGCGACTCCCAGCAGACTCAGCCAATGTTGAGTCAGCAAATACCACGCCGGCTTTTTCCTGGTCGCAGACATAGAACCTGCAGAGACAATAGGTTAAAAGTGTCGATTGAGAGGGTGGACTGATAGAACTGACAGTTCTTGTCGTCGTCAACCTTCAGCTAAGGAACACAAGTGCCAAACTACATCTCCAAAGTCTTGAGCATTTTCACCCGATACTACGTCCCTCTCCATTCCCGTTTCGTCTCCGTACTCTTTGGAGGGACCTGTCACACGATGGACGCTAAACCGGCTGCCTATCACAATTCGCCTCACTCCAGGGTGGAATGCGTCGAGTGTCATGAACGAGGACTTAGATGGATCCAGATGCGGAAAAATCTCAAGGGACTCTGCTTGGGCTTAGCCGGTTTGCTTCTGCCGTTTGTCTGTCCCTCGTTCGCTGAGGCACTCCCATCCTCAGGGCCTACGTCCATTGAATCCTCTCCCGACCCACGGGATTCGTCCCTAATACAAAGTGCCCCTTCCAAACGCAGCGGTAAGGAAGTGTGCTCCTCCTGGGAGCATCCTTACGCGTCCGCCGGCCCAGAGCCTGCAGAGGCACAAGACGGGAGTACCGAAGGAGTCTCACAGAAAGACGGTCCGTGCAAAGCTCAACAGCAGGATCAGAAAACCAAAAAACAGAAGCGAGGTTCGATCGTCGCCGCTCCGATACCACTTGCCAGCCCCGCCATTGGTTCTGGAGTCGTGCTGGCCGGAGGCTACATTTTTCCCCTTCGGGAGTCAGACAAAACGTCGCAACCCTCCACGGTGGGTGCCGCCGTTCTAATCACTGATAACGGAAGTCGGGCATGGGGGGCGGGAGGAGAATTCTACTTTAAGCAGGATGCCTATCACATCATAACGAGCTACTTCCGCGGAAATATAAACTACGACTTCTATGGCATTGGAACCGCCTCCGGCGATTCTGGCCGCAAGTTGCCTCTGAAGCAGACCGGGGAGATATTCTTGGGAGACTTCCTATACAAGCTCAGTTGGAAGTTCTCTGCTGGGCCTCGACTTCTGACTGGGAACTCAACCATCACACTGAGATCTTCGAGCGACAACGGCCTGCCTCCGCCGCCGGATATCGGGCTTCACACTAGGCTCACAGCACTGGGGTTCCACATCAACCGCGACACGCGCCCCAACCGGTTCTACCCAACCGGTGGAACGCTCTTCGACTTTGTGTCTATGTTCTTCTCCGACGTGCTTGGCAGTAAGTATTCATTTGACTCCTATCGCTTTATGTTCAACTACTACCACAGTCTGGGGAAGAAACATATTCTGGCCTATAACCTTTACACATGCGCCACCGCCGGAACACCGCCCTTTTATGGTGAGTGCATCTTCGGTACGAACAATGAGCTGCGAGGCTACACTGCAGGGAGATATATCGATCGGGATATGATCGCCACTCAAGTGGAGTACCGACTAGCCTTGCCCTGGCGATTTGGGGTCGTACTGTTTGGCGGTCTCGGCGAGGTTGCGCCCAGCGTAGCGGAGTTTAGAGGGGACAATATTCTTCCAGCCGGCGGTGGCGGCTTGAGATTCAAAGTCAGCACGAAATACAACCTCAACTTCCGCGCAGATCTTGCACAAGGAAAAGATGGTTACACATTCAGCATGGGAATCGGCGAAGCGTTCTAAGTATGGCGCGTTGCGACAGCATGAAAATAATCTACAAAGATGCGCTGATCAGAATGTTCGGCAATCGATAATGCTTTTTCTGTGATTCACTCCACTGCCGCGGGGAGATTTCTAAACAGTTGATTGAGGTTGCCAAGCTTGGTCGCATCTTTGGCCACATGACCCAAAACCCAAAAACTGACACAGAGGAGATTAGAAGTAAGCTGGGGCAGAAGTCCGGGAGAGGAGACGAGGACGATGCCCAGGAAGGCTCATACGGAAGAGCAGATCGTGGCGGTACTGCGGCAGGTTCAACGGGGAGCACGAGGAGACGAGGTTTGCCGCAGGGTGGGGATCAGCCAGGCGACGTACTATCTGTGGAAACGAAAGTATACCGGGGTGCGAGTCCTGGTAGGAGCAGGGATTTCGTGGAGCCCTTTGTCTTCACAATCCGAGTGACGTATAACGACCCACTGGCCGACCTGCATCACACTGCGAAATTCCTTGCCCGTTTCAGAAATCGAGTTGCATCAACCTGCAAACAGTGACTGCCGCGTGACGCTTGAAAGCCTGCCGGAGAATCCTCTTCATCGGGAGTGAAACGCTGTATGTACCGCGCACAGTTTCTCGAAAATGTGGCTGCCCATTCCGCCCTGAAAGCTGCCCAGTCTGTACCCGCAAAACACATCGACGTCGTATGATTTGACTACTTCATTCCAAAGAAGCTCGAGCCGAATCGCCGCCTCTGGGTTGCCTTGCCCCCATAAAAGAGGTGCACCTTCTCCACACGCCGCAACGTGGGGCGGCTCCCCCTTGGCAGCCTTCGCCGCGTTCAGAACGAGATCGTCGACGACGTCGAAGAACCGGACTGGATCAGGCATGCCATTGACCATAAATGTCGAGAGCGTTTCGTCAGCATCCAACGAGACGTATCTGCCCTGTTCAATCGCGGCAGCAATATCCAAGCCATGAGCCTGCAGTCTCAGTAGGAGGTCGTCCCGGTGTGACTCGGTCGCGACAACAATCGCCGAATTTCCGGCCTGGAGAGCGGCCCCAACGAACTGAGTGAAACCATCCAGAAGACTTACATCATCAGAATAGAACCCTGCCTCGTGGCGACGAGCAATCTGTACGTCCGGCCCCTGCAACGATCTTAAGATCTTGTTGCCTCGGGCGCTTCGTGGGGATTGCACATCCGAAGTCGCGAAGAAACTGTGGCCCGCAAATCTGCTCCCGACAAACCTCCCGCCCCCTAGAACGACCTTCACCGCATTCAGCAGTTCCCTTCCAATATCCATCTTAACAATGTAACCCGATGCGCCCACACTGAAGGCCTTTTGGACGATATCTACAGAGGATTCTTGGCTGACAAAAAGGATCTTCGATCGCGGGGCTAGCTTACGAATTCTCCGGGCGGCTTCGATTCCGTCGAGGTTTGGGAGTCCGATATCGAGCAGGATCAGATCGGGTTGCAGTGCCTGTGCCTGCTCAATGGCCTCTCCTCCATCCGACGCTTCGACAATGCTTCCCAGTTCAAGTTCGTCCTGGAGGGTTGAACGAAGGAGCCGTCGAAACGGGGCGAAATCATCTACTAGAAGAACGCGGATTGAGGGTGTTGCCAAGCTGTCTCCTTCGAATCTAATGGAAACCGAAGTCACCGAGTGGTCGTTGAATTCAACATTCAAAAGGATCGCTCAACGGAGTAGTTAGTTCGTTGCGCTAACGCAATGTTGTCTTTGCCCCCAGAGTGCAGTTGAAGGAACCTGAGCGTGACCAGACCCCCTCCCTTTTGCTCACAAGCCGCTCACAACAGTGGTGCAAAACGAAAGCGCCCAGACTCATTTGAGCCATGGGACCTTCGCTGACCCCCTCCTCAAACTGCTCGGGTCAATTTAATCGTTTCGATGCCGAGCGCCAATGGCCTGAACAGGCTACTGTGGAAATTGGTCACCTTTCCAAACCTGTACTTTTGGTGCCGGCTGGATACCCTGGAACGAACAAGCCTGAAGAACCCTTCCATGGCCATTTAGAATGCGTCGAAGGGCTTGATTGGGGACCGAGCAAACCATCGTTGCGCGGGAAAACCTTCCGCAAACCATTAATTTAGAAGCGCGAACGTTTTCACGTAACCGCAGAAATCACGCGTGAAGTTCTCAATCAGGCTTTAGGGTCTGGCTTGACGCCTCTTAGGGGTGGAGGGTAATGGCTGTAAATTCTCGCTTTCGGCCAAGCGCCTGATGGCGAGTCGAATGATGTGAATCATACCGAGCCCGAGCTTTTCTTGAAGGCATTCAATGAGATGCAGGTCTGAGTCCGTAAATCGAACAGTTGTAGACTTGAGTTTCTCGTTCTTCATAGCTCTTGATTCTCGCAACTGGACGAGTGGACTGTCGTTGCCGCGGAGCAAGGAAAGACAGCGTAGAGACAGCTATTCGATATCTCATAGGTATCACCGTGCGAAATATTTGGGTGAACGTGGCGTCGCAATCAGGATGATGATATACAAAATACCTGATAGTCAGAAAAGAGCACCCTCCCCCATCAGGAACAGCAGCCAGCAAGCTCGACGAGGCAGAGGCAGCCCAATCTGGATTCAAGATCTCCTCTGCCTCTGCACGGAATCCGAAATGAATGGACGGGAAGTTCGATCCGATCAAATCTGGCCTTCTCGGCTATCTCAAACGCGCGGCAGAGCGAGATTTGATCGTCTTTACGGGTAGAAGTGAAGTTGGAAGGTAGAAATTCTGTGACCGAGGGTCTGGGGTGCGGCAGCGATCGCAAATTCGATTGCTTATCTCAGTGAGTTGCTCGTTCCGAAGGCCATTGTACTCGGGCTCACTCGACGCAGTTTGATGCAGCACTCTCTCGCCTACGCCCTTTAGGGGGAGGGGGAAATAAGCCTGAGCGCTTATTTAATCTTGTTGCGATATTGGGAATTTACGGGACGAGATTCAGGTCTTCCACGACTTCCGGAAAAACTGGTCCTGTACTGTGGACGTCACGATTATGGTACCAGAGTGCTGCAGGGTAGTGGCAATCTTGCGGTCGTCATGCGCACGATGGGGCATGGCAGTCCGACAACAGCAATGAAGTATCAACACCCCGAACTAGAGCAGGTGAGACGCGTCTTGAACGGGACAAACAGCAACCACGATCCAGAACGTAGAAACTATGGCACATTTTACGGCACAGTAACCAACTAGCAGACTTGGTAAGTAGTTGATTTATATGGTGGGCAGTGCAGGATTCGAACCTGCGACCTCCTGCTTGTAAGGCAGGCGCTCTAACCAGCTGAGCTAACCGCCCAATGACTTACGAGGGTCAGTGCCAAAGTCAGTGCCAATCTCAGTGCCATACTACCCTAACCAGCATCAATTCGTCTGCTTCGGCTCCTCTATTGGCATTGCGGGGCGAGTGAACACTGTCTCAGCGGTTTCCTTCTGCGATTCCTGCGCCAAGTGAACGTAGGTATCCATCGTGATCCGCGCCGAACGGTGACCAAGCCATCGTTGGGCTTCCTTCACGCTGCCTGTCGCCCGGAACACCAGACTTCCGGACGTATGGCGCAATAGGTGCAGGCCGTCCTCCCGAGAGCCAAGGTGAATGTTCATCCTCTCAACGAGTGAACTGGCGATGTTACGTCAACCATGATGGGACAAAGGGAATGCTAAGAGCCATTGGACGGTTCAAGGCCCTAGGCGCAGGTCTTTCCCTCGTCGCTTTCGGAGTCTTACGCATGCTCAGAGGCAAGCCTCGGCTTCCGTGTGGCGACGATGCACCCAGGGAAGTAGCAGTTGTGGCGCTAGCGTTCTCATCTGTTACTCATCTCTGAGCACGACGTTCGGGTCTAGCCGCGATGCCCGCCACGCCGGCAGCCAACTGGCGACCACCGCCACGGCCGTAATCATCGCGATAACAAAGGCGATCGTCACGGTATCTGTTGGCTGCACACCAAACAGCAGGGACGCAATCAGCCGATTTACGGCAAGCGCACCTGCAAGGCCAATGGTGACACCTAGGGCGGTGACTTGAAGCCCTTGTTTCATGATCTGTGTGAGCACGTGGGAGCGAGCTGCACCGAGGGCGACCCGAATGCCGATCTCGCGCCGGCGCTCCGTAACCATGGAGGAGAGCACCCCGTAAGTGCCGATGGCTGCCAGTAGCAGGGCCAGTCCGGCAAAAGCGCCCAATAGCTGCGCCAGGAGTCTCGGCCGGCGTATCGATTCGGCGAACACCGAATCCATGTCGCGAAGCCGCACGACGGGAACCGCAGCGTCCACTTCCCGAACCACTCGCTCGATCGTCCCTGACAGCGCGGCCGGCTGCAGCGTCGTCCGCATCACCACATTCATACTCGGCGGTGAGACGCCGTGCTGGTCAAGGGATACATAAAGTTCAGTTCCTGCAGGGCGCTCCGCCCCGCGCTGCCTGACGTCCTTGGCTACTCCGATCACCGTATGCCAAACATCATTGGTAGCGCCAAACGAACCACTCGGTGGCCGCAGGCGCTGGCCAATCGGGTTCTGTCCCTTCCATATCCTTTTCGCTAAAGTCTCATTGACAATGGCCACCTTGCCTTGTGACGCGTTGTCGGTCCGGTCGAAGCTGCGGCCGGCGACGATTGGGATGCCCATCGTCCCGAAATAGTCGCCCATGACAAATTGGTAGTAGTCGATGATTTCAAAGTGTCTTCCATCGTCGGAGGTGTAGTTCTCGATAGGAGTGGCGATCGCATCTGGAGTTCGATTCGGCGGCAGACCCGACATGGCAACAGTTCCCAGTACCCCCGGCACGGAGCGAAGCCTGTCAAGGACGCGCTGATATGCCTGCGCGCGCGTGTCGGGGTCTGAATTCGCCATTGGCAATGTCATCGAGAACGTCACCAGACGCGACCGGTCAAATCCTGCATCGATCCTCGTGAGGTTGTAGACTGTCTGAACTAACAAACCGGCTCCGATAACCAGCATCACCGCCAAAGCGACTTGGGCTATCACAAGTCCACGACGGGCGTAATGACGCCAGGCGCCGCTGCTGGCGCCCCTTTCGCCCACCTTCAGTGCAGTCGCAATGCTACTCGTTCTCCTGCGTCCGAGCGAAACGAATCCGAAAAGCAAGGCAGTCCCAATCGAGAGGCCGAGTGCAACCAGCAGAACGGGCAAATCGATCGTAAGCGCACTCGTCCGTGGGATGCTAGCCGGATAGGCACGGATCAGCGCCCGCACGCCAGCGACGGCTAGCCACAGCCCCAGACTGCCGCCGGCTCCAGACAACACCGCACTTTCGGTTACCGCCTGCCGGAGCAGCCGGCCGCGGCTGGCGCCGAGAGCAGTGCGCAGCACAAACTCACGTCTGCGTGACCCGGTTCGAGCCATGACCAAGTTGGCAAGATTCGCGCAGACGATGAGCAGCACGAATCCCACGGCGGCCTGCAGAACCCAGATCGGCCGGCTCGCATTCCCAACGATCGCGTCCTGTAACGTCCGCAATTGAAGGGTGTGGTCTATTGCGCGTCGGGGACGGTTCGTGGGGACATGGTCTGTCGTGCCAACACGATCGCCCCAATTTTCGAGGAATGCTCTCAGCTCCGTCTGTGCCACCTCGGCAGTGACGCCGTCTTTCAGTCGCGCAATGACGTATAGGACGTGGACCCCGCGTTGCTGGGCCATATTCGGGTGGAGCCAGAGGGGCAACCAAACCTGGGTGTGGTTATCCATGACGTCGGCCCCGGGTGGCATAATGCCAACGATTTCGTGGGGGAGGCCCTCGATTTCCACCTTCTGTCCAACGAGCGGTCTTCCTCCAAATGCTGTTCGCCACAATTCGTGCGAGAGAATTGCGATCGGTGGCGGTAGCGTCCCGGTCCAACGCGCGGTTTCTTCGTCACTGAAGAACCGTCCCTGCTCCGGCTGAATACCGAGCGCCTTGAGCAAATGCGCATCGACGGAGATCGAGCGCACCCGCAGAGGTCGATCTCCAGCCGTGAGGTTGACCTCGCCGGTAGTGTACGCCGCGCTGCCGGTCGAATAAGCGCCAACCGCCGCGAACGACTGGCTCATCCGGCGAAACTCCGTGTACTCTGGCGCAGAGATCGCATTCCGGGTGCCCCCAGTGGCCGGAGATTCTGCGGTCAGATACATCAGCTGATCGGGTTTTGGATAGTCGAGGGGCCGCAGCAGCACTGCGCGCACGAGCGTGAAAATGGCAGCGTTTGCGCCGATCCCAAGCGCCAGGGTGAGCAACATCACCACCGTAAACCCGGGCGCCTTGCAAAGCATGCGGAAACCGTAACGGACATCTTTGATAAGCGTTTCCATGGACAGGTCTATCCGTTAGCACACCTTGCAATTACTGTTCCACCGAGACCGATGCTAAATCACTGACTTGATAGAGCGAACTCACTCGCAGAGCTGAGGAAGTGTTCGCTTGTAAAATTGGGACGTCCGGAATCGGACACTCAACTCAGAAGTTGAAAATCGGTCCAATCGAAACCCCAAGGGGCAAAGAGGATTACTGTTTCAGGCGTTTACACTCATTGAGAAATTGGCCGATTCGGGGTCAATGAGTGAAATCGCGATATTACGCCAACTACGTTTAGGGTTCTATTTCAGCGTTGCGCGTTGTTGCCGAACTTTGGTGACGACGTCATCAAGCGTTCCCAGGAAGAGCAAGGTCTTCTCCTCGATAGCCCCTTTGCTGTGGCGCGGAAGAGCGATCTCCGGGTCGGCATGCTGGCACGTTAGGTCGGGATTCGTCCATAAGTTTCCGGGGTTCCGGGAGAAAGTCGCCATAATCCAATGGCGGTCGGTTGAGAGCGTCGCTATGACTGGTTCATCAGTCCGATTGGAAGCATTAAAAAACGTAATCCCGTCTGCCTGCTTCTGCACACGAGTTTTTTCGATCGGCCACGCGTAAGAGATGCGGTAGCGATTGGGGAGCCATTGGTTGAGCGGCATGGTGAGTCGTTCGGGCATGTCGGACGCTAGCAGAACGAAACCCTGTGGGCCGTGGACATAGGTTCGTTCGAGTCGAACGTCATGGAAGAGGGGGGAGATCATTCGCGGGTCGGTAATCGCCTGAACGGAATCGAAATCTACGTCTGACTGGTTAACAAATTCGTAATGGTAGAGAACACCGTCCGGCTCAAGAGAAACCTGTGCCAGAAAATGTATGCCAGGCGCGAACTCCTTCTCATACTGCAACGTGTTACGAACATGCGTCCAGCTCGAACGCGAGCCGGATTGATCCGGCCGCCAGAGGTACAGGTGCTCGGCTTCATTCGTGCCGCGTCTCCGGACCGTCACATGTTCTGGCAGGAGCACGAGCACGGCGTCCTGGCCAGACGGCTCGTCGGAAACATTCAGCCACAGGCTTGGATCCGAGTGCTCGGTGGCGACCCGGATTGTCACGCCGGATGCATTGGTGACTGACAGGGATTGGGCTGTCCGCTGCGAAGAATATGCGCTCGAGGGTGCTGTATGAGTGCACCCAACAGCTAATGCAAGCCACATACCCAACACGCAGGATCTGGGGCGGTTCATGGTCTCACTCTCCAGGAAGATGTTACGACAGGTCAACTGGCGTCAAGAGGCGATTACACGCACTGAACCCGTTTTTGGCGAAGATAAGGCCCGTAGAGTGTGTACCGAACTGTGTACTGATACTCTCGCATTTACTGTGGTGCCAATCTAGTGCCAATAGATCGGAAAACGCGGGTAAACGCGGGAACTTAGCGAGGAAATCATCAAAAACACTGCTACCCGGAACTCGCTCATTCTACGTTAGATGAGGAAATTCCGGGCAATTGCGGGTAATTGAATCGTCTATCAGGCGCTCTAACCAGCTGAGCTAACCGCCCACGTGATTACTATACCTTACGACGATTCAATATCTGCCGGTGCACAGACTGCACAGACCTTCCAGCTAACTTGCTCCCTGACTGGTGCGCTCGGCGACGACAAAACGGCGCGGCCAGGTGCCTCAGCTAAGGTGAGAGTCCAGATGGAAACGGCTGCATTGCTTAGGGCGGAACTGGAAAGCTGGACTGTTCGATGGCGCCGAATTCAGACGCGGCAGACAAACTGGCAACTCGAACGCTGCGTTATCTGGAGGCGGCGGCAATTCCTTGAGGCTGGACTTCAAGCGCCTATTTTGGAACGTTATCGTACACGGAAAAAGAGGTTGCATCATCGTCCATAGCTGTTCTATAAGTTGCGGCTATACCAGCCACCAGGCAATTTTTGGCCGTGGGAGATGTGTTTATGAATACAGGCATTTGCAAAGCTTTGGATCCCCAGTCATGGAGAGACGCTTATCAAGCGGCAATGTGCGAGTCAGATTTGAATAAGTTACCGGAG
>Ga0207678_10000206_pt1 | contig 52105 bp, 42 predicted proteins | sample KBSC63metaG_FD_184319 | JGI IMG/M metagenome (GOLD analysis project Ga0207678, IMG submission 184319) | Corn rhizosphere microbial communities from Kellogg Biological Station, Michigan, USA - KBS C6-3 metaG (SPAdes) (version 2) | ecosystem: Host-associated > Plants > Roots > Rhizosphere > Soil ... | reverse complement strand
GTAAGTAGTTGTGGGTTGAGGTTGAACTAGGTCTGAAAAGGCCGCGCTCTACCACTTTGGGCAAGCCGAATTCCGCCCCTGACTGCCCGAGCCCTTACTCGTCACGCCACATGCGTCGTAGACACGGCTCCTCATCACATTCCAGCGGTTTAAAGTTGTCTCGTCGGGGACGCCAATGAGCACGCGGTACTTACCGGGCGTTTACGGTTTTTCTGTGAATGGACAGAACACCCCGAGATTGGTCCAGCTTTTATCCGGTCTTAGCTGTCGGGTTCTAATTGCACGCGTCCGCTTCCGCTGGCCCCGGACTTCATATCCCAGGCGGCCCCTTGTGGGCTCCCATCATATTTTTCATTGCGGCCATGTGTTTATCCATGTGATCCACCAGGGACTGCCACATGTCGATGTTGAGCTGGAGCTGATCCCTCGTCCCCCGGTCGGACACTTTGCCGATTTGATCTTTCATCTTTCGCAGGTTGGAACGCATGTTGTCGAGATCGTTCTGCATGTCTTTCATCATTTGTTCGTGCATCTTGGACATGTCGTGCGTGTGATGCATGCCCATCATGCCCGTGCCAGAGGTCTGGTCCTGGCTCATCCGGCCACCTGTACCAGGCTGCTCGGGTGGATTCTGGGCCAGGCTCAACGCTCCGAGAAAAGCCAGGCAAAGCAGTAAAGTTGCAATACGTTTCATAACAACTCCTTTTGGCGATTCAAGTCCCGCAAACAGCCCCGCCCGGGCCCGGTCAACAGCGGCAGGGGCCGGATAACCTGTCAGCGGGTTCCCAATTCAGGTCCTTCCATCAAGCCCCGTGTTGCTAACCATGACATTCCATCGGGAGTGACGCGGTGACGAGCATCACCTGCCACGGTAAGGCCGATCACGTGAGGGTGCGGGCGCTTTGGATAGTCTGGAGGAGAAGTCTGGAGGGAAACTCATGTCAGGCGTCGCCCAGATACGGGAACAAGATCAACATGCTGGTTTCAAGCGTGTTCTTGTGGCCACAGATTTCTCGGCTGCCTCGGAGCGAGCCCTTGCCTATTCGCTCCCGATCGTGCGGCGGTACCGGTCCGAGCTGTCGATCGTTCATGCGATTCCTTCGGAAGTACCGGCGACAATCACCTGGGATCCCCTGCCTCGAGAACTCGACCGTCAGCGGCTTGAGGCTGAGGAGGAGCTGGGGCGCCTGGCCAATGAGGCACGCATTAAAGACCTCAATCCACATCTGATTCTCTTGCAAGGCCCGGCCTGGGATGTGATTTCGTCGATCATTCGACGGGAGAATACCGATCTGCTGGTCCTGGGCACTCACGGCCGCGGAGGACTGAAAAAACTCGCGCTCGGATCGGTTGCCGAGGAGGTATTGCGCCAGGCGCCATGTCCGGTGCTTACCGTCGGACCTAATGTTCCGCCGGTAAACGATGGAAAGGTCAAATTCGGGACCATTCTCATGGCAACTGATTTTGGTCCCGCTGCGGACAGGGCCTTGGCGTATGCCCTTTTTCTGGCAGAGGACTACCAGGCCAAGCTTATCCTTGTGCACATGGTGCCCCCGATGCCGGTTTCAGACATGGGCCCAGGCGCCTACTGTCCAGGGGTTTACGCCGCAAAGGAACTGACCGAATGGCAGACCATGGTCACAGAAGAGAGCGGGAGAAAACTGAGGCAACTGGTTCCGTCGGCAGCGAAGCTGACAAGTCAACCCACATACGTAGTAAGAACCGGTTTCCTGCCAGAAGGGGTTCTGGCAACAGCGGCGGCGCATGACGTGAACCTGATCGTCATGGGAGCGAACCGGAAACCCACTCCCCGAATGAGTGCGCGCTTCCCCTGGGCACTCACGCACAATGTGATTTGCGAAGCCAGGTGCCCTGTCCTGACGGTCACGGGATAAATGTTTAGAGGGAACCGCCATCACGCTGCGACGCCTGTGGTCATTCCCAGTCTCAACAACAGTGGGTCCACTCAACGTCCGTGTCGGGCAGAGGTTCGGGAATCGACCGTGATGCGGTAGGATTGGGGCCTCACTCAGTCCATGCTGGTTCGGTGTCTTAATTATGAGTCCTGAACCCCAGAGCGTAGTGGGCATCGCAATCGCAGCTCTGGGCGGCGCGGCAGTTGGTCTGGAACGCGAGCGGTCTGGCCACGCCGGCGGCCCGCAAGCTCACTTTGCGGGCTTTCGAACTTTTACCTTGCTGGGCGGATTGGGGGGTATCGCGGGCTGGCTCTGGGTCCTCGGCCTCCAGTCCGTGGCGATGGTTCTGCTCGCCGGCGCCGCAGCTTTAGTCGTGGTTGCGTATGTCGCTGCCAGCCGACGGGAAGTGGACGGCACGACCGAGGTCGCCGCCCTGGTAGTGTTATCAACCGGCGTTCTTTCCGGAACGGGTTACCTGGTGCTGGCCAGTGCCATTGTGGCCCTCACTACGCTTCTCCTCGTAGAAAAGTCACGCCTGCACGCGTTAATCGCCCGCATCGACGATGCCGGTTTGCGAGCGGGTGTCCGATTCGCGGTGATGGCAGTTGTCATCCTTCCTCTGTTGCCGCCTGGCCCGTACGGTCCTTTTGGAGGAATCCGGCCCCGCCAGCTCTGGCTCTTCGTACTCCTGTTCTCAGGGCTGAGTTTCATCGGCTACGTCGCTCGTCGCCTTGTTGGCACCGGGCGCGGTTACACCGTGGCCGGCCTGCTGGGCGGATTCGTCTCTTCTACGGCGGTCGCGTTTACCTTTGCGCGTTTAAGCCGGGAGGACCGGAATTCTTCGCTCCCGCTTTCGGTCGGAGTTGTGGCGGCTTGCAGCGTGATGAATCTGAGGGTATTGGTTGCGACTGCCATCCTTAGACCCGCGCTCGCCTGGGCGCTGCTCCCTTATCTGGCGGCACCCTTTCTCGTGGGCACGATTATTGTCCTGATCGGACTAAAGCGCAGCCAAGAGAAGACTGAAGTGCCAGCCCCCTCCAACCCGCTTCAAGTGATCTCCGCGCTGCAGATGACAGTGTTGTTTCAGGTTGTCCTGTTTGCCGTATCCGCAGTTCGCTCGCACTGGGGAGAAACTGGTTTGCTGCTCTCGGGCGCTGTTCTCGGACTTACCGATGTGGACGTGCTCACTATCTCCATGGCCAAGAGCGCCGGAGGCCAGATATCGATCCCGGTCGCGGCTCAGGCGATTGCCATTGGCATACTGTCCAACACGATTCTGAAGCTACTCTTGGGGGTTGCGATTGGACGGGGAAGATTTCGAGTACTCACGCCGGCATGGTTGGCCCTCATGGCCATCGGTTCTGCCGCTTCCATAGCGGCGCTACGCTGACGAGTCTGGAGAGAGCAACCGACATAGAGGCTTACGCCTGATGGGCGATTCGCTGTGACAAGGCCGGTCCATTCTTCATGTCTTTGCGAAGCAAGGCGAGATACACAACAAAAGCGATGGTGGAAACCAGCATGGAGTAACCAAACAGCGTGCCTGTTTCAGCGGCGTTGCGGAAGTAAACGTGAGCGTCACCAAATAGGATAAAGATCACGAGCAGGGCAGGCGGTCCAAGGGCTGCACCCACAATCAGGGCGAAGGGCCACGACAGGCGGGTGATGAAGCCTGCGGGGAAAATCAACGCTGTGGGCAGGCCTATCAATACCCAGCCCAGGATTGAGAAGGCAGCATAGAGGACAAACAATTGAAGCGCGTCTCCAACTCGAAGCACAGGTTCTCCCGCGAACAGCGTGGCGTGGAGCGCATGTCTGAGGAGAAAGAAAAGCAGCATCACATCACCCGCCAGAAGACCGACAAAGGTGTAGGCCAGTCGCTTCACGGAGGTGATGTGAACGAGATTCCGGTCCATACTCTTCATTTCACGACCTGCACGATTCATGGTCGCAGAAATACTGGTAGGTACGCGGTGGCATTGATCACCGGCGTAGGTGATCACCGTCACTGATCGTTAGCATTGTTTTACTCCGAGTGCGACCTGGTGAGCAGGGCCTTTTCCAGAAGAGCATCCTGGCCGTAGATATCGCGGAAGAAATGAACTTCACCGTTTTCCATCACCAGAGCGGTTCCATATACGATCAGCACCGGAACCGGTCGTTCGAGATCCACTCTTAAGGTTTTCCCTTCAAGCGTGGCGGCGCGGACATGAGCCGCAGTCCATCCCGGCTGATCGCGGAGAAGCCAGGTAGCGAGCGCGACCGGATCCTCGACGCGGATGCAGCCGTGGCTGAAATCACGTCGAGATCTCGAAAACAGCTGCGTGGCAGGCGTGCCATGCATGTAAACGTCATGCGCATTTGGGAAGTCAAATTTCAGCAATCCCAAGGCATTGTCCGGACCAGGCATTTGTCGAATGCCCAGCTTTCCGGAACGGAGCTGGCGTTCGATCCCCTCAGTGACCGCACTCTGACTTACGACGGCGCCTGCACTGTCCACAATTTCATAACGGTTCCTTACAAGATAGGCGGGGTCTCTGTGGATGTCGGGCAACAGTTCGGCACGCACGATTGATAGCGGAACATTCCAGTAAGGCGAGAAAATAACCGACTTGATGCCCGATGTGAAGACCGGAGTCTGGTTCCTGTAGGCCCGGCCCACGACGACTTTCATGGAGAGCACCCAGTGATACTGTTCATCAACCGCGCGAAGACGGAACTCAGGAATATTGACGACGATAGGCGGGCGTTGAAACTGATGCGGCATCCAGCGCAGGCGCTCCAGCGTGAGCTGGAGCTGGGCAACACGCTGGTTCAGTGGGGTGTTGAGGTCTTGCAATGTCTGCCAGTTGATCAGACCATTGGGCTCGAGACCGTGGCGCTGCTGATAACGCTTCACCGCGGAGACCAGCGGCTCGCCGTACACACCGGGATGCGCAACGCCTTTCTCGTTGTCGGAAAGGTCCCCCAAAAGACCCAGAAGCCTGGTCAATCGTGATAACCCGGTATAAGAATCGCCCGGCTTGATTGCCTTCCGCGGAGTTGGAAGAAGCTCGCCGTCATCGCGCCGACTCAGTTCGAGGTACGTCGCAAGCGCATTCCTGGTTCTGTGGTACGTAGGAAACGGCGGTTCCACTGCTTCGATGGCGATCTGGATGTCCTTGTCGGAGGCGTTTACCAACTTATCTCGCAGGAATCCAGACAGGTCGAAATTCGTATCATCGAGGGCCAGATCGTGAAGAATGAGGTGTGGATTCACTCGTCCCAGATGCAGGTCAGAGATATATCTCATGACCGAGACTGTCAGGGCGACGTCGAACCGAACCCGATCTGATTCCGGTGCCGGGTCGCGTTGGCCCAGGGCCTGGAGGCGGCCTTCCCATCGGGGAACGTCGTAATCCTCCGGGTAAAGGCCCTCGCTATCGGAATGGTTCAGGAGTCGAATGATCGCAAGGGCTTGTGGACCTGGTCCAGTTGGGCGCATCCAAGGCAGCGATCGCTCGGAGGAGTCGTAGAAGTCCCTGACCTCACCTTGATATTTCCCAAAAGCCGGCCAGTGAAGGTCGGCAAGTTCGGCCGCGTCCATGATGGCATGTAGTTGGATCTCCCCGGCGGCGCTGAGTTGTGCCGTGGTCGTCGCCTTTACGATGGGCAGATCGGCAGCGCCAAATCTGCCGCCTTTCACCGCACTCCCTGGGGACCCTGCCAGTAGTAAGGCCAGCACCGGCGCCAGGTAGAGATAGCGAAAACCCCAACGTCTCAGTCGCTTACAACCCCTCTTTGACGACACAGCGCCTCCGCCATCCGCAACAACTCTTTAGTTACGTCCGGCGGCAATCTAATCCCATTGTCGCTAGCGCGCGAAACAGGTTGCTCACGTTGTGGCTGCTGTTCGCTGTGAGTGCAAGACCTCGGCTTCCGCCCGGGCCCAGTCTTCTAACGCGTGCCCGTCCGCCCTGCCGCGCTGTTCATAGAGCTTATAGGCGAGGCAGCGGATTTCGGCGGCGAGTTCCACTCGTGTTTGTCCCTGAAAATCGGTCTTGTCCTGTTTGGGAGCTTTGAGGTCTTTCATGGCATCTCTCCAAATTCGTAAAAGCCGTCGCGCTCCTTCTTGTGCTCGAGGACGGCAGTGAATGGAATCGTAAGAACCGGGCAGGGGGCATGGATGATTACCTGGTGCGCGATTGCCCAGGGCAGATGCGTGGCTGCACCCAGGCGGCCGGCCGCCGATCGAACCCCAAGCACAATGAGATCTGCTTTGGAGTCCTGGGCCTCCTGCAATATGCAGTCGGCGGGCGGACCAAATTGTACTGTGGCTCTGGGTGAGCACCACAGGCTAGCTTCCTCCGGCACCAGCTTATCCAGTCTCTGAAGAGCAAGATCCACCGGTCCGGCCGGGCGCCCAACATTTTCGTACTTCTCCATTGCGTGAAGCAGAGTCAGCTTGGCCTGGAATTCCTGGGCCAGGGAGGTAGCGAACGAGGCTGCAGCAAGGGATTCCGGGCTGAAATCGGTGGCGTACACGATCTGCCGAAGCGAAATCTCAATTGGAGCGTGAGCCCTGCCCTCGCCTTCGATTGCCGGGAGTTTGGCGCGGCCCGAGACTCTTGACCCTACAGTGAGAACCGGGCAGGGTGCCAGGCGCAGAATCTCTTCTGCCTTGGATCCCAGTACCAGTTTCCCCACGCCGGTGCGCCCATGCGTACCCACCACCAGGAAATCGATTTTGTGGGTTCGAATGATGGTAGAGAGACACTCCCACAGATCCCCTTTTCGAACGTAAGTGTGGTGGGGCACAGCCTTCAGATCGGAAGCCAAAGCTGCCATCCGCTGATGGGAGTCGGCGGAAGCGGCTTCGTACATGGACTCCATGATGACCGGGCTGCCGAACTCGGTGGAAACCATGTAACTCGACGGCGACATTACGTGAACCACGTGCAAATGGCTGCCATATCGGTGGCTGATTGCCGCGGCATAGGGTAGAGCCCGTTCGGAGGCTTCCGAGAAATCGGTGGCAAAAATGATGTTCTTTAGCGCAATACTAGAATGACTTGATACTTCCAGTACCTTCACAAAGCACCTCCCGGAAATCCACTACCTTGCTCAATGACACGCCGTTCCCCAAGTGGACGCTGTGTCCTTTGTCACCGGGTTCTGTGATTGTGGTCACTCATGCATTGGGCATCCTCGAAGCAGGCTGCCCCCTTGCCCGCCTCACAAGTTTGAGCACCTCAAACCAGGTGATGCTAACGGATCCCAGCACCAGTGCTACCGCCAGATCGTTCAGATGCAAAACGGAAAACTGGAAAAGTATTCTCAGGTAGGGCACATATAAGACCGCGAACAGGGTGGTCATGGTTCCGAGCGTGACCAGCCAGAGTGCCGGGTTTCGATTCTCTCGCGACTCGAGAACTGTCTTGACCGCTGACCGATTGGCCCAGATCAGCGCCAGGTTTCCAACCACGAGCGTGGTGAATGCAATGGCACGCGCATCGTCGGATGTGTGTCCCGAACGCATTGAGAATACAAATGTCATGAGCACGGCCAAAAGCAGGCCAGCACCTTGAAGCAGTCCGAGCACTACGGTTGAACGGTCGAAGAGTCGCGCATCCCTGGCTCGCGGTCTTCTTTGCATGATGCCCGGCTCCGCAGGCTCAGCCTCAAAGGCCATGGAGCAGGCCGGGTCGATGATCAGCTCGATGAACACGATGTGCAGGGGCATCAGCAGAAGCGGCCAATTAAAGACCACAGGCAGCACAGCCATGCCTGCGACGGGCACATGGACGGCGAAGACAAAGCGGACCGCTTTCGCCAGATTGTCATAGATCCTTCTTCCCAACCGGACGGCGGAGACGATTGCAGGGAAGTCATCATCGGCGAGCACAAGAGCCGCAGCCTCGCGCGCCACGTCTGAACCCCTCGCACCCATGGCAATACCAATGTGCGCAGCTTTCAATGCGGGAGCATCGTTCACGCCATCGCCGGTCATGGCAACGACCTCTCCATTGGCCTTCAGCGCCTCCACCAGACGCAGCTTCTGCTCTGGCCGTACTCGCGCGAACACATTGCAATCGCGAACTGTGGACCGCAGCGCGTCTTCATCCATGTGTTCCAGGGTCTCGCCGATAATTGCCTGATCAGAGTTGTGCATGCCAGCCTGCGCGGCGATCGCCCGCGCGGTTCCGGGATAGTCCCCGGTGATCATCACTGCGCGTACGCCTGCCTGGGCCAGTTCGGATATGGCCTGGGGGACGGTCGCACGAATAGGGTCAGCCAGTCCGATCAGTCCAACCAGTTCGAGCCGCAGATGGCTTTTGTCCTCAGGCAGACTCTCAGGTGGTGAAACTCTTCCCCTGGCGACTGCGATGACCCGTTCGCCTGCTTCGGTCAGCCTCTTCAGCTCGGACTCGACTCCCTTTCGGGCGACTGGCGTCATGGCCGTGAGTTTGAGAATTTCTTCGGGTGCGCCCTTTGCTGCCAGCACTGTGGAATGAGCAGACTCTGTATAGGCCTTTGCCATCAGCATGCAATCGGAGGAGAGCGGATACTCCCGGACAAGGCCGCCCGGTTTCTCCCGCAGATTCGTAGCCGCGTGGATCGCCTTGTCAACGGGATCCAGCGTGTTCTCATCCGATGCCAAAGTTGCTACCCGAAGTACCTGGTCGCGAGTTGCTGTTCCCCCCTCCGACGCATGCGCGAAGACCTCTTGTACGGTCATGCGGTTCTCGGTTAAGGTGCCGGTCTTGTCAACGCAGATGACCGTGGCCGCACCGAGCATTTCGATCGCCGGAAAGCGCCGGGTCAGCACTTTCTTCCGAGAGATTCGCCAGGCGCCGAGCGCCATGAAGATGGTGAGAACGAGAGGAAATTCCTCTGGTACCATCGAAATGGCAAGCGCCAGCGCCGAAAGCACGCCCTTTGCCCAATCCCCGCGCAACAGTCCATAGGCGATTGTGACCAGAGCACAAACCAACAGGCTGATGAGCCCGAAGACGCGGACCAGCTTCGTGGTTTCCTTTTCCAGCTTGCTCGATTCCGTCTTGAGCCGGCCCAGGTCACGGCCAATCTTTCCGATCTCCGTCTGCGCACCCGTGGCAGTTACGAGCGCAATCCCATGTCCCCGAACGACCAGCGAGCCGGAGTAAACCCTAGAGCGGGCGGTCTCCTTTTGGGTCGAATCCAAGTCGGCCACAGCTTCCTTCTGCACCGGAACACTTTCCCCCGTGAGCAGCGATTCGTCGAGAGCAAGCAAAACGTTTTCGATGACCTTTCCGTCGGCTGGCACGCGGTCGCCTTCATTGAGCACGACAATATCGTCCCGGACCACCTCGCGGGCTGGAATGCGGCGAGTGCTTTCGGCTCTGACCACAAGCGCGCGGGGACTCGTGAGGTCGCGGAGCGCTTCCAGAGTGCGTTCGGTTCTTTGCTTTTGAACAACGGAGATTCCGATCACAAGGAAGATGCTGGCGAGAATGGCTATCGCCTCTCGTACATCTCCGATCAGCAGGTAAACGACCCCGGTGCTCAACAAGAGCAAGAGCATCGGTTCTTTCAGGGTAGCGAAAGCAATGGAGAACAGCGTCACCTTACGAATGGAGGGAAGAACGTTGGGGCCGTATTGGCGAAGCCGTTCCTGGGCGGCGGAATCGGTCAATCCTCGCCAGCGCTGTGCGGCGGGCTCTGCTGGCAATGTTCGCGTCACATTAAGCTCGGATGGTCAAAACCGGACACTTTGCGCCGGCAATTACTCGATGTGCAATGGCCCACGGAATGTGGGTGGTCGCCCGACCCCACTCCCCGCCGCTACGAATGCCCATGACAATCGCGTCGGCTTTGTTGGCATTTGCGAAATTCGTAATGACCTTCACCGGATGTCCGAATTCGACTCGTATCTTCTTTATGAGCTTACGGAAGGCGGGATCGGCTGCCGCATTTATCTTCGATTCGGTCTCTGTCTGAATGTTTTTGCGTGCCGCAACAGACCGGATGTCGGGGCGAACGGCCCGGATCACTGATACGGTCGCGTCGAAGTCTCGGGCAAGCTTCGAAAGGCGAGGAAGGGCGGCAAGGGAATGGGGCTCCAGCGCAGTCGCAAAGACCAGACGCTTTAGCTGTCGCCGGCGACGAGGTTGCATCTTCGGCCCAAGCACGAGGACCAGACTGTTGGCCTTGCGAAAAATCTCTTCTGCCACCGATCCAAGCAGAAGTCGAACGGCGTGGCTGCGCGCCGATGTACCCAGCACCGTCAGGTCGATGCCACGATGGTCTATGAATTGTGCAATTGCGGGTCCGGCTTCACCCTCCACCATGCTGGTTGTGCAACCGGAGAATTGCTGTGCCTGAAGCCATTGATCCATCGCTTCACGCGCACGCGCCCATACTTCCTTTTTCTTGATATACCGCAAATCTTTGGGTCCAAAGCTGTACTCAAACGGATCGACGCCGTGAACAGCAATGACCTTGCTGTCGCCGGTCCTCGCAAGTGCAAGCGCATATGCCATTGCGGACGTGGAGCCAGGAGAGAAATCCGTCGGGACCGCAATTTTACGTATCGGCATTCGGTCTGTTTGTGAAGTTTTCATGGCAATCTCTTCTCGAGTGTACGCTCAACCAACCCTTGCAATGATTGGGTGCTTGCCATACCGCAAGATGTGATTCTAATCACCGAAATGGGTGAATGCTCTCACAGCCTACCCCCCACCACTTTGGCAGATATGGATCGGGTTTCAGGAACAGCAGCCCCGCCTGCTCGATGAAACCGACTGAGCCGCGGCGAACGGTCGCACGGGCTATGCGCGACTGCCCGTCAGTTCCTCCACCTGGCAGAAAGTGAGGGGAATCATGCACGTTTGTGACGCGGGTCACTGCGGCTCGAAGGCCCCTGCTTCATATTGAGAATTGCCAGGGAGCCGCTATGAAAAGCGCCGCAACTGCCACAGAAATCGCACTCAACAATGTTCTCTACTTGACCGACTTTTCCGACTGTGCGGAAGCCGCTCTTCCGGTTGCGACAGCGATTGCGCGCGAGTTTGGGGCCAAAATCCATGCGATGCACGTTCTGCTACCCGATGTGTACACCTCCCTGGCGCCCGAGTTTGGCCAGGTCGTGGCCGCAGGGTTGGAGCAAGCAGCAGAGGCAAACATGCGAGAGATCGAATCCCGGCTGAGTGGCTTGCCGCACCAGACGAATGTTGAGCGAGGATCTCACGTTTGGCTGACCGTTCAGCGAGAAGTGCAGCGAAATAATATAGACCTTGTAATACTGGGGACACACGGCCGCACGGGTGTTCAAAAGTTTCTTTTCGGCTCTGTCGCAGAAGAGATTTGGAGACGTGCACAGGTGCCGGTGCTCACCATTGGTCCAGCCGTCGCTCCCCGAGCCAGCGAACGATTCAATTGCGTGCTCTTCGCCACGGATTTTACCGCGCAGTCACTGGCTGGGTTGCCCTATGCTGTCTCCATGGCGCGAGAATACCGGGCTCACCTCGTTCTCCTCCATGTTATCCGTCAATTCAAGCAGGAAGAGATATTAGGAGAAATATCTGCAGCCGATGCGATCTACCACCTGAGCCAGATAGTTCCGCGCGACGCGGGCTTGTACAGCCGTCCAGAGCTGGTGATCAAGTACGGTGAACCTGCGAAAGGCATTGTGGATACGGCCAAGGCATGCGGTGCTGACCTGATCGTGCTCTCAGTTCGCGACGGCGACCGCTTTGGCGTAGCAACCCATCTCCCGGGTACCACCGCACACCAGGTGGTGGTGAATGCCTCCTGTCCGGTTCTGACCGTTCGCGGCTAATGTATCCGGCCCCTGCGATCATTTATCGCGGAGAAGCAACCGCTTGCCACATTCGACCAACCCGAGATAAGTCACAGTCGAGAAGGCGAGAAACACAAAGAACGGCGCCGGCAGCGGGACGAATCCGAACAATTGGCTGAGAGGCGAGTAGGGAAGAAATACACCCGCGGTCACGATCAATATAGTTGTGACCGCCAGCGGCAGGCTGGGGCGACTCTTAAAGGGATTTTTCAAAGTGCGAAGCACGAAGATCACAAGGGTCTGTGTAGCCAGGGACTCGACAAACCAGCCGGTGTGAAACTCGGGCTGGCTGGCGTGAAAAAAATGCAGGAGCACGTAAAAAGTAAGAAAGTCGTAGATCGAGCTGATCGGTCCGATGAGCAGCATGAAATTCCGGACTACCTTCATGTCCCATGGCCGTGGGCGACGGATGTATTCGTCGTCAACGTTGTCGGAGGGAATAGTGAGCTGCGATGCATCGTACAGAAAATTGTTCAAGAGGATCTGTGTCGGAAGCATGGGGAGAAATGGCAGGAACACAGACGCCGCTGCCATGCTGAACATGTTGCCAAAATTAGAACTGGTGCCCATGAAAAGGTATTTGAGGACATTGGCAGAAGCGTGGCGCCCTTCAAGAATCCCGTTATGAAGAGTATTCAAACCGGGCCTGAGCAGAATGATGTCCGCCGCGTCGCGCGCCACGTCCACGGCTGAGGCAACGGAGATGCCAACATCGGCGGCGTGCAGCGACGGAGCATCGTTGATCCCATCTCCCAGGTAGCCCACCACGTGTCCGCGGCGCTTAAGGGCATGAATGACGCGGTGTTTCTGCATCGGCGTTACTCGGGCAAACACAGTTGTTTCTTCCGCCCGATGCTCGAGCGCCGTATCGCTGGTGGAATCAAACTCCTCACCCAGCATGACGGCAGGATTCTCGATGCCGACCTGATCGCATACGTGACGTGCCACGAGTTCGTTGTCGCCGGTCAGGATCTTCACTTGCACTCCGTCACGTTTCAGGGCCGCGAGCGAGTCTGCCGCATCCGGACTCGGCGGATCTGCAAATGCCAGGTAACCGGCCAACACCAGGGAGTGCTCGTCTGCCGCTGAAAATCTTCCACGAGGGTCAACATCGCGATAGGCGACAGCCAGAAGCCGAAAGCCTTCTCTGCTAAGGTCATTGAAGGTCTTGCGGCAGCGATCTGTCAGGGCCGGGTCAAGAGGCGCGATTCGACCCTCGCTCTCGTAAAAAGTAGAGAGTTGGAGGATGCCTTCCGGGGCCCCTTTCACAATCAGAATTCCCGAGCCGGCGTTGTTTCCATTCTTTTCCTGAACCACAATCGAAAGCCGCCGGCGCTCGAAATCGAATGGAACTTCGTCACATTTCACATAGGCTTCCAGATGCGCTTCCAGGTCCGGCCGTTCCAACTTAAAGATTGCGACTTCGAGCGGACTGCGGATCCCCGTCTCGAACTTGCCGGTCACGTAAGCCAGCGCCAGTGGACGATCGGATGGGCGCCCAAGGTAATCCACCGAGGAATCCAAGACCATCTCTCCGGTCGTCAGTGTGCCGGTCTTGTCGCTGCAGAACACATCGATGGTGCCGAAATTCTGAATGGCAGGCAGGTGCTTGACGATGACGTGGTCCCGGGCCATGCGGATGGCGCCTCGTCCCAGGGTCACCGAAGTGATCATGGGAAGAAATTCCGGGGTCAGGCCCACCGCCAGGGCAACGGCGAAAATGAAGGACTCGAATGCATCCTTGTGCATGGCGATACGCACCACCAGGATGAACAGCACGAGAAAGAGGACGGTACGCGTGATAAGCATGCCAAAATGCCGCAGACCACGCTGAAACTCCGTTTCCTCTCGGTCGGCCAGCCTCTCCGCGATAGTTCCGAAGGCGGTATGAGCGCCAGTGGCAACCAAGCGGGCCACTCCGGTCCCGCTCACGACCGAGGTTCCGAGAAACACCCAATCGGGCGCCTGCGGAGTCCCCGCCCCACCTGGTTCTCCCGTTCGCACGCCCTTCTCAGCGGGCATCGATTCGCCGGTAAGTGCGGCCTGCTGGACGTAAAGGTCCCGGGCCTCAAGGAGCTGTCCGTCGGCAGGAACAAGGTCGCCGGCCGATAGGCGGACGAGGTCGCCCGGTACCACGTCTCGCCGGTTTATTTCCTGCCATCGGCCGTCACGCAGGACCGTCGCGGTTAAACTCACGTGTTCTTGCAACCTGTGAATCGCGCGCTGAGAACGATAGGTTTGAGCGAAATCGATGATGACGCTGAATAGAACGATCGCGAAGATGATTTCCGCTTCAATCGTTTGTCCCAGGAGGGCGGAAATCACGCTGGCGACGAAAAGGATGACGACCAGCGGATTCAGGAACAGGTGCAGCAATTCAAATGCGAAAGCAGCCCGGCGTGTGGCACTCGGGTCGTTGGGGCCGTACTTGGACAGGCGCGCTGCAGCCTCTTGGGAGGTGAGGCCAACAAGAACCGCCGAAACACCATGAGTGTCTGGGGGCGAAGCTGAGGGTACGGAACTCATGGAGCTCTAGCCTCAGGCTCTATTTTTGCTGGATGCTGCCAAGATATTCCGTCACGTTCTGAAGCCGTACGTATCCCAAGTCCCGATCACTTTCAATCTGGTGGAAAATAGGCCCCCAGACCGGCATCTCCTGTGAACCATGGGCGGCGTAACGCTTATCGCCGGCGATGATGCCGCGCACCCGGAGTGCGGGAAACGTGCCGCCGTTTCGTCGAGCAAGGGTGCTAAGATCCGGAACTTTGGCCTTCAAGGCGGGCGCGACGGGACCATCCCCGTTGCCCTTCGCTCCGTGGCAGGAAGCGCAATAGTTGCTGAAGATTTTGCCTCCATCCAAGGGAAGGATTGCGCTTTGGTCCTGAGTCCGCGCTTGAGGTTTGTCTTGGGGCGTGGCGGCCTCCGAGCCGTGTGCGAGCCACGGTAACGCGGCGCCGCAGAGTGCCAAACTGAAAAGGGCTAATCGAGTTAAGTGCATAATTTCAACAATCTCCCTGGTTGATCCACGGATGCACCTGTGAAGACAGCTACATCCGGATGTGATTGCTGTCAGTTGTGCCCCAATGATTTCAAAAGTCCAGAGCCGCACGGGTCGAAGTGGGACCTTCTCCCATCCGGGAGCGGAAGCCGAGTTTCTTAGCGATCTTTTTCATGGCGAAGTTCTCCGGCAAGATTTCAGCATAGACGCGACTCAACTTCTCGTCTCGCGCAACCTGTATAACGCGCCGGAAAAGTTCCATGCCCAGACCCTGGTTCTGACACGAATCCGATATCAATACGGCAACTTCCCCCTCGTTCCTGGCGTGGGATTTGACCAGCCGGCCGACCCCGAGAATGCGGTGCTGCCCGGTCTTTATGTCCTGGTGTTCCGCGACAATCGCCATCTCGCGGTCGTAATCCACGAAACAAATGCGCACCAGCCGATCGTGCGCCACCCGCGAACTCAGGCTGAGTGAGTAGAAATAACGCATATACACGCTACGGTCGGAAAGGGCCTGGTGAAACATTACCATCAGGGGTTCGTCCTCCGGGCGAATCGGCCGCAGGGTGACCTCAGTACCGTTCTTCATGGTCCATCTACAAACGTACTGGGAAGGGTAGGGCCGGATCGCTGGTCTGGGAAGATGATCAGGATCAGTGTCTGGCGCGTGCAGCACCACCCGGGCGTCAAGCGCCAGCAGTCGCTGCGGTGAAGCCAGCAGCGGATTGATGTCGATTTCAGCGATCGCCGGCTGCTCGACTACCAACTGACTGAAGCGGACGAGCAAACCTGCGAGCGCCGGAACGTCGATCGGCGGGCGGCCACGTACACCCCTGAAAGCTGCAAAGATTCGCGTTTGCTCCATCATCCGCTGGGCGAGCGTGGTGTTCAGCGGAGGCAGGGCAAGGGCACGGTCACGATAGACCTCAACCAGGGGGCCGCCCGAACCAAACAGGATTACGGGCCCAAACTGCGAGTCCACGCTGCTGCCGAGGATTAGTTCGTAGCCTTCCAGGCGCACCATGGGTTGCACGGTCACGCCAGAGAAGTGATCCGGCCCGACTCTCGTGGCGACGGAAGATTTGATGGCCTGAAACGCCGATCGAACCGATGATTCGTCTTCCAGATTCAGCTTTACGCCTCCGACGTCGGTCTTGTGCGTTATGGTTTCGGAAAAAATCTTCAGCACCACCGGATAACCGAAATGCTTTGCGCAGGCTACCGCAGCGTCTTCGCTGCGCGCGATTTGGGTTTCCACGGTCGGAATACCGTAATGCGATAAAACCTGTTTGGATTCAAACTCGTTCAGCAATACCCGGCCCTGGCGGCGGGCGGTCTGGACGATGGCTTCCGCCTGGCGTCGTGAATCCGCATCGACTTCCTGGCCTTCCGCCAGCGAAGGCGTTTCGTACAGTCCGCGCAGGTTATAGCTGTAGCGCCACATGTAGGTAAATGCCCGGGCGGCGGTGTCGGGGTAGGGAAATGTGGGGATGCCGGCGGCATTGAGTGTGGTCACGGCCGAAGCGATGCTGGCCCCTCCCATCCAACTGGTGAGTACGGGTTTTCCCGACGACTTGGCGTAGGGCTTCAGACCCTCCGCAATGGCAGCCGGGTCGGTCATGCCCTGCGGAGCAAGGATGACGAGAAGACCATCGCTATCGGGGTCGTTGGCGGTGATTTCGAGTGCCCTGGCGTAGCGCCCGGAGTCGGCGTCGCCGAGAATGTCGATCGGATTATTGTGGCTCCAGTGAGGGGGCAAGAACCCGTTAAGCGCCTGCAACGCTTTTTCGGAGGGCACGGCCAGTTCTCCGCCATTCGCCACCAGGGCGTCTGTGGCCAGAACGGCGGGCCCACCCGCATTGGTGACGATGGTGAGCCGCGGCCCTTTGGGGCGGGGTTGTTTGCTGAGGACCTCCGCCATGTAAAACAAGTCGGCGATCGCGCTGACCCGCAATACGCCGCAGCGCCGGAAGGCGGCATCAAGCACATCATCACTTCCGGTAAGTGCGCCGGTGTGCGAGGCCGCGGCCCTGGACGCGGCTTCCGAGCGGCCGGCCTTGATCACAATCACGGGTTTCCGTAACGCCACCTCGCGCGCAGCCGAGAGAAATGACCTGGCGTCGCCCACCGACTCCATGTAGATAAGAACGCTTTGAGTGTTTGGATCATCGCCGAAGTGGTAGATCAGATCGCCCCAACCCACATCCAGCATGGAGCCGGTGGAGACGATCGCGCTGAAGCCTACCTGCTCCAGTTGGCCCCAATCGAGAATCGCGGTCAGCAAGGCGCCGCTCTGGCTCAGAAAGGCCACGTTGCCGGGACGAGGCGCGTCCTTGGCGAAGGTAGCGTTCAGGCCGATTGTCGGATTCATGATGCCCAGGCAATTGGGGCCGATCAGGCGCATGGCGCCGCGATGCAATTGTTCCTGAATCTGCCGTTCGAGTTCGGCGCCTTCAGCCCCTCGTTCGCGAAATCCCGCCGAGATCACAACTGCCGATTTCACCCCGGCGTCAACGCATTCGCTGATTATGTGTGGAACGGTGATGGCGGGCGTGGCCACGACTGCCAAATCTACCGGGTCGGGGACGGCACCGATGCTCGGATATGCCTTCAGCCCACAAACTTCCGCGTGCCGTGAATTGACGGCATATACCTTGCCTTGAAAGGAGGGATGCCGCAAGTTCTCAAGAACGGTTCGTCCAACCGTGCCGGGACGTTCGGTGGCTCCAATCACAGCCACGGAATTCGGCAAAAACAACGCATCGAGGCCAGCCCTGAAGACTGGCATGGTTTCATTCTTCACACCGGATACTCTATGCCCAAGACGTGCTCTCGCGATACTCACCAGGTGCTCCTGCAAGCTAGTCTGATCTTCTAACCATGAGAAGCGGCATGAGGGCGAAAACTGCAAGCATCACGACATACACCGCTCCTGAAACCGGGTCCCGGTCTGCAAGATACTGAGTGATGGTAAACCCTCTGACCCAAAGGACGACCGTAAATTCCGCAAGAAGCAAGAGGCCAAGAGCTACAAGGCCGACGGCAAGCCGTCGGGCCCATGAAGTGGGGGTGGTAAGACGGCGGGCCGCCCACCGAGCCGAAGGAACAATCACCACCAGCATGACAGGCGCTTCCATTAGTTCGGCGTTCCTTGTGCCGAAATGTGGAGCTATCCAGATTGTGCGAATGATCCCCAGAACAAAGCCAGCCGCAAACACGAGAACAAAATAGACGGTGCCGGCTTTTAGCACGTTCAGACCTGAATGGCGAGCAAGCGGTTGCCCACGGCTCATTGCCGCTTCTTGTCTTCGGGGGGAGCGTTCTTTTTGGCCAGGGATCGAACGTAGTTAACCAGGCTCCACAGTTCATCGGATTTCAGCCGTGTACCTTCGGGCGGCATGTCACCTTTACCATTCTTGATGATGTAGAACAGTTCTCCGTCGGTCCTGTCTTTCAAGGTCGCCGGGTCGGAAAGGTCACTCACCTTTAGCTTCATGTCGGCTCCGACTTCGCCTTTGCCGTCGCCATCCTTGCCATGGCACATGGCGCAATCGTATCCGTACCACTTCTTGCCTTGGACGATCGACTCTGGGGTCGGCTTGACTGGGTTGGCCTGACGCGCGGCCTCGACGGGAACAGTGTATGGCGGAGGCGGGGCCGCCTTAGGGGATGTTGGAGTCTGTTGCGCGCCTGCAGAGCACCCAAGAAAGAATAACAAGGACACAATTGATAAGGTCTTCGACACGGCATCCCTCCTGCGTTCGACCTGCTTGACGCATCTCGCCGTGAAAGCGCGGCGAATTCTTTCTGGTTGGTTATGAAGCTACGGACCCCACACTTCCGGTTTTTCCGGCGAAGCCTCCTTCACATCCAGCTTGGCTCCGTTCAGCAGTCCGAATACCTCCTGCTGTTCTCTTTCGATTTGCTGCACCAGAACGCGGCCCGCCTCGCAACTCCCGGCAACATTCTCCGCGGCCGCACGGGCATGGCCGAGCAGTGCATGCGCGACGCCGAAGTCCTCGTAGTCGCGATGGAGGCGGGCCAGGACCCGAAGGTCTTTCGCGAACGTCAACCACCGTTGCAGGCGAAGGGGATCCATTGCCTCCGAGAGGCTGGTGGTACGCCCGGCTTTCTGCTGTGTTTCGATGGCGCTGATTTGCTTATGCAACCAGGTAGAGAGGGCCTCTTCCAGTTCTACCTGAGTTCCACAGCGATAGAAAAAATCGATCGTCTCACCTTTTTCGGTGAGTGGAATGAGCCGGCACGGCGAAGGCTGGTCTTTCAGTTCGCTGGGGACAAACCTCATCAACAAACACTCGCTGCAGGGATGGGGTCGGGCCGGGTCGCCGAAGTTGGGACAGGTAAGCGAATCCTCGAAAACCAGCTGGCGACGCCATGGAGTGTGGGGAGATCGTCCATAGCCGCCATCCTCAAGAAATTTCAGTTCGAACTTGAGAAGATCCAACAGTTCATTTGGTCCTTGTGCCATAGGCCACCTCACTGGTATTACCAGCCTCGCACAGACAGCTCTGAAACGCGGTGGCGGTTATCACCACCCGGTGTGAGCGAGATCACATGCCTTAAGTTCTATTGATGGTTGACAGTAGCGGCTGCGACTCGGCGCTACACGGCTCCGGCATCGCGGTGCGCCTGCGGCGCTCAGCTTCGCTTCTTACCAGCCGGAGCGATATCCGGCGAATCAACCCGACACCAGGGGAAACCAACGCCCAGTAGCGCCGGAAGGCTGCCCGCGAAGCCAGGTCGGTGGTGGCGACGCGGGTTTCGGTGCGGACCACCGAATCGGTGGCACTGATGGGATCGGCCCGTAATGTCCATGCGATCCTGGCGTAGCCGGGCTCGTGAAATGTGGCAAACTCTGCCGGGGGCAGCGGCCGGAAGACAGGATTGGCGACCCACGGACTGGTGACTGCCCCAAAGACGATTTCGCGGTCAGGAATCTCAGCCAGTACAACCCACCCCAACTCCCTGGCCCAGGCCAGCAAGGTCTGGGGACGGCGCACCGTGTCCGGATGGCTGCCCAGAACGAGCTCCCGAGCTTTGAAGATTGTGCGGATGATCGCCGACTGCGTGAGATCCATGTCGCAGGCTGAAGCTAGCGTAGTATCAGCCGGGGCGGCGACGCGCAAGGAATGACGATCCACTACTTCATACGCAGGAATAAACTGGTCGAGCAAGCGGTCGATCTCATCGCGGGCTGGGCCTGGTGGATGCCCATACCGCAACCAAGTGAAGCCGGCGTGGGTGGCGTATAAAGCAGTGGCGAACCCCGCGCCGGCCGCCAACCAGCGGAGCGCTGGCCGACCATGTCCTGCTTCCGTGTTCATAACCGCCGTCCTTTCGAGCAGGAGGACTCGCCACCGTCATTGACTGATTCGCGACCCATTCTAGCCGCGCACCGTCAGTACTGGACACTTCGCCTGCGCCACCACCTGGGAAGCGGTGGGCCAGGGTGAATACTCCCGCAGGGCTCTGCTTCCCGCGTGCTTGACCCCCATGACGATCAGATCGACGCCACGTTCTTTGGCGAGCCGCAGGATGCCCGGGACTGGAAAGTCAAATCGCGCCACAAACTCAGGTTTGCACCAGTCTTCTGCTTCTGCGGGTACTAAAGCGCGCAGCGCCTCCCGAACGCTGGCCTCGTCCGATTCCTGTCCCTCGCGATAAGCCAGAGGCATTATCCGTAAGAAGATGAGATTGGCCTGGTTCTCTTCGGCCAGGGACAATGCATAAGGAAGGGCCTTCAAGGAGGTTTCGGAGCCGTCGGTAGGAAACAGAATGGTCTTGACTCTCCATTTCGCATCGTTCAAGGGAGGAACTTGCGGTCCGATGGTCAGTACCGGACAAGTTGCCCCACGATAGATCTTTTCCGCCGCGGAACCCATCACCAGCTTCTTGAGTCCCTGTCGGCCGTGGGTGGCCGTAACCACGAGGTCGATCTGATTCTTCTGGATAATGCCCGAAATCACATCCCAGACATCTCCGCGCTCCAGCAGCATCTTCACGGGTCTCCCGTTGAGAGAGGTGCCGAGCGTGAATTCCGCCAGCTTGCTTTCAGCTTCAAGCCAGGCCGGGTCGGCTTCAACCGGTAGCCTGTCCAAGGGCACTCCCAGGAGCGGTTCAGGGCTGAGGGCGTGCGCCACCAGAATTTTCGCCTCGTACTGGCCGGCTAGAGCTGCCGCGTAGCTCCGGGCAGTCTTCGAAATCTTTGAGAAATCGGTCGTCACCAGGACGTTGTTGAGCGAGATCCGCGTGTTGGTATCAAGGGCTTGCATGGATTGCCTCCTCTGAGCTTGGCGCTGCTCTTCACGTTCACTTCTACCCCCGGCTGAAGAATCAGACAGTGACGCCGATCACTTCCCGCAGTGAGGCCAACCACTGTTATTCCCAGCCCCACCCGATAAAAAGGAGTCAGCGATGAGGGAAAAACGGACATGACTGGGAATACAGCCATTTTGGACGGGAACGAAGCCGCCGCATCAGTAGCCTACCGGCTCAACGAAGTGATTGCCATCTACCCCATTACCCCGGCCTCTCCCATGGGGGAGTGGGCGGATCAGTGGAAAGAGGAAGGCGGCAAGAACATCTGGGGTGCCGTGCCTACGGTGATCGAAATGCAGAGTGAAGGAGGCGCAGCCGGGACCCTGCATGGCGCGCTTCAGGCCGGGGCCCTCGCGACGACGTTCACCGCGTCTCAAGGTCTGCTGCTCATGATCCCCAACATGTATAAGATCGCCGGTGAGCTTACGCCGACCGTGATCCATGTGGCCGCCCGCTCGCTGGCCACCCACGCCCTATCGATTTTCGGCGACCACAGCGACGTCATGGCCGCGCGGGCAACGGGCTTCGCAATGCTCTGCTCAAATTCTGTGCAGGAAGCGGGCGATTTCGCCCTGATTGCGCAAGTGAGCGCGCTTGAGTCACGCATCCCCTTCCTGCATTTTTTTGACGGCTTCCGCACTTCCCACGAAGTGAACAAGATCCAGCTGCTGGAGGATGAGGATCTGCGCCGGCTGGTTGACGACACGCTGGTCCGCCAGCACCGGCAGCGGGCTTTGTCGCCCGATCACCCTCAGCTGCGCGGAACGGCGCAAAATCCCGACGTATTCTTTCAGGCCCGCGAGGCGATCAATCCGTTCTACCGGGCGTGTCCGACCATCGTGCAGGACGTCATGGATCGCTTTGCGGCGCGCACCGGCAGGCACTACCGCTTGTTCGACTATGTCGGCGCTCCCGATGCCGAACGGGTGATCGTGATGATGGGATCCGGGGCCGGCGCGGTGGAGGAAACCGTAGAACAACTATTGCAGCAGGGCGAAAAGGTGGGGCTGTTGAAGGTCCGTCTTTTTCGCCCCTTCGCGGCCGAGGCGTTCATCTCCGCGTTGCCGAAAACCGTGCAGAGCCTCGCTGTCCTGGATCGCACCAAGGAACCAGGCAGCCTGGGCGAGCCGCTCTACCTCGACGTGGTCACGGCGTTAAGCGAAGCGCGGACGGCAGGGAGCACGGATTCGCAGATCGTGCCGCGGGTGATTGGCGGGCGCTACGGTCTGGCGTCGAAAGAGTTCACCCCGGCCATGGCGAGGGCCATTTTCGATGAACTCAAGGGGTCAAAGCCCAAGAACCACTTTACGGTCGGGATTCACGACGACGTGACGCACACCAGCCTGGACTATGATCCCAAATTCTCCACCGAGGATCCCGGGACGGTTCGCGCGCTGTTCTACGGACTCGGTTCCGATGGAACCGTGGGAGCCAACAAGAATTCGATCAAGATCATTGGAAAGAATACAGATAATTATGCTCAGGGGTACTTCGTATATGACTCAAAGAAGGCGGGGTCGGTCACGGTTTCACACCTGCGCTTCGGTCCCCGCCCCATCCGGTCTTCCTATTTAATTACCCGGGCCAGCTTCGTGGCCTGCCACCAGTTCCAGTTTCTGGAGCGCATGGATGTTTTGGATTGCGCTGAACCCGGCGCCACCTTTCTGCTGAACGCCCCCATTGGGGCGGACGAAGTATGGGGCCACCTTCCGCAGTCGGTGCAGGAAGTCATCATCCAGAAGAAACTCAAGTTCTATCTGATCGACGGTTATAAAGTCGCGCGCGAGACCGGGATGGGCAACCGCATCAACACCATCATGCAGACCTGCTTCTTTGCCATCAGCGGGGTGCTGCCGCGGGAGCAGGCAATCGAGGCCATAAAAGGCGCGATTCGCGAGACCTACGGAAAACGCGGTGAGGCTGTCGTCAGCAAGAACTTTGTCGCCGTGGACCACACTCTCAGTCATCTTCAGCAGGTCACGGTCCCGGCCGCGGCCAACAGCAGGTTAAGAGTTCTGCCGCCTGTCCCCGAGCGGGCGCCGGCGTTCGTGCGGGATGTAATTGGCCCCATGATCTCTGGTCGCGGAGACGATCTTCCTGTAAGCGCGATGCCGGTGGACGGCACCTTTCCTACCGGGACCGCCATGTGGGAAAAACGGAATATCGCGCAACAGATTCCGGTGTGGGACGAGCAGATTTGTATCCAGTGCGGCAAGTGCGTGCTGGTTTGTCCCCATGCGGTGATCCGCGCCAAGGTCTATGACGCCTTGCTGCTGGGGAATGCGCCGGAAGGGTTCAAGTCGGAAAAGCCGCGCTGGCGCGAATTCGAGAGTCTGCGCTACACCCTCCAGGTTTCTCCAGAAGACTGCACCGGGTGCGAGCTCTGCGTCGAGGTCTGCCCGGTAAAGAGCAAGAGCGAGGCCAAACACAAAGCCATCAACATGCAGCCGCAGGCGCCCCTGCGGGAGCGGGAAAGCGCGAATTGGGACTTCTTCACCCATCTTCCGGAGACCGGCCGGAACCAGCTTTCCCACAGTCAGGTAAAGGACGTCCAGCTTCTGGAGCCACTCTTCGAGTTTTCCGGGGCGTGTGCCGGCTGTGGTGAGACGCCGTACATCAAACTGCTGACCCAACTTTTCGGGGACCGCTTGATGATTGCGAACGCGACTGGTTGCTCGTCGATCTACGGCGGCAATCTGCCGACGACTCCATACACTCTCAACTCTTTGGGGCGGGGCCCGGCCTGGTCCAATTCACTGTTCGAAGACAATGCCGAGTTTGGTCTGGGCATGCGACTGGCGGTGGACCAGCAGGCAGCCTATGCACGCGAGCTGGTCGCCCGGCTGGCCGCGCAACTCGGCGATTCACTGGCGAGCGGCCTCCTGAATGCGGAACAATCGAGCGAGGCGGGAATCGAAGCCCAGAGGGAGCGCCTGGCCGAATTGAAAAAGAAGATTGCCACGCTGGATTCGCCGGAAGCGCGCGATCTGCTGGCGATCGCTGACGCGCTGGTACGCAAGAGCGTTTGGCTGGTGGGCGGCGACGGATGGGCCTATGACATCGGGGCCGGCGGACTCGATCACGTGCTGGGTTCCGGGATGAACGTCAATGTTCTGGTGCTCGACACAGAAGTCTATTCCAATACGGGCGGACAGATGTCCAAGGCAACGCCGCGCGGCGCGGTGGCGAAATTTGCCACCGGCGGCAAACATGCCGGCAAGAAAGACCTGGCGATGGAGGCCATCAGCTACGGATCGGTTTACGTGGCTCGTGTCGCCATGGGAGGCAGCGACACCCACACGGTAAAGACATTTCTCGAAGCTGAGGCCTACAACGGGCCGTCACTGATCATCGCTTATAGCCACTGCATTGCTCACGGTTATGACATGAGCCAGGGGATGGCACAACAGAAGGCCGCCGTGCTCTCCGGGTACTGGCCCTTGATGCGCTACGACCCTGAGCTGCGCGCGGCCGGGAGAAACCCGTTTCAGCTCGATTCCAGGGCGCCCAGTATTCCGTTCAAGCAATACGCGTATCAGGAAGCCCGCTACACCATGCTGGCACGGAGCAATCCTGAAGCCGCGCGTGAACTGCTCCATCTCGCACAGGAAGACGTGGACCGGCAATGGAGGGTTTACTCGAGTCGTGCGGGAACGACAGAAGCCGCAGAAAGCCCGGACAGCGGTTCGCCGACAGCAGCCTTGGTCACACTGCAACCAGTTGCCGCAGGAGGAGAGAAGAAATGATCGATATCACAACCACTTATCTGGGTTTGCCAATGAAGTCTCCGATCGTTGCCTCGGCCTCTCCTCTGTGCGAGTCGCTGGAAAACATACGTCATCTGGAAGACGCCGGGGCCGGCGCTGTGGTGCTGCCCTCCCTGTTTGAAGAACAGCTCGACCTGGAGAGCCAGGCGGTTGATTCTGACCTCTCGCGGGGCAGCGAAAGCTTTGCCGAGTCGCTCGACTACCTGCCCGATCTCCATACCTACAACCTCGGCGCCGATGGCTACCTCGAATTGATTCGAAAGGCCCGGGAACGGGTCTCCATTCCGGTCATCGCCAGCCTGAACGGAGTCTCGCCCGGCGGCTGGGCCCGCTATGCCGGGATGATGGAGCAAGCCGGTGCGGACGCGATCGAGTTGAACATCTACGCGATTATCACCGATCCCAACATAGAGAGCGCCGATGTGGAGCGCAACTATTGCGACCTGGTGCGACAGGTCAAGGCGAACGTCAGTATTCCGGTGGCGGTAAAGTTGTCGCACTTTTTCACCGCAGTGGGAAACATGGGCAAACAGCTGGACGCGGCCGGGGCGAACGGATTGGTTCTCTTCAACCGCTTTTACCAGCCGGATTTTGATATCGAATCTCTCGAAATCGTGCCCAGCCTGACGCTGAGCCGTCCGCAGGAATTGCTGCTGCGGTTGCACTGGGTCGCCATCCTCTATGGGTGGGTCAAAGCCGACCTGGCAGTTACGGGCGGCGTACACAGCGCCGAAGACGTCCTCAAATCCGTGATGGCGGGCGCTCATGTGGCAATGATGACTTCCGCGCTTTTACAGCACGGAATTGACCACGTGGCTTCGGTGCTGGCGCACCTGGTTCGCTGGATGGAAAAGCACGAATACGAATCGATCAACCAGATGCGCGGGAGCATGAGCCAGCGCTCGGTAGAGGACCCGGCGGCTTTCGAACGGGGAAACTACATGCGGGTGCTCAGTTCCTACACGCTGCAAAAGACGCGTTGAGGGATCACAACGAAGGGTGACTGGCATCACCGCCTGCGACCTGTCTGGCGTGTCATCCTCGCTCAAACCGGAGGAAGTTGGTATGGGACAATCAGAAAAGAAGCGGGTCCTGATCGTGGACAATGATGAAGAAGAATCGCGTAAGCTCGAGGGGATGCTGCAGCAGGAAGGCTACGATTCGAGTACCACGTGGAGTGGGCTCGAGGCCCTTGACCTGTTGCAATCTCGAAGGTATGACGTACTCCTGGTGAGCACTTACCTTCCCGATCTCTATGTCGGAGATTTTTGTGAGCGGTTACGTCGCTTGCCCACGCAACCCTGCACGATTCTGATGCAGGAGGATCACGACTCGGCCTCGATGGTGCAGAACGTAAGGTGCATGATCGGAGAGAGAAAAACTTCAGACACAATGAAGGCGGCCGGGTGTGATCCCAAATGACCTGGTGTGAACCACTGCGCTCGATGGACGATAAATGAAGGCCGCTGTCCTGAACCTGGCGCAGAACCCTCCCGGCCATCTGCTTCGAATGGGCGATGTTCCGCAACCCTCGGCCCGGACCGGACAAGTTCTTCTGCGAGTGCTGGCCTGCGGCGTATGCCGGACCGACCTGCATATCGCGGAAGGCGAGCTCCCGCCACTTCGTGAGGACCTGATTCCGGGCCATCAGATCGTAGGGGAGATTGTCGAAGGCGCCACGCCGGAGCTTCCCTTAGGAACCCGCGTTGGGGTTTCCTGGATAGGGGGCATCGATGGGACGTGCTGGTATTGCCAGCACAGCCTTGAAAATCTATGTGATTCGCCCACCTTCACCGGCTACACGGTAAACGGCGGGTATGCAGAATATGCAATTGCCCGGGCTGATTTTGTCTTTCCTCTTCCCGCCGCGCTCGACGATCTGCACGCTGCCCCTCTCTTGTGTGCCGGCATCATTGGTTTTCGCAGCCTGCGGGTGGCTGGGGTGGAGCACGAAGAGCGAGTGGGGCTCTTCGGTTTCGGGGCCTCGGCACATCTCGCCATCGCTGTCCTGCGCGCGTGGCGGTGCGAAGTATATGTCTCGACCCGAGGCGCCTCTCATCGCCGGCTGGCGGAATCGCTGGGGGCAACCTGGGTGGGAAGCGAGAAAGACAAGCCGCCCGTCGAACTGGACCGAGCCGTGACTTTTGCGCCCAGTGGGGATGTAGTGGTGACCGCTCTGAGCAGTCTGCGCAAAGGCGGCGTGGTTGCGATCAACGCAATTCATCTGGACCGGATTCCCGAGTTTGACTACGATCGCCTCCTGTGGGGCGAACGCCAGCTTCGGAGCGTGGCCAATATGACTCGCTCCGATGCCCGCGATTTTCTTCAACTCGCGGCTGCAATCAACCTTCGGCCCAAGGTCACAACCTTTCCTCTCGGACAGGCCAACGAAGCTCTGGCCGCTGTGAAGAACGACGCAATCAACGGTGCGGCTGTAATCGTCCCTTAACCGGCGGTGAATTCGACTCCGGTCCATGCGTTCCTTCCTGAGAGTCCTCTCCGTTTGTGAACAGGAGTATTTCGCGTGAGCCTGATTACATTGCCGGGTGACGCTGGTCACATTCTTCGGAACCAGGGTGAGAGCAGACTGGATGCGAACGAGGCTGGAGGCTCGACGTGGCGAACAAGAAGCGCGATCTCCTGGAAGTTTTAAGACTTGAACTCGAGTTCCTCGAGAATGGGGGCTACCGAAAGGGGTCCTCGTGGCGCCCTCAGTTCATTTTCGAGGATTCTCCTACATGCTTGAATTATGGAAATCCAGCGCCCAGGCGACCTTGTTCGGAGTGTGTCCTCATGCAGTTCGTGCCGCCGCCGTTTCGCGACGAAAAGGTGCCCTGCCGCTACATTCCGCTCGATCAGCAAAGTGAAACCATCCAGTCGCTGTATCGATGCGGCACGGCGGAAGAGCTGGAAGCGGCGGTGGGAGAATGGCTCATGAACACGATTCAGAAGCTGGAGCTGGAACGAACGCCCGTCCCGGACGGCCAGGCAAAAGGAAGCGTTGCCGAGGCGTAGAAGAGGTTTCGCAGTGAGGAGACAATGTTCCGCAGGTGCTCCAACCCGGACTGCCAGAACGCATTTGACTATCGCCGGGGCCGATTGTTTCGTTTTCACAACCAGCAGTCGGACAGTCAATCGTCGGTTGAGCCGTGCCACTGCGTGAGGCATTTTTGGCTGTGTGACGGCTGCTCCCGAAGTTACATACTTGAATTTCACCTCGGTATGGGGGTGGCGATCAGGCCAAGACTGGGGACGGAGGCGCCCCGTGCAATCTGCTGTTGTCCGGGGTCGAGGTCAAGTCCATGTCTCGCGGAGTGATGAGTTCGGATAGCCTTGCGCCGGGCCCGGCAGAATGCTAAGTTCCCTCCTGATGGGGCAGGCTGAAACCAACTACAATAAAAGTTTGAGCCACGAGGATGGAAAATTCCGCCGTCTGCTGGAAGCCGCGCCCGATGCCATGGTCATTGTGGATCGCTCCGGGCGGATGCTGCTGGTCAACGCGCAAACCGAAAGCATGTTTGGCTACACCAGGCAAGAACTGCTCGATCAACCAGTCGAAATCCTGATTCCGGAACATTTCCGCCACAGACATCAGCAACACCGGGAAGCCTATCACCGCGCTCCTCATCCGCGTCCCATGGGCAGCGGTCTCGAGTTGCTTGGACGACGTAAAGACGGCAGCACCTTTCCCGTGGAAATCAGCCTCAGTCTGTTGGACGATCAGGGCGGCGGTATTCTGGTCACGGCAGCGATTCGTGATGTGACCGAACGCAAGCGGGCGGAAGAGGCCCTGCGGCAGAGTCAGGAGCGTTTTCGTCTGGTGGTGGAGGAAGTCAAAGACTACGCCATCTTCATGCTCGATCCCAGCGGGAAGATTGTGAGTTGGAACGAAGGTGCGCAGAAAATCAAGGGGTACACTCCCGAGGAAATCATCGGGCAGCACTTTTCCTGTTTCTACACCTCCGAAGATCTGGAAAGTGGCAAGCCGGACGAGGAGTTGACGGTGGCCGCGGCGGAAGGCCGTTGGGAGGAGGAAGGCTGGCGGCTGCGAAAAGACGGTTCGCGCTTCTGGGCTGACGTGGTCATCACAGCCCTCCATGACAAAGCCGGCAACCTTCTTGGATTTACCAAGGTCACGCGCGACATCACGGAAGGCAAGCGTGCCCGGGAAGCCTTCCTGCTGGAGGTGACGAATGCCCTGGTAACGAACCTTGACATCCACCAGTTGCTCTCCGCTATTGCCTCCTGTGTCCGTCAGGTAAAAGCGTTCGACCACGCTACTCTGGCTCTCTACGACGCGATTAGCGGGCGGCTGCGCATGCATGTGCTCGAGCCCGCAGCGGGCGCTGAGGTGAGCTCTGTTATTGGAGAAGAACCTTTGGTATCGCTGGGCAAGTCACCGGCAGGTTGGGCCTATACAACCCGGAAGCCCCTGCTGCTCAAGGGACAGCCCGGCGAAAAGTGGGCATTCGAAACGCCGCCTCAATTGGGTCAGCATTCGTTGAAGTCCGGCTGCTGGATTCCGTTGATGGGCCGGGAAGGTGTAATGGGAACACTCAATGTATTCAGCAGCCGCCCCGGCAACTTTACCGATGACGATGTCATCATGCTCACCCAGATCGCGGGACAGGTGGCCATTGCGATGGGGAATGCCCTGGCGTTCCAGCACCTTTCCGAACTCAAGGACCAGCTCAGCGAACAGAAGCAGTACCTGGAAGATGAGCTGAAAACCGAATTCAATTTCGAGGAGATCATCGGCCACAGCAAATCCATCAGGCGGGTCCTTAAACAGGTCGAGACTGTGGCGGCCACTGACTCCACGGTCTTGATTCTCGGGGAGACCGGTACGGGCAAGGAATTGCTGGCCCGGTCAGTTCACGACCTGAGCCCGCGCCGGGGCCATGCATTTGTTCGCGTAAGCTGCGCTTCCATACCTGCGGGTCTGCTCGAGAGCGAGCTATTCGGCCACGAAAAAGGCGCCTTCACGGGGGCCATCGCGCAGCGTGTGGGCCGGCTGGAGTTAGCCCATCAGGGCACGATTTTTCTCGACGAAGTGGGCGACATTCCGCTCGAATTGCAGCCCAAACTGTTGCGGGCGCTGCAGGAAAGAGAGTTTGAACGGTTGGGCAGTACCCGCACCATCAAGACCGATGTCCGCATCGTCGCTGCCACCAACCGCGATTTGACGAAACTTGTGGCGTCCGGGCAGTTCCGCAGTGATCTGTTCTATCGTCTGAATGTTTTTCCCATTGTGGTGCCGCCGCTGCGCGACCGGGGCGATGATATTCCGCTGTTGGTCCAGTATTTCCTGTCGAAGTTCTCTCAGCGAATGAAGAAAAATATCGACATCGTGCCGCCCGAGGGAATGCGCGCATTGTGTAAATACTCGTGGCCGGGCAATATTCGTGAACTGGAACATGTCATCGAGCGCGCCGTGATTCTCTCGCCCGGCCCCATCCTGAAGGTCCCGGCATTCGAACCTGCTCCCGAACCGGCTGGCGGGTCGTCCACTATGCCGCCCTTGAAGACATCGGTGCTGGAAGATGTCGAGCGGGAACACATCATCCGGGTGCTGCGCGAGACGAGGGGCAAAATCGGTGGGCCGGACGGCGCGGCCGAGCGTCTGGGCATGAATCGTACAACCTTGAACTCGCGCATGCGGAAGCTCAAAATTTCCCGCCAGCAGCCCTGATCATTCCCGATGGTTTTCGAGTGTGCCGGATCACCGACGGCCGTGACCCTCATCACTGTGCTTTTTATTGCCTTCTGGCAATCTGTACCTGCAGCGCGGGTTTCTCCCCAGTTCGCCGGCGACGCCGAATAAAGGACGGGCCAAGGCGGGGAACCGCCGGAACCAGAGCTGACTCCCCCAGGAAAGAGGAAATCACCATGTCCCAAACATCCATTGTTGTAAAGGGCGCCGAGGAAAAACCGGTCGCAATTACTCCAATCGAGCGTTTAACGAAGCAAATTGACAAGACATTTCAGGCGATCACTAAGAGAGCCTACGAGATCTTCGAAGGGAATGGACACCGATCTGGGCACGACCTCGACGACTGGTTCAAGGCTGAGACGGATCTGCTCCATCCGGTGCATGTAAACATCGCAGAGTCGGGAGAAAGCCTTGAGGTCAAAGCTGAAGTACCTGGCTTTAGCGAGAAGGAGATCGAGGTCAGTGTCGAACCGAGCCGTTTGACGATTACCGGCAAGCGGGAAACGGAGACCAAGAGCGAGAAGCAGGGCAAGACGGTCTATTCGGAATTTTGCTCGGACCAGATCCTGCGAGTCGTGGATTTGCCTACAAGCGTCGATGCCGAGAAGGCAACCGCAACTTTGAAGAACGGCGTGTTGCAGTTGACGATACCGAAGGCAGCCGCGGCGAAAACGATCGAAATCAAGTCCAAGGTTGCCTGATCGCCAGAGTTACGTATGGACGGACAATTCCCCGGTAAATCAGGTTTTGTCCGTCCGAAGTTGAATTGAGACTGATGCAATGTCGCCACTGACGATATTTCGCCTCGTCAGTGAAGCGCGTCATGGTTCTTGATTTCCATTAGAACCACTCCTGATACCTCCTATCTCGCTCTGGCTGAATCACTTAGACGGAAACCATTAATTCCTCCCTACTGTGGCTCGAGGCTTGCTCCGCAGTATGTGTGCTCAGGATCACAATGCAGAAGACCTCCGATGTGGTGGTTCTAAAGCTGGAAGGCGCCGTCAAGGGGCCCTGGGTCGAGGAACTGCGAAAGGCTTGGCTTACATCGGCAACGATGGCGGCCGGGGAGGCTCTACGTATTGACTTGGCGGCTGTGAGTTTTGTTGACGGAAGAGGCCGCGATCTCCTTTTGGAAATGAGGAGAGAGGGTGCCACTTTGGAGGGGAACTCGAGTTTCCTCCGCCATATCCTGGAGGACGGGGACACCGTCCGCGAGCAGTCGAAGAAAGGCAGGAGTTCGAAATGACTAGCCATGTACCGTACGGAATGGAAATCGCAGAAGATTGCGCGACTTGTCCAATGCGAAAAGACGGATTCTTTTGCCAAATGACCAGTGAAACCCTGGCAGACTTCCAGAAAATCAAATTCACCAGCTCGTATCCGGCTGGGTCGGTCTTGTTCGTCGAGGGGCAGGTGCCGCGCGGAGTGTACATGCTCTGCAAGGGACGTATAAAGCTGACTATGACCTCACCGGCGGGAAAAACCGTGATATCTCGGGTGGTTGAAGCAGGTGAACTGCTGGGCCTGCACTCCGCCATTTCCGGAGATGCTCACGAGGTCACCGCCGAGACCCTTCAGCCCTGCCAGGTGGATTTCATCCGTCGCGACGACTTTAACAAGCTGTTGCGCGACCACGGCGACGCCTCGGCCAACGCGATGCAGCAATTCACCAACTATTACCGCGGAGCCTGCCATCAGATTCGGTATCTGGGCCTCACTCCTTCGGCAACCGAAAAAATGGCTTCCTTCCTTCTCGAATCAGCTGTGCACGGGCAGGAAACGCCCACGGGAATACGCTTTAACCTGAGCTTGACGCATGAGGAGATCGCTCAGGTGGTTGGGGTAACCCGCGAAACCGTTACCCGAGCCCTGACGGAATTGAGAGCCAAGATGTTGATCTCTACGAAAGGTCCAAGCATCCTGATCAGGAATAAACCCGGGCTGGAAGCCATGATCGCGGCCCAATAAGTTCTATGATGGATGTGGGCTGCATTGCGCACCGACCGTCTTGTTCCTTAGAGGAGCAAAATCGCAGGGGACAGTCTCGATGTCCTGGCGGTTGCATTCCGGTATTGCTGTAGTCCAGATCTGCTTGCCCAAATCCTCTTCAGCCCTGCTCACAGGTATTACTTCCTAACTCGCCGGACGAGCGGTCAGGACGGGGCAGCGCGCTTGCAGGACTACGCGGTAAGCAACCGTGTTGCGGAAATGGGTGGTCATTTCTCCAGCCTGGCGCACACCCATCCCAATCAAGTCCGCGTTGCCAGTTTGAGCATGAGCCAGAATCCGCTCTGCAGTATCCCCGAAATCAACTGTGAACTCAGCCGGGCATCGCGCATCGATGTGCGAGGAGAAAATGTTCTTCATCTCCTGGCGCAGGGGCTCGGCCAGGGACCTGGCATCCGGATTCGTGGCGGTCTCAACGGGCAAAATGTGGAGCAATGTCAGGGATGCCTCGTATTCCGACGCCAGCGAAACAAGATACGGGAGTACCGACCGGGATTCATCGGAAAGATCGGTGGGAAACAGGATGTGCCTGACTTGAGTTTCCTCCATTGAACGCTTCGAAACATTGGGTCCAACTGTGAGCACCGGACACGGCAAATTGCGGAAAAGCTCCTCCGCCACCGAACCCATCAACAGGTGCTTCCATCCGGTGCGGCCGTGAGTGCCCAAGATGGCCAGATCGATATTCTTTTCACGCACCAACCGTGTCAGTTCCTGTGACGGAGCTCCTGATTTAAGGATTGCGGTCGCTGAAAGCCCAGCCAACTCCTTCGTGTTCAAGAGTTGCTGCACCTTGGATCGAGTTTCACGCTCGTCCTTATTTTGCAGAGCACCGGCAGCTTCAGGGCTGACCATCGTGTATGGAAGCGGCGTCCATACATTGGCCACAAACACGTGGGAACCGTATCTGCGGGCAATGGTTGAAACCAATGGCAGCGCCGCGAGAGACGCCTCGGAGAAATCAGTCGCGTAGAGGATTCGGTTAAGCGTGACCTCAGGCAGGATGGGAATGACAACAGCATCGTTCTTCATACTCGTCACCTGGCTCCATGTTCTGCTTGGGAAGACTTCTCATCGGTGACCGATGTCACGTCCGCATGTGACCGGAATCACGACGGGTGGCAAGGTGTGGTGGCCATGTTTCGCCGCAGGGAGTGTGAGGCTATGCTGCGGATTGTTCTGGCTTAGAAGTCGGTCAAGACTTCGACGGGAAACGCGACTCGAACCGCATTGACGACAGCTGCGAAATCGATGATTTCCTGAAGGATTGCGCCCTCCAGCGGAGGCAGATACCCGGCTGCGGCCGCGATCATGCCAACCATGCTGGCCGCCATCCCGCCGATGGCGCTTTGCAGGGCGATGGAGCGCATGCGATGACTGATGTGAATCAGTTCATCGACCTTCTCCAGTGACGTGGTTAAGATGACTGCATCCGCAGCCTCGGATGTAATGTCACTGTTCGGACCGAACGCCACACCTACCGTGGCAGCCAACAGAGCCGGCGCATCATTAATTCCGTCGCCGATGAACAGCGTCCGCGCTTGCCTGGTTTCGCGCTCCACGATCTCGACTTTCTGCTCCGGACTCTGCCCTGCGAACACCTGGGTAATCCCGACCTGGTCTGCCAGGTAACGCACCTCCGATTCCCGGTCGCCTGATACCAGCATCACGCGGTTGACATAATGCCGGGGTGCGAGGTGATGCACAAACGGTTTTGTATCCTGCCGGGGCGCATCGTGGAAGCGGAAAGCGCCCGCATAACGGTCATCCACAAAAACCAGGCATTCGAGTCCGGAGACCGGCGGCGGGAGACCGGGCAGATCGGGATCGACTTTTCCCCGTCCGGTGATTGCCACGCTGCGTTCTCCGACCATCCCTTGCAGACCCTTCCCAGGAATTTCGCGTATTTCGGAAACGTCCAGCAGAGCTAACTTTTCGTCGCGCGCTGCCTGGGTCACTGCTCCCGCCAGCGGATGCTTGGAAAACTGCTCCAGGCTGGCGGTTGCCTGTAACAGGCTTTCACGTGTGAATCCGGGCGCGTTCAGGATTTCCGTCACCCTGGGTTTCCCATAGGTGAGCGTTCCAGTCTTATCGAAGATCAATGTGCGGCAGGTAGTGATCTGCTCGAGCGCCGCCGGACTCTTGATAATGATGCCGCGCTTCGCGGAGAGGGAAATGGCCCCAATCACTGCCACCGGAATTGCCAGAATCAATGGACACGGCGTGGCAATCACCACCACTGCCAGAAAGCGCATCGCATTCCCCGTGATCAACCATGTCAGTCCCGCAACCCCTACGGCGATCGGTGTGTACCATGCGCCCAGACGGTCTCCGATCCGTCGCAGTTGAGGGCGCTTCTCCTGCGTCTGTTCCATCACCTGCATGATCTTGGCATAGCGCGAATCCACCGCTCGCTTTTCGGCTTCGACCGTCAACGCCATTTCGCCATTGATCGCCCCTGAAAACACCTTTGAGCCCGGAGCCTTTGAAATCTCAAATGGCTCGCCCGTCAGGTAGGACTCATCCATGATCCCCCGGCCCCCAACCACCACTCCATCCACCGGACATATCTCGTGGGGGAGAACAAGCAGCCGATCGCCCACCCGCACGTCATCCAACTGAATGTCCTCTATTTTTGGTCCCAGCTTGCGATGGGCCACTTGTGGCGTCCGCCTGGCCAGCGCGTCCAGCACTGACGATGCCCGGCCGGTGGCGAATTGTTCCAGAGCCTCGCCCCCCGAAAGCATCAATACAATGATGGTTCCGACCAGGTACTGGCCAAGCAAAACAGAAGTAAGGATCGAGACTCCAGCCAGCAGGTCGGAACCGAATTCCCGCGCCCACAACTTTCTCGCCAAAGTGGCCATGATCGGAATTCCCCCCACGGCCAGTGCAAGAAACAGCGGGGCCAGCACGGCCATCCGGGGAAAGTGGGTGAGATAGCGGAGTGCGAGATGGGCGGCAATTGCAACCGTAGTAAGGGCGGCAATATAAAGCGCTGTCGAAAAGCGGTGAATGACACCGGTTTCCGATCGGCCAGATGAGCGGGTGAGATGCCCGGCAGACTGGGGATGGGCCTCCGGCACCGCGGTTGATCTATCGTGCATCACGATTCGATCTTATAGCGATGAGGGTCGGCGCAGTGGCAAAAGTGCCAAGCTTGACGAAGAAAATGTATTGTCTCCAGCACCCACGCCGGGTACGACGGGCTAGCCCCAGCGGGGTTGTTCATCCAGGCTGATGCCCAGTGCGGTCTTGGCCACCACTTCGTGCGTCAGGAAGGAATTAGCGGGATGGATTCGCCCCAGACGCGCATCGCGAATCAAACGCTCGTAACCGGCAGAGCGAAAGATGCCCAGGCCGCCCGTTACGTCCAGCCCAAGGTCCACGACGCGCCACGAGCCTTCGACCGCGTGGTACTTGGCGGCAAAGATTTTTGCCGGCCAGGCCGCGCCGTGATCCACGCCGTTTGACCAATCCTCGGCGACGCTTTCCAGATGCGGTCCAATCGATTCCAGCTCGATGACCATGTTGGCAATGGCATGCTGGATCTCCGGGTGATATGCCATCGAACGCGTGAGCCCCAGTGAGCCCTTGCCTTTCACCGCGGCGATGCTCTGGTCGAGCGCGCGTCTGGCGAGTCCGTAGTAAACATTTCCAAAGCCCATCAGGGCCCAGGCAAAGACTGCGAGTACGAAGGAATCGACTCCCGCCCCGCCGGGGGAAACCACCCGGGCGATGTAGCGGTCTGGAACAAATGTATTCAGCAGAACCGTGTCGTCGCTGCGGGTCGCGCGCATGCCCAGAACGTCCCATGTCTCCTTGATTGTGTATCCCGGAGTATTGCGAGGCATGAACGCGTGGACGATTTTCGGCTGGTCCGGGTTGCTGGTATCCATTCCGTGCAAACCGAACCGGGTCCATACCGGCGTCAGACTGCCGAAATGCTTGTGCCCGGTGAACCTGTAGCCGCCCTCGACGCGCTCGGCGTTTGTGGTGGAGAGCAGAACGGGGATATCGTTGCCGCTCTCCGCGTGGCCGGCAGCGAAGATCTCGCCCGCCGCTGCTTCGCGCAAGATCCACTCGAGTGAGGCGTCTCCGCGGCGCCACAAATCAGCGGCAACGCCGAGCCAGTAAAGATGCATGTTTACCGCAAGGGCAGTGGCGGGCGCATGATACGCCAGTCGGCGTTGCTCCCGGCAAACTTGCGCCAGGGTCATGCCGGCGCCGCCGAATTCGGTGGGCAGAGGCAGCAGCAGATATTTCGCTGCCCGAAGCTCCTCGAAATCTTCATCGACGAAGCGGTTTTCCCGGTCACAGGCGGGGGCGCGCGAAGCAAAACGCGTCAGCATTTCTTCACTTAGCACCGGCTTGACCGGCTGCGGCAAGGACGCCGCATGGTGGGAGGTGCCATCGTTGCCAGAGGACTCTCTCGAAAACGTTGTATCAGGAGCTGAATTCATATCGCACTTCCTGCTGAAGTTGAATTCTTACCGCTGTCCTGCCCGGTTGACGCAATCAGGTCCCAAGGCGCGAGGCCGCGCGAGGAGTGGAACGGTCACAACTCGCACGACCAGGCTTACCCAAGTTACGGACGAGCTTCGTAAACGATGTTGAACGGTGTTTCCGTAGCTCGCCGGAAGCGGTTGAATCCGGCCGAGTTCACAACCTCGCGAATTCTAGCCTCGCCCGCCTGCGCCCCCAAGCATAATCCAACTTCTTGTGAGCGGGAACAGGGCGTGCACAGCAGGGTCGAAAACGAGTAGTAAACCCGGCCGACAGGATTCAGGTTGTCTTTCAACTGATCGTTGGCAAAAGGCTCGACGATCATCCAGGTGCCATCCTTGGCCAGCGACTGCCGGACGTGCGCGGCCGCCCCAATCGGGTCGCCCATGTCGTGCAGGCAATCGAAGACCGCCACGAAGTCGTAGCCCTTGCCGGGAAACTCCTTTGCCTTCGATACCTCGAAAGTTACCCGGTCGGCGACGCCGGCCCGCCGGGCGGACTCCCGGGCTGTCTCAATGGATTTATCGTGGTAGTCGAATCCGAAGAACTTTGACTTGGGGAATGCTTGGGCCATCAATATTGTGGAAGCCCCCAGGCCGCATCCCACATCGGCTACCTTCGCCCCTGCCTCCAGCTTCTCCTTGACATCGCTCAAGGCTGGAATCCACGCGCTCACGAGATTGGCGGCATATCCGGGACGAAAGAACTTTTCACAGCCATGGAAAACGCCGTCCGCGTGCTCGTGCCAACCCATACCGCTGCCCGTGCGGAAAGAATCCGCAATGCGCGGGACCGCCGCGAGCGAGCCCAGGGCAAGCTCAAAAGCCCCGGGGAGGTAGGCAGGGCTATCTTCTTTGGCCAGCGTGAAAGCCTGTTCCTCATTCAGGCCGAATTTGCCGGTCTTATCGTCATAAGTGACGTAGCCTCCTGCAGCTTGGGACGCCAGCCACTCGCGCAAATAGCGCTCATCGGTCTTTGTTCTAGCGGCAAGTTGGGCGGGCGTCATGGGTTCCCCGGCGAGGGCCTTGTAAAGTCCCAACCTCTCCCCGATGACGACCATGCCGGTATGAACCGCGGCGCCGAGATCAGTCACGAATTGACCGATAAAAGCATTCAGTTTGTTCATGTCAAGCGTAGGAACCTGTGCCGTACTCATTGCATTTGTCTCCTTTTTTGTGGACCGGTGAGCCTCGGTGCCGCTGTGCTTGCCTTCCTCGACAACTGGCCCTTTGTTAGAATCCGCTCTGCAGAGCTTCTTCCAGCTCAGTGGCCTCAAGCAACGTTTGCAACGGAGTGCTGAACCTCGCCCAGCCAATGCAAAATTACAAGCATCAGGACGGGATGTAACGAAACAACGCCAAAGAAACGCCGAAATTCAGGAACGGCCTGGCTTGGTTGAGAGGGGAGCAGACTTGGAGATGAGTCCTTTGAAATATCAATTCGGCGAGTTCACACTGGACGTCGCAAGGGGCTGTGTCTTCAAGGCGGAAGAGGAGGTCAAGCTTCGCCCGAAGGTGTATGAGACTCTCAAGTACCTCGTCGAGCACCCGGGAAGATTGATTGGCAAGCAGGAATTGATGCAGGCGGTGTGGCCCGACGCCTTCGTTACCGAGGATTCACTGGTGCAGTGCACGCTCGAATTGCGTCGCGCGCTGGATGATCGCAGCCAGCGCTTGCTTAAGACAGTCCCTCGTCGCGGTTACCTGTTCACAGCTGAGGTGATCCAACCCGCGCCCACGCCGGACCGCGTACCTGTGAGTAGCTCTTTCGATCTGGCAAGTGAACGCGAGCCGTCCCCGGCGAAGATTGCCCGACGATGTCACGATCTGCCCGTCCCGCGGACGTCGCTCATCGGACGGGAGCAACAAGTTGCGGAGGCCACGGACTTGCTGCTGCGAGGGAATGTTCGGCTGTTGAGCATCACCGGTCCTGGGGGAGCCGGAAAAACCCGCCTGGCGGTGGCTCTGGCGACGGCGGCTGCGGACGGGTTCACGGGCGGCGTTCAATTTGTCAGCCTGGCATCCATTACAAATCCCGACCTGGTGGTCACCGCGCTGGCGGGCGCGCTCGACATCCAGCAAGTCGCCAGCCGTACCATCCCGCAACTTGTCGGCGATCAGTTGCGGCACGCGGGACCATTCCTGCTTCTGCTGGACAACTTCGAACAGGTTCTCCCGGCAGCGACCCTAGTGGCCGAAACATTGGAAGCATGTCCATCTCTCAAGATAGTGGTCACCAGCCGGTCGCGCCTGCGTATCTACGGCGAACAGGAATTCCCCGTAGCTCCGCTGGCGCCGAATTCCGCCGTGGAGTTGTTTGTGCAACGCGCGGCGGCAGTCTGGCCCGATTTTGCGATCACCTCCGAAAATGCAACCGCGGTCCAGGAAATCTGTTCACGCCTGGATGGACTGCCGCTGGCCATCGAACTGGCGGCTGCCCGAACCCGGCTACTGCCGCCCGGCGCCATACTGGAGCGTCTGCAAAGCCGCCTGCAACTGTTGACTGGCGGCGCGCTCGACCTGCCGGAGCGGCAACAAACCCTCCGCAAGACCATTGATTGGAGTCACGATCTGCTGAATGAGGCCGACCGGAAACTGTTCCGGAGGCTTGCCGTGTTTGTCGGAGGATGCACGTTGGAGGCGGCGGAGGCAGTCTGCAACACCGGTCGCGACCTGGGTATCGATCTGGTCGAAGGATTGTCATCGCTGGTTGACAAAAACCTGGTGCAGCGTGTGGACCGGGCCGGAGCCCAGCCGCGTTTCGCGATGTTGGAGACGATTCGCGAGTATGCTCTCGAACGCCTCATCGATGGCGGCGAGGAACCGGCTGCACGGCGGGCGCACGCAGCCTACTGCCTGGTCCTGGCCGAGGAAGGCAATCCGGAACTAAGCTCAGCGGACCGCGCTCGCTGGCTGTCGCAATGCGATGTCGAGATCGATAATTTGAGGTTTGCTCTCGACTGGCTGTTTCAGACCCGGGACCTGGACTGGGGGTTACGGCTATGCGTGGCCCTGTTTCGGTTCTGGGACATGCGCGAACATCTGGTCGAAGGCCGGGCCCGGCTGGAAACCGTTCTGCGCCTGGCCGGTGCCGACCACGCAAAAGAACGGGCCAGGATCTCGCTTTTTCTGGGCGCGTTAGCGACCACTCAGGGCGATTATCCCGCGGGCGAGCAGGCTCTGGAGCAGAGCCTCTCTCTTTATGAAGACCTGGGTGATGAATCGGGCATCGCCGCGTCCTTGAATGCTTTAGGAGTGTCGGCGCGGGACCGCGGCGACTACCTTACGGCCCAGAGAAATTTTGAGCGCAGCCTCGCCTGCTGGCGGATACTCTCGGACCGGCAGGCAACCGCACGCTGTTTGCACAACCTGGCTAACGTGGTCAAGGTTCGCGGCGACTATCCACGCGCTGAATGGGCCCTGCGCGAGGCCACGGACATTTTCGAGGAATTGGGTGATCGTACCGGCGCCGCCTGGTGTATCAGCCAGCAGGGTGACATAGCGCGTGCACGGGACGACCGCGATGCCGCTCGCGGCTTGTACCAACGTGCGCTTTCCATCTTCCGGGAAACCGGAGATCCATGGGGTTCGGCGCGGTCCCTGACGGATTTGGCCTACATCGACTGCGAGCAGGGAAACCATGCGGCGGCACACGCCGCATGTTCTGAAGCGCTGGAGATTTTTGCGGGTTTGGGGCACCGGCGCGGTATCGCACGCGCGCTCGAAGGCTCCGCCTGCCTGGCCCTGGCGCAAGGACATGCCGAACGCGCACTGAAGCTGGCCGCCGCCGCGGCGCATTTACGCCAGTTGATCAGTGCTCCTTTGCATCAAGCGGAACAATCCAAGCTGGAGCAGTCGCTGCTGGTGGCCTGGAAATCGCTCAATGAAGCGGAAGGAAAGCGCGCCTGGACGGAAGGCTCCGAGATGAGCCTTGAGCAAGCTATCCAGTTTTCTCTGGAGGGGCGAGAATCCACCGGCTCAGGTTAGCAGTCTTGACGAGGCCCTTATCCGGCCTTGCTGTTGCCGTTAATGAACCTGCTTCAGCTCCTTGCCGACTCCGGGCCTGCCTTTGCCGGGGAGGCCCGCGGGCAAGGCCTTATTGGGCCTCTTTTCGCCATTCTCCAGGACCAGACCCATGCTTTCGGCGGAGGAACTCAGACGAAAACTGGAATCCATCGCTCATCACGGGTTATCTTGTCTGGCTGGCCACGAATGCGGCTAGGGCCATCGATGAGGACATGGATATGGTAAGACGACGTGAGTTTCTCAATGCCCTTGCGGTTGGAGCGGCGGGTCTGGCGGTGGGAAGCACGGCTAAAAGCTATGGCCAGATACTCGGTTCCAACGATCGCCTGAACTTTGCCGTGATCGGCCTTAACGGGCGCGCCTACGCTCATCTCTCGGCGCTCAAGGCTAACCGCAGCGCCGCCCGCATTTCGCATGTCTGCGATGTGGACAGCAACATACTCAAAAAGTTCGCCGACAGCGTGCAGCAGGAGATGGGCGAAGCACCGGTATCCGAAAAAGACTTCCGTCGAATTCTCGCACTGAAGGATGTGGACGCCATCACCATCGCCACTCCCGACCACTGGCATACGCCGATGGCGATTGCCGGATTGCAGGCCGGGAAGCACGTTTTTCTGGAGAAGCCATGCAGCCACAATCCTGCCGAGGGCGCGATGCTGGTGCAGGCCCAGCAGAAATATCGCAAGCTGGTGCAGATGGGCACCCAGCAGCGATCTTCGCCGCACACCATCGAGATCATCGAAAAAATTGGCCAGGGCATGATCGGCCGGCCCTACTTCGCCAAGGCCTGGTACAGCAACGCGCGGAAGTCGATCGGCACAGGTAAGGAAACGCCGGTGCCGCCTCAGCTGGATTGGGACCTCTGGCAAGGCCCGGCGCCCAGGCGTCCTTATACGGACAATGTGCAGCCCTATAACTGGCACTGGTTCAGAATCTATGGCACCGGCGAAGCGCTCAACAATGGCACCCACGAAGTGGATGTCTGCCGCTGGGCCCTGGGCGTGGACTATCCGAAGCGGGTCACGGCGTCAGGCGGCAGATACCATTTCAAAGATGACTGGCAGTTTTACGACACGCTGGTGACCAGCTTTGAGTACGACGACAAGATGATTACCTGGGAAGGGAAGAGCTGCGAGGGAATGAAGTACTATGGCCGCGACCGGGGTTCGACCATCATGGGAACTACCGGCAGCGTGCTCGTCGATCGCGATGGCTACGAGATCTACGATCTGAACGGGAACAAGACGAGCGAATTTAAGACGGGCAGTACAACCTCATCCACCGACCTGCTCGGCCGCGATTCCATGACCGATGCACACTTCACCAACTTCATCGCGGGAATCCGCAAGGGTGAGAAACTCAATGCGCCCATTGCTGTCGGCAATGTTGCAGTTACCATGCTGCAGCTTTCCAACATCGCATGGGAAGTAGGCCGGGAGCTGCATCTCGACCCCGGGGATGGGCGGATCCAAGGTGACCCGGAAGCGATGAAAATGTGGGGCCGCGAATACGAAAAGGGCTGGGCGCCGCATATTTAAGGTGGCACCCGCCATGCGATGACGATCCGGGCGAGGGCTTGACCGCTTATGACAAAGGTGCTTTCCCGTCGCAACTTCATTCGCTCCGGCGCGGCCGGCGCCGCAGCGTTTGCTGCTTCAAGCAACGCTTTCGTTAAGGCTGAGGGACGGCCATCGGTGGAGCAGCCGTCGCCGATCCGTTTGGGCCTGGCTAGTTACACCTTCCGCAACTTCACCCGCGCGCAGTCCATCGGTTTCATGAAGCAGCTGAATGTGCGCGACCTGAACGCCAAGGACGTGAAAGATCATCTTCCGACAGATTCCCAGGACGAAGCCGCAGCGCTGGCGGACTATTCCTCGGCGGGCGTCAGGCTGCACGCGGCCGGTACCATCTATTTCCCGAAGGATGAAGATGAGGACATCCGGGCCAAGATCGAATACTGCAAGCGGGCGGGAATCACCGTCATCGTCGCCGGCGATCCCGCACCCGAGACTTTGCCGCGAATAGAAAAATTCGTAAAGCAATACGACATCCGCATCGCAATCCATAATCATGGCCCTGAGGACAAGTTGTGGCATTCGCCCCTGGATGTATTGAAGGTGGTAAAGGGTATGGATCCGCGCATAGGGTGCTGCATCGATGCCGGGCACACCGCCCGTGCCGGAACCGATGTGGTCCAGGCGATCCACAAAGTTGGTCCTCGGTTGTTCAATGTGCATATGAAAGACCTGACGAATTTTCAGGATAAGGAGAGCCAGGTCGCGGTCGGAGAAGGCATTATGCCGGTGCGGAGGATGTTCGAAGCGCTGGTGGCGATAAAATACAAAGGCTTTGTAGATCTCGAGTATGAGATTCATCCTGATGATCCGATGCCGGGCGTGATCAGCAGCTTTGCCTATATGCGAGGCGTCCTGGCAGGACTGGGGTACGCCAGATAAGGTCAACATCTGTTCCCCAGGACATAGGTGTTGGGACCAGACGATTTCGCCTGCAACGCCAGAACCCCCGGATCTCCCAACCTCTTTCGCGTCCTTTGCGAAAGGGATGGTTGATGGAGATTTAACTGCCTCCGAACTGGTAATTCCCAGGATTTCGGGGATGAAGTCTGAACATCTTCAAGTGAAAATCCCTCCTTTTAACCAGCCGCGACAGCTCCAGAAAGTGTTTGACATCAGATATAGTGTTATAGTTAACTAACACAGTGCGAAGTGCCAAAGTTCGTTTGAACTCAACGAGGACAGAAAACAGTTCTGGCCGACGGCAATAGCTTCGCAAGGAGAATGAAACATGAAATCCCATCGTTTTGTGCTGTCCGCAGTTCTGTTGTCGCTCTCCAGCCTGGCTTTCGCGCAATCTGACGCGCAGAAGTCTTTTGACCAATTGAAAACTCTGGCGGGTTCGTGGGAGGGCCATGTGACAACGGTCCCGCCCGCCGCCGACATAGAAGGCAAGCTCATGCAGGTCACGCTGCGCCCGACTTCCATGGGTAACGCACTCATGCATGAGATGACGGGAGCGGGAAGACCCGACGATCCGATCACCATGCTGTATGTGGACGAGGGCCGCCTGATGTTGACGCATTACTGTGACGCCGGCAACCGGCCTCGCATGGCGGGCAAGGTGTCTTCTGACGGCAAGACGGTGGAATTCGATTTTCTCGACGTTGCCGGCAGCACGCAGTACGGACACATGCACCATGCAGTGTTCACCTTCGTCGATGCGAACCACCACATCGAGGACTGGACTTATATGGAACCAGGAGACAAGCCCGTCCACGCCCACTTCGACCTGCAGCGTACAAGGTGACGGGAGCTATTCTGGTAAGGTTGCTGTCGGGAAAACAGGATGGACCGTGAGTGGAACGACAATCAGCCGATTTACCGCCAGCTGCGCGACCGTGTGGTCGCGATGATACTCGACGGCGTGCTTAAGGAAGGCGATCCGCTGCCATCCGTGCGTAATGTCGCCGCTGAATACCGGGTCAACCCGCTCACGGTGCTCAAGGGGTATCAAGAGCTGGTGGACGAGGAACTAGTCGAGAAGCGGCGCGGTCTTGGCATGTTCGTCAACGCCGGCGCGCGTGCTCTGCTGCTGAAGGGCGAACGGCAGAAATTTCTGGCAGAAGATTGGCCCCGGATTTACGAAACCATCCAGCGACTCGGCCTGTCGCCGGAAGAATTGCTGGAGGATGGCGCAGACCGCCGTTCGAGATCGAAGAGCAAGAAGGAGGGAAGCTGAATTCATGGCCTGCATAGAAGCCCGCGGACTGCACAAGGCCTTCGGCAGAACGGTCGCGCTCGACTGCGTCGATTTGCGGGTAGAAGAGGGGCGCATCCTCGGAATTATCGGCCCCAACGGCGCCGGCAAGACCACCGCACTCAACGCGATTCTCGGCCTCACTCCGTACCAGGGCCAGCTGTCGGTGCTCGGACGCGATCCCTGGACCGAGCGTGATCAGCTCATGTGCGATGTCTGCTTTATCTCCGATGTCGCCGTACTGCCGCGCTGGATGCGGGTTTCGCAGGCGCTCGATTACGTCGGCGGCGTGCACCCGCGATTCGATCGCGCCAGGGCCCAGGGTCTTCTGGCGAAGACCAACATCCGCCATACCAGCAAAGTCCGGGAATTGTCGAAAGGTATGGTAACTCAACTGCACCTGGCGCTGATCATGGCGATTGATGCGAGATTGCTGGTGCTGGACGAGCCGACGCTGGGCCTCGACATCCTGTACCGCAAGCAGTTCTACGATACCCTGTTGAACGACTACTTCGATCGCAGCCGTACCATCGTGGTGGCGACACATCAGGTGGAAGAGATCCAGAACGTGCTCACCGATGTCATGTTCATCGATCGCGGCCGGATCGTGTTCGATCGCAGCATGGAAGAATTGGAGTCGCGCTATGTGGAACTCACCGTGAATCCCGAGCAGGTCGCGGCAGCGCGAACCCTCGGACCGATATACGAGCGCCAGGTTCTGGGGCGCAGTGTTCTGCTGTTCGATCGCGCTGATCGCGGGCAACTGGCCATGCTCGGTGACGAGCGCACGCCCAGCATTTCTGACCTGTTCGTTGCCGTCATGAGCAATCAGCCCGGCCCGGCGCAAGGAGGGGCGCGATGAATACCCGATCGAACTCCGTGTCCGAGCCGGCTCGCGACTTGAATATGAATGACTCGCGGGTAATTACGCCCGCGGCCATCTCGGCCATCCAGCGCCTGTACTGGTCGGTGCGGCGTGAACTGTGGGAATACCGTTCTATCTATATTGCGCCCCTGGCCGCCTCCGCATTGTTTCTGGTCGGCTTCCTGATCGGCACGATTCGTCTGCCCGGCAAGATGCGCGCCGCGATGGCGCTCGATCCCATACAGCAGCACAAGATGATTGAGCAACCGTTCAGCTTCGCTTCGGGTCTGATCATGGCGATTGGTTTTGTGGTTGCGATTTTCTACAGTCTCGATGCGTTACATGGCGAGCGCCGCGATCGCAGCATCCTGTTCTGGAAGTCACTCCCGGTCTCCGATCTCACGACTGTGCTGTCGAAGGCGAGCATTCCAATCGTCGTGATCCCGTTGCTGACTTTTGCCATCACTCTTGCCCTGCAGTGGATCATGCTGGTGCTCAGCACAGCGGTACTGTTGGGCAACCGTGCAAGTATCGGGACGCTTTGGACACAGTTGTCGTGGTTCCAGATGTCGATGGCGCTGCTCTATCATCTTGTGGCCATCCATGCGCTCTGGTATGCGCCCATCTGGAGCTGGCTGCTGCTGGTTTCCGGCTGGGCGCGGCGCGCGGCCTTCCTCTGGGCTTTCCTGCCGATACTCGCGGTCGGCGTGGTGGAAAAGATTGCCTTCAACACTTCGCACTTCGCCGCCCTGCTGAAGTACCGCATGGGTGACAGCGTGGCAGGACTCGCCTACACCGAGGGTATCGTCTCGATGGATCCGCTGATGCATCTCACTCCGGGGAAATTTCTGCTCACTCCAGGCCTGTGGGTCGGTTTGGCCGTCGCTGCGTCATTCCTCTTCGCAGCCGCCCGCCTGCGCCGCTATCGCGGACCGATCTGATTCAGGACATGCTGGACCCTTCGGGCGCTTCAACAGGCATCGATTACTAGACTGGATTTCCGCAACCTCTCCGCGTTGCAGTGCGTCCAACCTGCTGAGGGTAGAGAGAACTTGGCATAATGGCCCGGTTCCGCCCCACACGGTCTCGGTTCTGGTTCCGACCATTTTGTTGTCTCGCGCCGCCTGTTTTATAGTCGATAATCTGCTCTGGCTCAACAATCGCCGAGAGCCTCGCTCCCGATGTGCAGTTTAGTGATCCCTTGGAGTGTTGAGCCGAGTTCTACCTATTATGGAGACGCCGCAGATAGACCCCACAATTGACGAATACCTGCGCAAGCGGCTTATGCCTGTGGAGGGTGCGATTCCCCACCTGGCCGGAATCGAGATGTACGGCAACTCCATTCCGGCGGGAGCCGTAGGCGGAGACCTCTTCGAGTACATCAATTTTCAGCAACGCTACAACATCGACGCGCGCATTGCGCGGGCGCTCAAATTGTCCCGGCAGTATCTCGAACCACTGCCCCCAGGCCAGAGTCCGCGAAATATGGTAGATGAACAAGTGCAGTGGCTGGAATCAAAGCCGGACCACAAACCGGCAGCGGCGGACGCATACAGAAATGCCAAAAGCTCGGAGCAGCTGAGAATTGCCGAAGACCTGCAGGAACTCCGGGCCACCGCCGGAGTGCTATTGGTGGATGCGGAGGGGCACGGGATCATCTCGGCGAAGATCGCATCGACGGTGCACGATACTTTTCATGCGTTGATGCTGGCTGAACTCGATCGCTACGGAAAGACGACCCCCGGGTTCTTCGAGAAGATCAACCTCCGGCTGGCCCAATCCATCACTGCGCGCAATGCTCTGGGGAGAAATCCGAACGACAATTCGCGCGAGATCGCGACCATGCTGTACGGCGAGACCCGCCCCGAGGGACACTTCCGCTTTGTGAATTTCGGTCACCCGCCGCCGCTGGTCTTCTCCGCGGAATTCGGCAGGTTCATGGAGATCAACCAGGGCACCATGGTGCAGTTCCTGGCTTTGGGCCTGGAAATTCCCGAAGATCATCCCGACCGCAACAAGTATTTCTCCATGAGCCTCAGGAAAAGACAGTTGAGGTCCTCAGACGTGGCGGAAATCACTCTGATGAGCCCGGGAGACATTCTGTTCCTCTATACCGACGGAGTCTATGACGGCAGTGACGAAGAGGACCGCCTGCAAATCGAGCGCGTGATCCGTGATCACAAGCGCGAGTCGGCTAGAGAGATCTGCAACGCGATTCTGGAATACGCGGTAAAGCAGGACCAGCACCTGCAGCAAATCGGAGAAGGGGACCGGATTGACGACAAGACAGTATTCATCATCAAGCGCAATTAGTCCCCGACCTGCTTAGTGACCGGCTCCGCAAAGCCGGCTTTACTGGCTGTTGCCCGGTTGCTCGGCGGCGACCGCAGTCAGGCTGCCCAACAAGCCATCGTTTTCGTCGTTGGGACCGGCGCTGAAGTAGAGGCTGGTGGCCAGTCCGTTGTTGGCCGCATCCCCGCCGAAGCTGATCGCCCATAAACCATCGACAGACAGTGCTGTCTTGGTGGTGTCATCGAGCATGGTGCCTTCGTGCTTTCCGGTCATCAGGTTGAAGGCATTGATGGTGCCGTCACCAAAATTGCCGATCAACAGGCGATGCGAGAACAGCCCGAAGTCTCCCGGTGCGAGAGCGACGCCCCAGGGCGCATTGAACCAGGGGCCGTGCTCCAGCTGCAATAAGAGCCGCCCGCGGCTGTCGAAAACCGCGGCGAAGCCCAGGCCTGGACCATGGTCTTCATCCTTGCTGCCCTCTTCGCGATGCGCGAAGGTCACCACCAGGTTTCCTCCGACATTCTGGATGTTGAAGGGCGCGTAGTCATGGGAGGGCCCGTGCAGACGAAAGGCGTCGTCATCCAGGTGGAGCTTGTTGAAGTTGGCGTCGAATACCTCGACCCGGCCGGACTGGAAGTTGGTGGCGTAAAACTGTGGCCCGCTCTTTCCCTGAGCGATCGCGCAACCTTTATAGATTGCTTTGCCGGTACGATTCTTTAACACAATGGCATTCGGATTCACCCCGGGATTCCAACCCGAGATGGTTCCGTCCTCGGTGACAAACAGAAAAATTGCCTTCACGTTCGGTGCCACGGGAAATGCGGAGGTGGGATTAAAAACCGCGCCGGTCGGAGCCAACGTGCCCTTGCCGTCAGGGGTAAGAATCTTCACCACCAGAGATTGCGGAACGCCGGCGGCGTTATACAGGGTGGAGAGACCGGTCCCGTTGTCGGAAACCCACCAGGGACTGGTGCTGGCGCGGGCGAGACCCCAGGCGTTGACCAGATTGGGGTCAACATTAATTGTGGACGTGGACGGAGAGACAGAAGACGCGTTGGCGGTCAGGTCGGTGCGATGATACTGCTGGGCAACCGCGGAGCCGGACAACAGCAGCGCGAATGTCACAAATGCGAGAGCCATTTCACGAGCCGCGATGACGGACATATCTTTACCTCGACTGTCTGAATTGGTTGGCTGTAAACGAAAACCCGGTTCTGACGACGATGATCCTGGATCGCTTTGCAAGAACCATACGGCGATAGGGTCACGTATTTGTCACAGGATTATCGGTTCTTTGTAAATTCTTAAGAAGGTGAAGAGAACTCCAAGATTGAAGGTCCGCATTCGCATGCGCTGGGAGTCTGCAGCGATCAGTTTCGGTATCCTGGTGCAATCGCGCACTTTACATCCCATTCGCAGTCAGAGACGTAAGGTTGTACTACAGGCGAGGACTTACGATGACTCGCCAGCAGGACCTGATAGGCCAGTCGGAACGGGCGCTAAGAAAGGAGCGGAGCGAAGCGAGCGCAGTGGAGAGCATTGCCTGAGCGAACCCCGAGTGCACACGGGGGTATCGAATCGGGACCTGCGGTTTCAGCCACTCGATGCGCCGTTGACATTCCGATTATTTTGGGGAGTCTGAAGCAAGCTGGTACCAGAACACGGCACCCTTCGAAATCGGCGGCAGCGTATAGGAGACAACCCCGCCGTCACGCACCCCCCTCACTTCCTGTACTTCGCCCATGAAAGGCAGGAAGAAGGCCGGGCCGTTGTTCTCAGACGAAACAGTAACTCGAATTCCGCTCTGCACGGTCTGCACCGGATTCACTCCGCCCCGCAAGCCTGCGAAATTCGCCAGGAAAACGTGGGGTTTCCCCTCCACCATCGCCACGGAAGTGGCCACCTGCGAAGAAGCTTCGATCTGAATGCCCGGAGGACTCTGCAAGTTCTTAAGAAAAGCTGCTTGCGAATCGGGCGTGGAGTGTTCGAAGTCGGCCTCTAACGCAGCCATGTAGGCTTTCCCTGGGCAGGGTTCAATCCGGACGACGTTGGGGGCCGCCGGGGAGAGTTGGGCTGCGTCCGCGCCGGTAATGATCAGTTTCCTGCCGGCCCCAGCGTATTGCTGTAACCAGCTTTTCTCGGAATCACTCAAGAGACGGACGTCCGGCAGAATCAGGGTGTTACCTTTGAATTCGGCCAACGTGCGTGGGGTTACCACTTGAAACTCCAGGTGCTTCTGCATCAGTAAAATCAGGATGCCCCGATAGGAGCGAACGAACTCATCCGCGAAGTAGTTTCGCGTCGTGGGAGAAAAATAGACTCCAACCGGATGAATGGGGCTTCGGGGCAAGTAGAAAGTCTTCTGGTGAGCCTCAATCCAGGAGAAGATTTTCTTCCTGGTGGCGAGATCGTTTGAGCCGGCCATGGAGTGGCCGGGCGCGTCCCAGAAATTCGCGCCGGCCATGATCTGCGACATGGCCAGGTTCATCATGGATTCTCGCTTGTCCACTTTCTTGTCGCCATCCCATGAGTAATTCAGGATCCACGTAGGCTTGCCTTGGGCAAAAGCGCGGAAGGAGTGCATTCCCACCTGGTAAGCGAACCAATCCAGCGGGTTCCGGGAGGACGCCATGTGATTGCCGTTGCCGAATTCGTACTCGTGCGCAATCACGTCCACCACGGGGTAGAGACTGTACACATCCGCGCCCACCCGCACCGCCTCCTGCTCAATGCCGGGATAGATTTCAGGTATGGTCTTGATCTGGGGATTCACCGATTTCGCATTGACGTCGATCTCGTGCATGAAATCGGTAAATGTCTGGATGCGGAAATCAACCCACTTGCGGAAGTTGGCATCGTTAAAGTCACCTAGCTTCAAGTCCTTTCGCGCGTCGAGTCCGGACTGCTTCTTGAACTCCGCCACCGTGTAGTCGTCGAAGCTGGCCCAGGTGTTTTCCCAGCCTTCGAAGTGTGTCATCCAGTACGGGATGTCAACATAGATGCCGTCGATGCCGGTGGCTGCAATCTGCCGCACCCGCTGCATGTAGATCTTGCGCCACTCCGGCGCGTACGGGCTGATCCAGACATCTTCGTCGCCTTTTCTGATCCAGAAAGCGGTGCCGCCGCCAAAAATCGCCGGCTCGCCGGTGAGCTTCCGCTGCAGCCAGTCGGGATGTTCCTTGGCCATGGTGTGCGGAGTCTGGTCTGCATTCGCCGTGATACATTCCGTGCCCGCGATGTACACGAAGGCGCGATTGCCCGCCTGGTGTGCCTTCTCCGCCACCGCCCGGATGGCGCGCAGCTTTTCTTCGGGATTGACGAAACTCTCGTAGCGCCCGGGAATATCGTTGTCCACTTCAATGCCGAAGACGTTGCTCTCCTGGGCGTTGCGGACGATCTCTTCCGCATTGTCGGTCTTCAGACCATACGCCCCAATGCGCACGTAGTGGGTCCAGTCCTGGCCGGCGGGGAATTGCTGGGAGAGGCTGAGAGCAGCCACCAGGAGCAGGATGGCGAACGTCAGCAGGAGGCCAAAGCGCGCAACTGTACGCAACCGGGTAGGCACAGGATGATGTCTCCTTAACCGTTGAAACTTGTCTTTGCGTTTTCTCTGCGAATTTCCCTTGCGTCCTTTGCGGTTCAAGAGCTTGATGTAGCGTCGGCAAGATCAAACCCTTTTAACCGCAAAGGACGCAAAGGAAATTCCGCAAAGAACGCAAACCAACCCGCAAGACCGTCGGCCGGCGTCAAACCCGAGCCACGTCCCGACTAGAACTGGAAGCGCGCTCCGAATTGCATCCTGCGATAGTTGTTGGTGGTGGAAGTCACAGTCCCGAAACTGCCGTCTCCCGAGGCAGCGTCCGGAAAGGCAAAGCGCTGGTGGTTCGCCGCATTGAACATTTCGGCGCGCACCTGCACCAGCATGCCTTCCTTGACGGTAAATTCCTTGGAAAGCGAAAGATCGATGTTGCGAACCCCGTCCCCGCGCAAATTCGAAAAGTGCCGTGGCGCGTTGCCCGGAATGTTGTCTCCTGGATCGGCGAAGCAGTCCTGATTCAGGTATGGGTTTCCTGTCTT